>ERZ1370068.159-contig-10140_pt1 | contig 37839 bp, 67 predicted proteins | sample MGYA00561227_ERZ1370068 | MGnify/ENA primary metagenome ERZ1370068 (study PRJEB38410, sample SAMEA6850437) | metagenome | study: Metagenomic assessment of the ecological functions of the soil: analysis of the soil microbiota associated with the...
GGTGTTAGCCACTTCGTTCAGTTAGCGTTGCTAAGTCGCCACTTCTCTGAAATCAGAAACGGCTCATTGCGTTCTCGTAGGAGCAGTCGGACGCACGAGGGACGCGGCTCGTTCAGATCGCGCCACCAGTAACCGCATTACTCCCTTGCGTGAGCGGCACGTGCCCACCAATAGCGTCAGCCCATCGTGCCTCAAACACCCGCCGCACCAGCGCATTACAACGAATTCATGATCCGGAGCCGTTGCCATCAACGACCCGCAGACATACGCTCCCGATGCCAACTGAATTCGGCATCGACAACGCCCTTGCATGTTGCGAGGGTGATGCATTAAAAATCACATCTTCAGAGACCCACCATGACACGAAGAAGTAGGATTATCGCCATGGCTTTGCCTCGTCATGGCAGCCCCTTGCTGCTGCTGCGCAGGACAAGAAGGCCGCCGGGGGCTGGGGCACCGGGGTCAAGGGAGTCCGGAAGTCCCCGCTACCGCGGTGACCGCGGCTCAAGAAGCTAACCGGCGCGATGAGATCTGCGCAATACAGGGAGGGAGGTCAAGAAAACGGCCATCATTTCTATGAGGAGGACAGTGGAAGATGCAACGGAAAGATGGAAGTGCTCGTTACGGCGGGGTGATGTAGTCGAGACCGAAGGGCCTGGCCGCCGACGCCGTCCCAGGCGGTCGTCGCTACGGCGAAAAAAGCCGCAGGCGAGTGAACTACGAAGGTGACGGAAGTACATTACAAGGCGAAGTACAAAAAGGATGATCAGCGGCTGCAAGGTGATCATTTCTCCGACAGGCCGGACGATCAAAACGGAGAGGTTAAGCCGTTGGTTAAGCCGTAGGAAGGGATGCAACTCGACCGGACCTGAATCGCTGCATCGCTCATACGCGGTGCCGCAGTGTCTCCAACCGTTGGCCCGGTTTTTTTCTGACCTGCGATCGTTGGAGCGGCTGCCACTCCAGCCCGTCAGAAGCGAGGTGAGGCGCAGAGGCCGAATGGCAGAGCGCGACATTCTGTCACTCCTGATCTCCAATGCGGTCAGAGGAATCCGCACCGGGAACACGCTCCGCCGGTACGCGCGACGTCCGACCGCGACCGCTTGCTGCGGGACCACGAGCAGGCCGCACCCAACTGGGTGACGCGGGCGTCGCCGGGCACGAAAGCCCTGGGGCAAAGAATTGCTTCATTTCGATTCCCGTCGCCTTGGCCCCACTGATGCCCTGGATTCACCCTTCGCGCCCGAACCGGCCTAGCCGCGCTTTAAGAGCGCGGACTCCTTCCACGAAGAGAGTTCAACCCGTGCCGCCCCGATCTGACGGGACGAAACCTCGATCTGGCTCACCGCACCTCCATCGCATTACGCCTTGCAACGACTCCGTTCGGTCCGATGAGTTCCTCGAAGTTCTGTTGCGCATCTGAAGTTACGTTGACCAGACAATGGGATTTGAACCCGGGGAGGCGACCGCAGATTTCAGCGGACGGCGTAAAACCAGGTTTCAGCCGCATTCACGCATGCGAAAAACACCAAAGGGTAGCCAAATTAAAGATAAGCGTCAGCACTATGCCCCACCAGGGCTTTTCAGTCCCCGCTCGGCCGAAGGTGCAGGGTCGCTGCCGTCGGCCAAGCCCTGGATCAGAAAAAGACAAGAAGGCCAAACCCAGTATCCGACCCGCGGCGACTCCTAACACATATTCATGAACCAGACCGTTGAAAGCGAAGGTCGCCATCACGGCGGGCAGGAATATGCGGCTTGCACGAGCCGCCTGGAGGCTGAAGAGATATTCATACATGAACTGCCCGGCAGGCTGGTTCCAACGTCTCCAGAATTCGGCGGGCGTAGCCGCCGAGAAGAACGCCAGCCTGAAAAATCCGTCGCCGCGACGCCCGTGAGGCGGCAAGCCGAGGCGCGAGGATGTTCGAACCCGGGTTGGATGAACGCACACTCACGGCGGCCAGCTTTCACGCAGTGTTCGATGGCCCAAGGGTATGGCCGCCAGAAGTTGATCGCCAGGCGACGGTCACTGTGAGCCCACAGGTGAGTCGCTGATTGGGACAACCCAGAGAGGAGGCGAATGGCATCGTCGCGCCCGCGGAGGATGATTTTGCACCGCGACGCGGCGGAGCACCAGATTGCATCCATTGCGGGAAGATGCGGGTCAGAAAACTCCCGCGCCCGTGGTGGTGGCCCGGTTTCGACGGCTCGATACAAGTCGTACAGCTTCACGCCGACGGCATTATCGACATGAGCGAGACAATGAAACGCAGACCAGTCAGTGGCCACCGAACCAAAAGGGAGGCACAGGAAAACCAGAATTGCCAATGAGGTCAGGGCAGCAGCCCTCGCCCGCCGCGGCAGGCGCAACAATGGAAAAAGACGACACCCCTGCTGCGAAGACCAATGACAGAGCGGCACCAGTTCGCGCGAGATCACTCGATTCAACCACCAGAAAACCGCCCTGTCAACCAGCGTGGTTGATTTCCCTATTAGCCATGATGGCTATCGCTGGCATTTGCTCGCTATCGGAGCCACCGTGGCTGGTTTTTCAAGCAACTTTAGCGGCTGGCTGGCCTGCCTCCGATAGTTGTACCACCTTCGATGTTAGTCCATTCCCGTCTTCATCACACTCCGGCGGCGGGCGGACCAAGCCGCTCACCAATCGGTCGCGGCCCAATCCGACGTCAAACGCATCGCCCGCGGCACTGCCTCGTTCCGGCTGCTGCATCTCCTCGAAGGTGACGCGGCGGCGGATTGGGCCGCGCCCTCCAGGAGAATCTTGCCGCCCGCCAGTCGACCGAGGACCCGCCGGGAGCCCCCGACCGCTCACCGCTCCCGAATCTTGGGTGCCGGTACTGTTTGCTATTGCATGTTCGGGTCAACAACGTTGGGATGATTCAAGTTGGGTCTTCCCAAGGCTCGGAGGTCTCTATCAAATCGCAGGGAGAAATCGAATCCGCCATATTGAAGGGGATAAGCCGGTTTGAAGAGGAATACATAGGCCAGGGTCGCAAAGTCACCCGCGCTTCCACCTGATTGACGATCTCATCGTGGTGCTACATTTTGGCACTTTGAGCCAAGCGGAGAAGCAAATGGTAAAGTCGCTCCCGGACAAAAGGGGAGGGATCTGCTCAAACACAAAAGGGCTAAACTGATCGAATCGGCGCGGCCGGGGATGGTAGCGATGATCGAAGAGATAACCGGATCGGTGGTATTGAGCCTCCACCATGACATCAGCACCGTCACCGGCGAAGAGGTCGTGCTCTTTACCCTCGCAAAATCACCCGCAAAAACTCAGTCTGTCTAAACGCCATAGGGCCCCGAGTATTTTGATTCATACTGTATCTCCTACCAAGGAGGGAAACATGAAGGTCGGAGATAAGGTCTTTTGGAATACAGAAACGGTAAAATTCGTGCGATAGTGAACGATCCACCAAGTTGTGCCCGGTTTTCCTTTAACCGGTCCGCTGGTGATGACGACCCCTTTCCAGAAGACTTTCGATGGCCCGACCCTAGTAGAGATCAAGATCGAAGATAAACCGAATATTGGTCATCTGGTGGTTGTCAATATGAGCGAACTTGAATCACGCCAGGACTGACGGCGAAACTGCACCAGTACCCGACACCGCGGTGCCGGCGAGTCCTGTTTGAACTTTAGGATTGAATTGCCAATTCCTGCCACATTCGCCGGTCTGTTTGCCAAGACGGCGCACTACATACTAAGATTGCTCAGCCGATGCGGCGAGCCCGGCCCCAGGAGCGAAACGGTCAGCGCGACGGTGGAAGCGTAGCCGAGAATCCCGCGGGTTCCCGACCAAGGAGCACCATGCTGAGGGACGAATTCAAAACGCGCTCTGCTGAAATGTAGCCCGGCCGACCTTGTTGAGTTGATCGAACTATCTGATAACACAACACACAGCGCCGGGCTCGCGAACTGCAATGACCAGAAAACAGGGACTTCTTGCTTCGCGGCGTTTACGACAACGCTGATTGCGCTCACGGCGTGAAGATGAAAACGGTCGATCGACTTAGACAGTTGACCGTGCGTTGAGTTGCTGAGTGGCGGTTCGACCCTTGACACGAGTAGCGTCATGGGGCAGGCACGCGGCCACCTTTGCGACCGACTACAGCGGTGTAGATGCGGGCAATCTGCACTGTGGTTGATGATCCACGGTATTGCCGAATGCGAATGAGGAAAGGGGAGTTTCAACGTAGACGACTTGGCAACCATTGTCATCGTTGCAACGTCAAATGGCTCGATTGACTGATAATCTTATCCGCCCATTGCGTACAGTGGCCCTGGCACTCAATCAGACTCAATTGCGCAGGGAATGGAGTCTGACAGAAAGCCTTAACAGGAGCAATTATGATCAAAAATCCAAGCAAACCGACCAACCAGGAACCACTGACGCCAAAAGTGAAACGCCCCTCGCGTGGTGAACGCATTCACCGGCGAAGGATGCTCGCACGACAGCGGCGCACTAGAGAAGTCCCAGGCTGTGACATTGCGCGGCTGATCGGTCAGACCAAAGCCAAGGCCGGAAATGTCGCTCGCCGCATCCGGTGCGATAGGGGCGATCTGATTTCCGGTAGAACGGCTCTATTGAAATGCCGTTTCCATCTGCGCCAGCTTGAATCGGGCTTCCTGCCGCGCAGCGTCGATCACCGCCGAGAGCTGTTCCAGTCCCAAGTCTCTTAGCCCAAGGCGCGCCACGATGCCTGTGGGGCGACCGACCGTCGAAAAGGATCGCCTCGTGCGGCTTGGTTGTACTTCCTCTTGCCGGCTTTCTTGACGCCATGCATCGCCGCCTGGTGACGAGCCAGATGCGCCGCCATACTGAAGGTTCGCTTACACCGCCCACATTTGAAGGTGCCTTTTCTAGTTCTTGCCATTGAATCGAACTCCTATTGTCGCGCCACCGTCTGGCTAATTCATACGTCGAACTCGCCAAGCAGTGTAACTGCACTAATGAGAAATAGAAAGGTGGAGTTCATTGACTCGCTGCGATCGCCAAACGTTTTCTCAAATGATTAGCTCACAACTCTCTCTTGGAGATTTCTGCCTAATACCGTCCCCATGCCGTCGCTCCTAAACTCCGCCATCGCCCGCGCCCGCCTCGTTTCGGCGTTGCCTGCCCGCGTAGGTGACTCGCCGGGCGCTCCGGTTTGTAAGTCTTCATCTCCGGCAGCTCCACGCCCTGGATGGAGGCGGCTACGCCGCTGCCGACGAGGCCGTCGAGCCAATGGTTGTCGAGGCCGGCCACGCGGAGTTTCCATTCATCGACCGTCCGGCCCCGGCCTTCGGTGGTGACCCGGCACTCGCGGGTCAAGTGTCCCTTATTGCTCGAGTCGGTCGGCCCAAGATCGCCCGAATTCATATTTTTCCGGTATGATGGAGGGCGTAGTAGCTTCGACACCGATGGACCGTTGTGAACGGGACGGCGTGGGAAGCGGCCGAGTCTCCCAACGCAAGTTGACATATCAGAACAAGGAGATGCCGTGTTCGGACGCGAACCAAAAGCTAGACGTTTCGTCCTTTCATCGCTCGCCGCCATTTTGGTCGTCTCCGCCCTGGGGTCGGCCGTACGCGCGCCGGGCTCATCATCACCCAGATCATCGATGCGACCGGCGACCCCGGGCCTAATGTCCTTGATGGTCCTGTCGGCATCGCCGTGGACTCCGCGGGCAACATCTACGTGGCGGGAGGCGCCCAGCAGCAACGCCTTCAAAATCACGCGCCGGCGGGGTCATCACCGAGATCATCGACGCGACCGGCGACGGCATGATTGGGCCATGCCCTCGCTTATCCATTCGGCATCGCCGTGGACGGTGCGGGCAACGCCTACGTGACGGGTTTCAACAGCAACAACGCCTTCAAGATCACCCCGCCGGGGTCGTCACCCAGATCATCGACTCTACCGGCGGGCGCGGGCCATGTCCTTAATGGTCCTTACGGCATCGCCGTGGACGCCGCAGGCAACGTTTATGTGACGGGACAGAACAGCGACAACGCCTTCAAGATCACCCGCCGGGGTCATCACCCAGATCATCGACACGGCCGGCGACGGCGCGGCGGGCCATGCACTTAATGGTCCTGGCGGCATCGCCGTGGACGCCGCGGGCAACGCCTACGTAACGGGACAGCTCAGCAACAACGCCTTCAAGATCACGCCCGCCGGGGCATCACCCAGATCATCGACACGGCCGGCGACGGGCGCGGGAAATATCCTTAGTGAGGCTGCCGGCATCGCCGTGGACGGTGCGGGCAGCGCCTACGTAACGGGACAGCTCAGCGACAACGCCTTCAAGATCACGCCCGCCGGGGTCATCACTCAGATCATCGACGCCATCGGCGACGGCGCGAGCCATGCCCTTGATGATCCTCGCGGCATCGCGGTGGACGCCACGGGCAACGCCTACGTGACCGGTTTCAACAGCGACAACGCCTTCAAGATTACGCCCGCCGGAGCGATCACCCGGATCATCGACGCCACCGGCGACGCGCAGGGCATATCCTTACCAATCCTAGTGGCATCGCCGTGGACGCCGCAGGCAACACATACGTGGCGGGTACTAACAGCGATAACGCCTTCAAGATCGCGCCGGATTCGGACGGCGACGGCGTGGCCGACGATCACGACAACTGCCCGATCAACGCCAATGCCGATCAGACCGACGTCGACGGCGATGGCAAAGGCGATGCCTGCGATAACTGTCCGAGTGCAGTCAACGCGGATCAAGCCGACACGGACGGCGATGGTAAAGGCGATGCCTGCGACAACTGCCCGGCAGCTCTCCAACGCGGATCAAGCGGATGCGGATGCCGACGGCGTGGGCGACGCGTGCGACAACTGCCCGGTGGTCTTCAACGCGGATCAAGCGGATGCGGACGCCGACGGCGTGGGCGATGCCTGCGCGCTGGCGCCGCCTCCGGCGGCGGGCTGCTGCGCGCCCGGCGTGTTTCCAGTCGTGGGACTGGTCCTGCCCGTTTGCTTGATCGGCTGGCGGATGCACCGGCGAACGGTCTCGCGCCGGCGCTCCACTTCTGATGACCTTAACACAGCTGTCGCGTTGTCTTATTCAATAAATTGGAATCAAAGTCGTCCCTCTAGGTTGAACCGCGCCATCGCCCCCGTTCCGGTTTACAGGCCTTCCTTTGAAGGCGGGGCCTCATCCCACCGCCGCCCGCGATTCCTCTGCATCTCCTCGAACGTGCCCCGCCGGCGCTTGCGTTGGATGATCTTCATCTCCGGCGTTTCGACGTCCGGCCACCCGACAGCTGACAACACTGTCGCCGCGGATAAGCTGCACACCACTCGGTGCCTTGCTCCGGTCGCGCCCCACCACCTCAAACCGGGTTGATCATTGGATCGTGCTTACATACGAAGTCTTGAGTCGTTTTGGCAAACACTCCTCAGTCGGAAAGATACCTGCCGAATCGTTGGTTTTGATCAACGGTATCCTACGGTTTTATTTTTCGAATACCGCGTTTCTAGGCTAGAAACGGCGTTTCTTCGCGAAGGCTGGTAAATCAATATCGTTCCCGGTAAGTTGCGAAGGAGCAAGCAGCTTACGAGCTTTCGCGCGCTGATCGTGGTCGTTTTCGCAATGCGAAGGTCGAGGGTTCGAACCCCTTCGTCTCCAGTCACGACAAAAAGACTATTATGACACAGCCGCCAGCAACGATTCGACGGGCGGTGTCTTGGGGCGCGCGCCTCGCCCAAAATAAGCCCCGGACAGGAGTATGACCGGGGCTTGTTTCTTGGATAACAAATCGGTCGAATACTACGCGACTTCGACTACGACTTGCTCTTTTTCAGCGCGTCTTCGACTGCTTTTGCGATTTCTCTATCTTTATCCTTGACGAATCCGGCGCTGGCGTACGCAATCTTTCCGTCGACACCGATCACGTAGAACGTCGGTTGATTGTTCAGCCGGTACTTGTCGGCGACTTTGTCGCCCTCGACAAGCAGACCGAACGTATAGCCCTTCTTTTCATGAACTCGACGGGATCGCCACGCGCTCCCAGCAGTTGATGCCCCAAACTCCTACATTGCGGTCCTTGAATTCTTCGTGCACCTTTTGCACACCCGGCATCGCCAGTTTCGACGGCCCGTTGTACGTGGCCCAAAAGACCAACACCAGGACCTTGCCCTTTTGTTCCTTGAGGCTTACCGCCTTATCGTCCGGTGTCTTGAGTTCCCAATCCGGGGCTTTGCTTCCGACAGAGAGGAGCGTGGGCGCATCGCCGCCGCCCGCCCCGCCTTGGAACTCCTTCGTCGTGAAACCTTCCGGGGTTTCGAGTTTGAACGAATTCGCGCCCAATTCGGGCTTGGTGTTCAAGTTTTTCACAATCAGGATCGTCGATCCTATATCTTCACCGTCATTCTTGATGATGCGCTCACAGCTCCGGGGAAGGTGATCTTCCTTGCCGAAAGCCCATCGCGCCTCGCTATCATTGCCATAATGAACAAAGATCACGTCACAATCGACGCCACCGATTTTTTCACGCCTTCGTGCTTGGCCGACTTCGCCCCAATCTCATCCGAGAAGGGCGTAGGGTGGACGTATTCCTGCATCAGCAGGGCCGATCCCGCACGAAGCAGCGCCCGGGCTTCGGGATACTTGCCCTGGGTGAATATTTTTGACCGCGATCGATGGCGTAAACATTTTTCCGTCCGTCGCTGACTCGAACGCGGTATCCTCATCCATTCCGGGCGGCTGGAATTTGCCTTCGAAGCGCACTGAATTGGCGGCCCCACCGACCATGCTGCCGATCAGGCCCGTTTTCGCCTTCTTGGCCATAACCTTGCCGCGGACCTTCGGCACTCGTTGGGCAACTTCTCCCTCGCCATGAAACTCCGCGTCACAAGAAATCTCGGTCACGGCCTTGGTCGCGTCGTCGGCCTTCTTTAGAATCTCCTTGACATTGGGCTTGTCCTTGTCATCGCCCCTGCGCGACAAGCGAAGAACTGACCGCGATCACCGCGACGCACCAAAACAGATGCTGTTTCATTCGGATCATCGAATACTCCCAGAAATAAGCGTCCAGACGTCCCCTCCCGACCTATCTCCCGGCCGGGGCTCCATAGCCTAAAACGGAATGGCCCGGCTTACCATTCCCGGCGACTCTCAATTTTCGACAGGCCTTACCCGGTAACTAGGGTCCTGCGGAGTCGCCCACCCGCCACCATCGAACTTCAAAGTCCTCTTCCGGCAGGCCGGCACCGCACGGGACGTGGGCCAGTAAATCGCCCCCGCGGAATCGGCCTGCCCTCTCGACGACCAGCCCCCGGGCGTTCTTGTCCTTGAAAACCTCTCGGAATTGGGCCGTGGCATGGGGTGACCGCTCCGGATCGCCGGGTGCAAAATAGTACTTTGCCGATCCTGAGGAACTGGGAAAACCGAAGCGATCGTCGGCGATTAACCTGGGCAGTTTCGGGAGATCGCGTGGCGAAATCAGGGCCAACAACAGGACGTAAATGTAGGGCTGGTTGGACCGGTTCGTTACCAGGACAAAGTCGGCCTGGTCCGCGTGGCGACAGGCCACGTCAATCGCTTTCATCAGCGCGGTCTGATAGCCAGGCTCCGCACCCTTTGGATAGGACCCGAGATAACCGCGAGCGAAGTGCGCGATGCTGAACAAAAAACGAACGTCGCAACGGCCACTGCCGAGGCCCGCAACGAATGCGACTGCTTCGAAAGAACGGCGAGTAGCCAGAGGCCCCCGTAGGCAGCGACGATGGGGAATACCGGCAGGAGGGCGATGGTGCGGAAGGGATGGGGTTCCAGTCGCGGCATATCGCCGCAGGAAGCAATCCCAGAGCTATCCATATAAGGATATAAGTTGTGACCAGGCCGATCGACGACAATTCGCAAGCACCGCGTCAATCCAATGGCGAAGAGAGGCGCGATGACGAGCAAGTGCTGCCCCACGGGCATTCGCATCCCGCTCATGTCCTCGCATCTCCAGAACGAATATCCAGGATCGATATTACGCGCAGGTTCAACGCGAATTCGCGCATCATCGAAAGGACGGGCCACGGCTGCGTAAAGATCAAAGTCGCTCTGGCCCGTGCGGCGAGTTGTTCTGGATGCGTGAAGGCCGTTACCCAAATCGGCGCGGTCCCGATCGCCAGGCCTGACAAGCTGCCCGATTAACGCCTGTTTGCCCGTCTTCGAACGCCCGAATCGTGCGAGATTTCTAATCCCCAGAAAGGCCAGCACGATGAGGAAAATTGGAGTGAAAAGTCGCGCTGCCGGATAAACCCATGCCAGCGCGCCCATCAGGATGCCACCGATGACCGCAAGTATCCCCGGCCGTTGAGTTGGAGCGGAAAAGGCGACGAACCCAGGCGGATTCGGAAGGATGCCGGGCGCAATCCCATGCCCACAAGGCGGCGATAAGAAAAGCGGTGCAAATCCGACTTCATGTGCGGTCCGCGTAAGACTGATATGCCACGGATCCAAGGCCAGGATGGCGGAGGCCAGCAAGGCCGCAGGAATGCCCATCCATCGCCGCACGAGCGAGTACAGTGCCCAAACTGCAGCAACTCCCAGGAGGGCACTCGGTAGTCGAGCGGCCCACACAGTCGGCCCGAGGAGCCGCTACGAACGGAATAGTCAAATAAACAGTGAGAGCAGAGGTATAGTCGCCGGGGCCGAAGCTCCTCCGGGAACATCGGCCAGCGTTGTCCATGATGGATCAGCCGCCGGTATCAAAGATCGCCAAAGCGTCATAAAGCCGGACGGCTTCGTCCTGGTTCAGTGGCGGAGGAATTGTGGAGAGCAGGGGCAGTCTGGCCAGTGCGGCCGCCGCGAGTATCGTAGCGAGCACCAACTCTCGCGCTCTTACTCCGAGTGTCGCCTGGCCGCGTCGCGCTAATCCGTCACCTCGACGACTTCCGGCAGGAAAAAGTCAATCATATAAGTGGGCGCCATCGCCGAGATCGACGCTGCAAGCCGCGCCTCGAAGCGGCAGATCCACTTTGGCGGGATTTTGGCGGACAGGTAGCGCCTGCGGTTCCCGGTGTAAGCGGGAACTTGACGAGCGTCGATTCCATCAACTCGTCGGTCCACACCTCGACCGAGCCGCCGGCTTTGTCCATGGGCAGCTTCGTGAGCGCGTCGTCCGTCAGGTAGAATCGCAACTCCTCCCGTGATGCGAGCTGCGGCCTCCAGGAATCGCTTTTTGTGCCGACGGTCATCAACGGGCCGCCGTGAAGCCCGAAAACACTCGCTCGCGCACCTCGGCCCCTTTCGCCTCGGCGATGAATTCGCCGCATCGCGGACATTTGCTGACGCCATCTTTTAGCTCCACGCCCAGGCACAAATCAACGCACGCAAACCGCCGCGGCATGGGCTTGTGCGGGGTGCGACCCGATCCCAGTTCGGCGGGCTTTCCCAGAAGCGAGCTTCTGAAATAGTCCGCCGGAGAAAGGATCCAAACCTCACGATGCCGCCCCGACGAGACGAAGAGCATCGTCCGCGCGTCTCGCCAGACATCGGAAAGGAGCCGCGACATGATGGAGACTCAACGCGCTGTTCGGACTGTCCTGCGAAACCCAGGCGATCTTGAGATAGTTATACTTCAGTCCGGGCCGTTTTTCCGTCACCATGTCCCGGGCGACGATAGGGTGAATCTTCCCTCCCACATGATGAAAAAGTGCGTATTGATATAGTCGGGTCACCATCGATCGGGCGGCGAGTAATTCGCCGGGTGAATACTGCATATCGCCGTCGGCGTCGATCGGCTGCTTGGCCTCCATCACGTCGCGTTCAAGCCAGAGACTACCGCTCACTTTGGCTTGCTCGATCTCGACTTTCCGAATGCCGTAGCCCGCGGCGGCGACCGCCCATGCAATCTGTCGCACTCCAAAGCATGCATCCTGTCGGCGCCCATCCCTGTGCGATTCTCCGTTTTGGCATTCGATTCTCCCAACCCATGTTCCATGGCGCTCCTAACCGGCCGCGATCAGCGTCAGTCCTCAGTGATGCTTCTTTTCCAGCCACCGTCGAAGCTCGGCGTTGGACGGGCGCATCAGCGTCGGATCCCGCCCCTGCAATTCGCCCGGCGTCGCGCTTGCGCCATTCGCAGGAGATCGCCGTCACGGACCAAATCCGCAACGCACGCAATTCAGGAGAAGACCGTGTTGGCGCGTCGCCCAGCATTTCACCCGGTCCGCGCATGCAGGTTCTTCCTCCGCCGTCTTAAATCCCGTCCGTCGTTCGGGCCCAGCACTCCGAGGCGTTCGCCATCCGCGGCAGCCGCTGAACTCGTTCATCCGGCAGACAATAGCCCCGCGAGGTCCCACCTTTACGCGCGCGGAGTTGGTGTAACTGCGAGAGAAAGCCCGTATCCGCTCGGCGTGTTCGATCACCATGCACGTCGCCCAGATCGGCACGTCAGACACCGACCTCCACCACCGTTGTCGCGACGAGCGCGCCGTGCGGCCGGCAGCTTGAAATCGGCCATGACCGACTCACGCTCGTCGATTGAAGCCGCCCGTGCGAAAGCAGCCCCACTCGGTGTCCTGAAAGAAAGACCTGTTGCGCCAGCCACTGATATTCCGTTGTCGCCGCACGGGCCTCCACCTTATCCGACTCATCGATCAAGGGATTACGACGATATACGCCTGTTCGCCCGCTGCCAGCCGTGAGCGGACAAACTCCCACGCCTGTGGTCACGCTATCCACTGCGAGCCAGGACGACGCGTCGCCACCGGCGATCGGCCGAGCGGTAGATCGTCGATGGTCGTCACATCCAGGTCGCCGAAAACGGTCATTGCCAAAGTGCGAGGGATTGGAGTCGCCGTCATAGACCGGGTAATGCGGCGCGGGGCCCTTGCTCGAGGCCGTCGCTCGCTGCCGGAGCGCCGAAGCGGTGCTGCTCATCGATGACGACCAGACCCAACCGCGCAAATCGAACATCATCTTGAATCAAGGCGTGAGTTCCCACAACCAGGTCCAACTCGCGCCCTACGTTGCGGTCTCGCAGAATCATCTGCCGACGTTTTGCGGCGGGCATTCCCCCGATGGGCAATCCGTGGCGCTGCGGCTGCCATCCAAATGGCTGCTGACCGAGCGATAGTGTTGCTGGGCCAGCAGTTCGGTGGGCGCCATGATCGCGGGTTGGTGGCGGTGGGCCACGGCGACCAACCCGGCGTAAAAAGCGCGCTTCGACCGTTTTCCGCAGCCGACGTCCCCCTGCACCAAGCGGTTCATCGGCCGCTCTTCGTGACCGGTCCGCGATGATTTCCGAGATCGCGCGTTCTGGCCCTTCGATCGGCCGAAATGGAAATCGCCTTCGAATCCGCTGATCGATCAGCGGGCTGGTGGCTGGCCAGCCCGGCGCGGCCGGCCCCTCTTGACGGCGATGAGCGCGCCCGCATCATTACGGCAAGCTGCATGAGCAGGAGTTCATCGTACGCCAATCGTCGCCGCCAGCTGGTCGATCGCCTTTTTCATCCGTCGGCTGGTGCATCGCGGCGATCGACCAGCGTCGACACCGGCCCAAACCCGCTCGCCTGGGCCTGCGCTTCACTCAGGGGCTCGTTCACGAATGGCAGATGTCGATCGAGATTCTCGAGGATCAACTTTCAATTGCGCGAACTGGAAGTTCCGCCGTCGCGAGATAAGACCGGCTCCAGGCGCGCCCGGCTTCGACTCATCGACCGGAGGCGCGTCATTCAGAACCGTAAGTTGCGGATTGGTCAGTTCCGCGAGATTGCCGTACACGCCGACGCGACCGGTCCCTTGCACGATCGAGCCTCGCGTGATCTTGTCGGCCACCCACGGCGCAGGTAAACCACGAAGAGACTGCAACGGCCGGTATTGTCGAGCAGCGACGCGCGGTCGCCCCCGACGGCCAAAGCAGCTTGGCCACCGCCGTGATCAAGCCGACGACCGTCGCTTTGGTCATTCCCTGCTCAGGTGTTCGATGGTGCGGAATTCCTGCCGTTCGTGACGGGCGGGAAATGATGCCAACAGATCGTTTCGAGCGTCCGGATGCCTATTTTGGCCAATGTTTCCGCGCGTCGCGGACCCGCCGAAAGCCGAAACTGTGCCGGATCGTCCAGCGAGATTGTCGACAATCGTAGCGTCCTGCAGGGCACGACAGGCGACTGGGAGGGAACTGAACTTGGCAGGCTCATGGAATGATCAGCCTCGCTACCGGAGATTGTTCAGGTCCGACAACCGATTGCGATTGGCGTAATAGATTTTCCGCCACTCGTTCTTGTTTCCATAGTATCGTTTGATTGCAGGCCGTAGAGCGTTTCTTTGGGCTGCACGGTGTGCGTCCGCCCGGGTATCGCCCCCGCCTCGACAAGTCATCCGCCTGCTCCAGAGGTCCTGGTCTCGGCCTGGGAGTCTCTTGATTCGGACGTCGAAGCGCGCTTGCGCTGCGGGGTTTCCGGTTTGGCGATCACGACATTGATCGCCGACACCCCGCATGCGCCAGACAGGAAGCGGCGACGAAATCTGGAATTCAAAACAAATCGCATAACGGCCACGCGGCGATTCCTTTTGCAATCGGTGAGAAACGATTGAAGGATAGTAACCGCTATTGTCCCCATCGCAATGAATCACTGTCAATGTCGGCTCGTTGACCGGCGGCCATGGTGGCCGACAATTGGGGACAACAAGTAATCGAACCGCCCACAATGAAAAAACGCATCACCGTGCTATTCGTCGTTGCGTCGCTGGCTGAAGAACGTGGATACCACGGACGGTAGATCCGCAACTGAAAAACGCCGTAGGCAAGCTCGCATTACGCTCATCCAAGCCATCGAGGCGGCGCAGGGAGGTTGCCGGCGCTAAAGTTGTCGGCAGCGGGTGGCGTGGGTCAAGACGCCTGCCGATTACAGAGATCGTTATGCGAGGTGACGAGCAGAAGAACGTGAGGGTCGATGCAGGAAATCTGGAAGGTCATCAGCGTCGACGCCGATGAGGCGATGGGGAAAACGCCAGGTCGGCCGAAAAAGGCGCAGGCCCATGGCGCGGCAAGACATCTTTGATCGCCGCGATTGATGCAGGCCTGGGTCGCCTGGCGGCACGGCGATCGGCGTTGATTTTGAAATGGACGATGGGCAACCCCGTATCGAAGTCGGCTGCGTCCTTGACGAAAGATTTGTCAACGCAGAATCGACGCAGTAACCGGCAAGATCCCTGGAAGTTGTGAACCAGACCCCGTCCCGCTCGCGTTCTGGCTTTTTTGACGACGAGATTCCGGGCGGACTCCGACTGGGATGTTGCCTGCTGAAACCTACGGCAAGCAAATGGGCAGTTGAAGATCGCCGCTGATCCAAAGGCACCCACCAAGCCGAACGTCCCTCACGCTTACAACCAACGAATCCGGCAATACCTTCAATCTCGCTATCATGGAAAAGACCGCATACCGGGACTTGGACCTGCAGATTCATGCGGCCCAACAGCGGCAAGGAAGATCAGGGCGGCGGACTGATCTGGCGGTGCAAGGATGAGAACAACTACTACCATCTGCCACGCATGCAGTCACGCTGAAGCAGCTTCGCGTGTATAAGGTCGTCAAAGGCAAGCGGCAGCAACTAGTCGGCCGACGTCGAGACCAAGGCTGGGCCAATGGTACAAACTGAGAATTGTGATGGTCGAGGACAGGATCGTCACCTGCATCCTCGATGGGGAAAAAATACCTCGAAGCGGCGGATGACACCTTCAGGACGCGGGCATGGTCGGCCTCTGGACCAAGGCGGATGCCTCATCGATCTTCTCGATAACTTCGTCGTCCCTACCCGCCGCCGTCTCCGGAGCACGATGCCAAAGAAAGGCACGAAGCCAAGGCACAAAGCAGAAGGAAGCCGGCAAGCACCAAGGCAAAGATGACAACGATGATGACGACGACGACGACTAAACTCATCGCTCGCTGCCCGTAACCAATTTACGAAAAACTCCGGAGCCTGATATGCCTAGCTGTGACCGGCACCATGTGGAATCGACACCGTCGAGACGCCCACGGTCTCGCCCAGGACGTCCTCGGCGGTTCGGCCGCCTACTTCGCAAGCTTTGCCGCCAGCCTGATCACGCCGGTGCGGCTCGTCGGCACGTCGTCGGCGACGATTTTCCGCCAGCATTTCGAGGATGTCTTCAGAGGGCACGCCCCATCGACACTGGCCGGTCTCGAAACCCGCAGCGGCTCAAGACCTTCCGCTGGCAGGGCAAGTGACCATCGGCGACATGAACGCGGCCGGGACAGCTGCGGACCGAACACTGAACGTCATCTCCGAAGCGCTCGCCGCGAATCCCCGAGCAGTTCCGCGACTCGCAGCTTATGTCTTCCTTGCCCACACCGCGGATCTCCGGCGCGGCTTCATCCGAAGGCAGCTCGAGCGGCCCGAGCTCATCGTCTGCGACACGATGAACGCCTCTGGATCAGCACGGCCAAGGATGAGCTGCTGAGGACGCTGAAACTGGTCAACGGTATGGTCATGAACGACGGCGAGGCCCGCCTCTGACCGGCAAAGGTCGATCTCATTCAAGCGGGTCACGACGTCCTCAAGCTGGCCCGCAGTTCGTGGCCATCAAGGAAGGAGCGAACACGGCGTCCTGATGATCACGCCCGACGAGATCGTGGCGGCATCGACCATTACCGAGCGATGAAAGTCAAAGATCCACTGCGGCGGCGGCGACGGCTTCGCCATGGCGTCATGGCGCGTATCTCACCGCCTCCACCGATCGCCGCGATCACGAACGCTGGCGCAAGGTCCGCCCTGGCCCACGGGACCTGCCTCGCGTCGATCACGATCGAGGATTTCTCCATGCGGCTCCACTCGCCGCGGCGGATAAAGCGACGCTGGACGGAGGCGACTGACAAGGTATAAGGCGATGTTGTCGTTCTGGGTTTTCCCCTAGGTTTGTCACGAAATTACCACTGCAATTCTAACTTCGGCGACTGCGATGATGTTGGGTGGTGCGACGTCGTTTCAGCCATCCTCATTCATGGCTCAATTACGCAGTGCAGCTGCAATAACGAAATACCCCAAAGAGCACGAAGAAGGCCTTCACGGCAAACTCAAGTCCAATCCGAAAACTCCGATTGAGCGCCTTGACCCAGCCGGCAGCCCAGAAAGCATTACCGAGAGTCCGATTTTTTATGTTTTGTTGGAAACACCGTATGCGGGTATTCTCGAGTCGAAGCGATTATCGCGGTCACGGGTACCTCCGAAGCGATCAAGATCGAAACGGGGTTATCGCCGGTATACTACCGTTGCTCCATCTTTTTGAATCTTTGTAGAGCACGGGCCTCCTCGTCGCGGCGTACAAACCGCGGTTGCCCGGGATGTTTTCAAGCTGTTCGCAAAAATCACGTATAAAGGCACGATACGTTCGCAGCGGATTGAAGGAAAAAGTACCTTGCCGAGCTTTGGCACGCTGAACTCTATTGCCAACTCATCACTGTCACATTTAACGACGACGGCATTGAATCCGTTAGCCTCACGAACCCAAAGGAAGCAACATCTGCGCCAGCAAAATAAGAATGCATGAGGCCCGTCAAGAAGATTGGTAAATCAATAATTCGATGAGAACTTCGCATTGCGCACGTTCATCGCCATCGATCTCGACCACAAAATCCGCGAGCGGATCGCATCGCTTCAGGCCAAGCTCAAGGCGCGCGGGCCTAAGATAAGCTGGGTCAAGCCTGAGCGGATGCATCTGTCGATCAAATTCCTCGGCGAGATCGAAGAAACGCAGGTCGAGCCCATCAAGAAGTCCCTCGACACCGTCGCCGGTCAGTGCCGCCCCTTTGACATCACCTTCGCCGGTCTCGGCGTCTTTCCGCCGCACGGCCGCGCTAGCGTCCTCTGGCTGGGCATACAAGACGCGAGCAGCGGACTCAACGCCTGTTGGAAAACCTGTGAAGACGCCCTCGCGGCCGTCGGCCTGCCGCGCGAAGACCGGCCGTTCTCCGCCCACCTGACGCTCGCGCGAGAAATCAAGAACCCGCGTCTGTCCAGCGAGGTCCGCCGCCTCCTGAACGATCCACCGCCCTTCGAACCACAGACGCAGCGCGTCAAGGGCCTGACGTTCTATCGCTCGACGCTGACCGTCTGAGGGGCCGATTCACGAAGTGTTGGCCCACTGCCCGTTCGCGACCGATACGTGAAGCCCCCAGGTCCACGCCGCGACTATGTGGCCTCCCGCCGGGCATAACGAATCGCCTGTCGCACCCATTCGAGGCAGGGCTCAGGCGTACACCCGTAGTTTTGGAAGGTGATCGATCGAAATCCCGCCTGCGACGCGCGATGAACGGCCGTGACCAACGTGGGTCCGTCTTTCGTGTAGGGTGGATGACAAGGCAGGCCAAGATCGCATCGCCGCGGGTCCGCCTGCCGAGGCGACGACGTCCTGCGGCCACTGATCGTCTCGAGTAGTCACGACCGGAATGTAAAGCCGTCGCAATGTGGCAAGATTCCGCTGGAATGGCCGCCGACACTTCGCAGGGTGAGCAGACCAATTTGTAGCGGCGCCTTCGACCGGGTTCGTAACAGGCGAATCAACGACGTCACTGCGTCGACCCGCATTCTTTGAAATGCCGCGACGTTGGCGTCGGGCACGGCCGATTTTTCGAGGATGTTTTCGCTGAATGGTTCGGGGCGATCCCATTTGTGGAGAAGTTGGTTGATGCCGGTCCGAAGCTCGGCAATGTCCGCGCCCGCGTCTGCCGCCCGTTGGCAACAGGCCGCGCAGCACCACGAGAAAACGATTTGTCGCGGGTCGCTTAACGAATCTAATGGACGGGCATGCCAACCCAACGGTTGATCCGCGCGCCGAAATCAGCGGTCTCCAACTCGAGCCGCAGCGATTGGATGAATCCGTGGTCACATCACTCCACGAGCGCCCTGGTAGAGCGCGAACGTCCGGATTTTGACGGACAAAGCCAGTTATCGCTCATGCGGCCGAAGAAGTCGATGCACGCCGCGTGGGAGTACCGTTCCGCCATCGCATCGCCCTGACAACAGGAGACAAATACGCGGAGGGCAAGACGATTCTTCTGCGCGCCGCGGCGATTTTTCCAACGGGTTTCTCGATTTCGTCCACGCCGCCGGAATGGGGCGGATACGCGAATCGGCATAGAGTTTTGAATCGGGCTGGAAGTGCGCGCCGCGCCGCAGATGAATGCCCGGGCCGCCTCCGCCGCGCGTGGCCGAAGCTGATGGATACCTTCGTGCGTCGCCGCGACGCGAGCGGCATCCACACCGATGTCCCCGGCCAGGCGGCCCACCGACTCATCGTAGCCTTCGAGATCAAGGTCCCAGGAAACATTCAAATGCAGCTTGAAACATGGCGCCCTCCAACCGTCCATTATTCACCAAGGTTGCACTGATGCCAGCAATCCCAAGCTTGTCGACTCGCCGCGGGCGGCGATATAGTTCGTTTGAGCCGAAGTCCTTGTGGTGAAGGAGTTGTTCATGAAACATACGCATCACCTGTTGCACTCAGTGAAACTATCTCCCCACAGCCGCCAGTTTGGCGGAAGCGATCCAGGAAGAGACGGGCGTTAAGCCGGAACTCATAGCCGGCGCGGGTGGGATCTTTGACCGTCGAGGTCGATGGCAAGATGATCTTCAGCAAGCACAAAGTGGGCCGGTTTCCCGAGCATTTTGAAGTGCTGAGCCAGATCAAGCCAAAATAACGCGAAGTTGGAAAAACTGGCATTGCCGGCTCGTCCTCAGGGGACCGCGACCTTTGTTGAGTGCTTCGCGATATCTGTAGGCCATGAGAGCTTGTGTGTCGTCAGAATCTCGGGGATGGGATTTAACGCGAACGCGATCGAAATCCTGACCCGGTTCCGATCGTGCGATCGATTCACGATAAAACCAGATATCTTCCGCGAATAGCTGGGCAAACTCCACATCGAGATTTTCTGTAGGCAGCGGTGAATCGGTTCGATTCATTTGCTCAGCCCAGACCAGTTCAACGCGATGGCGATCCGATTGCTTCGCTTCGCGTGATGCCGTTTCAAACGCATATGCGGCAACTTCCCCTAAGATCAGCCGCCAGAGCCGAGCGATCCTTTTTGCCCAGTAATGCCTCGTTCATTAGCTCGCGGCTTTCCAGAAGCTCCGACGGAAACCCTCGGGGGACAAAATCACCAGAGGCGCCAGTCCACGACATCTAGGCATTTCTCCTGATTGCCTTCAAGCAACGAACTGCGTCCCTGAACGAAACGCGCAGTAAGCCGAATCACTCCAGGATCAAGACTTTTGCAAACATGACACGCGTACGATCGCTGTTCGGTGTGCGATCCAGCTAGACGATTCCGCAGAAATCGCCTTCTGGTTTTATGTAGAGCGCGATGGAGGCGGCGGTGTTCGCGGCGAAAAAGGAGATCAAACATCCACCAGCCAGAGGGCTGTCCCCGGGTACAGCGTTTCACCTTCAAGGGTAAACAGCTCGGTTTCTGAAAAAGATTGTTCACAGGATTGAATCGAGCTGGGGGATTCAGCGCAGTGAGCATCGACGTTGGAACCATGGTTGCACTATTATGACCGCGCTGGTAGGATTCGAACCTACGACCGCCGGATTAGAAATCCGGTGCTCTATCCAGCTGAGCTACGGGCGCTTCTTGTTTGACAAGGACTTTTTAGCAGAACCGCCGGTTTTTCAACCCGGAGTCGCCGTTTAGGGTAACATTGGCGTCCGTTACCGTTATTTTTTGCATGGAGTCCCATCCATGTCTTCGCCAATTGTCTTACCGCCAGATCTTCAGTCGACCGCCAATTGGTACCAGGGCTATAAGACGCGGCGCGCTGTGCGCTGTCGTCGCGATGGCAGTCGCCGGGATGGCCGGCGCCGCAACCTTCCTCGCCGCACATTCGAGATCGACCAGTTCGGATACCTGCCGCAGGCCAAAAGATCGCCGTGCTTCGCGAGCCCGTTCAGGGGTTCGATGCGCCCATGCCGTTTTCGCCCGGTCGCTTATCCAGGTGAAGCGGGTCAGCGATCAACAGGTCGTTTTCCGCCGCGCCCTCGGTATGGAACGGCGGCGCCACCACGCGCAATCGGGAGATCGGGTCTGGCGAAAGTCGATTTCAGCGCATTCACCGTGCCGGGCGCTATTTTCTCTACGATCCCACGACGGGTATTTCGTCAGAGCCGTTTGACATCCGCAACGACGTGTACGACCTCGTCCTTCGGCAGGCCGTGCCATGTACTACTATCAACGATGCGGAACTCCGAAGGCCGCCCCTATGTTCCGGCGGGCTGGACGGATGCCGTGTGTCACCTCGGCCCGCAACAGGACCTTGATTGCCGTTCGGTTCTCAATCCGGTCCCGTCCACGTCGCGCGACCTCTCCGGGGGCTGGCATGATGCGGGCGACTACAACAAAAACACGTCAATTACTCCGACTCCGCGGCTTCATTCCCTGCTGTTCGCTTACCAGGATGTGCCCTGGTATTGGCAGGACGACTACGGCATTCCCGAATCGGGCAATGGCATCCCGGATCCTCTCTCGACGAGATCAGAGTGGGAAGTGGACTGGATGCTGAAGATGCAGAACCCTGACGGCTCGGTCCTGCACAAGATGGCTGTGACCGACTTCAGCGCGCCAGCCCACCCAGCATGGACAGCGGACCGCCGCTACGCGCTGCCACCGCGTCGGCCACGATCTCCGCCTGCGGGGCCTATGGCCATGCGGCCCTGGTCTTTGCATCACTGCCGCAAACTCAGCCCTACGCGGCGACCCCTGCAAACTGCGGCGGTGAATGCCTGGAACTGGCTGGTCGCTAATCCCGGGGCGATCCCCTCATCGTACAACAACGCCGGATTCGTGAATGCCGCGGCTGAAGAGTCCGCTTACGACCAGCAGACGAGCAGACTCTGCGCGGCGATCTATCTCTTTCGCTTGGACCGGCCCTAGCCACTCTATCGCTCGTTCGTGGATGCCAACTACGCCTCCGCTCATCTCTTCGTCTGGTCCTACGCCTCCGTTTGGGAACAGGAATACAACGACGCGCTCCTGCTATACGCCGCCTCGCCGGGTGCCACGACTTCGGTCGCAGCGCAGATCCGCCAGCGTTACACCGCTTCCGTCGTCGGAAACGACCATCTGGTCAGGTGCAGAACGTCGTGGACCCGTATGGCGGCTTATCTCGGAGACGGCAATTACACCTGGGGCAGTAATCGCACCAAGTCGCTCCAAGGACAGATGTACGAGTCGCTGATCCGGAATTGTCTGGGAGCGCGGCGACGACGCGCTGCGTGACGCGGCCGAGGGCTTCATCCACTACATCCACGGGGTTAACCCGATGGGGCTCGTTTTTCTCACCCATATGAGTGCGTTCGGCGCCGAATCCAGCATAAACGAAATGTATCATGCGTGGTTTGGCGACGGTACAGTTTGGGACAGCGCTGCTACGATCGCCCTTCGGCCCACCGCCTGGCTATCTGACGGGCGGTTCAAACCTGAGCTATTCGCCCGATGCGAGCTATTCAGGTCCTCCCATTCAGCCGCCCCAGAACCAGCCGATTCAAAGAGCTATCGCGACTGGAACACGAGCTGGCCGCAAACTCCTGGGAAGTGACGGAGTGCCACATCCCCAACAGGCTGCCTACGTGCGCGCTTCTGGCCAACGTTGTCGTACGGCGCGCGATCTGTCCCGGCGATGTGAATCGTGACGGCCGTTTTGACGGACGCGACATTGACGGTTTCATCGATTGCATCTTCGGCGTCAGGGCCAACTGTCCTTGCGCGGACATGGACGGAAGCCTGAACACCACGATCAACGATGTTCCGCCCTTCGTCGTGCAATTGTTGATGCCGCCTGTGTGTCGATAGAGCGAGATCGCCGGAAGTCCCGGGGCCGCTGACGGCGACCGAAAGGCGCAAACCCGTGAAAATGGGGCCGATATTCTGTCATCCTGGTCACTTCCCAAAGAGCAAGCTGCACCGATACGGCCGCCGAGCGGTACATACTGTTAGGTTCATTTTTCGCATATAATCCCAGCAAGCGGGCGGGGGCCAACGGCCCGTGGTTAGCAATCCAACATGGTCGCTCTTCTCAAGGGAGACTATCGTGGCTCAATACCGACATCGAGAACGGTCATGCGCATTACGGCAGTTAACCGTCATCCTCGCCGTCGTGTGCGGCGGCAACAGCGTGCTGAGGGCCGACGATCCGCCCCAGAATTATGGCAAGCTGCAGCGCGAGTTTCGCGCCGCCTATGACCAGGCGGATTACGACAAGGCGCTCGAAGACCGCCCAGAAGATGCACGACCAGCGGCCGGACGATGTGACCGCGATCTACAACATCGCGTGCATCCAATGCCTCAAAGGCGAAAAGGCCAAGGCCTACGAGTGGCTGGAGAAGGCCGTTGATGCGGGGTACGACGACGCGAATCAGTTGAGGACGGATTCGGATTTTCCGCACGATTCGCGGCGAGGATCGCTTCGAAGATCGTCCGACGTGTCGCCGCCCACGAGCGAGGGTCTTCGGACGAAAAACCCAAGCGTGCGCCGAAGGCTGACGAAGATGACGAGAAACCACAGGCCAAGCCGAAACATGGCGAGGATGAGGGCCCGAGCACCGCGCCCCCATCGCGCGAGCGTTCTGACGATGACGAGGATGCCAACGCGGCCGATGAAAAGGTGAATGAGCTGACGCAGAAACTGATGGCGGCATCCGAGGCGAAGAATTATGAAAAGGCGCTAAAGATTGCGCACGGAAGCAAAAAGATTGCGGACAAGTCCGATCGAGCCCCCTTGAAAGCCGCGCGACGAGCTACAACTCGCGCTGCATGTACTCGCTCACCCATGACAAGGACAAGGCCTTCGAGCACCTTCGCAAAACGATCGAGCTGGGAGGCTTCGGGCAAGATCTCGCGAAGCAGATGGAAAAGGACTCGGACCTCCGACATATCCGCGACGATCCCCGTTATGCCAAGGCGCTCGCCACGGTTCGAGGTGGGTCCGGGGAAAGCGATCCGGATTCATCTGGACGGTCACGTCCCCCAAGGGCTCGGCGGCCAGAAGCCCGCCCCGCTGCTCGTGGTGTTGCACGGGCACGGCGGGAATATGCGCGAAAGCAACGGAGCAATGGCAATCTGCGGCGCAGAAAATGGGCGCCATTCTCCTTGCTCCCCAGGGGACGCAGAAAATCAGCGAGGAAAAATACGACTGGGGTCATAACGTCGACGAGATCGAGGAAAACGTCCTCGACGCCATCAACAAAGTCATGGACGAACAAAAGGTCGACAAAAATCGCGTCGTCCTCGCGGGGTTTAGCCAGGGTGGAGCGGCTCACGTGGTCGCTCGGCATCCGCAACCCGGACACTTTTCGCGGGTTGATTCCCGTCTGCGGTCGATTTGAGACGCCGTCAGATCCGGATATGGATGAAGAAGCTCTGGCGAAAACTGCGGGTTTACGCCATGATCGCGGCGAAGGATGACGCGGCGAACTTGAAGTCCAACCGCGACGCGGAAAAGCGATTCAAGAAACTCGGCGCAAAATTCAAGCTCATGGTTTTCGACGGCGTGGGCCATGCGTACCCGGAGGGACCAGACGACGAAGAACTCAAGGCCCTGGAATTCGTACTCGGGAATTGATGCGAGTCCGTTATTCCTTTTTTGAATCGGGCCTTGGAGCCGCTCCGCGATGAAGCCGCAAACCACGGGGAGCCATCTCGTCTTGCGCTGGTCGCGGCCTTCGCGGCGATGCTACGTCGTTTGGGGTTCCACCTATCTCGCCATCCGCATCGCCATCGAAACGCTCCCACCCTTCGCCATGGCGGGCTTGCGATTCATTATTGCCGGTACCGCGCTTATGCCTGGGCGCGATGGCGCGTGAGCGAATGTGCCGACATTCCGCGCATTGGCGTTCAGCAGCTCATGCTCCGGAGGCTTTATGCTCCTGGGCGGAAATGGGCGCGTGGTGTGGTCGGAAAAGACCGTACCTTCCGGCATCGTGGCCCTGCTTGTCGCGTCGGGTGCCGCTCTGGATGGGTCATCATCAATTGGATTCGCCCAGGCGGCGTACGGCCGACGCGGTGGGAGTGTATCGGTCTCTTGCTGGGCTTTGTCGGCGTCACGATTCTGGTTAATCCACGTCCGGTAACGGGCCAAATGCTAAATCCGTTTGGCGTGGGAGCCGTCATCCTTGGTTCGCTTTCCTGGGCGATTGGCTCTGTGTGGTCGCAACATGCCAAAATGCCAGCATCTCCGTTCCTTTTTGCGGGGATGGAAATGCTGGCCGGCGGGATTTTACTTTCCATTGCGGGTGTGGTTGCCGGGAATGGAGCGGCAGGCATCCCTGAGGTTTCTCCGTTTCTTCCTTTTTGGCCCTGATCTATTTAGGCGTCTTTGGTTCGATTATCGCATTTAGGCCTTACACTTGGCTCTTGAGGGTCACGACGGCGGCGAAGGTATCGACCTATGCCTACGTTAATCCCGTTGTCGCCGTCCTGCTGGGATTTTTGGTAAGAGGAGAGCCCCTGGCACCGGGTACGATTGCCGCCATGGCGGTGATCATCACCGGTGTCGCCTTCATCACCAGGGGCAGGCGGAGCGTTCCGGTCGACCCAGATTAATTTGACAGAGGGCGCTTCCTGTGAAAGAGCGGATTCCAGCCATGACGGAGTGTTCGGAAGAGGCGGACGAATCGAGCGCCGAGCGCGCTGGTTTTCGTAATTTAGAGAGATAGTTCCATGTAGTACGAGCGGTAGTCTTTGGAGATGGACGGCAGCGGGATTGTTGGCTCGCGCTCAGGCGAGCAAGCGCCGGGTGCCTTGGCGGATCGCGTCCCCAGCACCACACCGGCGGAACATCACCGCCCGCACGCCGGGATGCTTCGTTTCCCCGATGTCAGCGGCGACGCACATTGTCTTCGCCTACGCGAACGATCTTTGGTTGGTGCCCCGCGAGGGTGGATTGGCCACGCCGATCGCGTCCCCGCCGGGGCCGGAATTGCTCCGAAATTCAGCCCGGATGGAAACAAGATCGCCTTCGTGGGCAACTACGAAGGCAATCGGGATTTGTACGTCGTCTCCACGGATGGGGGCGTGGCGACTCGCGTGACCTACCACCCCGCCGTGGAGACGCTCTGTGATTGGACGCCCGACGGGAGGCTGATCTTATTCCACAAACGGTTTCGCGGGATTGCCGCGTCAGACGCAGCTCTACACCGTTTCTCCCGACGGTGGACTGCCGACGAAGTTGCCCGTGCCCTACGGGGCGCGAACGGCACGATCAGCCATGACGGCCGGACGCGCTCGCCTACACGCCGCACAGCATCGACTTTCGCACCTGGAAGCGATATCGAGGCGGCATGCAAACCGACATCTGGCTGTTCGATCTCCAGGCGCGCACCTCAAAGCAAATCACAGATTGGGAGGGGCTCGACAGCCTGCCGATGTGGCACGGAGATATCGTGTACTACCTGTCGGACGCGTCGGCCAACCATCGACTCAACATCTGGTCGTATGACACGAAATCCGGCGAGCGCAAGCAGGTGACAGATTTTGCCGAGTACGATGTCAAATGGCCGCCGATCGGGCCGGGGCAACTCGGCAAAGGCGAAATTGTCTTTCAGCTCGGTTCCAATCTTTATCTTCTCGACCTGGCAAGCGGCAAATCGAGGGCCGTGGACGTCGTGATCCCCGGCGATCGGCCCAAGCTTCGACCGCGGTTGGTCGAGGCAAACGAGTTCATCGCCTCCTGGGACATTTCGCCGACGGGTAAGCGCGCCTTGTTCGAGGCCCGCGGCGACATCTGGACCGTCCCGGCCAAGGGAGGGCGTCCGCGGAATCTGACACGGACCAGCGGCACGGCCGAGCGCGATCCGGCCTGGAGCCCCGACGGCCAATGGATCGCGTATCTCTCCGATGCGACCGGCGAATACGAATTGTATATCGAACAATCGGATGGCAAAGAAAAGCCGCGGCAGCTTACGAAGGACGGTAGGGCGTTTCGCTTCGGCCCGACGTGGTCGCCGGATTCGAAACAAATCCTCTTTACGGATAAGAGTGGCGCGATTTATCGACACGTCGTCGCCAGTGGCGAAACGAAGCTCGTCGATACGAACCCCTCCGGCGATCCCACGCGGGCGAGCTGGGCGCCTGATTCGCGCGCTGGATCGTCTATACAAAACAAATGCCCAACCGACTCAATGCGATCTGGCTCTATGAGGTGGAAAAGGACAAGAAACATCAGGCGACGAGCGGTCGATTCAACGACTCCTGGCCGGCTTTCGATCGCGATGGAGATTTCCTCTATTTTTCCAGCCGCGAGGAGTTTTTCGGCGCCGATTTATGAAGACCTCGGCACGTCGTTTGTCCATACCGAATTGGATCAATTGTTCGCCGTGCCGCTGCGGAAAGACGTGAAGTCCCCGCTGGCCCCGAAGAGCGACGCGAGGAATTGTGGGGCGAGGCCAGGAAAGGCGGAAAAGGAAGAGAAGGAGGAAAAAGAGAAAAAGTGGAGTGACGAGGGGGCGAGGACAAGGCCGGCGACAAGAAAAAGGATGACGAAAAGAAATCCGAAGACAAGAAAGATAATACGAAGCCCGACGAAGCGATCCACGAAACCGGCTACGAGTAAGCCGGCCGACGATAAGAAGAACGGAAAGGACAAGAAACCCAAGGAAATCAAGCCCATCAAGATCGATCTTGAAGGGTTCGAGCTGCCGCGCCGTTCTGTTACCGCCCAAAAGGACTCTTCTCGCGTTTGGCGGTCAACGACAAGGGGCCAGCTCCTGTACGTCCGTGATGTGACGCGAGGTTCGGATGGCAAGCCCTCCATCCAGATTCTCGATTTGAAGGATAAGAAGGCGGAAAAAGAAGGAGGAAAAGACGGTCCTGGCGGAGGTCGGCGATTTCACGATGTCGGCCGACGGCAAGAAGATCCTGGCCCGCAAGGACGAGAAGAAAATGGCGATCGTCGATGCCGCCGCGGACCAGAAAATGGACAAGCCGCTGTCGCTGGCGGGCATGACGCCGCCCTATCGATCCCGGGCCGAGTGGAAGCAATCTTCACGGACGCGTGGCGGATTCATCGCGATTATTTCTATGTTCCCAACATGCACGGCATCAATTGGGCACAAGACCCGCGCCATGTACGAGCGGATGCTTGCCGATTGCGTTTGCCGCGACGACGTGACGTACGTCATCGGGGAAATGATCAGCGAACTGAACATCGGCCACGCCTACGTTCGCGGTCTTGGCGATGTGGACAAAGAGCCGACCGTCTCGTTGGAATGCTCGGATGTGATTTTGAATTGTTTGATGCGCGCTTATCGAATCAAGCGGATTTTTCGAAGGCGGGCCGTGGATGCCGACGGTCGCGGACCGCTCTCGGAGCCGGGCATCGACGTCAAGGAAGGCGAATACCTCCCGGCGGTCAATCAAGTACCGGTCGACACGGCGAGGGACCCTTGGGCGGCGTTACAGGGCCTCGCCGATAAGCCCGTCACCATTACGATCAGTGCCAAGCCGGGCGCGCGACGACAAGCGCGACATTGTCGTAAAGCTGATCGCGAGCGAGGCGACGCTTCGCCATCGCTCGTGGATCGAACGAAATGCGCCTATGTCGAGCGGCAATCCGAGGGCAAGCTCGGTTACATCTATGTGCCGAACACGGGGCTCGAGGGCCAGAACGACCTCAGCGCCAATTCTTCGGCCAGATCGACATAGGCGGGCCTCATCATCGACGAGCGGTGGAACGGCGGCGGGCAGATCCCGACGCGCTTTATCGAACTCTTGAATCGTCCGGTGACGAATTACTGGAGCGCGCGCGACGGCGAAGATTGGACCTGGCCGCCCGACTCCCACCAGGGGCCCAAGTGCATGCTTATCAACGGGCTCGTCTTACTCCGGCGGCGATTTGTTTCCATGGTTATTCAAGTTCAACAAGATCGGCAAGGTCATCGGCGATGGCACCTCGGGGTGGCCTCGTGGGTATCAGCGGCAATCCGCCATTTATCGATGGAGGCAATACGAACGTGCCGACCTTCGGCTTCTACGAAAAGAACGGAACATGGGGCGTCGAAGGCCACGGCGTCGATCCGGATATCGTCGTTGTGGACGACCCTGCAAAGATGGTCGATGGCGGAGACCTCAGCTTGATGCCGCGATCGCACACCTCAACGGGGAAGTCGTGCCGCATCCCTACTGTGCGGCCCAAACGACCCGAAGCTGCCGGATCGTCGCGGAATGGGCATCCGCGAGGAAGACAAATAGGAAAACGGGAACCCGGCGCCCCCTCTCCTTTCGCGAGTTTGTTGAGGCAGGATGCATCGATCAGTCATTTGACCTAACTCAGGTCCGTTTCCGCCGATGCCGTTAGTCGCTTGCCAGAAAAGGTTTAAGGCGGACCGGTATATTTACAACTCGCGCCTTGACCGACGAAGAGTCACGGTAACAATTGATAGACAGCGGTGGGGGCCCTTCGAGAAGCGTCGGGCACACAGTTTCTTGATTTCCCAATCGGTAAGGGTAGCCTGTACAACAGGATGTACCCATGGCCTTCCCTGCGCGCTTACTTCCTCGCACCAGGAGGTCTCTCGATGATTATGCCCGTCCGCGAGCCGCCGGCAGGAGTCCGTCGAGCGCAGCGATTCAGTTATAAATTCCAACGGCTTCGCGAGCGAATTCGGGAGGCCATCGTCAGCGGTGAATTCGCAGGTCGATTGCCCGGCGAGCGTGAACTGGGCCGTCGCTTCGACGCCAACGCCAAAACGATTAATAAAGCTACTTGTGATTTATCGAGCGAAGGGCTGCTCGTTCGACAGATCGGCCGCGGGTACCTTCTGTTGCTCCGCAAAATGGAAAGGCGGCAATACGGATGAGGATTCTCCGTGCCGCCTGTTGCTGCCTTGATGGATTCGTCGGGCGCAGAGCTACCGCGGCCAGTTGATAGAGGCTTTGCGCACTGCGATCGAAGACCAAGGACGGGCTGCTGGAAATCGTGACGGTGGACCGGCTCGTCGAAGGAAAATTGCCGCTGGCTGGTTGGCCGGGCGCGGAGCCGGCGCACCCACGTCGCGCTCGTATCGTACCCTGTTGATCCTCTTGCGGGAGGATACGGCCATTTGGATGACGATTGCATCCTGAAAGCCTTCGCCGACACCTGCCGGTCGTCGTCATGGGGGCCTCTCTCATGCGCGCAAAAGTCGCGCGCCGTCGCTCTGATTTTGGCGATGCCGGGTATCGGTTGGCCGAGCATCTTTTTCAATCGGGCTGTGAAATCGTCAGCATTCTGATCGGCGCGGAATCGGGTAGAGAAGCCGAAATGGCTTGCGGCGCTGCTCAGGCGGCGGCGACGCGCTGCGGCATGCAAGTTGTACCGATCATTGTGTGCAACGCGCAACGGCCTCCGAATGCATGAAGAAATCGTTATCGATCCCGGTCAACGTCTCGGGAAACGAGTGCCCCGACACGCCATTTGGGATTCTCTGTGTCGCGCGCATCCGTGCTTGACAGTGTCGCGCGGATGGGCATTTGCAGGCTCTCGTGAAAATGGCGCTGCCATGCAAGTTTGCATCTGCGAACCCGGAGACGAGATGCCGGCGATACATGGCATCACATCGTACGAAGTCGACACGCAACGATTGGCCATATGGACGATGCGGATTTTCGTAGGAGTGCGGCCGGGACAGCGGCCGTTGGAATTCTTGATCCCCGGTGAACTCAAAATCCGCTGCGCGCGCAGAATCGTCCATGCGGTCATCCAATAGGCGTGGGCTGACTCACGCCGCCGAATCCGCTGATTCGTTTGTATTTACCGGCCATTCCTCGGCATTGCTCCGAAGGCTTCGCCCCTCATAATGTCTGTCTCGGATAATCGGCCGTCCGGCGCCGGTCGTTATTACCGAGGTGAGGATCAAGTTTGTATGGGAGCCACTCGAGGCGCTGCACCGTCTGCAAGAGTTTGAGTTGCAGATTGCGGAGATACGCGCGGCATCGATCGAAAACATCGGGCCGTCCAAAAACAGGAGGAGCTGAATCACGCAGCTTGATGCGCAGATTCGCTGGAGCAGTCCGCGATGCGGACAGACCAGATGGAGTCCGATCGTTTCGATCTGGACCTTAAGAGCCGCGACGCCGAAATTGCCAAGTACCGGCAAGCCCTCCAGGTCGCCAAGACCAACAAAGAATATTCTGCCATCCTGACTCAGCTCAATACGCATAAGGCTGACAACAGCAAGCTCGAAGAAAAGGTCCTCGGCCTCATGGGTCAGGTCGACATTCGGCGGAAGACCCTTGCCGGGCTCAACGAACAGCGGGCGGCGGAAGCCGGGCGCCTCTCAGAGTTACAGGCGGCCGCGCAGGCGGAGGAAGACCGCTGCAGGGACCGGTTGTCAGCCGCCCAAGCGGACCGTGATCAGGCCGCCGCGGCGGTTCCGCCCAAGGCCCTGATTTCTTCAATCGCGTATCGCAGAAGAACGACGGCGTCGCCATGGCCAAGGTCATCCGCACACACCCCAAGCGGGCCGAGTACGCCTGCGACGGCTGCAACATGTCGATCAACATCGAGCAGGTCAACGCCGATCATGTCCCGCGATGAGGCGATCACCTGCAACACTTGCGGCCGAATCCTGTACGTCGTCGACATGCCCACCGCTACCAAAGCGAGCTAAATTGGCGTCCATGAAAGTCACCATCCACATCGACGGCGGGGCTCGCGGGAATCCCGGCGTTGCCGGCGCGGGAATCGTCCTACACTGCGACGGGGATCAATTGCTCGTCGAGGCCGGGTATTACCTGGGACATCAAACGAACAACGTCGCGGAGTACACCGCACTCTTGAGGAGCCCTGGAAGCGGCGAAACGGGCCGAGCGCCACGCAGCTTCTGATTTATTCCGACAGCGAATTGCTCGTACGCCAGATCAACGGCGAGTACCGCGTCCGTAACGCAGCTCTCAAGGACCTATTCGACGATGCCTTCGGGCGATTGCGTGGATTTGAAAATGGGAGGTTGCGCCATGTTCGCCGCGAACAGAATTCGCGGGCCGACGAGCTGGCGAATTTGGCGATGGACGCCTGCGCGCCGACGTCGTCGAGATCGACAATATCCAGTAAAGACCGCCCGAATCGCTGTTTTCAGGCCCAGCATGAAGAAGCCCGCCGACGCACGCCAGCGGGCTTCCCAAGAAAAGCACTCTGAGTTTTCCAGCGGATTGAATTACAGTCGTCGCCGACGCATCGAGCGCGCATGACGGCCATGCCCAGGACCATAAGGGGCATTATGCCGGTCATACCGACGCCGCAAACGCCACATGGGTCGCAGGCGTCCGGGACACCGTCGCCGTCGGAATCGACTTTGTCGTCGCCGCAGCCGCACACGTCGCAGGGATCGCCCACTCCGTCACCGTCGGTATCGGGGAAGGTACAAGTCGTGATCTCCAGTGTCCAATCGTTGAGGGAGCCTACGTCCCCGCCCGCGATGTCTCCGACCGTCAGCGTCCATGTCCCATTGGGCTCGTCGCCGATGAAGCTTGCATGAAGGGTTCCTCGGGGGTCAAGGGCGTCGCGACGACCATGTTGACATACGCGTGGTCGGTCACCATCCCATCATTGGTCATGTAGGGAACCTGACCAGCAGGATTCGCGTCGTCATCCCACTGCGTTCCGTTGAAGACGTCCAACTTACCACCATCGCCATTGTTCGAAGACAGGGTGACGACCGTTCCCGACGGCGATCTGAGACCGATGACCAAATCGGAGTAGAAGGTGTGCGTGATGTGGGTCAGGACTCGGACGTTGCAAACTCGGTTTTGCAATCCCGATACGACGATGTCCGACGTCGGGGCGGTGAAGTCGAGGATGGGAGCGGGAGTCGAGTTGGTGAAGGTGCTGACCGTATTGTCCGGCGTAGCGGGAAGTGAGGATACGTCGAGTTGCCACTTATCAAGAAAACCCCCGTCGCCGAAGACGGTGTCGGCGATCGTCAGGGTCCAAACTCCGTTGGGGTCTTCGCCGATGAACGCGCGAGGCTCTTCGGGAGTCAGCGGCGAGGCCAATACTCCATCGGTGTAGGAGGTATCGGTCACCATTCCATGGTTGTCCGAATAGCGCCGGTCCGCCGGGATTGGCTTGATCGTCCCAAAGAGTACCGTCAAAGATATTGTCGTTGCCGCCGCCGTTGTTGCTGGTCAGCGTCACAATCGTGCCAGCCGGAGACATCAGTGTGATTTGGAGGTCACCATTCCTGCCGTGCGTGATGAAGGTCGTGACGTCCAGGTCCCAAAGATGAGGATCGACGCCCGAGACCGTAATCGTCGAAGTGACGGTGTTCGGCGCGCCGGCATCAATTGCTTGAGGCGTGGTGCTGGAAAAGCTAGTAGTGGTCGCCGGACAGCCCGGTCCGGCGGGCACCACCGCCCACGACACAGGGGCCGGGCCGAAGAGGACCGCCGCCAATAGAAGGAAACAAACCACGGCAGGACGCAGACTCGTTCTTCCACTCGTACAAATCATTACTACACCCTAATCGCAAGTATTCTTGGATGGACATTCCCGGCTACGCCGCCGGGCTTTGGAGCGGCATTGTACGTTGCGATTTCAAATCAACAAGGCGCTTCGAATGCGAAAACTTGAATTCTGTGAATTCATTGAAGGGATGGACTGGACATCCGCGTTTTTCTAGACTGTCGGTCATGGCTACGCACTGCACCGCGAAACGATTGACGGATGCGGACATTCTTGCGACCGTCAAACGGTATTGGGGATTTGAAAAACTGCGGCCGCATCAGGAGCAGGCGATTCTTGCCGGGCTCGAACAGCGTGACTCGCTGGTCGTCCTGCCGACGGGCGGCGGCAAGTCGCTTTGTTACCAGCGCCGGCGGCAATTTCGGGGCGGACCGATATCGTCGTTTCGCCGCTTATCTCGCTGATGAAGGACCAGGTCGATGGGCTGAGGCAATGCGGCTATCCGGCGACGGCCTTGCATAGCGGGATGACGCCGGGCCAGCAGCCGCAAGGAAGAAGAGGCCATCGCGGCGGGAAAGTACCGCTTGGTGTTCGCCGCGCCGGAGCGAATGGTGCGCTTCGCGGTTCCTGCAGATGATCGAACGGTTGGGCGTGCGGGCCTTTGCCATTGACGAGGCGCATTGCATCAGCCATTGGGGCCACGATTTTCGACCGGAGTATCGGCAGCTTGCGATGCTGAAGGACCGCTTTCCCAAAGCAAGCATCCATGCCTACACGGCGACAGCGACGGAGCGGGTGCGCGCGACATTGTCGAGCAGCTTGGTCTCAAAGAGCCCGCGATACTCGGTGGGCGTATTTGACCGGCCGAACCTGGTGTTTCGCGTGGTACCCCGCATTGATGTCTATAGCCAGACATTGGAAGTGATTCGCAGGCACAAGAATCAGGCCGTCATCATCTACTGCATCAGCCGGCGCGGACACGGAGGAGATGGCGCGCATTTCGTGGCGCACGGTTGTAAAGCGGGCGCATTATCACGCGGGCATGACGCCCGACGAGCGGCGGCGGACGCAGGAGGCGTTTAGCGAAGAACAACTGACGTCATCGTCGCGACGGTCGCCTTTGGGATGGGGATCGATCGGAGCGACGTGCGCTGCGTGATCCATGCGGCGATGCCCAAATCGATCGAGCATTATCAGCAAGAGGCAGGCCGCGCAGGGGCCGCGACGGTCTCGAAGCCGAGTGCGTGCTGTTCTATTCCGCCGCGGACGTGATGCGCTGGGAATCGCTGATCGAAAAGAGCCGCGGCCGAGGCGGAGAAGCCGGACGAAGTTATCGCGGCGTCGAGCGAACTCCTGGGCCACATGCAGCGGCTGGCCAGCGGATCGCGGTGCCGGCGATCGGGCGTTGTCGGAGTATTTCGGGGCAGGCGTACCGCGCGATAACTGCAGTGCGTGCGATGTCTGCCTGGGAGAGATGGAAGACGCTGCGGATTCCACGGTCATCGCACAGAAGATTCTCTCATGCGTGGCACGGGTCGATCGCGCCGCTTCGGAGCGGGGCACGTCACGGACGTTCTGCTCGGGGCGAATACCGAGATGATCCGGCGTGCTGCTTACAGACGATCAGCCTCAGCACGTTTGGACTGCTCAAGGACTCCGACAAGAAGGAATTGACCAACCTCGTCCATCAGCTTGTCGATCAGGAGGTGCTCGTACGGACGCCGGGGACCGGCCGATTCTTCAGTTGAACGACGCCTCGTGGCGGGTGATGCGCGGGAGCAGATCGTGCAACTGCGGAAGCCCAAACGGGGCGATGTCAAGCGGACGCGGTTCGACGAGGTTTCGTGGGAAGGTGTGGACGCCGATCTTTTCGGAGAACTTGCGCCAGCTTCGCCTGGGCATTGCCCAGGAGCCGCGGGGTTCCGGCGTTCGTCATTTTCGGCGATGCCACGCTTCGGGAGATGGCTCGTCGACGGCCGGGAACGCGCGCGCTAGCTGAGATACCGGGTGTCGGGCAAGCGCAAGTTAGCGGATTTGGGGGATCCATTCGTAGCGCACATCCGCGCTCACTGGGCGAAGTGCATGGGTTGACGCTTGATGAAGTGCCGTCGGGCTCAGCACCCCTACCTTCGAAGAAGGTGAGCGGTTCTCGATTGGCCGCTTACGAGTTGTTTCGCAAGGGAGCTTCGATAGAAACCGTCATGCAGTCGCTCGGCCGTGCCCATGGCACGACGTCGCAGTATCTCGCAGAATTCATCATGCAAACGAGCCCAGCGAGCATTGAGGCGTGGGTGGATGCCGCGACCTACGCCCGAGTGGCGGAGGCAGTGCGAATCGTCGCGCGCGCCACTTAAGCCCATTTTCGAAAACTGGATGGCCAGATTCCGTACGATACGATTCGGATTGTCGCCCGACATCTGGAAACCGTCGGTGAATCGCAATCATGAAGCGTGAGGGAGACGCTTGGCAGGCCGTTGAATCTTCCTAGGTGCGAGCCCATCCTTTCCTGTTCGGGCGACGGTCGCCCGGTACGCTATTGACATAGTTCATGGCTCGCGATCTGCCAGGTCGGCCTGAAAGGGTCGCCGATGTCCGCCACTCTAAACGAAGGAGTATCTCCCATTCATGCCGTCCGCCGTTGAAATACAGAACGTCACCAAGAGTTTCGGCCCCACGGTCGCCGTCAACGATCTTTCACTCACCGTGCCGACGGGCAGCGTGTATGGCTTCATCGGCCCGAATGGGTCGGGCAAGACGACGACACTGCGGATGATCATGCGAATCTTCCATCCGGACAGCGGTCGCCCGGCGTGCTCGGCGAAGACGCGACGCATGCCGCCGCATCGGACCGGATCGGTTATCTGCCGGAGGAGCGAAGTCTCTATCGCAAGATGGTCATCAGCGACGTTCTGCGATTCTTTGCGGAACCTAAAGGGCACTCGCCCCCGCAGGCCGAGATCGACCGTTGGCTGGCGAGGCTGGGGCTGGAAGGCTATGGGCAGGCGGCGTGTCGAAACCCTGTCGAAGGGGCATGTCACAGAAGGTGCAGTTCATCGCGACGGTGCTGCACCGACCGGAGCTGTTGATCCTGACGAACCGTTTTCAGGGTTGGACCCCGTGAACATGGATCTTCTGCGACGTCGTTCTGGAATTGCGACGAGCCGGGGCGACAGTGATCTTTTCGACGCACGACATGGACGTCGCGGAGAAGAGTGTGCGATTTCATATTCATGATCTTCAAGGGCAGGAAGGTTCTCGACGGGACGCTGGACGAGATCAAGCAGCAATATGGCCGCGATACGCTGCGGGTGCGGATGTCCGGACTGTGGCACGGCCTTCGCCGACGTGGCCGGCGTGGACCGCGTCAACGACTTCCGGGCGGTTTCAGGAGCTGCGCGACGACAGGTGCGCCGATCGCGCGAGTCGATCCTGCAGCAACTCGCCGCGCGGCGGGGCGCCGTCGAGCACTTTGAGATCGCCCAGCCGTCGCACGCACATTTTCGTCCGCATCAGCCGGACCCGAGGCCCAGGAGCATGCTCCATGCGTAAGATTTGGACGATTGCCGCGGCGAGTATCGCGCACCATTCGGACCAAGACGTTTCTACCGCGGTGATCTTGATGCCGGTCTTCAGCGGGCGGCGGCCTGGGGATGCACGCGGCTGACCGAGGGCAAAGAATCGATACGGAGACAAAGCGAATCGGCGTCGTGGATCGCTCTGGCAAGATGTTCTCGGCGTTGGAACAGGCCGTCGAGCGACACAACACCGTGGAAATCTTCGACGAAGACTCTCATCGGCCGACTGGCCCAAAGTATTCGCTGGAAAATATTCCCCTGCAGCCGGATTCGGACGGGCAGCTTCTGGCGTTATCCGAACGAGTGAACAAAAGGAGTTGTTCGCGTTTGTCGAGGTCGGACGCGAAGGTGCTGGAAGGGGAGTCGAGGGGACGCCGTCGCCGGAGACCACGATTCGCTATTTTTCCAATCAGCCGACCTTTGATGAAATCCGCCGATGGCTGAGTCGCTCCGTCAGTGAGCCGCGTGCAGTCCGTCCGGCTCAAGGAGGCGGGGCTGGATCGCACGGTCGTCGAGAAGGCGATGCAGCCGGTGGATGTGGAGAGCCTGGGCCTTTTCACTCGCGACGAAAATGGCCGTGTCAAGCAGGCGGTGCGGGTCAATCAGGGCATTGCCTTTGGCGTGCCGTTTGGTTTGGTGATGCTGATGTTCATTGGGATCGCGATGACGACCCAGCCGATGCTACTTGGCGTTCTGGAAGAAAAATGCACCGCGTCTCGGAGGTGCTGCTCGGGTCGGTCCGGCCGTTCGAATTGATGTTCGGAAAGCTTCTGGGTTTTGTCGGCGTGGCGACGACGCTCGTCGGCCTCTATATGACCGGTGGGCTCATGGTCGCCACAATACGTAACTGAACGAAGCAATAC
>ERZ1370068.7677-contig-6581_pt1 | contig 37834 bp, 39 predicted proteins | sample MGYA00561227_ERZ1370068 | MGnify/ENA primary metagenome ERZ1370068 (study PRJEB38410, sample SAMEA6850437) | metagenome | study: Metagenomic assessment of the ecological functions of the soil: analysis of the soil microbiota associated with the...
GATGTGCTGGATTCAGTTACGTATTGCTCAAACGCCACAGCCCCGCTTCTGCTGGCACTGCCGCAAGCCGCTGCACGCGCGATCCGATCGCTGCCCGTTCTGCGGCGAAGCGCAGTAAGCTGCGATACCAGTCCCGAGTCACCAACTGCGCTAGAATCGGATTCTCGAGGAGCGATCGATGGCGTTTCCCGGGACGGGCAAGATCTGGATGAACGGCAAGCTGGTCGAGTGGAAGGACGCGACGATTCACATCGCGTCGCACGTCATCCACTACGGCAGCGGCGTGTTCGAAGGCGCGCGCTGCTACGCGACGCCGAAGGGGTCGGCCTGCTTCCGGCTCGACGCGCACATGCGCCGCCTGCAGCACTCCGCGAAGATCTACCGGATGGACTATCCGCTCGATCTCGCCGGCTGGCAGCAGCGCGGTGCTCGACACGATCCGCGCGAACGAGATGAAGGCGTGCTACATCCGGCCGATCGTCTATCGCGGCTACGACGCGCTCGGCGTCAACCCGTTCACCTGCCCGGTCGACGCCGCGATCATGCTGTGGGAATGGGGCGCCTACCTCGGGCAGGAAGCGCTCGAGGAGGGCGTGCGACGTCGAAGATCAGCGTCGTGGTCGCGCATGGCGCCCAACACGCTGCCGGCGATGGCCAAGAGCGCGGCGAACTACGCGAACTCCGGCGCTGATCAAGATGGAAGCGATCACCGACGGCTACTCCGAAGGGCATCGCGCTCGACGTCTCCGGCAACGTCAGCGAAGGCAGCGGCCAGAACATCTTCATCGTGCGCGACGGCGCCATCTACACGCCGCCGCTCGGCTCGTCGATCCTCGGCGGCATCACGCGCGACTCGGTCATGACGCTGGCGCGCGACCTCGGCTACACCGTCAGCGAGACGGTGCATCCCGCGCGAGGCGCTCTACATCGCCGACGAGGTGTTCGTCGTCGGCACCGCCGCCGAGGTGACGCCGATCCGGTCGATCGACAAGATCACGATCGGCGCCGGCCGCCGCGGTCCGATCACCGAGGCGCTGCAGCGCGCGTTCTTCGACGTCATCAACGGCGAGGTGCCCGACACGCACGGCTGGCTGACCTACGTCTATCCCGAGGAGAGCGCGCTGCGACTCGCCGCAGGCGAGTCCGGCCGAGCGGTAGCGGCCGGGTCGCCTGCGACGGCTCAGGAGGCTGTGCCGGCGCCACGCCGAGGACTCGAGCCGCAAGTATGCACGTCAACGATCTCCTGAAAATCGCCGTCGACAGCGGCGCCTCCGACCTGCACCTGAAGGTCGGCAGCTTCCCGATGATGCGCGTCCGCGGCGCGCTGACGCCCGCCACCGAAGACAAAGCGGCTCGACCACGAGGACGTCGTCGCGATGAGCGCGGCGGTCATGTCGACGGCGCAGCGCCAGAAGTTCAAGGAAGCGCAGGAAGTCGACCTCGCCTACAGCGTGCCCGGCCTCGGCCGCTTCCGCGTGCAACATCTTCCAGCAGCGCGGCACCGTCGGCCTCGTCCTGCGCGTCATCCCGATGCAGATCCGCACGATCGACGAGCTCGGGCTGCCGCCGGTGCTCAAGCGGATCGCCGAGGAGGAGCGCGGGCTCGTGCTCGTCACCGGCACGACCGGCAGCGGCAAGAGCACCGACGCTCGCGGCGCTGATCGACCACATCAACAAGACGCGCTCGGCGCACGTGATGACGGTCGAGGATCCGATCGAGTTCCTGCACCGCGACAACAAGTCGATCGTCAACCAGCGCGAGGTCGCGGTCGACACGCGCTCGTTCGCGCAGGCGCTGCGCAGCGCGCTGCGCCAGGATCCCGACGTCATCCTGGTCGGCGAGATGCGCGACTTCGAGACGATCGAGACCGGCCTGCTCGCCGCCGAGACCGGCCACCTCGTGTTCTCGACGCTGCACACGCTCGACGCGACCGAGACCATCAACCGCATCATCGCGGTGTTTCCGCCGCACCAGCAGAAGCAGGTCCGCCTGCAGCTCGCCAGCGTGCTGAAGGCGGTCGATCTCGCAGCGCCTGATGCCGCGCGTCGACGGCAACGGCCGCGCGCCGGCCGTCGAAGTGATGATCAGCACCGCCGTTCATCCGCGACTGCATCGTCGACAAGGACAAGACGCACCTGATCCACGGCGCGATCGCCGCCGGCACGTCGCAGTACGGGATGCAGACGTTCGATCAGTCGATCTTCGGCCTGTTCGCAGCAGGGGCTCGTCTCGCTACGAAGAAGCGCTGCGCTGGGCGACGCAACGTCGACGAGTTCAAGCTGAAGGTGCAGGGCATCTCGACGACCTCCGACATGAGCCGCGACCAGATGGCCAGAGCGCCGTCGCCGGCAGCCCGGAAATCACGCGATTCGGATCCTAGCGCGACGTCCGGCGCAGAGCCGACACGCCTACCTCGACGGCCTCAAGATGCTCGCGCGCCGCGAGCTCTCGGAAGCGCAGGTCCGCCAGCGCCTCGCGCGCAAGGGCCACGACGCCGGACGACGATCGACGACGCCGGTCGCGCGGCTGCGCGACGAGCGCGCCATCGACGATGCGCGCGTGGCCGACGCGATCGCGCGGACCGAGACCGGCGATGCGCAAGCGCGGCAAGCTGCGCGTGCGGATGCAGATCGAGCGCGCCGGCATCGCCAAGCGACGACCGCGAAGCGCGCCGTCGACGAGGTGTTCGACGGCATCGACGACGATGCGCTGCTCGAAGCGGCGCTGGCAACGACGTCTGCGCGGCCGCGACACCATCGCCGACGATCGCGAGTTCCAGCGTCTCTACCGGTATCTCATCGCGCAGGGCTTCGAGGGTGACCAGGCATCATCAAGGCGCTGACCGCGAGGCGCCGATCGTCATGAAGCGGTGGCCGCTGCGTCGCGATGCTGGCGCTCGCGCTGGGCGATCTGTCCGCGCAGCCGCCGCCCGCGTTCGACATCATCCTGCGGCACGGCACCATCCTCGACGGATCCGGCTGCCCCGCTTTCGCGGCGACGTCGCGATCGTCAAGGGTTTATCGCGCGCGTCGGCGATCTTTCGAAAGATCGGGCCGCGGTCGACCTCGACGTCACCGGGCTCTTCGTCGCGCCCGGCTTCATCAACATCCACAGCCACGCCGCGCCGGCCGCGCTGCCGACCGCCGAGAACATGCTCACGCAGGGCGTGACCACCGAGATCGTCGAACCCCGACGGCGGCGGCTCGACCGACCTCCTCGATCAGCTCGGACGCGCGAGCGCGGCGGGCCTCGCGCTCAACGTCGGCGGCTACATCGGATTCAACAGCGGCATGGTCCGAGGTCATGGGTCCGGCCGATCGGCGCGCCGGCCCTGACGGACATCGAACAGATGCGCGCGATCGTCGGCCGCGGCCTGGAGCAGCGGCGCGTGGGGCGTCTCGGCCGGCCTCGACTACAAGCCGGCCTACTACGCGCAGGTCGAGGAGGTCGTGCGCGTCGTCGACGCCGCCGCGCACGTGGCGGACGAACTTTCCAAACCACGATCGGCTGACACCCGAGTCGAAGCTTCAGCTCGCGCGCCGGCGTCGGCGAGACGATTGCGATCGGCGAGAAGGCCGGTCTCTTGCCCGTCGTCACGCATATGAAGGCGCAGGGCGTCGAGCAGGGAACCGCCGGCAAGCTCCTCGCGATGATGGAGAGCGCCACGAAGCGCGGCGCCTACACCGCCGCGGACGCCTACCCCTACCTGGCGGGCCAGACCGGCCTTGGCGCGTTGATGATTCCGGCGTGGGCGCAGGACGGCGGCCGCGACGCGATGCTGACGCGCTTCAGGGATCCGGCGCAGCGCGCGCGCATCGTCACTGAAACCGAGCAGGCGATGAACGCGCGCTTCAGCGGCGCCGAAGGCGTCTTCCTGCCGCGCGACGCAACAGCAGCTCGTGGACGTGATGCGCGAGCATGCAGGCGTCTCGGCCGGCGAAGCGGTCGTGCGGATTCTCGAGCAGCGGCAACGCGTCCGCGATCTCTTCGCTTCGGCACCGAGGCCGACCTCGTGAAGATCCTTCGAGCACCCGACGACGTCGATCGCCTGCGACTGCGGCGCGTCGACGGACACGCGCCAGCATCCGCGTGCATTCGGCAGCGTTCCCGCGCGTCCTCGGCCGCTACGTCCGCGACCACGAAGGTGCTGACGTGGGAGGACGCGATCCGCAAGATGACCGCGCTGCCGCGCGAACACGATCGGAATGGTGGACCAGCGGCTTTCGTCGCGACCGGGCATGGCCGCCGGACGCTCACGGTGTTCGATCCGAACGACCGTGATCGACCACGCGACCTACGAGGACGCCGGTCGAAGCTGTCGGAGGGATCCGGCTGCGTGCTCGTCAACGGCGCGCTTCGCGCTGCGCGACGGCAAGGTCACCGGCGAGCAGCGGCGGCCGCGTGCTGACGCGCACCGCACACATGCCAAGCCGGCCGATGAACATGACCGCGGCGCGCGCGCGTCGCCCTCAAGGGCACCGTCAGCGCCAGCGTGCGCATCGACATCGACGTCTCGCAGGCGCCGGGCGCGGCGCGCGCGCAAGGCTCGTTCCGCCTCGCCGACGCGGGCTCGACCACGGTAGCTCGAGGGCACCGAGCTCGGCGTGCTCAGACCACGACCAACTGGGCGACGCTTCACCGCGCGGATCCGCAACCGCATGACCAAAAGCGAGGGGCTCGTCACCGTCATCGTCGAGCGCGCCGACCCGTTTGTCGCCGGCAACCTGCCGACGGTCTTCGTCCAGGTCGACAACGTGCTCAGCGTCAGCGGCACGCTGCGCGAGCCGGCCAGCTCGATCACGCTGCGCTGAAGAGCGATGCGCCGCTCGGCTGACGCCTTCGCGCTACGGTGTCAGGCGTGATCGACCGCCTGTTCTACAATGAGACGATGACCGCGAACGAGATCCGAGCGTCTTTCCTGCAGTAAGCTTCGAGCAGCAACGGCCACCGCGTCGTGTCCAGGCTCCCCGCTCGTTCCCGGCGACGACCCGACGCTGCTCTTCACCAACGCCGGCATGAACCAGTTCAAGGACGTCTTCCTCGGCCGCGAGAAGCGCGACTACACGCGCGCCACGACGTCGCAGAAGGTGCATGCGCGTCAGCGGCAAGCACAACGACCTCGACAACGTCGGGCCGTCGCTCCGCCACCACACGTTCTTCGAGATGCTCGGCAACTTCTCGTTCGGCGACTACTTCAAGAAGGACGCGATGCCGCTTCGCGTGGACGCTGCTGACCGACGTCTGGAAGATGCCGGCCGGATCGGCTGGTCGTCTCGATCTTCAAGGGCGAGAACGGCATTCCGCGCGACGACGAGGCGTACGACATCTGGCGGAGCTGGCGTGCCGGCCGGATCGCATCCTCGAGCTCGGCGCCGACGACAACTTCTGGCAGATGGGCGACACCGGCCCGTGCGGCCGCTGCTCGGAGATCTACTTCGTCCGCGGCGGCACCGGCGCCGATCCCGAGATCGAGATCTGGAACAACGTGTTCATGGAGTTCGAGCGCAGCGCCGACGGCACGCTGACGCCGCTGCCGGCGCCGTCGATCGACACCGGCATGGGCCTCGAGCGCGATCACCGCGGTGCTGCAGAGCAAGGACTCGAACTACGACACCGACCTGTTCACGCCGCTCCTGACGCGAGATCGGCGAGCTCGCCGGGCGCACGCTACGGCGGACCGATGAGCCGGCGCGACGTCTCGATGCGCGTCGTCGCCGACCACATCCGCGCGACGACGTTCCTGATCGCCGACGGCGTGATCCCGTCGAACGAGTGGCGCGGCTACGTGCTGCGCAAGATCATGCGGCGCGCGATGCGGCACGGCAAGCACCTCGGCTTCACCGAGCCGTTCATGCACCGGCTCGTCGCGCGTGCTCGACCGCGAGATGGGCGACGCGTATCCGGAGATCCGCGCGCAACCGCGAGATGATCGAGAAGACGATCCTCGCGGAAGAGCACCGGTTCGAAGCGGTGCTGACCGAGGGCCTGCCCCGGCTCGAAGCGGAGATCGCCAAGGTCGCTCGGGACGCCGAACGCGTGCTGTCCGGCGACGTCGCGTTTCAGCTCTACGACACGTTCGGCGTGCCCGTACGACTTCATCGAGGACACGGCGGCGACGCAGGACGTCACGCGTCGACCAGCGCCGGCTACGACGCGGCCATGGACGGCGCAGCGCGACAAGGCGCGCGCGCGGCAGCGCGTTCGGCGGCAAGAAGGGCGAGGAGTTCGCGCTCGCGCCGGCGACCAGGCGCGGCGCTGGCACGGCGCCGGCGATCAGTTCGAGGGCTACTCGACGACGCGCGTGACCGGCGTGCCGGTCGTCGCGCTGTTCGACGAGCAGCGCCAGCCGGTCGACGCGCTCTCGCGCCGGTCAGACCGGATATGCGGCGCTCGCGCAGACGCCGTTCTACCTCGAGGCCGGCGGCCAGGTCTCCGATTCGGGCCGCATCGTCAACGAGGCGACCGGCGCCTCGGCGACCGTCGACGGGCTCGCGCGCATCCGCGCCGGGCCTGCCGCGGCGCGCACCGCGTCCGCGTCGACGTCGGGCACGCTGCGCGTCGCGCGACATCGTCACCGCGGAGGTCGACGCCGAGGTCCGCGATGCGACGCGGCGCAACCACACGGCGACGCATCTGCTGCACGCGGCGCTGCGGCAGGTGCTCGGCACGCACGTCAAGCAGGCGGGCTCGCTCGTCGCGCCCGATCGGCTGCGCTTCGACTTCGTCGCACTTTCAGCCGGTGACGCGCGACGAGACTCGATCGCATCGAGCGGATCGTCAACGAGCAGATCGTCCGCAACACGCCGGTGACGACCGAGGTGCGCTCGACGCAGGAAGCGATCGCGGCCGGCGCGATGGCGCTGTTCGGCGAGAAATACGGCGACAAGGTCCGCGTCGTCAGCGTCCCCGGCTTCAGCATGGAGCTGTGCGGCGGCACGCACGTCAGCGCGACCGGCGACATCGGCTTCTTCGCCATCGTCGCGAGAGGCGGCGTCGCGGCCGGCGTGCGCCGCATCGAGGCGCTGACCGGCGCCGGCGCGGTCGCGTGGGCGCAGCAGCAGCGCGGCGACGCTGCACGGCGTGCTCGACGCGCTGCACGTCGACCGACGACCAGGCGGTCGAGGCGATCGAGCAGCTGCAGAGCGAGACGCAAGCGGCTCGGCGCGCGAGGTGACGCAGCTCAAGACGAAGGTCGCGATGGGCGGCGGCGCGCGGCGCGAGGCGGCGACGACACCGTCGAGGTCGGCGGCGTCAAGCTCGCGCGGCGGAAGGTCAGCGATCTCGACAAGGACGCGCTGCGCGGCCTCGCCGATTCGCTGAAGGCGCAGATCAAGAGCGGCGTCGTCGTCCTCGCGTCGGAGAACGACGGCAAGGTGCAGATCGTCGTCGCGGTGACGCCCGGACCTGACCGTCGCGCGTCAAGGCCGGCCAGATCGTCAAGGAGATCGCGCCGATCGTCGGCGGCGGCGGCGGCGGCCGGCCCGACTTCGCCGAGGCCGGCGGCAAGCAGCCCGAGAAGATCGACGAGATGCTGCAAGCCGCCGAGGGCGTGCTCCGCAAGCTTGTTGGCGGCAAGCGACTAACCCCACCTTAACGCTCCAGCTACAAGCTGCCGACTAGACCTAAAGGCTTGTCTGACTCTGACACCCGTGGTGTCGCTGTCGGCACTAGACTTAAGATGTTCATCAAGAAGGACTTAGACCGACGCGTGGCGCGCAGCGCGGCCAATTCTGAGGTGCGGCGCGACCGGCGCACGGGTGTAAGCGGACCGTCGTAAGAGCCTGCGTCTGGCTGGGGTGCGGGCTGCTGTGCCTGGGGCTGGCAGCGCCGGCGAGCGCCAGATCTATTCCTGGCGCGACGCGAACGGCAACCTGGTGGTCTCGAACCGTCGCCAGGGGACGCCACCGAGCTGGTGCCTTCCTACCCGGTGGCCAAGGCGGAGACCGTCAGGGCGACACGCTACGTCGTCGGCCGAACGGCGCCCGGGCCTTACGACGACATCATCGCCGAGCACTCGCGGACGCACGGCGTGCGGGCCGACCTGGTCAGAGGCCGTGATGCAGGTGGAATCGGCGTTCAACCCGTATGCGCGATCGCCGCAAGGGCGCGCTCGGGCTGATGCAGCTGATGCCGGCGACGATGCAGCAGTACGGCGTCAGGATGCGTTCGACCCGCGCGGAGAACGTCCGCGGCGGCGTCGCCTACCTGCGCGCACCTGCTCGATCGGTACGAGAACAACGAGACGCTGGCGCTCGCCGCCTACAACGCCGGGCCGGGCGCGGTCGACAAATGCGGCCAGAGCGTGCCGCCCTACCGCGAGACGCGGCAACTACGTCGCGCAGATCAATCAGATGAGCGCTCAAGCCGGTCGCGCGAACAAGTCGATCTACAAGGTCACCGAGACGATCGACGGCCGCGCAGATCGTGCGCTACACCGGACAAGAAACCGACCGCGGGCACGGTCGAAGTCGTCACTTCGCCGGTAAGCGCTCGCGTTACTCCGCCCGCTCCACCGCCATCACATCCAGCCGCTCGTAGACGCGGCCCCAGCGCCTCGGTCGCCAGCAAGCACCTCCACGGCGACGATCGCCGCGCAACAGACGGCCGCGGCCGCAACCAGCGCCGCCGGTCCGAGAACCGCCCCAGCGCGAACCAGACGATGCCGCCGGCAATCACGCCGGGCAGCGCCATGACCGCCAGGAACAGCCACGTCGCGCCGAGCATGATGAGCCGCTGGCCCATCGCGTCGAGCCCGCGCGCGCGCTGATTCCCGAGCGGCACCCACGCCGGAAACATCAGCGCCACGCGCGTTGTGGACCGTGAGCTGGGCGAACACCAGCGCCGGCGCGACGATCGCGACCGCGACGCCGATCGACGAGCCGCCAGGCCGACGCCGATCCGCGGCAGCACCGTGCCCGACAGCATCAGTCGCGATCGCGATCATCGTCCACGCGAGCACCGGTGATCAGCACGCCCGGCCACAGCAGCTCGCCGCGCACGACCGCGGACGCCTTCACCGGCCAGGTCTTCAGGAGCTCGAGGTGCTGCAGGTCCTGCCGGATGTCGATGCGGAGCACCTGCGGCGCCATCAGGATCGCGAACACGGCGCCGGCGACCGGCGAAGACGCGCCGAGCGTCGCCGGCGGGCCGCTCGCGCGCCCGCCGACGTGGCGACGACGGTCAGCGCGACGAGGACGGCCGCCACCCGCCAGGCGCGCCGCTTGTCGACGACCCGCAGCGTCTGCATCGCCGCCTTCCACGCGAACGCGCCTTCCGGACGCCCGATCGGCGCCAGCGTCCAGCCGGTCGTGGCCGCGCGCGATAGCTGACCGCCTGCCGCCCCTGCGCCTGCCGCCGCCGCCGGCGGGCGGCTTCGTCGGCGGCATCGTGAAACGCCTCGTCGCTCTTCAGCACCCAGGCCACGACAGCCGCGCAGCACCGCGACCGATCGCCGCCAGGCCGGTCAGATACGCGCCGGCCGATGTGCGCGAACAGCGGGCCGCGTCAGCGCCATGAACGGCCACAGCACGATCCGCGGGCAGCGGCTGCCGTGACGACACGTCGCCGACGAGCGCAGCGCGTCGCGTCATCCCGCGGGCGGCGCGGCGCGAAACGCCCGCGTCAGCGCGCGATCGCGACGATCGCCGCCGCCGGCCAGCACGACCGCCGGCGGCAGCCACGCGACGCAGCCGCTGCCGCGCTCGCCGCGACGTCAGCCGCGCGCGCGCCAGCGACACGCCGGTGAAGTAGATCTTCGCCGTCGACGAAGCAGCAGCCACGTCGCCGACCGCGAGCCACAGCCGCGCGAAGCCGGACAACGGACGGCACCGTCAGGCCGAGGACGACGACGGCGAACAGCATGCCGAGCTGCGAGCGCAGCATGCGATGCACGCAGCAGCTGGCGCCGCGACACCGGCGCCGGAAACAGGAACTGCACCTCGGCCTCGCGAGAAGTCGAGCAGGCCGCTGTCGAACGGCGAGCCACCCAGCTGCGGCCGCCGCGCAGCAGCGCGATGCCGATCACGCGCCGGCGCGCGCCAGCAGCGCGAGCGACCGCGCGTCAGCGCTCGCGGGCGCTGCGCCGTCGCGCCGCGCCGCCGCGCGTCGGCGGTCGCGTCGCGCGCGCAAGCGGCGCGAAGAAGCTGAAATAGAGGTAGGCGGCGCCGACGATCGCGCCGATCAGATAGCGCGGCTCGCGCAGGCGGCGCAGCCGCACGCGCACGCGGTTCTCGCGCGCTGCAGACGATGATGTAGAGGCTCGCGCGCAGCATCACTCAGCGAGTGCTCCGGCCGTGGAGTGTCGTGCCCGGTGACGCGCAGGAAGATCTGCTCGAGGCTCGATCCGGCCGCGGCCAGATCGGCGCGCGACGCGAGCTCGGCGAACGGTGCCGTCGGCGACCTTCCTGCCCGCGGTCCATGATGATCACGCGCGTGCAGATCTCCTCGACCAGGTGCAGCAGATGCGACGACAGCAGAATCGCCGCGCCGGCGCGGCCGCGCGCGACGATCGTCTCGCGCATCCGCCGGATGCCGATCGGGTCGAGGCCGGTCAGCGGCTCGTCGAACAGCAGCGTCGTCGCGTCGCGCACGAGGCCGCAGGCGATGACGACCTTCTGCCGCATGCCGCGCGACAGCTCGCCGGGCAGCGATCGCTCCTTGCCCGTCAGCTCGAGCTCGTCGATGCAGCGCGCGCGGCGCGGCGCTCGAAGTCGGCGACGCCGTAGAGCCGCGCGATCAGGCGCAGGTGCTCGGTCGACCGTCAGGTACTCGAACAGGTGCGGCTCGTCCGGCATGAACGCCAGGCGCCGCTTGGCCTCGAGCGGGTCGTCGACGATGTCGTGGCCGTCGATGCGCGACGCGCCCGCAGGTCGGCCGCAGAATCCCGGCCAGCGAGCGCAGCGTCGTCGTCTTGCCGGCGCCGTTCGGGACCGATCAGGCCGACGATTTCGCCCGCGGCGACCTCGAACGACAGGTCGTCGACGGCGGTGAACGTGCCGGTCGCGGTCGCGTAGGTGCGGCCGAAGTGCTCGACGGAGATGGCCATTGCTGTGCTAAGATTAGGGGTTTCCGGAGGTTAACGATTACGTGGCTACGCACGCATCCGCGCTCAAAGCGCATCGTCAGAGTCTAAAGAACCGCGAGCACAACCGCCAGTTCCGTTCGCGCCTGCGCAGCGCGCTCAAGAGCATCCGCGCCGCCATCGACGGCAACGATCTGGCCGGCGCGCAAGACGGCGCTGAAGCAGACCATCTCGCTCATCGACAAGATGGCGAGCAAGGGCATCATCCACAGGAACGCCGCCGGCCGCTACAAGTCGCGGCTGCACGACGCCGCGCATCGCCGCGCGCGGCGTAACGCCGTCGCGGCTACGAAGCCAGCGCTACGCGGACCGATGCTAGCGCGACGGCTTCAGCCGAGCCTACCATCGCCGCGCGCCACCGCTTCCCGCACACAATTCGACGATCAGGCGTTCGAGCAGGACGCGCGGGTCGCCGGCCGACCGCTTGAGGTCCAGGTCGGTCCGGAACAGCGCCTCGATCGCCGGCCGGACGTCGCGCCGGCGCGAGCGCCGGAAACTTCGTCGCGCACCAGCCATCCGAGCTGGCCGAGGATCTTCTCGGCCGGCGCGCCGGCGTCGAGCATCAGCGCGAGCTGACGCAGCGCCTCGGCCGCCTGCCCGGCCTCGATCGCGTTGGTCATCGCCCAGTCGTCCTGCAGCGCCGCCGGCCCGACCACCTCGCGGACGTCGTCGACGCGTGATCTGTCTTCTGCCCGAGGGCATAGAGCAGCAGGCGATCGACGTCGGCGCGCAGCCGCTTGACGTCGGTGCCGCGCGCGCTGCGGCGATCGAGCCGCGCCGCCGCCGGATCGATCGCCGCGCTGCGCCGCCGCGACGCGGGTCCGGACCCAGCGCTCGGCGTCGGCCAGGTCCTCGAGCGACGCCGCAGTCGACGATCGTCGCCTGCTTCTGCAGCAGCTTGAACATCCGGCTGCGCTTGTCGACGCGTGCGCCGCGACCAGCACCAGCGTCGGTCTGCGGCTCCGGGCTGCTTGATGAGCGTCCTCGAGCTGCTCGAGCGCGCGCGTCGCCGCCTCGCTCTCGCGCTTCGGCATCGAGCAGCGTTTCGGCCTGCAGCACGGTGACGACGCGCCGCGGCACCATCATCGGCAGCGTGCGGACCGCGGCGGCGATGCGACGCGACGCCGTCCGCCAGCCGATCGCCGGTCGTCAGGTCGCCGGCGTGAATCCGCTCGACGTTGAAGGCGCGCAGCCCCTCGTCGACCAGCTCGGCGAACTCGCGCCGCGAGCGCCGACTTCTCGACCTCGTCCTCGCCCTGGAGCAGGTAGATCGGATCCGGCGTGCCGGCGGCGATCTGCTTGCGGACGGCGCGGCGGAGAGGCTCGGAGGCGTGCGCCAACGTCAGAACGCTTCCAGGATGGCGCTGACGATCGTGCGCGCGAACTCGGTGCTCATGCGCTCGAGCGCGTTGGTGTCCTGCTGGAAGAACGCCGCCGGGTCGAGCACGCGTGCGGCCGCCGGTCGCGTCGTACTCCTGCCGGAACATGCACGCTCGGGTTCTCCCACAGCACCTTGTTCTCCCGCATGTCGCGCAGCTCGATGCGCGCGGTCATCGTCAGCGCGTAGCGCGAGGCGAGCTGCTGCGGTGCTGAAGCTCGCCGGCGTGATGCTGACCGACGGTGACCTCGCCGGTCAGCAGCGCGTCGACGCCGGTGCTCTCCGGGCAGGATCTGATACTTGCCGCGGCCGATGAACTCGGCGCGCACCTTCTGCGGTGAGCATCGTCTCGAGGTTGAAGACGGTGGTGCGGTTGACGAAGGTCGGGATGCCGATGCGTCTTGATGTAGGCGGGCAGGAACGAGCCGCGGCCCGGCGAGCGCGTAGCCGCAGCCGGCGACGGCAACGCACACAGCACAGAGGACACTAAGGACGCAGAGAGAAGCCGTCTGCGGGATCGATCTCCGTGCCCTCGTGTCCTCCGTGTCCTCTGTGTCTGACTCAGGTCACTATGACACCACCACGCTGACCAGCGGTCCCTTGCGCGATCGACGACCTTGCGGATCGTCTTGCCGTCCGTGTGCGCGCGGACGGCCGGGTCGGCGAGCGCCAGCTCGCGCAGCTGGTCCTCGGACGCGTCGGCCGGCGCCGTGATGCGCGCGCGCACCTTGCCGTTGACCTGCACCGGCACGACGACCTCCTGCCGCCTTCGCCACCTCGGGATCGAACGACGGCCACTGCGCCTCGGCAAGCCCGCCGACGTGGCCGAGCATCTGCCAGAGCTCCTCGGCGGTGTGCGGCGCGAACGGCGAGATCATCACGACCAGCGCGTCGATCGCCTCGCGCAGCACGGCGATCGTCTGCGGCCGCTCGACGCGGCCCGGCCGGCGGCTCGCCGCGCGACGGCGCGCCGTGCGCGGTGCCCTCGCTGAAGGCATACAGCTCGTTGACCAGCTCCATCAGCGACGACACCGCGGTGTTCAGGTGCATCCGCTCTTCGATGTCGACGGTCACGCGCCGGATCGTGTCGTGCGTCTTCCGGCGCAGCGCCCGCTCGGCGTCGGTGCAGTCGTCGCCGCACGCCGGGATGCCCTCGCCGCCGATCGTCTCCGCCCAGTGATCGACGAGCCGCCAGACGCCGCATCAGGAAGCGGAAGCTGCCCTCGAGCCCGGCGTCGCTCCACTCGACTTCCTTCTCCGGCGGCGCCACGAACATCACGTAGAGCCGCAGCGCGTCGGCGCCGTATTTCTGCCAGCATGTCGTCGGGATCGACGACGTTGCCCTTGGACTTCGACATCACCGCGCCGTTCTTGAGCACCATGCCCTGCGTCAGCAGGCGCTTGAACGGCTCGTCGAAGTTGACCAGCCCGACGTCGCGCAGCACGCGCGTGAAGAAGCGCGAGTAGAGCAGGTGCAGGATCGCGTGCTCGACGCCGCCGCTGTAGAAGTCGACCGGCATCCAGTACGCCGCCGTCGCCGGATCGAACGGCAGCTCGGTGTTCTGCGGATCGGCAGAAGCGCAGGAAATACCACGACGAGTCGACGAACGTGTCCATCGTGTCGGTTTCGCGCCGGGCCGGGCCGCCGCACTTCGGACACGTCACGTTCACCCACTCGGCGACCTGCGCCAGCGGCGAGTCGCCGCGGCCGGTGAACGTCGTGACCTTCGGCAGCTCGACCGGCAGGTCGTCGTACGGCACCGGCGACGACGCCGTCCTTCTCGCAGTGGATCGACCGGAATCGGCGTGCCCCAGTAGCGCTGCCGCGAGATGCCCCAGTCCTTCAGCCGGTACTGCACCTCGCCCGTGCCGATGCCGCGCTTCTCGGCGTCGGCAATCATCCGCGTGATGACCGCCGGCGCTTCCTGGCCGTCATACTCGCCGGAGTTCGACCAGCGCGGCCGTAGTTCGTCGTGCGCCTCGGTCATCGTCGTCGGCCGACGCCGGCGTGTCGTCCGACTGGACCACGATGCGTGATCGGCAGGCTGTACTTGCGGGCGAACTCGAAGTCGCGCTCGTCGTGGGCCGGCACCGCCATGATCGCGCCGGTGCCGTACTCGGCCAGCACGAAGTTCGCGATCCAGATCGGCACCGTCCTCGCCGGTGAACGGGTTGATCGCCTTGCGGCCGGTGTCGAAGCCTTCCTTCTCGACCGCGCCGGTCGCGCGCCTCGCGATCCAGCGCGCGGAACGCCGCGACGCTGCGCGCGGAACGCTCGCGGATCCGGGACGCTCGGCGGCGAACCGCTCGACCAGCGGATGCTCGGGCGCGAGCAGGACGAAGGTCGCGCCGTAGATGGTGTCGATGCGCGTCGTGAAGACCTCGATCGCGATCGCCGCTCGCCGGCGATCGGGAACTTGACGCGCGCGCCTTCCGAGCGCCCGATCCAGTTCCGCTGCATCACGACGACCTTCTCGGGCCACTCGGTCAGCGTCTCGAGGCCCTTCAGCAGCTCGTCGGCGTATGCGGTGATGCGGAAGAACCACTGCTCGAGGTCGCGCGGCTCGACGATCGTGCCGCAGCGCCAGCAGGCGCCGTCGATGACCTGCTCGTTGGCGAGCACGGTGTTGTCAGCTCGGGCACCAGTTGACGGTCGAGCGCTTGCGGTAGGCCAGCCCGCGCTCGAACATCTTCAGGAAGATCCACTGGTTGAACTTGTAGTAGTCGGGCAGGCAGGTCGCGATCTCGCGCTCCCAGGCGTAGCTGATGCCGAGCCGCTGCAGCTGCCCTTTCATGTGGGCGATGTTGTCGAGCGTCGACGTCTCGGGGTGCGTGCCGGTCTTGATCGCGGCGTTCTCCGCCGGCAGCCCGAACGCGTCCCAGCCGAACGGATGCAGCACGTTGAAGCCGCGCATCCGCTTCGTGCGCGCCATGACGTCGCCGATGATGTAGTTGCGGACGTGGCCGACGTGCGCGTGGCCCGGACGGGTAGGCGAACATCTCGAGGCAGTAGAACTTCGGCCGCGACGCGTCGACCTCGACCTCGAACGCGCTGCGACGCGGTCCACTGCTGCTGCCACTTCTTGTCGAGTTGCTGGGGCTTGTAGTCGCTCATCGGGACCGTTCGTTCATTGCTACCTTCCACGTCTCTGGCTCGGCGTCACCACGGCGGCGCCGCCAGGCGGCTTGAACCGCCGCCGCCCGCGGACTAGTCTTTCTCGCACGGAGTCTCTCCGTACGTAGGGCACGGCTTTAGCCGCGCCACATCGGCACCGCTGAAGCGGCGCCCTTACGTGCGCCTCGGAGACCAAACGCCATCGCTGACGCCAAGGAGAGACGATGACCAAGCCGATGAAACCGCTCGCGCTCGCGGTGCTGATCCTGACCGCCGTGCCCTGCTCGCGCAAAACAACCGCGCCGCGCCGCCGCAGCTCGCGTTCAAGGTCGTCGACGACTTCTTCCAGATCCCCGACACGATCTGGATGGCCGAGGCGGTCGGCGTGGCGCTGAACTCGAAGGGCAACATCTTCATCCTCAACCGCGGCAACCATCCGCTGCTCGAGTTCACGCCGGCGGGCAGTTCGTGCGATCGCTCGGCGAGGGCTCTGCCGATCTTCCACGCCGCCCACAGCGTCCGCTTCGACGCGCGAGGACAACATGTGGGTGGTCGACTCCGGGCAACGACGTCATCGTGAAGGTCGACGGCGAAGGGACGGATCGAGCAGGCGCGCTCGGCTGGCGCCGCGAGCCCTGGGTGTGGGACACGCACGGCATCGAGCGCGCGATTCCGGCGCCGCCGTCCTTCTACCAGCCGACCGACACGGTGGTCGGGCCCGGACGGCAGCACCTATGTCACCGACGGCTACGGCAACTCGCGGGTCGTCAAGTTCTCCAGGCAGGGCAACTACGTCAAGCACTGGGGCTACCGCGGCACCGGGCCGGGGCTGTTCAACACGCCGCACAGCATCGTCATGGACGCGCAGCAGAGCCTCTATGTCGCCGATCGCGCCAACAGCCGGATCCAGGTGTTCGACACCGAAGGGACGTTCAAGACCGAATGGCGCCTGCAGCGAGTAGCGGCGGGCGGCGGCGGCGAGACGAGCCGCTCGGCGGAGCCGTGGTCGCTCCGCATCACGCCGGGGCCGAATCAGGTGATCTTCGCCGGGCAGCGTCGGCCGCGTCTTCAAGCTCGATCTGAACGGCAAGATGCTGGGCATGTTCGGCAAGCTCGGACGGCTGCCCGGGATGGTTCGACTCGATCCACGCCATCGCCTGCCCCGGACGAGAAGACGGTCTACCTCGCGCAGGAGTTCAGTTACCGATTCGATAAGGATGGTGCTCGAGTAAATGGACTGAGGGCGAGCTGAGGGCTAACGGAGCCAACGGAGTTGATGGCGCGACCCATCGTCCCTAGAGATCCGAGTTCGCCGTTAGCTCATTAGCCGTGAGCCGTTGCCGCGCGTTGGCTCAACTATCGCTCGCGCGAAGTCTAACTAGCGGGCGGGCACCGCAGCTCCTGCCCGACGAGCTTCGCCGTGTCGGCGCCCGGCTTCGGCCGGAACTTCTGCACGCGGCCGTTGAAGACTTCGGCCAGATACAGGTTGCCGTCCTGGTCGGTCGTGATCGAGTGCGGGCCGTTGAACTGACCCGGCTGCCCGCCGGAGCCGCCCCAGCCGTACAGATATTTGCCGTTCAGATCGTAGCTTGACGATCCGGTTCGTGCCGCCGTCCGACTCCCACAGGAACTGATCCGTCGTGATGAGGTGCGCGTAGCGGCTGCGACCGCACGCCGGTCGTCCACATGTCGAGGAACTTGCCGTTCTCGTCGAAGACCTGGATGCGCCGGTGGCCGCGATCGACGACGAAGAGCTGGCGGTCCTTGCTGATCTGGATGCTGTGGACCGTGTTCCACTCGTTCGGGCCCGGGTTCTGCGGATCCTTCGGCGCGCGTGCCCCAGTCCATCAGGAACTTGCCGTCCTTGTCGAACTTCGCGACGCGCGTGCCGCCGTAGCCGTCGCTGATGAAGAACGTGCCGTCGGGCAGCCACGCGATGTCGGTCGGCCGGTCGAACAGCTTGCCGCCGTCGCGGCCCGCGCTTGCCCGTCGTGCCGAGCGTCATCACCAGCTTGCCGTCGTAGGTGAACTTGTAGATCACGTGCAGCTGGTCGTCGATGATCCAGACGTGCTTGTCGCGGATCGTACGGGTTCATCTTGATCTTGTGCGGGCCGCGGCCGCACGGATCGCCGTCGAACATCTTGTCGAGGTGCGGCCAGCCACTGGACCATCTTGCCGTTGCGATCGACGACGAAGATCGACGTGGTGATAGCGGCGCTCCCAGCCGCGCTTCTCGACCGGCTCGCAGGTCGCGCTCAGGCCGTCGGTCGTTGCCGGTGGCGGTGCCGCGGCGGCGTGCAGCAGGCTGTACGGCGTCCACGGCTTCGCGTCCGCCGGCAGCGGCAGCTCGCCGCGCTGCGCGATCCAGATGCGATCCGGCGTCTCGGCGTAGACGGCGCCGACCGATCCCCACGTCCAGCCGTCGTGCTTGACGCCGTCGGCGCCGTCCGGCAGCGGCTGCGGCCAGTTGGCGACCAGCTCGTACGGCCCGAACTCTTCCTGTCCACCCCGTTCTTGCGCCGCCGGCGCGGCGCTTTCCGATGAATGCCGCCGCGCACGACCAATAGCCCTGCCGCGACCACGAGCAGTAATGACGACCCGATCCGGAACATGCATGACGAAGCTCCTTTCGCGTCTTCCGCGTGAACGAAACCGAGGAAGCGGCTATTCTACTGGAACCGCATAGCACGGTCACCGATAGCGGTGCCGCCGCCTGCACGGAACTCGAAGCCGGATGTCACTGCATTGTCGACGCTAGCCGGCGATCGTCCAGAACGGCGCCAGCACGCGGCGGACGGCGGCAACCGACTCCTGGCCGCGGCTCGGACGCGATCCCGCTCGCCGGCCACGCCGCCGGAGCCGACGGCGGGCCGTGCAGCGTCTCGATGACCGCGTCGAGCGATCCGGCGAGCGCGTGCAGGTCGTACCCGCCTTCGACGACCGCCGCGATCCGCCCGCGGCAGCACTCCTCGGCGACCGCCCGCAGCTCACTCGTCATCGCCGCGAACGCCGCGCGTCGTCAGACGCATGCCGCCGAGCGGATCGCGCTCGTGCGCATCGAAGCCGGCGGACACGATCACCAGATCCGGCTCGAACTGACGAAGCACCGGGATCACGACGGCGGCGAAGACCGCCTGGTAGTCCTCGTCGACCGCGCCGACTTCGAGCGGCAGGTTGACCGTGAAACCCGCGTCCGGCGCTCGCGACCGACTTCCTCGGCCGCGCCGGTGCCGGGATAGTACGGATACTGATGCGTCGAGACGTACAGCACGTGCGGATCGGCCTCGAAGATGTGCTGCGTGCCGTTGCCGTGGTGGACGTCGTAGTCGACGATGGCGACCTTGCGCGGCGCCGTGCGCGCGCGCGTGCGCGGCGGCGACGGCGACGTTGTTGAACAGGCAGAACCCCATCGCGCGGTCGCGCTCCGCATGATGGCCCGGCGGCCGCACCAGCGCCAGCGCCGCGCGCTGCGACGTGGCCCATCACGCGCTCCACCGCGTCGATCGGCCGCGCCCGCCGCCAGCAGCGCGATCTCGTGCGATTCGGGCGACGTGTAGCGTGTCGGATCGAGCGCCGTCGCGCGGCCGGCCGTCTCCGCGATGCGGCGCGAGGTACTCGGGGTCGTGAACGCGCAGCGAGCTGCTCGCGGTTGCGGCTCGCGCGGCGCGACGATCTCGACGCCCCGCGCGCGCCAGCGTCCGGCCACGGCATCCATGACCTCGGCGCGCTCGGGGCGCTCGGGGTGGCCCGGCGGCGTCTGGTGTTCGGCGAAGCGGTCTGGAATCGGCACGAGCAGGACGGGCACTGGCAATCTCATTCTAGTTTTGAGACGCGTCTATTTGCTAGTATCCGCCGCATGGCCAGAATCGCTCTCGCGGCTGGCGCTGCGCGGCGCTGCCTCGTCGCCGTCACGTCTCGGCCAGCCCGCGCGAAACCCACGAGCAGCGGCGGGCGCGGTTCCTCAAGATGTCCCGGGACGCGGAGGCGAAAGGGCCTCGCCGAGCCGTTCAAGGGCATCACGACGAACGGGCAGGTCGATGACCGGGTCTGTTTCCGATGCGCTCGACCGGCGTCTCGACCGAGCCGGTGCGCAAGGCCGCCGACGCGTTCCTCGCCGCGCTCACCGCCGGAGCAGCGCGACAAGACGACGTCTTCGCGTCGACGACCCGGAGTGGCGCAAGTGGATGAACCAGGACTTCTACGTGCGCCAGGGCGTGAGCTTCCTCGAGATGACGCAGGCGCAGCGCGAGGTCGGCGATCGGCCTGCTCCGCGCCGCGCTGAGCGCCAAGGGGCTGAAGCAGACGCGCGACATCATGCGCCTCAACCACACGCTCGGCGAGCTGAACGACAACGACTTCGATCGCTACGGCGAGTGGCGCTATCACATCACGGTGATGGGCACGCCGTCGGCGACCGAGCCGTGGGGCTGGCAGCTCGACGGCCACCACGCGATCATCAACTACTTCGTGCTCGGCGATCAGGTGGTGATGACGCCGTTCTTCGCCGGATCGGAGCCGGTCGATCGCGCACGTCGGGCAAGTACAAGGGCACGTCGGTCCTGCAGGACGAGCAGAATCGCGGGCCTGGCGATGGTCAACGCGCTCGACCGACGCGCAGCGCGAGAAGGCGATCCTCGAGGTCGTCGAAGACCGGCAACGACAACCTCGACCGAAGCGTGGAAGGACAACGTCGTCCTCGACTACGCCGGGCGTCCGCGCGTCCGAGCTGACCGGACGCGCAGCGGCAGCAGCTGCTCGACCTCGTCGCGCTCTACGTCGACAACATGGACGACGGGCACGCGCGGGTGAAGATGGACGAGGTCGCGCGCGCATCTGGACGACACGTGGTTCGCGTGGATCGGCGAGACCGAGGCCGGCGGCGTGTTCTACTACCGCATTCACAGCCCGGTCGATCCTGATCGAGTTCGATCACCAGGTGCCGGCGAACCTGAAGCAGCTCGCGAAAGATCCGAACGCTGCCGAACCCGCAGCACATCCACGTCGTGGTGCGCACGCCGAACGGCAACGACTACGGGAAGGATCTGCTGCGGCAGCACTACCTGCAGCATCCGCACGCGCAGCGCGCCGGCCGGGTTCGAGTGAGAGGCTCCACGAACGCACGAAGCCCCAGCCTCGTGACGTCCGTGGTCCCGGCCCCGCCAGGCGCCTGAAAGAAGCACGACGCGCCGTTACTGCCTCGCGACCACCACCGTGAAGGAGCCGCTGTTGTCGCCGAGCTCGTTGTCGTTGACGCCGAGCATCAGGCGGCCCGACGCCGGCATGCTCAGCGCCTGCCGCTGGTTGCCGATGGCGAACGGGGCGCTGTTGCCGATCTTGCCGAGCAACGCCCCGACCGGAACACGTCGGATCCGGGTAGTTGCGCGACGGTCCGCGCCGCCGTCCGCCGTCACGTTCTGCCCCGGGCTGCGTCCGTAGTTGATTTCGCCGCTCGCCTGGAACGCCACACGGTCGCCCTGGTTGACGGTGATCCCGGTATCGGTCCACGCCCGGTTGGCGGCGACATTGATGGTCGTTCCCGCGAGCTGGCCGCTGGTGCCGAACGCCACCGGGGCGCGGCCCTCGCGCTCGTTGTTCAAGACGGCGCGCGCGCTCATCGGATTCAGGTAGACGCGGCTCACGTCGCGCAGCGGAAACTGCGACTGCGTCCCGTTGCCGTTCTCCCAGAGCAGCGTGTGGTCGGCGATGACGTTGAGGAACCGGCCGCCCGCGGCGTGGCCGGTGCGCATGATCGCGGTCTGGCCCTTGCCCTCCGGCGCGACCCGGCTCAACTCGAGATCGGACGGCGTGCCGCCGGTGAAGTCGATCACCGCCACCTGGTCGAGCGGGATCGGCCTGATCGCCCAGCTCTCAGCTGACCATCGGTGAAGCTGACCAGCTGACCGACTCTGCGCCGCTCGCCGTTGGTCAGTATCACCGTGGCCTGCTCGGCGGCGGAAAGCGCATAGAAACCCGCACATGCCACCAGCACGGCGGTTGAGATCAGACGGCGAACCATTGAAGCCTCCTCATTGAAAGTTCCCGATCGACTGGCAACCTTACGGGCAAGAGGCACACCAGTCCGTCACCGCCGGGCTGGACGAGACGCCGTGCTCGGGCTGGAAACGCGCGGATATGCCGCGCCTATCGCGGCTCAGGTGGCGGATGCGTCGGATCGTCCCGAACGGCCCGCGGCGGTGGACACTATCACGTAAGTACAGCCGAACGACGCATCCGCCGTCACTCGGCACGGTGTCTCCGACGTGACACAAAGTGCCCATGTCGAATGCGCGGCGTCACATCCATGAGAACAGAAGGAGGTGAATTTGGCCGGAATAAGCACCGGCAAGGGCCTGCGTGCGGCTGGCCGGCGTGGTATTCTGGGTTCGCTCCGCACGATGAGTGAACACGCCGACACCGCCGACCCCATTTTCGAGCCGCTGCCGCCTGACGATTTCGCGCGCCGGTCGCGCCCGCGCTCGAGTCGCGCGCCCTGGTGGCGTCGCCGATCGAACCAGGTCCCGCTCGTCGCCGAACCGCCGGCCGAGGCCGGCGCGTGGCGGCGGATGGGCCACGAGATCGTCGCCGGGCTTCAGACGCTGGTGTCCGCGGCGGTCTACGCCACGCTGATCGTCACCTTCGGCTTTCAGGTGCGCGCGCGTCGACGGCCTGAGCATGGCGCCGACGCTCGAGGATCACGATCGGCTGATCGTCAACAAGCTCGTCTACGAGCTCGGCGAGCCGCGGCCCGGCGACATCGTCATGCTCTACTACCCGCTCAACCCGGAGAAGATGTTCGTCAAGCGGGTCATCGCGCAGGAAGGCGACACCGTGCGGATCGTCGACGGCCGCGTCTACGTCAACGACGTCCCGCTGCACGACGACTACGTGCCCGCGGAGTTCCGCAGCCACGACGACTGGGGCCCGCAGGTCGTCCAGCAGGGCTACTACTTCGTCATGGGCGACCACCGGAACAACAGCTCCGACAGCCGCCACTGGGGCCCGGTGCCGAAGAAGTACATCGTCGGCAAGGTGAAGGTGCGCTGGTGGCCGCTTCAGGAAGCGCGGATATTCTGACAGCTCAAGACTCAGACTTCTCGACGCTCAGACTTCAGACTTGAGCTTAGCAGTTGCTCTGTGCTCCTCGCGCAGCTTGTACTTCTGAATCTTCCTGACGCCGTCATCGGAAACTCCGGCACGAACCTGCACGTAGCGCGGGCACCTTGAACTTCGCGAGGTCCGCCGCGCACCAGGCGATCAGCTCGTCCGCCGTCGTCCGCCGTCGACTCGCGCCGGCTTCAGCCGCACCGCCGCCGCCACCGCCTCGCCGAAGAACGCATCCGCGCACGCCGTAGACGTAGGCGTCGGCGACCGCCGGGTGCTCGCGCAGACGATCCTCGATCTCCTTCGGCGCGATGTTCTCGCCGCCGCGGATGATGATGTCCTTGATGCGGCCGGTGATCCGGACGCAGCCGTCGGCGATCGATGCGACGCCTCGTCGCCGGTGTGCAGCCAGCCGTCGGCGTCGATCGCCGCGCGCGTCGCGTCGGGCATTGTTGTAGTAGCCCTTCATCACGTTGTAGCCGCGCGCAGCACAGCTCGCCGCGCTCGCCCGGCGGCACGTCGACGCCGGTCGCCGGATCGACGATCTTGCACGTCGAGCTCCGGCAGCACGCGGCCGACGGTCTGCGATGCGCTGCGCGATCGACGCAGTCGCGCGGCGTCATGCGTGATGCCCGGCGACGGTCTCGGTCAGTGCCGTAGACGATGGTGATCTCCGGCAGGTGCATCTCGGTCGATCACGCGCCGCATCAGCGGCTCGGGGCACAGCGCGCCGGCCATGACGCCGGTGCGCAGCGACGTCAGGTCGAAGCGCGCGAAGTCCGGATGCTCGAGCTCGGCGATGAACATCGTCGGCACGCCGTAGAGCGCGGTGCAGCGCTCGCGATCGATCGTCTCGAGCACGCGCTGCGGCATCGAACGCACTCGACCGGGCACAGGCAGGCGCCGTGCGTGAACGCGCCGAGCACGCCGATGCACGCAGCCGAAGCAGTGGAACAGCGGCACGCACAGGCACAGGCGATCGGCCGGCGTGTAGCCGAGCGCCGTCGCCGAGCGCAGTAGCCGTTGTTGACGATGTTGCGGCTCGACAGCATGACGCCCTTCGGGAAGCCGGTCGTGCCCGACGTGTACTGCATGTTGATCACGTCGTCGACGCCGACGCGGCGCTGCGCGCGCGTCGAGCGTCGGCCTCGGACACGCCGCGCGGCGCGGTGCGCGAGCTCGCGCGTACGGCATCGATGCCGGCCGGCGCGACTCGCCGCCGATGAAGATGACGCGCTTCAGCGCCGGCGATCGGCCCGCGGTCGCGCCGATCGCGCGAGCTCGTCGACGTAGTCGACGTCGCGGAAGCCGCGCGATGGTGAACGAGCGTCGCCGCCTCGCTCTGGCGCAGCAGGTAGTCGATGTCGCGCGCGCGCAGCGACGTGTTGACGGTGACGAGGATCGCGCCGATCTTCGCGAGCGCGAACTGCAGGACGATCCACTCGGGCACGTTGGTCGCCCAGACCACGACGCGCTCGCCGCGGCTCGACGCCGAGCGGCGATCAGGCCGCGCGCGATCAGTGCGCGCTTCGCGTTCGAGCGCCGGCGAACGTGAGCGCGGCCGCTCGCGGTAGACGAGCGCCTCGTGGTCCGGGCAGCGCCGCGCGCGAGGCGCGACAGCAGGTCGCCAACGCGTGACGTCACGATACGGGAGGTGGGGTGTCCATGGGCGTCGCGGGATTGTGCCACAGGTCGCGCGTTCTGTGATTTACTGACAGCGCTGTGACCGAACCCTGCACCGTGCCTGATCGGCGCTGCCGATCTGCTTCCCGGACTCAGGGAGCGCGCCGGGAGCGATCAACGGCGAGGTGCTCACCTTTGCCGACGTCGACGCGCTGCAGCGCGCTCGAGGCGATCACCAAGCGCCGCCCGCACGGTCGTCGCCCTCGAGCGGATGTTCGCCGTCACGCCGCGCGGCGCCGCGCTGATCAACCGCATCAAGGACGACCCGGCGCTGCGGCAGTCAGAGATTCGGGTGCTCGCGCACGACAGCGACTACCAGCGCGATCGTGCCGCGGATGCCGCCGCCGACCGCGCCGGCGCTCGATCAGCGGCGGCACGCCGCCGCGCGGCGCGGTTCAAGATGGCGGCGAACGTGACGGCGCAGCGTGGACGGCAAGCTGGCGACGGTGATCGATCTCTCCACGGTCGGCGCGCAGGTCGTGTCGCCCGGTCGAGTTGAAGCCGAACCAGAAGATCGCGGTGTCGCTGCCCGAGCCCGGGACGAGCATCCGGTTCACCGCGGCCGTGGTCTGGACCTCGTTCGAGATCCCGCCCAACAGCGGACCGCGCTACCGCGCCGGGCTCGACTTCCAGGACGCGGATGCCGAGGCGGTCGGCGCGTTCTGCGCACGGAACAAGGCGTAACTCTCGTCCACGTTTCCGAGTGCTGACCATCGTGACTGCTCCGCTGCTCGCCCAACTCATCGACGCCCTCGACCGCGGGACGCTGACGATCGTCGATCTGACGCAGCCGCTCGGCCCCGACGACGCCGGTCATCGGCCTGCCGCCGATCTTCGCCGCGTCGCCGGGCGTGACGATCGACGTCGATCTCGCGGTACGACGACAAGGGGCCGGCGTGGTACTGGAACACGCTGCGGTTCGGCGAGCACACGGGCACGCACTTCGACGCGCCGGTCCACTGGGTCACCGGCAAGGACCTGCCGGACAACGCCTGCGACACGATTCCGGCGCGCCGCTTCGTCGGCCCGGCGTGCGTGATCGACGTCGACCGCGCGACGTGGCGCGCGAATCCGGACTTCCTGCTGACGCCCGAGCGGCATCGAGGCGTGGGAGCGCGAGCACGGCCGCATTCCCGCGGGCGCGTGGGTGCTGCTGCGCACCGGCTGGAGCCGGCGGACCGACGCCGGCGGCGTTCCTCAACGTCGCGCGCCGACGGCCCGCACAGCCCGGGCTTCGACGCGCGCGCGTCGCGGCTGCTCGCGCACGATCGCGACGTCCTCGGCGTCGGCGTCGAGACGATCGGCACCGACGCCGGCCAGGCCGGCACGTTCGATCCGCCGTTCCCGAATCACACCATCATGCACGGCGCCGGCAAGTTCGGCCTGGCCAGCCTGTGCAATCTCGATCAGCTGCCGCCGACCGGCGCGGTCGTCATCGCCGCGCCGCTGAAGATCGTCAACGGCAGCGGCAGCTCCGCTCCGAGTGCCTGAGCGCATCGCACGCGGATGCGGATTAATGTGCAGGATCGCGGATTGCGGATTGCAGATCCGCAATCAAATCCGCATTCCGACACATCCGCAATCCGCATTACGTCGTCCCTCAGGATCGTGTCGTCCCGCTCCGATCCGGTGGACACGATCGCGGCGCGGACGCCCGACACCTCTTCGAGCCGCGCGATGTAGTTCCGCGCGGCCTCCGGCAGTTGATCGAAGCGTCCGCACGCCGGCCGACGGCGCCGTCCAGCCCGGCATCGACTCGTAGACCGGCTCGCACGCGGCGAGCTGCGCCGACGTCGGACGGAAACTCGGTCAGCGTGCGGCCGCCGCAGCGGTACGACGTGCAGATGTCGATGCGCTCGAGGCCGTCGAGGACGTCGAGCTTGGTCAGCGCCAGGCGCGTCGAGGCCGTTGATGCGCGCCGCCGTAGCGCACCGCGACCGCGTCGTACCAGCCGCAGCGGCGCGGGCGGCCGGTGACCGCGCCGTACTCGTTGCCGCTCTCGCGCAGCCGGTTGCCCATCTCGCCGGACAGCTCGGTCGGCAGCGGCCCTTCGCCGACGCGCGTCGTGTAGGCCTTGACGACGCCCAGCACGCGCGCCGATCGCCTGCGGCGGCACGCCGAGGCCGGTGCAGACGCCGCCGATCGACGCGTTCGACGAGGTGACGTACGGATAGGTGCCGTGGTCGATGTCGAGCAGCGTGCCCTGCGCGCCCTCGAACAGGATCGACTTGCCCGTCGCGCATCGCCTCGGTCGAGCAGCAGCGAGACGTCGCGGATCCATCGGCCGCAGCCGCTCGGCGTGCTGCAGCAGCTCGGTCGAGCACCGGCTTCCAGTCCATCGTCGCTGTCCTGCACCAGGCGGTTGCGGGCGGTGACGTTGTCGCGGACGTTCTGCTCGAGCCCTTGCGGATCGGTCGAGGTCGCCGACGCGGATGCCGCGGCGCGCGATCTTGTCCTCGTAGGCCGGGCCGATGCCGCGCGACGTCGTGCCGATCTTGCGCTCGCCGCGCCGCGCCTCCGACAGCAGGTCGAGATCGCGGTGATACGGCAGGATCAGATGCGCCTTGTCGCTGATGACGAATGCGGTCGCCGACGTCGATGCCGTTCCGCGTCAGCTCGTCGACCTCGGCGAACAGCGCCTGCGGATCGACGACGACGCCGTTGCCGATGACGCAGGTGACGCCGGGATGCAGGATGCCGGACGGAATCAGGCGCAGGATGAACTTCGTGCCGTTGACGTAGACCGTGTGGCCGGCGTTGTGTCCGCCCTGATAGCGCGCGACGATCGAAAAGTGCGGCGTCAGCAGATCGACGATCTTGCCTTTGCCTTCATCGCCCCACTGCGCGCCGAGCACGGCGAGATTCATAAGCGGAGTAAGATTCTACTCTGACCACGCCAACGACGAACTCGAACGTCGACGACGTTCACCGACTGACCAATGCTGACGGCTCGTCTCTCACCATCGAACAGTTGCTCGCCGATCGCGGACCGCGGCGAGCGCGGTCGCGCTGGCGCCGACGCCGCCCGCGAGCGCGTCGCGCGCGTCGCGCGCCGTCGTCGAGCGGCGGGCGCGCGGCGACGAGCCGGCCTACGGCATCAACACCGGCTTCGGCTCGTTCGCCGACGTGCAAGATCGCGCCCGACGCGCTCGAGGCGCTGCAGCTCAACCTGCTGCGCAGCCATGCCGCCGGGCTGCGGCGATCCGCTGCCGGCGCGCACCGTGCGCGCGACGATGGCGCTGCGCGCCAACGTGCTGGCGAAAGGGTTCTCCGGCATCCGCGTCGAGACGCTCGAGGCGCTCGATCGCGCTGCTGAACCACGGCGTGCATCCGCGCGTCCCGTCGCGCGGCTCGGTCGGCGCGAGCGGCGACCTGGCGCCGCTGGCGCACCTGGCGCTCGTGCTCATCGGCGAGGGCGAGGTCGTCGATGACGGACCGACGACGAGCAGCGCAGAGACCGCGGAATCGCGAGAAGCCAGGACGCTCTGCGGGCTCCGCGGGTTCTGCGTTCAGCGTCGTGGATCCCTGGCGCGGAGGCGCTGCGGCGCGCCGGGCTGACGCCGATCACGCTCGGCCCGAAGGAAGGGCTGGCGCTGATCAACGGCACGCAGCCGTCGACGGCGGTGCTGGCGCTGGCGCTGGCCGGCGGCCGAGCAGGTCGCCCGCGCCGCCGACATCGCCGCGGCGCTGTCGATCGACGCGCTGCGCGGCTCGATTCACCCGTTCGAGGCGCGCATCCACGACGCGCGGCCGTTTCGCCGGGCAGCGCGCGTCGGCCGCCAACATCGAGGCGCTGATGCGCGGCAGCGGCATCAACCAGTCGCACGAGCACTGCGGCAAGGTCCAGGACGCCTACTCGCTGCGCTGCGCCGCCCAGGTGCACGGCGCGGCGCGCGACGGCGCTGCGGTTCGTCCGCGAGACGGTCGACGGTCGAAGCCAACAGCGCCACCGACAACCCGATGGTCTTCGCCGACACCGGCGACATCGTCGTCGGGCGGCAACTTTCACGGCGCGCCGATCGCGATCGCCGCCGACCTGCTGGCCGCCGCGATCGTGCCGCTGGCGACGATCAGCGAGCGGCGCACCGATCGGCTCGTCGATCCGGCGCTCAGCGGCCTGCCGGCGTTCCTGACGCGCGACGGCGGGCTCAAGTCCGGGCTTCATGCTGGCGCAGGTCACGGCGGCCGCGGTCGCGTCCGAGCTCAAGTCGCTCGCGCATCCGGCCGGCGTCGACACGATTCCGACCTCGGCGAACAAGGAAGACCACGTCAGCATGAGCATGACCGCCGCGCTCAAGGCGGAGCGCGCCGTCGGACGCGCGCGCGAAGTGATCGCGATCGAAATTCTCTGCGCGTGCCAGGCGATCGACCTGCTCGCGCCGCTCGCGACGTCGCCGCCGCTCGACAAGCGTCCACGCGCTCGTGCGATCGCGCGTGCCGATGCTCGACGACGACCGCGCGCCGGCGCCCGACATCGTCGCGATCACGAATCTGATCGCGACGAGCGCGCTTGAAAACGCGTGCGGCGAACTAGTCAAGTGAAAAATTTTTCATTTTCAAATTGACAACGTTCGCGCCGCTTCTTAAGGTCTATCTTTCTCGTCCGCATCCTTCATGGCCACCGCAACCCGCACCATCCGAGCGCCGCGCGGCACCGTCGCTGACCTGCAAAGGCTGGCCGCAGGAAGCCGCGCTGCGGATGCTGATGAACAATCTCGATCCCGACGTCGCCGAGCGGCCCGACGATCTCGTCGTCTACGGCGGATCGGGCAAGGCGGCGCGCAACTGGCCGAGCGTTCGACGCGATCGTGCGGTCGCTGACCGTCGCTCGAGCACGACGAGACGCTGCTCGTGCAGTCCGGCAAGCCGGTCGGCGTCTTCCAGACGCATCCCGGCGCGCCGCGCGTGCTCATCGCCAACGCGCTGCTCGTGCCGGCGTGGGCGACCTGGGAGAATTTCCGCGATCTCGAGCACCGCGGCCTGACGATGTACGGCCAGATGACCGCCGGCAGCTGGATCTACATCGGCAGCCAGGGCATCGTGCAGGGCACCTACGAGACGCTGGCCGCGGTCGCACGCCGGCATTTCGGCGGCATCGCTGTCGGGCCGGCTGGTCGTCACGCGCCGGGCTGGGCGGCATGGGCGGCGCCCAGCCGCTCGCCGCCGCGATGAACGGCGCCGCGGCGCTGGTCGATCGAGGTCGACCCGCAGCGGATCGCGCGCCGGCTGGCGACGCGCTATCTCGACGAGGCGACCGACAGCCTCGACGACGCGCTCGACGCGCGTCAGCCGCTGGACGCGCGACGGCGTGGCGCCGTTCGATCGGCCTGCGCGGCCAACGCCGCCGACGTGCTGCCGGCGCTGGTCGCGCGCGGCGTCACGCCCGACGTGCTGACCGATCAGACCGTCGGCGCACGATGCGCTGAACGGCTACGTGCCGAACGGCCTGCCGCTCGACGAGGCCGACCGGCTGCGCGAGCGCAACCCGGCGGACTACATCGCGCGATCGATGGCGGCGATGGCCGAGCACGTGCGCGCGATGCTCGCGCTGCAGCGCGCGGCGCGGTCACGTTCGACTACGGCAACAACATCCGCGCGCAGGCGCGAGCAGGCCGGCGTCGCCAACGCGTTCGACATCCCGGGCTTCGTGCCCGAGTACATCCGGCCGCTGTTCTGCGAGGGCAAGGGCCCGTTCCGCTGGGCCGCGCTCTCGGGCGATCCGGACGACATCCGCGTCACCGACGACGCCGCGCTCGAGATGTTCGCGCACGACGAGGCGCTGGTGCCGCTGGATCCAGCTGGCGCGCGAGCGCGTCGCGTTCCAGGGCCTGCCGGCGCGCATCCTGCTGGCTCGGCTACGGCGAGCGCGCGCGCTTCGGCCTGCGCATCAACGAGCTGGTGCGCGACGGCGCGCGTCAAGGCGCCGATCGTGATCGGCCGCGATCATCTCGACACCGGATCGGTCGCCTCGCCCAACCGCGAGACCGAAGGCATGCGCGACGGCAGCGACGCGATCGCCGACTGGCCGGTCCTGAACGCGCTGCTGAACGCGTCGAGCGGCGCGACGTGGGTGTCGGTCCACCACGGCGGCGGCGTCGGCATCGGCTACTCGCTGCACGCCGGCATGGTGATCGTCGCCGACGGCACGACCGACGCCGACGAGAAGCTCGAGCGCGTGCTGACCTGCGATCCCGGCATCGGCGTGCGTGCGCCATGCCGACGCCGGCTATCCTGACGGCGATCGCCACCGCCGAGCGCGAAGGCTTGCGAATCCCGATGCGTGAGGAACGCGAATGTTGACTCCCCGCATCGACTCTGGCGCGCCGCGTCACCGCGGCGCTCGACGCTTCGCCGTCGCGCATCCCCGTGCTCGTCGGCGGCTGCGGCAGCGGCCGGACGACGCTGCTGCAGCAGCTGCGCGAACGGATCGGCCGCACGCGCGGCGCAGTACATCGACGTCGAGCGCACCGCGACGACGCCCGAGCGCTTCCTGCGCGCGGTCGCCGCGTCGTCGCCGTTCCCGGTCAGCCGACGCGTCGGCGCCGAGCGCCGGCGCGCGCGCCGCGTTCGACGCGACGCTCGCGTTCTTCGCCGCGCGCGCGCGACCGCGGCAGCGAGCCGGCGACGTTCCTCCTCGACGAGTTCCTCGAGCTGCGGACGTTCGAGAGCTTCCCCGGCCTGCGCCGCGTGCTGCACGACTGCGTCGACGGCCTGCCGCCGAGCGGCAACCGCTTCGTCCTGACCAGCCGCTACGTCGCGCGCACGCTGCGCCTGCTGCGCGATCGGTCGGCGCGCTTCGAAGTCATCCACATGCCGGCGCTCACCGCCGAGGACACGCTCGACATCCTCGGCCCGCGCTGGCGGCGGCCGGCGACCGCGACGACGCGCACGACGCCGAGTACCTCGCGCGCACCGTGCAGGCGCTCGCCGACGGCCGCCCGGTCTACGTGCGCGCGCTCGCCGACGAGCTCGCCGTCGATGCGCGAGCACGGCGGCGCCGGGCAGCAGCGACGCCGATCAGCGCGCTCGCGGCGCTGCTGGCGCCCGACGGCCGCCTCGCCGAAGCAGTGCGGCTTCTGCTACGAGCTGCGCCTGCACCGCGCGCGCGGCTACGGCGCGCTCAAGGCGATTCTCGAGATCCTCGGCGGAGGAAGAAGGGCTGACGCTCACCGAGATCTCGCATCGGCTGCAGCGCACGCCCGGATCGACCAAGGACTACCTGTCGTGGCTCGAGGACGTCGACCTCGTCACCGTCGCGGCAGAAGCGCTACAGCTTCACCGATCCGCTGCTGCGCGTCTGGGTGCGCCTGCACTGCCGCGCGTCCGCGCCGACCGAAGACGACCTCGCGCGCGAAGTGCACCGCTACGCGCTGCCGCGGCTGCCGCAGCCCGCCGAACCGCCGCCGGCGCCCAAGGCCGAGCCGCGTTCGCCATGGCTGGCGGACCGCCATCGGGGATCATCGAGATCGACTGAAACGAGAATTGGCGAGTTGGTGACATGGTGACTTGGTGAATGCGTAATCTCTGGTCATTACCGTCACCAGTCACTCAGCCAGACCTCACCAATTTCACTGCACGCTCGCTACTGCGGGCACGAACACGACATCCGACCCAGTAGTTGCTCGAGTTGAAGCTCGCGTTCGGGCAACGCGCTCGCGCCGTACCGAAACACGCCGTTGCCGCCGCTGACGCCGGCCCGCGAGCGCATGGAGCGGACCGTTGTCGACGCCCGCCGTCGCGAACGTGTTGTGCGTGTACGCGTAGTTCCCGACGTTCGTGTGATACGAGACCACGTAGACGGTATTGGCCGTGATCGGCGACCGGGCGTCGAGAAGGTCACCTGCTGCCAGCCCGATGCCGTCTCGCCCGTGAAGGTCGCCGTGGCCAGCCTGCGTGCCGGTGCTGCTCCACAACGTGCCGGTGTGCGTCCCGGTGGTCGTCGGCCCCCTTGTAGAAGCGCACGCCCGGTGACCGTGCCGGCGACGTCGGCGCGGAACTTCACGCCGAGCTCGACCGCGACTGCTATCGGATGTCGCAAACGGCGACGGCGCCGCCGTCGCGCTCCAGATGCTGACGCGCGGTCGACGCGGCGGCCGTCGTGAACGACGCGACGAAGTTGGCCGCCAGCGCGTTGCCGGCCGCGTCCTTCACGCCCGCGCTCCCGCCGGTGATCGTCGCGGTGTAGGTGGTCGACGCCGACAGCGGTTGTGACGGCGTCAGCGTCGCCACGCGCGTCGTCGGCGTTGTAGCCGACCGTCGCGGTGACCGGCGGCGCTCGCCGGATTGCGCAGCACGAACGTGCTGCGCGCTGATCGATGCGGCGCGTTCATCGGCTCGCTGAACGTCGCCCTCACCGTCGTCGCGGCGCCGACATTGGTCGCTCCGCGCAGCCGGCGCGATGCTGATGACCGTGGGCGGCGTGGTGTCTGCCGGCGGCGGCGCGACCGGACGAGGTCACGAGGCCGCGACGGCGCTGCCGGCCGCGGCAGACGAACCGCCGGCCGGACTCTGGCTGATGATCGACCCGGCAGCCACGGTCGTGCTCGAGGCCGTGGTCTCGGTGCCGACCGTCAGGTTCGCCGACGTGATCGCGCTCTTCGCATTCGCGTTCGTCATCCCGACGACATTGGGGACGGTCGCGGGCGGTGGCGGCGCGGCGGCACGCCGTCGACGACCAGCTGCCTTGATCTCCTTCATCTTCTGCACGCCGAGCCAGCCCTTGAGGCCGTAGCCGTTGTAGGTCAGCGCCGTGCCGGTCGTGTGCGTCGCCGGGTCGCCGCCGTTCGCGTACGGATCGCTGGTCGCCGGGAACGTGCGTCGTGCCGTGCGTGTAGTGGACGCCGTCGGACAGGAATCGTCCGGGCCACTGCGAGAACGGCAGGCGGGCGCAGCATCTCCTTGTTGAGGTCGATCAACGGCAGCTTCTTCGACTGCGCGTACTGCGATCAGCGCCGGTGTTGTAGCTGATCGACGAGCAGGTTGAAGGTCGCGTCGGTCCGGTAGGTGTAGGTGATGATGATCGGGACGATGCGCTTCGAGATCAGCAGGTCGACCATGCGCTGCAGATCGGGGAACGACGCCGGGATTGCTCGCCTCCAGGTTCACCTCGGGAATGGCGAACTGCGCCTTCGGCAGCGCCGCCAGCATCGTCGTCAGGTTGAGCGCGTTGGGATACGTGCGCGCAGTCCTGCAGCTTCTGCCTGGCCGTGGCCGGGTTGGTGTCCGCCGGCATGCTGCTGCTGCCCATGAAGTCCCAGGCGCCGCAGGCCGTCGCCGACGGTGTAGCTTCGCGCCGAGCAGATATAGGGCGTCGCCAGCGCGAACCCGTCGATGCTGTCGATGCTCTGCGGCGACAAGCCCGCATGCATCCAGTTCGGTGATCATCTGATCTTCGGCGGTCTTGCCGGCGTCCGATCTGCGCCCACGCGCCGAGCGCCGGATCGCGCGTCAGCGAATCGCCGATCCACAGCACCAGGCCGGGCATCTGACCCGGTGCCGCCGGCAAGAATGGCTTTGGCGTTGGCGACCCATCCGCTCGACCCGCCCTGCCAGGCGTCGTCGTAGGAATTGGCGCGCGCGGCGTTGTTCGCGGTCGTCGGCGTCCCGGTCACGGTGATCGTGCACGGTCTTGCTCGCGCGTGTTGTAGTTGGCGGTGGCGGTCGGCGTGAAGGACGTCGACAGCGTCTGCCCGGCGCCGACGCTGAGCACGGTGCCGCTCGGCGGCGTAGTAGGTGAAGGTCCCGGCGACGTTCGCCGTCGCGTTCAACTGCGTGCGCGCTCAGCGGCGTCCCGGCGGCGATGTCGGCCGGCGTCGCCCAGGTGATGAGCGGCGTCGCCTTCAGCACGGTGATCGCGACCGTCGCGCGTCGCCGAGTTGTAGCTGGCGGTGTCGGTCGGCGTGAACGTGACCGACAGCGTCTGTCCGGCGCCGGCCGAGAGCACCGTTCCGGCGGCGGGCGAATACGCCCACGTGCCGGCGACCGTCGTGGTCGCGTTCAGCTGCGTCGCGCTCAACGCCGTCCCGTAGATGATGCTGGCGGGCGTGTTCCAGGTGATCGTCGGCGTCGTCGCGTGCCGCGCCGTGATGGTGACGGTGGCGGTCGCGGTCACCGACCCGGCGGCGTTCGTCGCGGTCAGCGTGTAGGTCGTGGTCGCGGTCGGAGACACGCTCCGCGTGCCCGACGCCGCGACGGTGCCGATCCCCTGATTGATCGCGACCGTGGTGGCGTTGGTCGTGTTCCAGGTCAGGGTCGCGGACTGGCCGCTCGCGATCGACGCCGGCGACGCGCGTGAGCGTCGCGGTCGGCGCGACCGGGCCCAGCGCCGCGATCGGGCAGGTCAGCCGCATTGATCGCCGGCGCGGGTCGCCGGCGTGCAGCCGGCCAGGCGGCCTCGGCAGGACCGACGTATTCGCTGTGATAGACCTGGAAATTGTCGCGTGGCGACGCCGTTGTAGGCGTAGACCCGCACCTCATCCAGCTTGCTCAGGCACTCCGGCGCGCTCGCGACGTCGCGGACCATGGCGATCGCTGATCGAGGCTTCGTCCCGGCGGCGCGTCGAACCGCGTGTTGCTGATCGACGACCAGCTTGTTGTCCATCCAGCAGCCGTTGACCGACCCGTTGGTCGGGACGTTCGATGTTCGCGACGTTGCGCAGATAGGAGTTCTCGATCGTGCAGGTTCGGTTCCGGGCCGAAGCCCGCCTCGGGCGCGGTGATGCCCGTCTTCCATGCCCTGGATATCCGGAATTGCGGATGACGATGCCCTTCGACGAGTAGTCCGCGAAGTACACGCCGTTGCCGCAGCACCGGCTGCGCGGCGCTGAAGTTGCCGCGGATCTTCAGCCCGTCGAAGGTGATCTTCTGGCTGGGATACGTGTAGACGGTCTTGTTGTAGATGTGCCACAGCTTCAGGTCCTTGACGACGCTTTCCTGCCGCGTTCGCGTAGGGCTGCGGATCCTGCGAGCTGATCCACCAGTAGCGTGAAGCCGCCCTGCATGGCGCCGTAGGCTTCGTTGTTCTCGAACTGGCAGGAGCGGCATGTTGTTGCCGTTCATCGGTCGTGAACTGGCCGCGGCGTCGCATCGGCGCCCTTGAACTTCGGGATCGCGATGTTGCCCAGATAGCGGAACTGGAAGACAAACCCATAGGCGGCTTCCGTCGTCGGGTTCTGATAGTTGGCGGCGACGTTGTTCCTGACGTAGTTGTTCGGCCCCCTGAACCAGAAGCCGACGCCCTCGGTGCCCAGCGCCATCCGCGCCTCGGACACGCGAGTCGTTGGGCTCGCCCATGCCGCGCAGCGCGAAGTTGTGGTCGAACACGTTGAAGCTTTCCGACCCGTCCTCGGTCGCGATCGCCGCGCCGTTGTAGTTGTAGACGACGTTGTCCTGGATGCTGCCGTAGTGGCTGCCGTGGACGGTGATGCCCCACTTGAACTTCGTCTCGACCGAGCCGCCGTCCACGGCATTGCCCAGCAGCGTGAACTGGTAGCCGTTGGCCGGCGTCGGCAGCGGGCCGCTCGAGGTGATGCATGTGGATCGGATAGCGGCCGATGTGGTTGGTGCGTGGTGTCGAGCGGCAGGTACGTCGTGCGCCCCAGGTCCTTGAAGAGGGCGTAGCGGATGTCCACGTCGGCCATGTGGATGCGCCAGCATGTGGCCGCGCGTGCCGGTGGCGCTCTCCGAGCGGACGATGACGTTCCGCGTCAGGTTGCCGACGTGCGGCAGGAAATCGAGCACGCCGTTCAGATCGCGCGCGCCCAGGTGGTCGTACTGCAGCGCGCTGTTGAGCGTGACGGTCCGGCCGTCCGCCGAGATGCGCCTGCCACGGTGCGCTCTTCCCACTGGTTGACGGCGTTGATCCAGCCGCCGCCGGTGACTTCGCTCTCCTTGATGTGCCGCGTATCCGGCAGGACCAGCCGGTCGCCGACCTGCCAGCCCGAGACCGCTTCCGACAGCGTCAGCGTGCGTGTTGCCGGCGCGCGGCTCGGTGGCGACGCGCACGAAGGTCGGCGTCTTCGACGCTGCCGTGCATCGACACCTTGCCGAGCACGATGATGCCCGGTGCCGAACTGATCGGCGTCCGGCGACGCTGCCGCCGAGCGGCGAATTCGCGATGATGATCTCGGCGGTCACGCCGGCGGCGATCGGCGTCGGCCGCGGTGCCCACTTCGAGCACGCCGGGCGTGCCCATCCCCATGTCGCCGGCCATGACCTCGAGGTTCGTCACCTTCAGGCGCGCGTGTTGACGGTCGGTGGCGAACGCGAGCTTGCCGTCGACCGCGATCGTGTAGGCGACCGCGGACGTGTCGTCGATCGTGACGGTGTGGCCCGGGAGGATGCGGACCACGTGATTGGCGGTCGGGACTGGTCCGCCCTGCCAGGTCGACGGCGCTGGACCAGCTGCCGCTCTGCACGCGTCTGCACGGCCGGGCGCGACGTGTCCTGGGAAAAGTCCGGGATGTTCTCCGGGAGCGTGAACGCGGCGGCGGCGGCGTGTGCGTGATCAGAGCGCCAGACTGTGCGGCGCATGTGCACGGCAGGGCGCGGCCGCTGGCGCACCTGCGCGCCACGCGGACGCGCTGGAACTGGTCGCGCACGGTGAGAATCGCCAGCGCGAGCGCGCGCGCGCACGTTGCAGCGCTCATCGTGCGAAACGTTGCGACGCCCAATTGTGCGGAGAAAATGCATTCGATTACGTAACCGTGTTTGGGCTCGAAGATCGTGGAGCCGTCCGGGGCTTCATCATGAAGTCTCCTCTGGGAAGAACCCGGCCGTCGCTTCGGTGGGGAATCGCCCAGGAGGACTCGACGGCGCCACCGAGGTCGAGGCAAGCTGGAGGCTTGGCGTCGGACGATGATGTCGTGCCGGGTCGTCTCCGTGGGCGTCACTTGCACGTGCGCCAGGTCGACGCCGGGCGCCGTGCGCCGCGCTGCAGCTGCGGACCCGCCGGCGAGGCTGAGACCGTTGCCTACGGGCGTGTAACACCGTTGTCGTGGAATCGCTGCAGAGGCAGTCCGCGGACAGGAACTTTTCGTAAGTCGAGTCAGTTCAACATGGCTGCCGGACGGAAGCTCTCTTGTCATGGTCCGTTGCGTTCCTGAGTTGGCATGGCTCCCAAGCGAAACTCCGGCTGAAGCGATCTTTCCGGACGCCCCAGGCGGTGCATGGATTGTGCGCGGCCTCGGGCAGGACCTGGGCGCGGAAGCGCGCGCGATTGGCGAGGCGGTCAGCGCCGCGATGCGGTTCGTGCGGGCGCATACGGCTTTCGATGTTCGCCGACGACCACCTGCCGCTCGCAGCGTTCCCGCCGTCTCCGCAAAAATGCTGGAACGCGTTCGCGGCGGGGACACTGGCGCGTGCCGCTCGAGCAGCTGGGGATCGAGGCGGCGCCGGGGTGGGACACTGCCAGCTCGCGTTCGCCGCGGGCAGGCTGTACCGCGAGCCGCACTCGAGACAGAAGCAATACGTAACTG
>ERZ1370068.1226-contig-11118_pt1 | contig 37833 bp, 33 predicted proteins | sample MGYA00561227_ERZ1370068 | MGnify/ENA primary metagenome ERZ1370068 (study PRJEB38410, sample SAMEA6850437) | metagenome | study: Metagenomic assessment of the ecological functions of the soil: analysis of the soil microbiota associated with the...
CTGCCATTACGTATTGCTAGACAAGGACCAGACCTACTTCCTCTACGGCCTCCGCCAGGACCAGCTCGAGCACGCCCGCTTCCCGCTCGGCGAGCCTGACCAAGCCGGAGGTCCGCGCGATCGCCCGCGGCGCTCGGCCTCGTCGACGGCCGACAAGCCCGAGAGCCAGGAGATCTGCTTCGTGCCCGGCGGCGACTACCGCGACGCGCTCCGCGACCGGGCCGGGCTGGGCGCCGGAGCGCCGGGCCGATCGCTCGACGCCGACGGCGAGCGGGTGGGCGAGCACCGCGGCGCGCCGGCCTACACGGTCGGCCAGCGGCGAGGCCTCGGGCGTCGCGCTGCGGCGCGCCGCGCTACGTCAGCCGGATCGACCCGCTGACGAACACGATCCACGCTGGGCCGCCGCGAGGACCTCGAGACGACGGATCGTGTCGCTCGAGCGGCGTCACCGTTCGTCGGCCGATGCGCCGGACGGCGGCGACCCGTTCCGGGCCGAGGTCCGGATCCGCCACCGCGCGACGCCCGATCCCGGCGACCGTCCGGCCGGCGACGGCGCGCGAGCCGGCCCGCGGGCGGTCGCTGGATCGTCGAGACCGACGACGCCGGTCTGGGCGGCGGCGCCCGGCCAGGCGGCCGTGCTCTACGACGGCGACGTCGTCGCTGGGTGGCGGCCGGATCGGCCGGCCCGAGGCGATGGTCGGCGCCGCCTGAGGACGGTCGCGCGGCGCCGGCAGAGTCCGCCACCTCATACTCGGACGGTGATCGGCCCGCGCCCATCCTCGCGCTGCTCGTCGGGATCTTCCACACCTCGCCTTCTACGTGCTGATCCGTGGCTCCGCCGGCGGCCAGCTGCCGCTGCTCGCTGATCGCGGCGTTCCTCGGGGCCTGGGCCGGCGACGCGCTCGGCGCGCGGCTCGGATCGACCTCCTCGCGACTGGGCGACTTCCACGCTGGCCGCGGCCGTCGGTGTGGCCTGGATCGGGATCGGGTTCGTGTCGATCGTCGCGATCCTCGGCCCGACGAAGCGGATGCGCGGGACCATGACCCAGCCCGATCGCGCCAGCCTGATCGACCGCCTGACCGGCGGCGCGACCGCATCCGGTGACGATCCGCGCGGCGGCCCAGTTCGTCCGCGGCCTCGCCCTCGGCGCGCTCGTCGGCGCCGCGATCGCGGGGTCGACGATCTGGCAGCGGCGGCAATCGCGGCGCGCAGCTGCCCCCGGACGCGACGCTCCGAACGGCCCGCGCGGCCCGATCGGCCCGCCGACCGACGCCCAGCCTCTAACCGGCGGCGATGACCGCGGCGAGGGCGAGCAGCGCGGGCACCGTCTGCACGACGCAGGATCCGACGGTTGACCGTCGCCGCTCCGTAGAGCCCGGCGATCGCGACGGCCGCCAGGAAGAACGACCTTGACCTGGAAGCCGACCGGATCGGCGGCGACGGCGCCCCAGATCAGCCCGGCGGCGAGGATCCCGTTGTAGAGGCCCTGGTTCGCGGCAAGCGTCGCCGACGCGTCCGCGAACGCCTGATCGGTGCCGAACGCCCGCCGGCCGCGCTCCGTCCGCCAGAGGAACATCTCGAGGACGAGGATGTAGACGTGGATCGCGGCGACGACGAGGACGAGGAGCGTTGCGACCGTGGCCACTGGTTCCTCGGGCGATTGGAATCGCAGCCTACAGGACCCGGCACGGCGAGCGTTGCGCCACGCGTCGGCCGCTGCTCGCCCGTTCGGTACCATTGCGGCCGATGCCGACCCCGCCATCGACCGCGATCCGCGGATCACGGCGCTGCCCGCCGCCGAGATCCGGCGCCGGCTTCGTCGAGTTCTTCGCCGAGCGCGGCCACACCGTCGTGCCCGAGCGCCAGCCTCGTCCCGGCCGGCGACCAGACGCTGCTGTTCACGAACTCGGGCATGGTCCAGTTCAAGGACGTCCTGACCGGGGCCGAGAAGCGCGCCTACACGCGCGCGGTCGACTACCAGCGCGTGCCTGCGCGTCGCCGGCAAGCACAACGACTTCGAGGAGGTCGGCCGGACGCCGCGCCACCACACGTTCTTCGAGATGCTCGGCAACTGGAGCTTCGGCGACTACTTCAAGCGCGAGGCGATCCACTGGGCCTGGGACTTCCTGACCCGCGACCTCGGGATCCCCGGCGACCGCCTGGCGGCCACGACCTACACGGACGACGAGGTCGCCTGCGACGATCTGGCGCGACGAGATCGGCCTGCCGCCCGAGCGGATGGCGACGCTGGGGCGACGTCGACAACGGCGACGACAAGCAACTTCTGGCGGATGGCCGACACCGGGTCCGTGCGGGCCGTGCAGCGAGATCCACTTCGACCGCGGCGCCGCAGCTCGTCGGAGGGCCCGCAGTGCATCCCCGACCACTCCGAGCACTGCCCGCGCTGGCTCGAGATCTGGAACCTCGTGTTCATGGAGTTCGACCAGCGGCCCGACGGCCGCGTCGCCGCTGCCGTTCACCGAGCGTCGACACCGGGATGGGCCTCGAGCGGCTGGCGAGCGTCCTCCAGCAGGTCCCGATCGAACTACGACACCGACCTGTTCGCGCCGATCCACGCCCGGATGCGCGAGCTGCTCGGCCACGATCCGGACGCGTTCGAGGCCGAGCGCTTCAGCTACCAGGTCATCGCCGACCACTCCCGCGCGGTCACGTTCCTCATCGCCGACGGCGTCCTGCCGTCGAACGAGGGCCGCGGCTACGTCCTGCGCCGGATCCTCCGCCGGGCGGTCCGCCACGGCCGGCTGCTCGGCCGGCGCGAGCCGTTCCTGGCCGAGACTGGCCGACGGTCGTCATCGACGATCATGGGCGAGGCCTACCCGCACCTCGTCGAGCGGCGGGACGACGATCCTCGCGGCGATCGAGCGCGAGGAGGCCCAGTTCGCCCGGACGCTCGACGCCGGCACGCGGCTGCTCGAGGCGGCGCTCGATCGCCGCTGACCGGACGCGCGAGCGGGTCGTCGGGCGTCGCGCCGGAGGACCTGCCCGCCGACGCGCCCGGTGCTCGCCGGCGACGTCGCGTTCCGGCTCCACGACACGTTCGGCTTCCCGATCGACCTGACCGTCGAGCTCGCCGCCGAGTACGGCGTCGCCGTCGACCGGGCCGGGTTCGAGGCGGCGCCTCGCCGAGCAGCGCGAGCGGAGCCGATCGGGCACGAAGGCCGAGCTCGCGCAGCACGCCGAGCTCGCCGCGCTGTACGGCGCGATCCAGGCCCGCGCCGGCGACACGACGTTCCTCGGCTACGAGACGACGACCGCCGAGGGACGGGTCGTCGCGATCGTCCGCGACGGCATGGAGTTCGACGAGCTGACCGGCCAGGGCGCGGCCGAGGTCGTCCTCGACCGGACGCCGTTCTACGCCGAGGGCGGCGGCCAGGTCGGCGACCGCGGCGTGCTCCGCGAGGCCGGCGGCGGCAGTCGAGCTGTTCACGCGTCGAGCGACACCCAGAAGCCGGTCGGCGGGCTGATCGTCCATCGCGGCACGCTCCACGGCCGGCTGCGCGTCGGCGAGACGGTCGAGCGCCGTCGTCGACGCCGAGCGGCGGGCCCACACGATGCGCAACCACACCGGCACGCACCTGCTCCACCGGGCGCTGCGCAACGTCGTCGGCGAGGCGCGCCCGCCAGGCCGGCTCGCTCGTGACGCCGGACTACCTCCGCTTCGACTTCCCGTTCGACCGGGCCCTGACCGACCGACGAGATGCCGCGCGATCGAGGACGAGGTCCGCCGCATCATCCGCGACGACCGGCCGGTCACCGTCGCGTTCATGACCGATGGCCGAGGCGATCGACGCCGGGCGCCGACGCGTTCTTCGACGAGAAGTACGGCGAGACCGTCCGGACGGTCCGCGTCGAGGGCTACAGCCACGAGCTGTGCGGCGGCACGCACTGCCGGGCGACCGGCCAGATCGGCGGCTTCGTGATCACCGGCGAGCGGAGCATCGGCTCCGGGATGCGCCGGATCGAGGCGCTCACCGGCGCCGGCGCGGACGCGCTGCGTGCGGCCAGCGTCGCGACGCGCTCGAGCGGCCGCGCCGAGGCCGCCGGCGCTCAGTCGCCGACGCAGCTCGCCGACCGGATCGCGCGCGCTCCAGGACGAGCTGCGCGAGACGCGGCGGCGGCTGAAGGCCGGGTGGCGGCGGCGCGGCGTGCCGAAGCCGGGCGAGCTCGCGGCGCGGGCGCGACGAGGTCGCGCCGGGCGTCCGGCTCGTCGTCGTACGCCGGCCCGTTCGAGTCGATCGACGCGCTCAAGGGCGTGCGCGAAGGACGTCCGCGGCGCGCTCGGCTCGGGCGTGATCGCGCTCGGCGCTCGACGCCGACGAGCCGCAGCTGTTCGTGACGGTCAGCGACGACCTCGTCGCGCGCGGCATCGTCGGCCGGCGACCTGGTCAAGCGACGGCGATGCCGGCGATCGACGGCCGCGGCGGCGGCCGGCCGGAGATGGCCCAGGGCAGGGGCACCGCCGGCGACGGGCTGCGGCCGAGGCGCTGGAGGCGATCCGCGGCCGCCTCGACGCAACGGCAGGCTGAATGGCCTTCTGGCGCCGGATCTGGCAGCGCGACGAGCGGCGAGGCGCTGGCCGCCTGCACCGCGCTCGACGTCGGGACCGAGTTCGCGAAGGCGCTCGTCTTCGAGATCGACGACGACGGCCACGGCACCGTCCGCGGCGTCGGGCGCAAGCGCCAGGGCCTGTCGCCACATGCAGTCGGGCACGGTCGCCGACATCGCCGCCGTCGTCGACAACTGCGCGGTCGCGCTCCAGGAGGCCGAGGAGATGGCCGGCTTCCGGCCGACCCAGGTCGTCATCGGCATCGCCGGCGAGCTCGTCAAGGGCTTCACGACGACCCACAGCCAGGAGCGCAAGCGCCCGACCAGCCGATCACCGAGGCCGAGCTCCAGAAGCTCATCGACGCCGTCCAGCGCGAGGCGCTGCGCGAGGCCGAGCGGTCGATCACCTGGGAGACCGGGCCTGCCGAACGTCGACGTCCGGCTCGTCCACGCCGCGGTCGTCGGCGCGTCGATCGACGGCTACGCGCTGACCAACCCGGTCGGCTTCCAGGGCCGCCACGTCAAGATCGGGATCTTCAACGCGTTCGCGCCGCTCGTCCACCTCGGGGCGCTCCAGAGCGTCGCCTCGCAGCTCGACCTCGAGCTGCTCGAGATCGTCGCCGAGCCGTACGCGGTCGCCCGGGTCCTCGGGCAGCGACCAGGTCCGCCAGGCCGGCGCGCTGTTCGTCGACGTCGGCGGCGGCACGACCGACGTGGCGCTCGTCCGCCAGGGCGGGATCGAGGGCACGCGGATGTTCGCGCTCGGCGGCCGGGCGTTCACGAAGAGCCTCGCCGACCGGCTCGACCTGCCGTTCCCGCGGGCCGAGGCGCTCAAGGTCGACTACGCCCGCGGGCTCGCCGTCGAGCAGCGCGACGAGGTCGCCGCGATCGTCGCCGACGACGTCGCGGTCTGGGCGGCCGGCGTCGAGCTCGTGATGGAGGAGCTGGCGGCGGCGACCTGCTGCCGGGCCGGATCTACCTCTGCGGCGGCGGCTCGCGCCTGCCCGAGATCCGCGCGGCGCTCGCCGCCGAGCGCGTTCTGCGAAGCGGCTGCCGTTCGCCCGGCCGCCGGAGGTCATCGTCATGGCGCCCGACCAGATCGAGACGATCTCGGACGCGACCGACCTGCTCGTCGACCAGCAGGACGTCACGCCGCTCGGGCCTCGCCTACCAGGCGATCGAGCTCCAGACGACCGAGGACCCGCTCGACGCCGCCCTCCGCCGCGTGCTCCGCGCGATGAAGGTCTGAGCGATGGCCGTGGCAGCGGCATCGTCTACCTCGACGTCGACGACGAGATCACGTCCGCCGCCGCCCGGATCCGCGGCGTCCGAGGCGACGCAAGGTCGCGCTCGTCGTCCCGTACGGCTCCCGGATCAGCGACGTCGCGGATGAACTTCCGGCTGCTGTCGCGCGAGGCGATCGTCAACAACCGGCGCCTGTCGATCGTGCGCGGCCGACCCGGCGACGCGGGCCCTCGCGGCGTCGGCCGGGCTGCCGGTGTTCGCGTCGGTGGCCGAGTACGACGCGGCGTCCGCCGCGCCGAGCGCCGACGGCGACGGGCCCGGACGCGACGGCCAGGCGCAGGCGGCCGGGCGCCACGGCGATCGCCGGCGACGGGATCGAGCCCGCGGCCGTCGCCCGCCGAGGAGCCCGCGACGGGCGCGATCGACGAGCGACCGGCGCTCGCCGCCCGTCTCCGACGAGACCCAGAAGGTCGAGCCTGCCGCCACCGCCGCGTGCGTCGCGACGCAAGGCCGCCGGCGAGCCGCCGCCGGGGCCACAGCGCGGCGCCACGCCAGTCCGCCGCCAGCAGGCGCACGGCCCGCCGCCGCGTGCCGCGGGCCGCGCCGGTGCCGCCGGCCGTCGCGTCGGACGCCGCCTCGGCCCCGACCGGCTTCACGCCCCGACCGCCGACGGCGGCTCCGACCGTCGTCCCGGCGCCGACCGTCCGGGTCCCGGTCATTCGCAGCCGCCGCATGCCCCGGATCGGCACGACGGCCGCTCGTCATCGCTCGGTGTCGCGCTCCTCGCGATCGTCGTCGTCGCGATCGCGGGCTACGTCCTACCTGCCCTCGGCCAGCATCAGCGTCACGCCGAAGGCCGAGCCGATCCCGCCGATCTCCTCACGGTCCGCGCCGACCCGAACGCCGCGACCACCGACCCGCGAGCGGGCATCGTCCCGGCCAGCCGGGTCGACGTGCCGGTCTCGGTGTCGGACACGTTCACGACGACGGGCAAGCGCGGTCGAGGAGGCGCAGGCGAAGGGCACGGTCACGTTCCGCAACGTCGACTTCACCGCGTCGAACACGATCGCGGGCGGCAGCGTCGTCAGCACCCAGTCGGGCGTCCGCTTCCGGACCGACCGGACGATCACCGTCGGCAAGGCCCGGCTCGTCGGGTTGCAGGTCTTCCCGACCGAGGCCGACGTCGGCGTCACCGCCGTGAAGGCGGGCGAGGCCGGCAACGTCGAGCCGAACACGATCACGCGTGATCCCCGCGGCCGAGGATCCGCTCACGCTGTCGGTCCGGAACAAGGCCGCGACGAGCGGCGGCACCCACGAGGAGTTCCCGCAGGTCTCGCAGGCCGACGTCGACGACGCGCTCGCCAAGCTCGACACGGAGCTCGCCGACGCGTTCCACGCGGCCGTCGCCGACGGCAGCGGCGCGCCCCAGAACGCGACAGATCTACCCCGACACGGCGGTCCTCGGCGAGCCGACGACGAGCGTCGACCCGGCCACGCTCGTCGGCCAGGCGCTCGCTGACATTCGACCTCGGGCTGAACGCGACCGGCTCCGTGATCGCGGTCGACGCCTCGCCGGTCGAGGGTGTCGCCCGCTCGCGGTTGATGGCGAACGTCGGCTCGGACTACCGGCTGGTCGACGGTTCCGTCGACATCGAGCAGGGTCCGGCGACCGTCACGAACGGCCAGGTGAGCTTCCCGGTCACGGCCCGGCGTCGCGCGTCCGCGTCCTCGACCCTGCGCAGCTCCTCGCGCTCGTCAAGGGCAAGTCGTTCGCGGAGCCCGGACGGGCGCCTCGCGCCGTTCGGCCAGGTCAGGATCACCCCGTGGCCCGACTGGGTCCTCGACCGTCCCGAGCATCGATCTGCGGGTCAGCCTCGAGATCGTCGGCCAGGACGGGTCGTCGGGCGCCGCTCCCGGCGCGTCATCGCTCGGCGGATCGCCGCCCGGCGCCAGCGGGAGCCCGTGACCCGGCTCCTGGGGGTCGATCTCGGCGAACGGCGGATCGGGCTCGCGATCGCGGACCGCGACGGTGGCAGCGCGTTCGCGCTCACGACGCTCAACCGCGCCCGGGACGACGGCGGCGGACGCCGCGGCGCTGCGCGCGCGTGGCCGCGGACCAGGCCGTCGACGAGCTCGGTCGTCGGGCTGCCGCTCCACGCGAACGGCGACGAAGGCTCGCAGGCGGCCGTGACTCCGCGAGTGGGTCGCCGCGGTCGCCCTGATCCTGGGTTTGCCGGTAACCTTCCGCGACGAGCGTCTGACGAGCCACCTCGCCGAATCGCGGGTGGGTCCCATGAAACGGGGCCGTTCCGGCGGGCCGCCGACGCGAGCGCAGCGCGACGCCTATCGCGCCAGGATCGATCGCGAGGCTGCCGCGATCATCCTCCAGGACGAGCTGGACGCACGAGCAGCGGCTGCCGACGCGACCGCCGGCACGACCGACCTCGCGACGAACACGACCAGGCGGCGCCGGGCCCAACGCGCACGGACAACGACACGGAGACCCCCAGATGACGATCCGCTCCGGCGGTCGACCGCGCGACACGCGACAGGCCCATCCACTGACACGGGCACGTACGACGACGCGTGGGAGCCCGACTACCGGACCACGATCGGCTCGGGTCTGGCAACGGCTACGGCAACGGCCGGGCAACGGCTACGGCAACGGCCGGAGCCGGCGTGGCTCGGGCGGCGGCCACCACGGCATCCTGCGGTTCCTCGTCGTTCGCCCTCGTCCTCGCGGCGATCGTGCTCGTCTCGCTCGTGACGGTCCTCCGGCCCGTGGTCCAGGGCGCCGTCGTCGACTGGGCGTCGGACAATCCCGGCGCGCTGGGATGCTCGTTCGTCGCCGACATGGTCCGCGCCGACCTCGGGCCCAAGCTCACGGACCCCGCCTCGACCGACACCGAGCAGGTCGAGTTCACGATCGGCTCGGGCGAGACGGCGACGACGATCGCCCAGCGCCTCGAGACCGAGGGCTTCCTGGCCGACCGGCGCGCGTTCGTGCTTGCTCGCGGTCGAGCGCGACCTGACGAGCCAGCTCCGGTCGGGCACGTTCATCCTGCGCAAGATCGATGACGCCCGACCAGCTCGTCGACGGCGCTGCTGAAGCCGGCGCCGACGCCGTACATCGACATCGCGCTCCGGACCGGCCTCCGGCTCGAGCAGATCACCGCCAAGCTCGAGACGATCCCGGGCCTCGAGATGAACCCGGCCGACTTCCTCGAGCTGGCGCGACATCCGACCGCCGGAGCTCCTCGCCGACTACCCGTGGCTCGACGATCCTGCCGGACCGGGGCGCTCGCTCGAGGGCTTCCTCTGGCCCGCGACCTACCGCGTCCTGCCCGACACGACGCCCGAGGAGCTGGTCCGGCTCATGCTCGACAAGTTCAACGTCGCGATCGGCGACCGGATGAACGTGCCCGAGTCGCGCGGGATGACCTTCTACCAGGTGCTGACGCTCGCCTCGATCGTCGAGCGCGAGGCGATGCTCGACAGCGAGAAGCCGCTGATCGCCGGCGTCTACCAGAACCGGCTCGACCCCAAGCTCTTCCCGCAACGGCCATGCTCGCGGTCCGACGCGACGGTCTTCTACGTGAACGACACGCTCCAGCTCGCCAACATGCCGGTCGAGCGAGTGGAAGGAATACGTCTTCTGGACGCACGCTGAAGGACAACCTGCCGGCCGACCTCCCGCCCGACCTCGCCGGGCTACAACACGTACACGAGCACGGGCCTGCATGCCGGGCCCGATCGCCACGCCGACGCTCGCCTCGATCGACGCCGCGCTGAACCCGGACACGAAGGACCACTACCTCTACTTCCTGGCGAAGAGGACGGCTCGGGCGGGACGGCGTTCGCGAAGACGCCACGCGGAGCACGAGGCAGAACATCGCGAAGTACGGGCTACGTCAGGCCGGGATCGGCGCTGCCGGGCCCGGCGGATTTCGCGCCGCCGCCCACGGCGGCGGATCACGCCCGCTGGGCCGAGGCGGACCGCGCGGCCCGGCCGGCCCGGCTCGAGCGGCTGCGGGCCCGGTTCGCGAGCGCTCGAGCGTCGACGCCTACTTCGGCGTCGCGACGCGAGCACATGCCGCTACCTGACCGGCTTCGCCCTCGCCGACGGCGAGGAGAAGGTCGCCGGCCACTCGGGCCAGTTCCTCGTCGGCGCGCGACGAGGTCGTCGTGCTGGCCGATCTCGCGGTACGCGATCCAGGCCGCGCCGCGAGGCGCCGGAGTCGCGGATCGTCGACGCCGGCTACGACCTGCCGGGCGCGCTGGTCCGGAGCTCGTCGCGTCGCGTCGGTGCGCAGCGGGTCGCCGTCGAGGCCGGGTTCGTGCCGTACGCGGTCGTGGCGGCGGCTCGAGGCCGCGGCGCCGGACGTCGAGCTCGTCCCGGTCGAGGGCTGGGTCGAGGCCGACCGGGCGACGAAGGAGCCGGCCGAGCTCGAGCGGGTCGCGGCGGCCTGCGCGGTCGCGGACCGGGCGCTCGCGACGCTGCTGCCGCGAGATCCGGCCGGGCGTCGACCGAGAGCGGACCTCGCGCTCGAGCTCGAGTGGCTGATGCGGACCGGCGGCGCCGAGGCGATCGCCTTCGACGCCGACGTGCCTCGTCGGCCCGGCGGCCGCGCTGCCCCACGGGTCGCCGGCCGACGCGGCCGGTCGAGACGGTCGCGTCGCTGCTGTTCGACTTCGGCGCCCAGGTCGACGGCTACCGCAGCGACATGACCCGGACGCTGTTCGTCGGCGAGCCGACGGAGCGCGACCTCGCCGTCTACGAGCTCGTCGCGCGCGGCCCAGACCGCGGTCATCGACCAGGTCACGGCGCGCGCTCGACGCGCGAGGTCGAGCTGCCGAGCGGCCGCGACGCTCGACGCCGTCGCCCGCGGCGTGATCGACGGCGACGGCCGCTGGCCGGCGTATCGGCCACGGGCTCGGGCCACGGGATCGGGCTGGCGACGCACGAGCGGCCGTCGCTGAGCCGGTCGCGCGCCCGACGCGCCGCTGCCGTCGCCGACGGTCTTCTCGCGTCGAGCCCGGGATCTACCTCGAGGGCGAGACGGGCGTCCGGATCGAGGACCTCGTCCTGCCTCGACGCCGGCGCGGGCCGGCTCGAGCTCCTGACGCGGTTCCCGCGGGACGTGCTGGTCGTCGGCTGAGCTGCCCGGCGCGGGAGCGGCCGTCGGCTACAATCCGGTGCCACCACGCACGATGACCGCGCCTCGGCGCGCCCGACGGCCGACACCGCCGCCGCCCCACAGGAGCCCACGACCGACATGATCAGCACCGGCGAACTGCAGCAAGGGCGTCGCCATCGAGCTCGACGGCGAGCTCTGGCAGATCCTCGACTACCACCACATCAAGATGGGCCGCGGCTCGGCCCAGGTCCGGATCACGCTCCGCAACATCAAGCGCGGCCAGACCGTCGAGCGCTCGTTCCAGGCCGGGACGAAGTGGCCGCGCGCGTCGATGGAGAAGCGGCCGGTCCAGTTCCTCTACCGCGACGGCGACGACTACCACTTCATGGACACCGACACCTACGACCAGTTCATCCTGACGACCGACCAGCTCGGCGACGCGGCCCAGTACCTGAAGGACGGCATGACGCTCGACCGGACGAGCTACCAGGGCGAGACGATCGGCGTCGAGCTGCCGGTCACGCGTCGACCTCGTCGGTCGTCGAGACCGAGCCCGGCTTCGCCGGCGACACGCAGACCGGCGCGCGCAAGCCGGCCACGACCGAGACCGGCCTCGTCGTGCCAGGTGCCGATCTTCGTCGAGAGCGGCGACACGATCCGCGTCGACACGCGGACCGGGGAGTACCAGACCCGCGTCTGAGCCTTCGAGATGGCCGGATTCCGGCCACGTGACGGTTAGCGGCGGTCGCGCCTTCTCAGGCAGTCCTCACGGCGAAGAATTAGCCTCTGAAGGTTGACGCGGCGGCTCCCGAGGTCGAATCGCTGCCGCGGAGCGCCGCCAGGCGTCACCTGACTGGAATCTGGACAACTTTCGCGCCGTCTTCGGCCGTGCGTTTTGGCGGCCGGCAGCGTGTTATGGGTGTGACGATCAACGTGGCCGCCGTGGAACCGACGGAGCTCGCCTACGAGCGGGCCTACGACGAGCACTGGCCCGACGTGTTCCGGTTCGCCCTGGCCTGGACGAACGACTGGGCCGCCGCGGAAGACCTCGCCCAGGAGTCGTACCTGCGGCTCTGGAACCAGCGCAACCGGCTCGACTGGAGCCGTCCGGCGCTGCCGTGGCTGCTCGTCACGACCCGCCGGCTCGCGACGGATCGGTTCCGGCAGCTTCGCCGCCGCCTCGCGCCCCCGCCGCCGCCGGAGTCGCTGAACGACGCCGTCCACGCCCGCTGGCTGGACGTCGCGGCGGCGATGGGGTCGCTCACGCCGATCGAGCGAAGCGCGCTCGTGATGACCGCAATCGAAGGCCTCCCGTACGAGGAGGCGGCCCGCATCCTGGGCACCACGGCCGGGGCCCTCCGGGCGGCCGTGAGCCGCGCCCGAACCAAGCTTGAGGGAGCGTGATGGAACCGACCCGATCCGACCAGATCCTCGACGAGTGGTCGTCCGTGGCCCGATCCGCCACGCCGCCCGGCCCGCCGCCGCACGCGGCGACCACCGGCGTCGCGGGCGCCGGGATCAGCCTCGCGGGCGCCGCGGTCCTCGTCGTCGCGCTCGTCGCGGCGTTCGCGGTGCTCGGCAACCGACCGAGCCAGAGCGGCCCGGCCGGCCTCCCGACGGCGTCGCCGTCGCCGTCGCCGTCCGTTGCGGTCGCGATCCCCGCTCCGCCGACACCGGAACCGACCTCGACCTCGCACCGACGCCGACGCCGACGCCGACGCCGACGCGGCGACGCGGCGCCGAAGTCGCCGCCTGCGCCGGCGCGACGCTGACCGCCCGCATCACGTCCTGGGAAGGCGCCGCGGGCAGTCGGATCGCCACACGTCGTGCTCACCAACCCCGGGTCGGCACCCTGCACGACGACTGCCGTCGCGCGAGTCCGACTCGTCGACGGCAGCGGCACCGAGCTCATCCAGGGGGCGCCCGCATCCGGCACGGGCCAGCCGTCACGATCCCGGCCGGACGGCTCGGTCACGACGCTCGTCGAGGCGTCGAACTACCGCGGCGCGGCCCCGGTCGCACCGGTCGGCATCGCCTTCGACATCAACGGGATCGCGACGGTCGTCGCGACGCCCGCGTCGAACACCGACGCGACCGTCCCGCCGTGCAACGGTCCCGGCCAGCCCGGCACGATCCAGATGCAGCCCTGGTCGGCGAGTTGAGCCGGACGACGCGCTCGGTCGCCGTCTCGGCGCTCGTCGCCGTCGTGCTCGTCGCGGGCTGCATGCCCGCGGCGCTCGCCGCGGGCCCGCCCGGACGCGACCACTGGCGACCCAGCCTGCCAGCGCGCCGCCGACGTCGTCGCGGCCGACGCCCCGGCCGACGCCGATCGTCCGCAGCTCGACCGTCCCGCAACGCTCCCAGCTCATCGGTCAGCGCCTGATCGTGGCGATGGATGGCACGACGACCCCGAGCCCCGGCCTGCTCGGCCGGATCCGGCGCGGCGAGATCGGCGGCGTGATCCTGTTCGGCCGGAACGTCACGACGGCGACCGCGCTGCGCGCCCTCACGAAGCAGCTCCGCGACGCCGCGACCGCCGGCGGCCAGCTGCCGCTCCTGATCGCCGTCGACCAGGAAGGCGGCTCGATCAAGCGGATCCCGTGGGCGCCGCCGACGCTCTCGCCGCCGCAGATGGGCGCCGACGGCCGGACGAGCACCGCCCGGTCGCAGGGCGCGGCCACCGGCACCGCGCTCGCGGGCCTCGGGATCAACGTCGACCTCGCCCCGGTCGCCGACGTCCCGGTGCACTCTACTCGATCATCAACAAGCAGGGGCGGGCCTTCTCGTTCAACCCCTCGGCCGTGTCGGCGCTCACGAACGCCTTCGCCGAAGGGCTGGAGTCCGAGGGCGTCCTCCCGACGATGAAGCACTTCCCGGGACTCGGCTACGCCACGACGAACACCGATACGACCGTCGTCACGATCACGCGCGTCGAAGGCCGCCCTGGACCCGGGCCTCGAGCCGTACCGGGCGGCCGTCGCGAACCACCTCCCGATCGTGATGCTGTCGAACGCGACGTACCCGGCGTACGACGCCGCGAACGCGGCCGGCTGGTCGCGGGCGATCGGGACGGACCTGCTGCGCGGCGACCTGGGCTTCACGGGCGTGACGATGACCGACTCGCTCGACGGCACCGCCCATGCCCGCGGCGTGTCGTCGGCGTCGCTCGCGCTCAAGGCCGCGCGGGCCGGCACCGACCTGATCCTGCTCACCGGCTCCCAGGCGACGAGCGGCGCGGTCTTCGACGCGCTGTACCAGGCCGCGAAGAACAGGACGCTCGAGCCGGACGTCGATGCTCGCCTCGTACGCCCGCATCCGCGACCTCAAGGCCGGCCTCTGAGCCCCGGCGCTCGCGTTCGCGGCGAGCGCCTCGCTACCATGGTCGCCTTGGACGATCGACTGCTCCTGCCCCCTGGGACGCGACCGATGCGACCGACGAGCGTCCGCGCCGGCGCCGGGACCCGCGCCCGCGCCGTCGCGCACGCCGCCCGGCACGTTCGGCCTGCGGATCCTCGGCGTCAGCGAGGTCGCCCGGGCCGTCCGCGAGCGCCGTCCGGGCCGACGACCGCGCTGACGGACGTCTGGGTCGAGGGCGAGGTCGGGCGGGTCACGGTCAGCTCGGCCGGCCACGCCTACTTCAGCGCTCAAGGACGAGCGCAGCGCAGCTCCAGTGCGTCTGGTTCCGCGACGAGCGCGTCCGCTCGGCGTTCCAGCCGCAGGCCGGGCTGCGGATCGTCGTCCACGGCCGGGTCGACCTGTTCGAGCCGCAGGGCGCGCTCCAGCTCTACGTCGAGTCGATCCAGCCGGCCGGGCTCGGCGACCTGACGCTGCGGTTCGAGGCGCTCAAGGCGCGGCTCGCCGCAGGAGGGCCTGTTCGACACGGCCCGCAAGCGGCCGCTGCCCGCCCGCCCGCGACGATCGCGGTCATCACGAGCCCGACCGGCGTCGTCTGGCGCGACATCGGCCACGTCCTCGCCCGGCGCTGGCCGCTGACGCCGGGTCGTCCTCGTCGCGTGCCAGGTCCAGGGCGAGGACGCGCCCGCGAGCATCGTCGCGGCGTTCCGGCGCCTCGAGCGCTGGCTGCGAGCAGCTCGCGCGCGACGGCCGCGCCGACGAGGCGCCCGCAGGTCACGATCCTCGCCCGCGGCGGCGGCTCGCTCGAGGACCTCTGGTCGTTCAACGACGAGCGGGTCGTCCGCGCGGTCGTCGCCCATCGCGCTGCCGGTCGTGTGCGGCGTCGGCCACGAGGTCGACGTGACGCTGGCCGACTTCGCGGCCGACGTCCGGGCGCCGACGCCGTCGGCCGCGGCGGAGCTCGTCGTCCCGGACCGGGCCGAGCTGGCTGGCGTCGTTCCGGCGGGCCGGCGGAGCGGACCGGCGCCGCGGTCGGCGCGTCGCTCGACGCGACCGCGCCGCGAGCTCGCCGCGGAGCGCCGGGCCCTCGACCGGCTCGACCCGCGGGCCCAGCTCGCCGCCGACGCGCGAGCGGGTCGGCCTCCTCCTCGACCGGGTCGTCCGGGTCGCGGACCGGGCGCTGGCGACCCGCCGGGCCGGCCTGGACCGCCGCCGCGGATGCCGCCCCGCGACCGCTCGTCGCCGCGGCTCGCGGCGCGCGCGGGCGACGCTCGACGCGACGAGCAGCGGCGCTGGCGGTCCTCGGCCCGCAGGCGACGCTCGAGCGCGGCTACGCGATCGTCCGCCGCGCCGCGGACGGCGCGATCGTGCGGCGCCCCGGCGGAGGCGCCCGGCGGCACGCGCCTCAGCGTCACGCGTCGCACGGCGGCGACCTGCCGGCGACGGCGGACGAGCCGATGACGCGTCCTGCGCGATCGCGATCATCGCGATCGCCGTGCTGGCGATCGGGTTCGGCGTTGGTATGCTCGTGGCCCGCCCGCTGGCCCGCTGGGCCGACTCGCGACGACGAGGAGCCCGATGACGACTGAGCAGGTCGCGACCACCGCCGCCGAGCGCGGACGACCCGCGATCGCCGGCCTGTCGTTCGACGACGCGTTCGCCGAGCTCGAAGCGGCGGTCGCGGAGCTCGAGGCCGGCGGCCTGCCGCTCGAGGACACGATCGCCCGTACCGAGCGCGGCGTCGCGCTCCAGCGTCACTGCGAGCGGCTGCTCGGCGAGGCGGAGCTGCGCGTGCAGCAGCTCGTCGCCCGGCCGGGCGGCGGGCTCGAGACCCGCGACGTCGCGATCGACGAGGCGTCCGAGGGCTGATCCGCGCGCGGCGCCGGCGGCTCCAGGCGTCCGCCGGCGGGATGTTGTGGTTGAACCGGAACAGGTTGTCCGGGTCGTACCGCCGCTTGACGGCCGCAAGCCGGTCGCAGCGCTCGTCGCCGAAGGCCGCCTGCACCCGCTCCGCCGGCTCGTCGGCCTGGGCGTAGTTGCCGTAGCCGGCCCCGCTGCACGACGACCCCGTCAGCCCATCGGCGGTCCGTCGCACCCAGGCGATGTTCGCCGTCGTCGTCCGCGGGGTCCTCCCAGATCGCCGAGCGCGCGACGCGTTCCAGCGCGCCCGCGCTGGCCGAATGCCGCGCCGCCCTCCGGCTCGCGCCGGGCCGCGGCCGCGTGATCGCCTCGAGCAGCAGGAACGAGTGGCCGGGCGGCGTGTCCGCGGCCGTCGTGACGACCACGCGTCGATCGCGCCGTCGTCGAGCTCGCGCAGGAAGTGGCCCTTCCAGTAGTGGCGCAGGCCGAACGGCAGGATGCCGGTCCGTGACTGGATCTCGGGGTAGGTGACCGGCCGGAAGCCGCCCGTGACGCCGGGAGCGCCCGGAGCGGTCGCGCAGCGACTCGATCGCCGCCTCGGCGTCGGCCGCCGATCCCTGGAAGGCGAAGTTGATCGCGACGACGCGCGGTCGGTCTCCGGATCCGGCTCGTCGATCCGGCGGCGTGTCGAGCGCCGGGCCGACGACGAACATGTTGAGCGCGTCGGGCATGTCGTGGGCGCAGTGCCGCGGCCGCCTCGAGCGCCTGCGCGGAGCGTGGAGCGATCGGCACGACGATCCGGCCGAGCTGCAGCTCGCCGAGCGGCTGGAGGCAGTACTCGAACGCGGTCACGACGCCGAAGTTGCCGCCGCCGCCGCGCAGCGCCCACAGCAGCTCCGGGTCGCCGTCCGTCGCCGGCCCGCGACGACCTCGCCGTCGGCGGTGACGACCTCGGCGCCGACGAGCGTTGTCGCAGGTGAACCCGCCGGTGCCCATCAGGTAGCCGATCCCGCCGGTCAGCGTCAGGCCGGCGATCCCCGTGTCGACGAACGTCCCGCCGGTCGTGGCGAGGCCGTGGGCGACGGTCGCGCGTGTCGACGTCGAGCCACTGAGCGCCGCCCTGCGCCCGGGCGATCCGCCGCTGCGGGTCGACCGTCGACCGCGCGCATGTAGCGCAGGTCGACGACGAGCGCGTCGTCGGCGACGCAGTGGCCGGCGACGCTGTGCCCGCCGCCGCGAACGCGCGATCGGCAGACCGGCGGCTCGCGCGGCGCGGACCGCGGCGGCGACATCCTCGGCGTCGAGCGGCACTGGACGATCGCCGCCGGATGCTTGTCGAGCATGCCGTTGAACGTCTGCGCGCGCGTCGTCGTAGCCGGCGTCGTCCGGCATCAGCACGGTCGCCGGCATCGCGTCGAGGCCGCCCGGTCGATCCGAGCAGCGTCACATCAGCCTCCTGTCGCGTCACGCCGGACGATCGTAGCGACCGTGTCAACGGACAGCGGCGTGCCGCGTTGCCGCAACATGCTCACCCGTGGCATCAGCGAATCCGACAGCTCGACACGCGACCGTCGGCAGCCAGCCCGCCGAAGTCGCGCCAGACTCGCCCCGACCGCATCAGGAGCCACACGCGCGTGCCGATCCTCCCCAGCCATCCACGGACCCGCCGACCTGCGCGGGCTGACCGAAGCCCAGCTCGGCGCAGCTCGGCCGCCGAGATCCGCGAGACGATCATCACGACCGTCGCGACGACCGGCGGCCACCTCGGCTCGCTCGCTCGGCGTCGTCGAGCTGACGATCGCGCTCCACCGGCTGCTCGAGTCGCCGCGCGACCGGATCGTCTGGGACACCGGCCACCAGGCCTACCCGCACAAGCTGCTGACCGGCCGCCTCGAGCGGTTCGGGACGCTGCGCCAGCTCGACGGCGTCGGCGGCTTCCCGCGCCGGACCGAGTCGGCGCACGACGTGTTCGACGGCGGCCACGCCGGCACCGGGCCTGTCGATCGCCGAGGGGCTCGCCGACGGCGCGCGACCTGCGCCACGGGCTCGGAGCGGATCGCGGTCGTCGTCGGCGACGCGGCGCTCATGAGCGGCCTGTCGCTCGAGGCGCTCAACGACATCGGCCAGCGCCAGACGCAGATGCTGATCGTGCTCAACGACAACGAGATGTCGATCAGCCCGACGGTCGGCGCGTTCTCGACGTACCTGTCGCCAGATCAAGCTGTCGCGGCACGTGGCAGCCAGAGCAAGAGCGCCTACGACCGGCTCGTCGAGCGCGATCCCGGTGATCGGGCCGCACGTCGCTCGAGCTGGAGCCAGCGGCTGCGCCAGTCGGTCGTGCAACTTCGCCCAGCCCGGGCCAGCTGTTCGAGGACCTCGGGATCACCTACATCGGCGTCGTGCCGGGCCACGACCTCCACGCGCTGCTCGAGACGTTCGGCCGGGCGCTCGAGCTGCCGGGGCCCGACGATCGTCCACGTCCGGACCCAGAAGGGCCGCGGCTTCCGGCCCGCCGAGGCCGACCAGGTCGGGTTCCACGGCGCCGCCCTGCCGCCGATGCGCGCGTCGCGACGCCGGCGAGCGGCCGACCGGCCGCGACGGGCCGCGCCGGCGCGCGATGCCGACCGAGTCGATGGCCGACGACGCCGCGCCGCCGACGCGACGCCGCGAGCGCGCCGACGAAGAACCCGAACTACACCGCGGTCTTCGCCGCCGAGCTGATCGAGCTCGCGCCGGACCGACCGGCGGATCGTCGGGATCACGGCCGGCATGCCGACCGGCACCGGCCTGTCGAAGTTCCAGGCCGAGTTCCCGGACCGGTTCGTTCGACGTCGGGATCGCCGAGCAGCACGCCGTGACGCTGGCGACGCGGCCTCGCGATGGGCGGCATGCGCCCGGTCGTCGCGCTCTACTCGACGTTCCTCCAGCGGGCCTTCGACCAGACCGTCCACGACGTCTGCCAGAACGACCAGCCGGTGCTGCATCGCGGTCGACCGGGCCGGGCTCGTCGGCGAGGACGGCACGAGCCACCAGGGCATGTTCACGCTGCCGGCCCAGCGCCAGCTGCCGAACCTCGTCATCGCGTCGCCCGAAGGACGAGCAGGAGCTGCGCTCGCTGCTCCGGACGCGCGCTCGCCCAGGACCACCCGTTCGCGCTCCACTACCCGCGCGACGCCGGGCTTCGGGCTCGCCGCCGGTCGACGCCGTCGGTCATCCCGGTCGGGCGGGGCGAGGTCCTGCGCGAGGGTCGCGACCTGCTGTTCGTCGGCTTCGGGCCGATCGTCATGCGCGGCCGTCGAGGCGCGCCGACGCGCTGCGCGGCCGAGGGCTGGTCGGTCGGCGTCATCAACGCCCGGTTCGCGCAAGCCGCTCGACCGCCAGCTGATCCTCGACCAGGCGCGCGGCAAGCGGCTCGTCGTGACGTTCGAGGAGAGCGTCGTCGACCGGCGGGTTCGGGAGCGGCGTGCTCGAGGCGATCGAGGAGGCGCGCCTGGCCGACCCGTCGCTACCGCGACGTCGCGGTGCGGATCGTCGGCATCCCGGGCGACCGGTTCGTCGACCACGGGTCGGTCGCGGACCTGCGGCGCGTGCTCCGCCTCGACGCCGCCGGCCTCGCGGCCAGGTCCGCGAGGCCGCTCGCGACGCTCGGTGCCACGCCCGGCGCGCCGAGTCGGTCACCGCTGACCGGCGACTCCGACCGGGCGACGCGGCGCCGCGCGACTGCACTGCGGCGGCCAGCCGTCGACCCGAGGCTGATCCGCGGTGAAGCGGGCTGTGCCACGATAGGCGGGTGAGCCCGACGGCGACGCGAACGCCACGGCAGGCGTCCCGACAGCGCCTCGACCAGCTGCTCGTCGAGCGCGGCCTCGCCGAGACGCGCACGCCGGGCCCAGGCGCTCGTCCTCGCCGGCAAGGTCCGGGTGGGGGACGGCGATGCGGCGCGCGCTCGACCTGAAGGCCGGGCGACCTGCTCGCCCGGTGACGCGCCGATCGACCGTCGCCGAGCCGGAGCCGTACGTCAGCCGCGGCGGCCACAAGCTCGCGGCGGCGCTCGACGCGTTCGGGATCGACCCGGCGGGCCGCGTCTGCCTCGACGTCGGCGCGTCGACCGGCGGCTTCACCGACGTCCTGCTGCAGCGCGGCGCGGCGCGCGTCTACGCCGTCGACGTCGGGCCGGGGCCAGCTCGCCGAGGCGCTCGCGCCGCGACCCGCGGGTCGTCTCGATGGAGCGGACCAACGCGCGCGACGCTGACCGCCGACGACGCTCCCGGAGCCGATCGACCTCGCCGTCGATCGACGTCTCGTTCATCTCGCTCGCGCTCGGTCCTCGGCCCGGTCGCGCTCGACGCTCGCGGCCGGCGCCGGCGCGATCGTCGCGCTCGTCAAGCCGCAGTTCGAGGCCGGCCGCGGCCGGACGGACCACGGCGTCGTCCGCGACCCGGCGGTCCATCGCGAGGTCCTCGAGCGCGGTCGTCGACCGGCCGCGGCGCTGGGCCTGGGCACGCGGGCGCTCATCGCGTCGCCGATCCTCGGGCCGGAGGGCAACCGCGAGTTCCTCGTCCACCTCGCGCCGCGGCCCGGCTGCGCCGAGCATCGGCGAGCGGATCGCCGACGGTCACCGGCCGCGTGACGGTCGCGCCGCATCGGCTTCGCCTACAACCCGACGAGCGAGGCGGCCGTCGAGCTGCGCGAGCGCGCCGCCGGCTGGTGCCGGATGCGCGGCATCGACCAGTGGGCGGCCCAGGCCGGCGACATCGAGGCGCTCGTCCGCGAGCTCGCCGACGACCGACGTCCTCGTCGTCCTCGGCGGCGACGGCACGTTCCTGCGCGCGGCGCGGGCCGTCGACCGAGGTCGACGTGCCGCTGCTCGGCATCAACCTCGGCAAGGTCGGGCTTCCTGTCGAAGGCCGAGGCCGAGCGAGCTGGAGGCCGTCCTCGCGCAGCTCGTCGCCGGCGAGTTCACGATCGACGAGCGGATGGCGCTCGAGGGCCGGATCCTGCGCGGCGGCCGGCGATCGACGCGCGACCGCCATCGTCGCGCTCAACGACATCGTCATCGCCCGCGGCGCGCTGGCCCGCGTCGTGCCGGCTCGACGTCGCGATCGACGACGACGCACCTCGCGACGTTCATCGCCGACGGCCTCGTCGTCGCCAGCCCGACCGGCTCGACCGGCTACTCGTTCTCGCGCCGGCGGCCCGATCCTCGACCCGGCCAGCCGCAACCTCGATCGTCACGCCGATCGCCGGCTACCTCTCGGCGATCCGGTCGGTCGTCGTCGAGCCCGCAGCCAGGTCGTCCGCTGCCGCGTCGTCGACGCCCACGAGGCGCTCGTCATCGATCGACGGCCGCGAGGACCTGCCCGATCGCGGTCGGCGACGTCGTCGAGGTCCGCGCGCTCGAGCGGCCGATCCGCCTCGTCGAGCCGACGGGCGCGCAGCCGTTCTGGGACCTGCTCCGGCAGCAAGGTCGAGCTGCTGCCGTCGTGACGCGACGATGCGCGAGCGACGCCGGCCGGGCGGCTCCTCGAGCTGACCGTCACCGACCTCGCGCTCATCGAGCGGCTCCGCCTCGACGCTCGACGCCGGGCCTCAACGTCATCACCGGCGAGACCGGCGCCGGCAAGAGCCTGCTGATCGATGCGCTCGGGCTCGCGACTCGGGGCGCGCGCCGACACGACGCTCGTCCGCCACGGCGCCGACGTCGCCCGCGTCGAGGCCCTGTTCGACCGGCATCCCGGAGCCGCTGATCGCCGTCCGCGAGGTCGCCGCGACCGGCCGGTCGACGGCGCGCCTCGACGACGAGGCCGGTGACCGCGACGCGGCTCGCCGACGACGGTCGGCGCCGCTCGTCGAGATCCACGGCCAGCACGAGCAGCAGCGCCTGCTCGACGAGCGCTGGCAGCGCGACCTGCTCGACGCGTTCGGCGGGCACGACGGCGCTGCGCGGCGGCGATGGCCGGGGCGGTCGACCGCTGGCGGGCGAACCGGGCGGCGCTCGCGGAGCTGCGAGCTCGACCCGCGCGAGCTGGCCCGCCGGCTCGAGCTCGCTCGAGCACGAGGCGGCGGAGATCGCCGCGGCCCGGCTGCGCGCCGGCGAGGCCGACGAGATCCGGGCCCGGCTCGACGCCGCGCAGCACGGCGAGGCGATCGCCCGCGGCAGCGCGACGCTCCACGAGGCGCTCGCGGCCGACGGAGCGCGGCGCCCGCGACGCGATCGCGGCCGCGGCGCACGAGGCGCGCGGCCTGGCCCGGCTCGACCCGCGGTTCGAGGCGCTGGCCGACCGGCTCGCCGGCCTCGAGGCGGAGCTCGACGACGTCGCCGCCGAGGCGCGCGCGCGCTGGCCGAGTCCGTCGAGCACGACCCGGCGCGAGCTCGCGCGCGCTCGAGGAGCGGCTCTCGCGCGATCTACGGCCTCGAGCGCCGCTACGGCGACGACGAGGCCGCGGTGATCGCCCACGGCGAGCGGGCGGCCGCCGAGGCCGAGCGGCTGCGCGGGCTCGACGACGGAGCGCGACGCCGCCGCGGCGCGAGGACGCCCGGCTGCTCGGCGAGGTCGCCGCCGCCGCGGCCGCGCTGTCGGTCGCCCGGGCGCGCGGCGGCACGGGCGCTCGACCGACGCGGTCGGCGCGGTGCTCGTCGCGCTCGGCTTCCCGGACGGCGTGTTCGACGTCGCGCTCGGCCGCGCGACGCCGGCCGACGGGACGAGCCGGCGGTCGAGCTCGACGGCGACGCGCGTCGCGTTCGACGCGACCGGCGTCGACCAGGTCGTGTTCATCGCTCGCCCCGAACTCCGGCGAGCCGGCCCGGCCGCTGGCGCGGATCGCCTCGGGCGGCGAGCTGTCGCGCGTCGCGCTCGCGATCAAGCAGGTCCTCGCCGAGGCCGACGACACGCCGACGCTCGTCTTCGACGAGGTCGACACCGGGATCGGCGGCCGGAGCGCCGACCCGATCGGGCGGAGCCTGTGGGCGCTCGCCCGCCGCCACCAGGTCCTGTGCGTCACCCACCTGCCGCAGATCGCGGCCCACGCCGACGCCCACTTCCGGATCGCGAAGCGCGAGCGCGACGGCCGGACCGTGACCGAGGTCGAGCGCGCTCGACCGCGACGGGCCGGATCGTCGAGCTCGCCGCGATGCTCGGCGGCGGCGCGGAGGCGGCGCGCGCGCCTCGGCGCGGCGAGCTGCTCGACCGCGCGCGAGGCGTGGCGAGACGGCCCGCGCCGCGTCGGGCTGACGTGCCGGCCGGCGACGCCACCTCGACCGGGCGATCGACGACTACCTCGACCTACCTCCGCGTCGAGCGCGGCCTCGTCGCCGGCGACGATCGCGCGCCTACCGCGCCGACCTCGCGCGACTTCGCGGCGTCGCGCGGCGCGGCCGCCGGCTGGGATCGCTCGCCGGACGCGGCCGTCCGCTACCTCGCGGCCCGGGCGCGGCGCGGCCGGCCGCGGCGACCCGGGCCTCGCGCCCGACCAGCGCTCCGGCGACGCGCGGCGAGCATCCGGGGCTTCTACCGGTTCGCCTACGGCGAGGGCCTGATCGGCGTCGACGTCGCGCCAGCACATCGACCTGCCGCGCCAGCCGCGCCTGCTGCCCGACACGCTCGACGGTCGAGGAGGTCGAGGCGCTCGCTCGAGGCCGCGCCCGGACCTGCCGGCGCGACCGGGCGCTGCTCGAGCTGCTGTACGCCGCCGGGCCTGCGGGTCAGCGAGGCGATCGGGCTCGATCGTCGAGGACCTCTCGCTCGACGGCGGCTTCGTCCGGGTCATCGGGAAGGGCGACCGCGAGCGGCTCGTGCCGGTCGGCGACGTCGCGCTCGACTGGCTCGCGGCGCTGGCTCGACGGGCCGCGGCCGCTGCTGCTCGAGCTGGGCCACGTCGCCGGTCGCGCGTGGCGGGCCGCTGTTCCTCGGCGACCGCGGCGGCAGGCTCGCCCGGCAGCAGGCGTTGGGCCGATCGTCCGGTCGGCGACGCGCGCCGCCGGGACTGCGCGGGCAGGATCAGCCCGCACACGCTCCGCCACTCGTTCGCGACGCACCTGCTCGAGGGCGGGGCCGACCTGCGGATCGTTCAGGAATTGCTCGGACATGCGAGTATCTCCACGACCCAGCTCTACACGCACGTGACCGGCGAGCGGATCCGGGACGTCTACGCCGGCGCGCATCCGCGGGCCTGACTGAGGGCGTTTCGACGCGATGGCCTATGCCGACAGCTTGCTGGCTTCGGGCGAGCGGACCGATCAACCGCGAGCAGCAGCACTGGTTCATCCTCGTCGCCGAGCGCCGCGCTACGGCGATCATCGCGCTCGTCGCCGCGATCCTCCTCCTGTTCATCAGCGGCAACCTCGGCCAGGGCTTCGTCGAGGACGTCCTCGGCTGGGTCGATCGTGATCATCGTCGTCGGCGGCCTGGTCGTACCTCGCCTGGGAGTCGCTCCGCTGGACCGAACCGCGAGTTCGTCGTGACCGACCCGGCGCGTCCTCCAGATGGAGGGCGTCGATCAACAAGCGGGTCATCGACAGCTCGCTCGAGAAGATCAACGACGCGATCCTGACGCAGTCGCTCTTCGGCCGGATGTTCGGCTACGGCGACCTCGAGATCCTGACGGCGTCCGAGAGCGGCGATCTCGCAGCTCCGAAGATGCTCCGCGATGCCGACGACTTCAAGCGGGCGATGCTCGAGGCGAAGCACGAGCTGGAGCTGGAGCTGTCGGGCAGCCGGCCGATGCCGTCGCCGCCGCTGCGGCCGTCCGCCGGATCGGCCGTCCGCGCCGGCGGGCCGGCGAGCCCGTCGGACCGCCGACGGCACGTCGCCGGCCCCGGCCGCCGCGCCGCCGCCGCGCCGCCGCCAGCGCCGGCGTCCGCGGCTCCAGCCAGATGAGCGCCGACGAGGTGACCCGGACGCTGGCGAGCCTCGCCGACCTGCGCGACCGGGGCGCGATCAGCGCCGAGGAGTACGAGGCGAAGAAGGCCGACCTGTTGCGCCGGCTCTGAGATGTTCAGGAACATCTATCGCCATCGAGCCAATCCCGTCGATACGGCCATCATCCTCGGCGTTCTTCCTGCTGATCGCGTTTCCCGGTCCACGAGTTCTTCCACGCGTTCGTGGCCTACCGCCTCGGCGACGGCGACGGCCAAGATGTTCGGCAAGCTGACGCTCGAACCCGATCGCCCACTTCGACCCGGTGGGCGGCTGGATGCTGATCATCTCGACGGTGCTGTTCGGCTTGCCGTTCGGGTTCGCCGCGACGCCCGGTCAACCCGTCGAACCTGCGCGGTCGCTATGCGGAGGCGCGATCGTCGCGGCCGCCGGTCCGCTGTCGAACTTCCTGATCGCGCGCGGTCGTTCGCGATCCCGCTCCGGCTCTTCCTCGCGATCCGGCCTGACGTCGACTACCCGATCGTCTACCAGGTCCTCTCGACATCATCGTCAGATACGACATCCTGCTCGGCTGTCTTCAACCTGATCCCGATCCCGCCGCTCGACGGCGGGGCGATCCTGCTGATCGTCGTCTCCCGACCGCAGACGGCGTGGCAGCTCCGGCCGCTCTTCGAGCAGTACGGCATCTTCATCCTGATCGCGATCATCCTGTCTTCGGCGGCCAGTCGATCTGCGGACGGCATCCCGCGATCATCGATGCGATCCTATGGCTTCCTGGTGGGCTAGCTAAGGTCCGCCAGTTCCGATCGCACGTCGGGCGCGCGTCGCGCCCGTCCGAGCGCGACGAGCTGGCGACCTGGCTGACCGACCCGCAGCTCGCGCTCTTCGACGCGATGCACGTCGCCGACCGGCGCCACGGGCTCGACGTCGTCGCGACGCTCCGCGGCGACGGGGTGCGGCGAGCCCGACGTCCTCGTCGCCGGGCCTGCTCCACGACGCCGGCAAGGGCGACGACCGGGGTCGGGCCGCGGGTCGCGTACTCGCTGGGCCAGCGCTACGGCCGCTGGGTCTGGCGCGTCGCCGGGATCCTGCCGGGCTGGCGCGTCGCGCTGCGAGCGGCTGCGAGACGCACGCCGAGACGTCGGCGGAGCTCGCTGCGGCGGCCGGCTGCTCGCCGCGGACCGTCGCGCTGATCCGCGACCAGGACGCGCCGCGCGACGCCGAGTTCGGCGAGCTGCTCCGGCTCGCGGACGAGGCGAACTGATGACGGTCGCCGGGTCGCCGCTCGCCCTCGCCCGGCACCGCGCCGCGCCGGCGCGTCGATCGCCTTCGGCGAGGGCCGCCGGCCCGACGCGACCGTCGACCCACGTGACGTCGCCCGAGTTCGACGGGCCGCTCGGGCCTGCTGCTCGCGCTCATCGAGGCGCGCCAGCTCGACGTCCTGACGCGTGCCGCTCGGCGCGCCTCGCCGGACGCCTACCTCGACGCGCTCGGCGTCGCTCGAGGACGACCGGATCGGCAACGTCAGCTCGTTCGTCGCGGTCGCCAGCCAGCTGATCCTCATCAAGAGCCGGGCGATGCTGCCGCGCCGCCGAGACCGACCGCCGGGCGTGCTGCCGGAGGACGAGCCGGACCCCGAGGCGGAGCTGCGGGCGCGGCTGCTGCTCTACCGCGCCCACCGCGACGCCGGGCCGGCGCCTCGCAGGAGCTCGCGCTGCGCGGATCGGGCTGTTCCGGCGCGAGCCGTCGGCCGCGGCTGCTGCCGGCCTCGCCGGCGCCCGGCCGCCGGACGCGCCGCCGCTCGATCCGCGCGACGCTCGTCGCGGCGCTCGACCGGCCTCGCCGCGCATCGCCGAGCCGCCGGAGCCGCCGCCGGAGGTCGTGCCCCGGACGATCACGCTCGACCGAGCGGGCGGCGATCATCCGCGACGGCGCTCCGCGATCGGGCGCCGGCTCGATCGTCCTCCAGGACCTGCTGCGCGGCGTCCGCGACCGGGTCGTCGTCGCGGTCACGTTCCTCGCGATGCTCGAGCTCGTGAAGCGGCGCGAGATCGTCGTCGAGCCAGGACGCGCCGTGGGCGCCGATCGTCGCTCGCGCGACGATCGCGAGGAGCCGCCGGCATGACCGAGCTCGACGCCCGCGACGAGCGCTGGACTCGCGTCGAGCGAGCCGACCTCGACGACGCGCCACGCCGAGCGACCTCGACGGCGTCGCCGACGCGGTCCGGCGAGCTGACCGAGGCCAGCCTCGAGGCGCTGCTGTTCGTCGCCGAGCGGCCGCTGTCGCGGCGCGAGATCGCGACGCTCGCCGGCGTCGACCGCGCGACCGTCGACGCGCGCCTCGGCGACCTCGAGGTGTCGCTCCGGCGAGCGCGGGATCCGGCTCGTCCTGTCGCGGCGACCGCGTCGAGCTCGCGACGGCGCCCGAGGCCGGCGCGCTCGTCGCCCGCTACGTCGGCGCGGACGCGGTCCGCCTCGTCGCCGGCGTCGCTCGAGACGCTCGCGATCGTCGCCTACCGCCAGCCGGTGACGAAGGCCGCGGTCGAGCGGATCCGCGGCGTCGACTCGGACTACACGATCCGGTCGCTGCTCCATCGCCGGCTCGTCGTCGAGCTGGGCCGGTCCGACGCGCCGGGCCGGCCGTTCCTCTACGGGACCGGGCTTCGAGTTCCTCGAGCGGTTCGGGCTGACGAGCGCTCGACGAGCTGCCGCCGCTCGACGTCGACGTCGCCGCGCGCCTGGCCGAGGAGGGCGGGGCCGCGCGCGGCGCAGCTCGAGGCGAGCCGAGTCGGGCCGACGTGACGACGCCGGACCGGCGCCTCGACCGCCGACGACGCCTGAGCTGATGCCGGCCGAGCGGCTCCAGAAGGTCCTCGCGGCCGCCGGCGTCGCGTCGCGGCGGGCGAGCGAGGCGCTGATCGCCGCGGGCCGCGTCGACCGTCGACGGCAAGCGGGCGACGCTCGGCCAGCAGGTCGATCCGGACGAGCGCGGTCGATCGCCGTCGACGGCCGCGCCGATCGGCGGCCGCCGCGCACGCGACGTACCTGCTGCTGCACAAGCCGGCCGGCGTGACGTCGACGACCCGCGACCGGCACGCCGCGACGACCGTCCTCGACCTCGTCCCGACGGCGCTCGTCCCGGAGGGCGCGCGGCTCTACCCGGTCGGGCGGCTCGACCAGGACTCCGAGGGCCTGCTGCTCCTCACGAACGACGGCGGCTGGTCCGAGCGCGTGCTCCATCCGCGCTACGGCGTCGAGCGCGAGTACGCGGTCGGCGCTCGCGCAGCCGCTCGACGCGCGACCAGGTCGGCGGCGCTCGAGCGCGGCATCCCGCTCGAGGAGGGCGTCGCCACCGCTGCACCGACCTGCGCCGGATGTCGAGACCGAGGTCGGCCGGCTCGACGGGCTGCTCGACCCGCGCCGCCGCCCGGGCTCACCTGGTACCGGGCGATCGCTCGCGCCAGGGCTGGAAGCGCCAGCTGCGGCGGATGTTCGGCGCGGTCGACGCGCCGATCGAGCGGCTCGTCCGGGTCCGGATCGGGCCCGTCCGGCTCGACGGCCTGCGGTCAGCGGCGCGATCCGGCCGCTCAAGGCGCCCGAGGTGCGCGGTCTCGCGGGCGGCGGCGGCCGTTCGCGCGAGCGTCGGCCGGGAGCGGCCGCTCGAAGCGCCGATGATCCTCGAGGTCGGCGTCACACCGGGCGTTGATCGCCTCGGTGCTGGTGTTCCTCCTGGGACGCAGGGCGGCGTCGTGGCGCTCGGCGCCGCCGCGATCGCCTGTCCTCGTCCTGGGCCGCGGACGCTGGGACGCGATGACCCTGCCGGCCGGCGCGGCATTCGTCGCGAGCGTCGGCTACGTCCTGCTGAGCGGCGGCCGGGTGTCGCCGCTGCCCGTCCGGCGATCGTCGCTCGGCGTTGCTCGTGGCCGTTCGTCATCGCCTGGCTGCAGCGTGACTCGCTCGACGCCCGGGATCAACGTGCGCGGCAGGGCGGCCCGCGTCATCCGGATCGCCGGCTCGGTCGTGGTCGTGGCTGCTCGGCGGACTCGCGATCGGGCTCGTGATCGGCGCGGCAGTGGTGAGCTGGTTCCGCTGCTGATCTTCCGCTCATCGGCGTCGCTGATCGGCCTGCGGCCGGCGCCCTGCTCGACCGGACGCCGCGCGAGCAGCGATCGCGCGACCCGACCCGGAGGAGACGCCACTCGGCGGGTATCCTCGACGAGTGACGGAACGCCCAGCGTCCCAGGTCTCGTCGTCGCCATCGACGGGCCGGGCTCGTCGGGGAAGTCGAGCGTCGGCGCCGCGGCGGCGCTCGAGCTCGGCTACCGGTTCTGCGACACCGGGCCTGCTCTACCGGGCGGCGACGTGGCTCGCGCTCGAGCGCGCAGCGTCCCCGACCGCCGGCAATCCGGCCGCGCTCGTCGGCGCTCGTCTCGGAGATCGCGCTCGTGCCGGACGCGAACGGCCGGCTGGCGCACGTGACCGTCGACGGCGTCGACGTGCACCGCCGACGTCCGCACGCCGCGCGTCGACGAGGCGGTGTCGGCCGTGTCCGCGGTCCCGGAGCTGCGCGCCGCGCTGCTCGCGCGCCAGCGGGCCCTCGCGGCCGAGCCGGGCGGGATCGTCATGGCCGGCCGCGACATCGGCACGGTCGTCCTGCCCGACGCCGACCTGAAGATCTTCCTCGACGCGTCGGTCGAGGAGCGGGCCCGGCGCCGCACCGAGGAGCGCGGCTCGACCCCGACAGCGCCGGAGGCGCGGCTACATCCTCGCCCAGCTCCGGCGCCGCGACGAGCTCGACCGGAACCGCGCGGTCGCGCCGCTGCGGCCGGCCGACGACGCGTCCGATCATCGTCGACCGACGGCAACCGCGTTCGAGGACACGGTCGACGGCGGTCGTCGGCCGCGATCCGGTCGAGCCGAGGCGCGCGCGGCCGTCGGCGGCGGCAGCCGGCCGATGACCGACACGGCGAAGGACGTCCGCCGCCGAAGCCGGCGATCGACGAGGAGGAGCTGCTTCGGCGGCGACCTCACGCCGCTGATCAGTCGGCGGCGGCGCTCGGTGCCCGGATCGTCGCCCGCGGCTGTCACGCCGGGTCCAGGTCGAGGGCGCGATCGACGCGATCCCGCGCGAGGGCCCGGTCATCCTCGGCCTCGAACCACACCTCGAACGCCGACGCGGTCGATCATCGGCGCCTGGCTCACGCCGAGGCTCGGCCGGCGGATCCACTGGCTCGGCAAGAAGCGAGATGTTCGACTGGCCGATCGTCGGCTGGATGGCGCGCAACGGCGGCGTCGCACCCGGTCGACCGGGGCGCGGCCGACGTCGAGGCGTTCCGGCTCGCCCAGCGGATCCTCGACGCGGGCGACGTCCTGATGGTCTTCCCGGAGGGCACGCGCGTCGCCGACGGGCGAGCTCCAGCAGGCCCAAGGACGGCGCTCGCGATGCTCGCGCTCGCGGACGAGCGCCGCCGATCGTGCCCGATCGGCGTCTCGAACACGGACACGGTCTGGCCGAAGGGCCGGCCCGCTGCCGCATCCGGCGGCCACGTCGACGATGCGGGTCGGCGAGCCGTTCCGCCTCGCCGACGAGCTGCCGCCGGGCACTCGACCGGCAAGTCGCCGAAGGCGCTCGCGACCGACCTGATCATGCGCCGGATCGCGGCCCTGCTCGACGAGCGCCAGCGGGGCGCCTACGCGGACGCGTCGCACGCGTGAGCCGCTGCCCGACGGTGGCTCGGCAGGGCGAAGGCCCCATGCGATAATCGACCAGCATGGGAACCGTCGAGACGATCCGGATCGCGAAGCGCACCGGCTTCTGCTACGGCGTCCGCGAGGCGATCGACAAGGCCAAGGAGGCCGCGGCCGCCGGCAAGTCGACGCACACCCTGGGCCAGGTCGTCCACAACGAGGGCGTCGTCCGCGACCTCCAGGCGCTCGGCATCGAGACCGTCGAGACGCTCGACGACGTCGACCACGGCGCGGCCGTCGTCATCCGCGCCCACGGCGTCCGGCCCGACGTCATGGCAGCGCGCCGAGCAGCGCGGCCTCGAGGTCATCGACGGCACCTGCACCTGGGTCATCCAGGAGCAGCAGCGAGCTGACGCAGCTCGTCGAGGAGGGCTACACGATCGTCCTGCTCGGCACGCCGAAGCACGCCGAGGTCGTCGGCCTGCTCGGCTTCGCGCCGGACGCGATCGTCGTCGACGAGGAGGAGGAGTGGGAGCAGCCAGTCCCGCGCCGCAAGCGGATGGCGCTCATCAGCCAGTCGACCCAGCCGCCCTGGAAGTTCGAGAAGCTCGCCGCGTTCATGGTCGGCGCGCAGCCCACGAGCTCAAGATCGTCAACACCGTCTGCCCGGTCACGATCCGGCGCCAGGAGGACACCGTCGAGGCCGCGCGCGAGGTCGACCTGATGGTCGTCGTCGGCGGCCGCTCGAGCGCGAACACGAAGGAGCTGACGCGGCTGTGCGGGATCGCCGGCACGCCCGCGATCCAGATCGAGAGCGTGCGCCGACCTGACCGACCCGGGCGTCTTCGACGGCGCGCGCGGTCGTCGGCGTCACCGGCGGCACCTCGACGCCGATCGAGGACCTGCGCGACGTCGCCCAGCGCGATCCTCGAGATCGCCGGCACGCCGGACGTCGCCGGCGCACGCCGACGAGCCTCGCCCGCGAGGCGCTCGGCCGGCGCCGCGACGCCGGCCGGCCGCGACGACCTCGCTCCCGACCGACCGCGCTCGACCGCCGCGCTGCCGGCGCTGCCGACCCGTGGCCTCGCAGCACGGCGGGCTGCCCGTCGTCGCCATCGTCGGCCGTCCGAACGTCGGCAAGAGCACGCTGTTCAACCGGATCGTCGGCGAGCCGCACGGCGATCGTCGAGGACCGGGCCCGCACGACGCGCGACCGGCTGTACGGCGACGCCGAGTGGAACGGCCGGCGGTTCGTCGTCGTCGACACCGGCGGCCTCGAGCTCGACCCCGACGACCCGATCGAGGCGCAGGTCCAGGAGCAGGCCCGGCTCGCGATCGCGCGAGGCCGACGTCATCCTGTTCGTCGTCGACGCGGCGACCGGCCTGACGCCGGCCGACCACGAGGCGGCCGAGCTCCTGCGGCGCGCCGACGGCGCCGGTCATCGTCGCCGTCGAACAAGGCCGACAACGAGCAGCGCGAGCTCGACGGCGCCGAGTTCTACGCCGCTCGGCTGGGAGGAGACCTACCCGATCTCGGCGTCGCACGGCCGCGGCACCGGCGACCTGCTCGACGCGATCGTCTGGGCGCTGCCGCCCGAGACCGCCGAGGAGCTCGCGCGGAAGGCGCGCGAGGCCGAGGCCGACGCGTGGGCCGACGAGGTCGCGGCCGGCCGGCTCGAGCCGTTCGTCGTCGGCGACGAGGCCGGCGACGACGACGGACGGCGACGGCGCCGACGGCCGACGCGACGGTCGACGCCGAGGCCGCCCGCTGGGACGCCGCGATCGCCGCCGACGCCGGACGACGAGCCCGCCGGCGATCGCCTTCGTCGGCCGCCCGAACGTCGGCAAGTCGAGCGCTGCTCAACGCCCTCCTCGGCGAGGACCGGGCGATCGTCTCGCGACGTGCCCGGCACGACCCGCGACGCGATCGACACGCGCGCTGGCGTGGGGCCGCAGCGAGGTCGTCCTCATCGACACCGCCGGCATCCGGCGCCGCGGCAAGGTCGCCGGCGGGCCGGCCGCCGAGCGCTACTCGACGCTCCGCGCGCTCACGCGCGATCGCGCGCGCCGACGTCGCCGTCCTCGTCATCGACGCCGTCGAGGGCCTGACCGCCCAGGACGCCCACGTCGCGGGCTACGTCGTCGAGGAGGGCAGGGGCCTCGTCGTCGCGGTCAACAAGTGGGACCTCGTCGAGGACAAGACCGACCGGACCTTCGACCAGTACGTCGAGTGGATCCGCAGCGAGGTCGCCGTTCCTCGACTTCGCCCCGATCGTCTCGATCAGCGCCAAGACCGGCCAGCGCGTCGGGCAGCGTCCTCGAGCTCGCGGTCGACATCTGGGGCGAGCGCCGGCAAGCGCGATCTCGACCGGCGAGCTGAACCGGGTCCTGCGCGCGCGCCACGGAGCGCCAGCCGCCGCCGGTCGTCAGCGGCCGCCGGCCGAAGATCTTCTACGCGCACGCAGGCCGCCGTCGCGCCGCCGACGTTCGTGTTCTTCGCGCACGACGCCGTCGTCGGTCCACTTCAGCTACCGGCGCTACCTCGAGAACCGGCTGCGCGACGAGTTCGGCTTCGACGGGACGCCGATCAGGCTCGATCTTCCGCGACCGCGCCTCGGTCAAGCTGCCGCGCCGGCGGAAGAGCGCCGTCGCCGGGCGGGCAAAGGCGTCGTCGAGCAGTCGCTCCGCGAGCGGCCCGAGCAGCCGGACGAAGCGCTGACCGAGCACTCGCGGCACTTGACGGTCGACGCGCCGTCGGCCCATCCTCGACAACGCCCCACGGAGTCCGCCGAGCCGAGGTCCCCGGTGCCGTACTCCCCGCCAGGACGCAGCCGCGTTCGTCGACCGCATCTCCGCGTCGCCGTGCTGCGCGGCGATCACCGCCGAGGATCAGCTCGACGGTGCGCTCGCGAGCCGCGCGCCGGTCGTCTTCGTCCTGCGCGGCAACGGCCTCCAGATCGGTCGCCTCGTGCAGCAGGTCCACGCCGCCGACAAGCTCGCCGCCGTCCACAGTCTGATCTCGTCGGCGGGCTGCGGGCGGACCGGGCGAGCGTGGCCTGGCTGCGCCGCGTCGGGGGTCGACGCGGTCATCAGCTCGCACGGCCAGCTCGATGGCCCCGATCCGCCACGAGGGGATGACTCGCGATCCTGCGGCTGCTGCTGACCCGGCACAGCCTGCTCGACACGGCGGTCGGCGCGATCGCCCGATCGAATCCCCAACATCGTCGAGGTCCTGCCCGGCGTGATCCTGCCCTCGGTCGCGCGCTGCTCCCGGATTTCGGCGTCCCTGTGCTGGCCGGAGGGCTTCATCCGGACGTCGAGCGACGTGGACGCGGTCTCTCGGCCGGGCGCGCTCGGCGTGACGACCAGCGCCGGCCAGCTGTGGGGCACCGCGTGAGCGGGGCGTCGCGGACTGCGGCCCGGCTCCCGGCCGTCCTGATCGCGAGCGACGGCCACCACGCGATCCGCCCGCCGGACGGCATCGACGCCGGCATCTCTCATCCGCGACTCGGACCTCAACACGTTCGTTCACCGCGTCGCCAGCGACTGCCCGCCGGTCGCCGTCGACATCGACAGCGTCGCCGGGCTGGGCCACCGACGAGGACGCGCTCCGATCTGTCACCGGCCGCTCTGGGCGTTGGAATCGTCCTGACCCGCCGATCGCAGGTCGCCGCGCGCGTGGCGGCTCTCGGCCACCTCGGGCTGGTCCACGTCTTCGCCTACGACTCGACGGGGATGGGCCGCTCGCTGGAGACCCATCCGCGGTCCGAGCGGGTCGGCAGCGGTCCTGTCGCCGGCCCAGGTGATCGTACATCCTCCGGCCGGAGGAGCTCGACGCGACTCCCGCGACCGGTCGTGGCCTACGGTCTGATCGAGGATGTGGCCGACGCTGCGGGCCTGCGCCCTCCTCGCCGATGCCATCGTCGTTCGGCCGCCGGTCGCGGCACGGCTGCGCCGCGGACGCGACGCGCGGGGCCCTCGGAGGAGGGAGTGCCCCTCCGCCTGCCGGTGACGTCGGCGCCTTGGACACCGTCCCGGCGTCGGGAGTACAACGAACGGGCTCTGACCCGACAGTGAATCGAGAAGTCCCGCCTACGGCAGTCGTGCCGAGGCGTGGACTTTTCTTTTGCGCGCGATCCGCCCCGGGCGGGAGGAGGGCATCGAGGAGCCGGCGGCACCCGTGCGGTCGGCACGATCGGAAGGAGAGGAACATGGTCGGAAAGTTCCTGGCCGAGGTCCTCGGGACGGGAGCGCTGATCCTCCTCGGAGACGGCGTCGTCGCCGGCGTGCTTCATATCCAAGTCCAAAGGCCCAGAACTCGGGCTGGATCGTGATCACTACCGGCTGGGGATTCGCGGTCTTGGTCGGCGTCGCTGATCGCCGGTCCGGTCCAGCGGCGCTCACCTGAACCCGGCGGTCACCGCTCGGGCTGCGCGATCAACGGGTGCGACGCCCGGGAGCGAGGTGCCGGTCTACCGGGCCAGGCGAGCTCCTCGGCGCGTTCATCGGCGCGTGTCCTGGTCTTCACTCCACTACTACCCGCACTGGGGCGAGACCGAGGATGCCGACCTGAAGCTCGCCGTCTACAGCACGGGCCCGGCCATCCGCAACTACGCTCTGGAACGTCGTGAGCGAGGTCATCGGGACCTTCGTTCTGATGTTCGTGATCCTCGCCTTCGGCACTCGGGACGTACCGCCACCGCCGTCAGTCGCTCGGCGCCGCTGTCGGTCGCGTTCCTCGTGCGTGGTCATCGGCCTCGTCGCTCGGCGGGACGACCGGCTACGCGATCAACCCGGCCCGTGACCTCGTGGCACGCGCGTCGCGCACTTCCGTCCTGCCGATCCCGGGCAAGCGCGACTCCGACTGGGCGCTACTCGTGGGTCCCGGTCGGTCGGCCCGCTCGTCGGCGCCGCGCTCGCTGCGATTGTCTACCCAGACGTCTTCACGAACTTCATGTTCAGCGTGATCCCACCGCGGCTTGAGACAGCGGGAATCTGCACGAGGGGAAACAGGAGGCGTGCACATGGCGAACTACGTCGGAGCCCTCGATCAGGGCATGACCAGCACCCGCTTCATGATCTTCGACCACGCCGGGCACGGTCGGTCGCGATCGCACCAGCTGGAGCACGAGCAGATCTTTCCGCAAGCCGGGCTGGGTCGAGCACGACGCCGGCCGAGATCTGGGCAGCGCAGCCAGCGAGGTGCATCGACGGGCGCGCTCGACGGCGCGAGCTCGAGCGCCGCCGACCTCGCCGCGGTCGGCATCACCAACCAGCGCGAGACGACGCGTGGTCTGGGACCGCAACACCGGCGAGCCGATCCACAACGCGATCGTCTGGCAGGACACCCGCGACCGACCAGATCGTCGACGAGCTGGCGCGACGGACGGCGGCCAGGACCGGCTTCCGCGCGCAAGGCCGGGCCTGCCGCTCGCGACCTACTTCTCCGGCCCGCAAGGTCGCGCTGGATCCTCGACAACGTCGACGGCGCGCGCGAGCGGCCGAGGCGGGCGACCTGCTGTTCGGCAACATCGACACGCTGGCTGCATCTGGAACCTGACCGGCGGCACCGACGGCGGCGTCCACGTCACCGACGTCGACCAACGCCAGCCGCACGATGCTGATGGACCTCGAGACGCTCGACTGGGACGACGAGCATCGCTGGCGCTGATCGGCATCCCGCGGTCGATGCTGCCCGACGATCCGGCCGTCGTCGCGAGGTCTACGGCGCAGGCCAGGCCGGCGACCTCGCGCGGCGTCCCGATCGCCGGCGACCTCGGCGACCAGCAGGCGGCGCTCGTTCGGCCAGGCCTGCTTCGACGCCGGCGAGGCCAAGAACACCTACGGCACCGGCAGCTTCATGCTGCTGCAACACCGGCACGCGAGGTCGTGCCGTCGAGAGCGGCCTGCTCACGACGGTCGCGCTACAAGATCGGCGACGAGCCCGCCGGTCTACGCGCTCGAGGGCTCGATCGCGGTCACCGGGCGCGCTCGTGCAGTGGCTGCGCGACAACCTCGGGATGATCATCTCGGCGCGCCGAGGTCGAGGCGCTGGCCGCGACCGGTCGAGGACAACGGCGGCGTGTACTTCGTGCCGGCGTTCTCCGGCCTGTTCGCGCCGTACTGGCGGAGCGACGCCCGCGGCGTGATCGCCGGCCTGACCCGCTACGTCAACAACGGGCCACATCGCCCGGGCCGCGCTCGAGGCGACCGCCTGCCAGACCCGCGAGGTGCGTCGACGCGATGAACGCCGACTCCGGCGTCGCGCTCGACGGCGCTCAAGGTCGACGGCGGCATGGTCGTCAACGAGACTGCTCATGCAGTTCCAGGCCGACGTCCTCGGCGTGCCGGTCATCCGGCCGAAGGTCGCCGAGACGACGCGCGCTCGGCGCCGCCTACGCCGCCGGCCTCGCGGTCGGCTTCTGGAACGGCGAGTCGACGACCTTCGCGCAGAACTGGGCGAAGGACAAGGAGTGGACGCCGAAGCTGGATCCGGCCGAGCGCGACCGCGAGTACAAGATGCTGGAAGAAGGCCGTGACCCGGACGTTCGACTGGGTCGAGGCCGAGGAGCGCGAGCTCGTCCACGCGTAGGCGGCGCGGCTCAGCCGCACCTGACGGGCCGCGTCGGCATGAACGGCTCGACGACCGTCGACGCCCTCGTCATCGGCGGGGGCGCGACGGGCGCCGGGCTGCTGCCGCGATCTGCCAGGCGGTGGCCTCAAGACGCTGCTCGTGGAAAAGTCCGACCTCGGGAACCGGCACGAGCGGCCGCTACCACGGGCTGCTGCACTCGGGCGGCCGCTACGTCGTCACCGGATCCGGCGGCCGCTCACGAGTGCGCCGATCGAGGAACGCGGATCGTCCGGCGGATCGCTCCGGCCTGTGTCGAGGACACCGGCGGCTACTTCGTCGCGACGCCCGACGACGCCGACGACTTCGGGGACGGCTTCGCCGGCGCGCGTGCGCGGCGAGCGAAGGCGTCGCCGGTCGACAGGTCTCGATTGCGGCCGCTGCCGCGGCCGCGGGGGCCGGCTGCTCAACCCGGCGCTGAAGCGGGCGTTCCGCGTCCGCGACGCGCGGTCGTCGAGCCAAGCAATACGTAAC
>ERZ1370068.5466-contig-4492_pt1 | contig 37825 bp, 46 predicted proteins | sample MGYA00561227_ERZ1370068 | MGnify/ENA primary metagenome ERZ1370068 (study PRJEB38410, sample SAMEA6850437) | metagenome | study: Metagenomic assessment of the ecological functions of the soil: analysis of the soil microbiota associated with the...
GCCTGAAGAACGCGCCGGGCGGTTCGCTGCTCGTTGCCGCTGGCAAGGTTAAGCAAGGCGCGCTGTGGCAAGACTTCTTTTCCAGCAAACTTGAGTATAGGCCGTAGAGATCAGTGAGAGAGTGAGGTAGATCTGGTAGAAACAGAAATAAATGCTGCTATAAAGCTATATATCTATATAGTTCACAACAGTTGGGCTACCACTAAGGTTGCCACACGCGTGAAGATCATAAGGTCACATTTTTTTTAACTTTTTTAACATAAGCAGCTTATATATTTCACATACTTACTATTATTACATACTTCATTATGCTACTTATTTTATTTTTTCTTTTTTTCCTTCCTTCATCTTTTCCAATTTTCTTCTGGCTGGGACATTTTTAGACTTTTAACTAACTAACTATTCTCGCTTTATCATTTGGTATATGGATTTGGTGATCTGCAAAAAAAAGCCACTTCTTGGCGTGTGCAAGCTGCTTATTTGTCAAATGTGATCTGCAAAGGCAATCTTCCGTGGTTGATGAGGTACCGTGTGTCTATGCTTATGTGTGATTAGGAAGCTGTAAGTTGGCTGCCCTTATCCTTGCTGGTGGGCATAACATTTCTCTCACATTAACACAATAATAAATAACAATGTAACGCGGTATTTATGGAAGCATAGTGTCGGCGCCGGGTGATGCGCCTCAACCTTGGGTTGACTCGACCGCGCTGGCCCTCGCTTTTGCGCTGTTGGTGTCGGCAAAGTCGTATCTCTGGCTACGCCGACCAGGTTGAACCAGCTGCTGCCGCTTGGGTCGCTCTCGGTATCGCGATTGAACCGCGATCCTGCCGCCCCCGTCGCGCCAGTGCACGATGCCGCCGGTGTGCCGGCGACCAGAACTGCGGGATCCCGAGCCTGCGCCGCTGCCGACCCCGGTCGGCAGCGGCAAGTCGCCAGGCGCGTGGCGCAGCCGATCCTTGGGTGGTCCTGCTGCGTAGTGCCTTCGGTATCCCACCGGAGGCGGTGGCAACCGCGGTATAGTGCCGCTGGCTATGTGATCAGCTGTTTAGGCCTTTTGCGCTGTATGGCTGGGCTATCAAGGTGTCGGCCTCCCCGGCGCTGGTATCTGCAATACTGCAACACTGGTCCGTAGTGTCGGCGCATGGTGTTGAACCCGTGGTCTGACCGTCGCTGGATGCAGATCCTCGGCTATGCCGGGTGGCGCCGCCTTGTCGCGGGGTCGGGTTACTGCAGCGCTGACGCTGCTGGTGTTGTTGCGCCGCCACGGTCGGCCCCTGCTCGACCGGCGGTCCCGCACATCTGCGGACGCGGCGGCGGCGTTCGGCATGGCGGCGATCCTTTGGGGCTGCGCTATGCCCTCGCCGACGCGTCGTGTCGGCCTGCCGCTGCTGCGTGCCTCGCCGCACTGGTCAACCGTGGATCGCCGCCGGAGCGGTGGTGTTTGCCCCGCTGACCCATGCTCGCTACCGACTGGCGAATTCAGGTGCGGGCAGTTGCGCTGGCAACCGGCTTGACGCCATCTCCAGGCGCATAACAGCGCCGACCACGGGTAACGAGGCCCCGCGAACCGAATTTTTTCCGGCATTCAGCCGACCGGCAATCTTCATCTCGGCAATTACCTCGGTGCGATCCGCAACTGTCGCACTCCGCAGCACGATTACGAGCATTTTCTGTATCGTCGATCGGTGCACGCGCTTCGACCTGCTTGCGGTGCACCCCGCTCGAACTGCGCCAGTCGATGATCGCCAGGGGCCGGCAGCACCAGCCCGGCGCCAGGCGATCCTGACTCGGCCGCGGTCCGAGGCGGCCCATGCCGGCATAGAGCGCCCGGGCGCCGGTGTGCGCCAGCGGACGATCAGGCGCCGACGGCGACGAACAGATGCCAGCCTTGACACCTGCAGGCGTGAACGCCCGCCGCGGGTCGAGCGCTCTGAAAGGATCGCCGGCGTTCCTGGGCGACTTTCGCCGTGGCGCCGGCGGCGGCGAGGGTGGCGAACCAGAGCACGATCACCGGGCCGGAACATGACGCTCGACGCTGCTGGTGCCGAAGCGCCGCACGATGAAGAGTAGCCGAGCAGCACGCCGACCGAGATCGGCAGCACCCACGGCTTGAGCGACGGCGCGACGACCTCCAAGCCCTTCGGCCGCGCCAAGCACCGAGATCGCCGGGGTGATGACGCTGTCGCCGTAGAACAGGGCCGCGCCGAACACGCCGGTCGAGCAACAGCGCCGGCGCGCCGGCGTGCGCCACGGCCGAGCGCACCGCCAGCGCCGTCAGCGCCATGATGCCGCCCTCGCCGCTGGTTGTCGGCGCGCAGGATGAGCAGCGACGTACTTGAGGGTGACCGACCAACATCAGCGCCCCAGAAGATCGTCGACACCGCGCCGATGATGTGCGCGCGCGTCGAGCGGCACGCCGACGCCGGGTCTGAAGACCTCGCTTCATCGTGGGGAGCGGGCTGGTGCCGATGTCGGCCGTAGACGACGCCGACGGCGCACCGAGCGTGAGGCGGCGAGGCTCTGGCGGCGAGTGGTTTCATTCATTTGTGGACCGCAGTGACGATGCGCAGTCGCGGTTGTAGGCGCAGCAGGCGTCAGGAACGCATAAGCGGCGCCGTCCGCGTGGGCTTCAGTCGACCGCGAAGCGTGGCAGCCGACGCCGATCTCGGTGAGCAGGAAGCGCGGTCTGAGCGGCGACCGGCTCGAGCTGCCGCGCAGCTGCCCCATGTAGAGCCGCAGGTAGTGGGTGTCGGTCGGCGTGCTCGGCGCCCCATACGTCGACGAGCAGCTGACGATGCGTGACGATGCGGCCGCGTCGCTTGCAGCAGTCGGGCCAGGAGGCGTCGAATTCGGTGGGCGTGATGCACCGGCGTCGCCACGCGCTACGACCTGCCGAGTGTCGAGATCGATGCCGAGGCTGTCGCCCTCGAAGCGGGCGCAGCGCCGGCTGCAGCACCGAGCGCGATGGCCGCAGCGCGACCCGGCATCGCGCCAGCAGCTCGGCGACGCTGAACGGCGTTTGACCAGGTAGTCGTCGGCACCGGCATCGAGCAGGGGCGATCTCTGCCCGCGGTGGGCTCGGCGCGCGCCGAGGCGACCACGGATCGGCGGTGCTGCTCTGCCGTAAGCCGCACCGCCCGCACCAGCTCGGCGCGCCGTCGCCGCCGGGCGGGCCGGAGATCGAGCACGATCAGGCCGGGTGGGTCGTGCTGCAGGCAGCGCCGTCGCTTCGCTCAGCGGTAGACCGCGGTCGTCACCGCGAAGCCCTCTGGCGGCGAGTCGAGGCGCGCAGCAGGCCGTGGATTCCGGCGTCGTCCCCGACGACCTCAGCACCTTGAGCGTCGCGCGCCGGCCTCCGGCTGCGGCTCGATCGGCAGCGTCAGGGGTGAAGCGGTTGCCAGCGCGCCATGGCGGCGGCGGGCGAACGCGAGCAGCCGCGCCGCGCCGTGATGCGCGGCAGGCGCGACCGAGGCCGCGCCTTCCCGGTTCTGCCTCGCCGCGAAAGAACGGCGCCTCGAACAGGCGCGCCCCATCCTTGGGGCGATGTTAGATCGCGTGGATCTCGCCACGCCGACGACGGCCTCCGGCGCGCGGCAGGCGTTAACTGGATGGCTGCGGCGCTGTACTTGCAGGCGTTGTCGAGCAGGTTGCCGAGCAAAGCCGTGCGCGAGCAGGATCGCATCGCCGCGCACGAGCGGCAGGGCAGGCTGACCCCGGGCCTCGATGCGCGCGCCGGCCTCGAGGTGCAGCCGTGGCCGAGAACGCTGCCGTGATGACCTCCTCAAGCGATTGCCACTCCAGCCGCGCGCCAGCGGCCCGGACGCGAGGCGCACGAGCTGCAGCGCGTGTTCTCGGTGACGCCGGAGGAGATACCTTGCCTGACCGGCAATGCTCGCAGCATGCGCTCCTGCTCGCTCGGCCGCCGGAAGGCGCTCGCGCTGCGCTTGCAGCGCCGAGGCCGCGGCAACGATCGCCGCCAGCGGCGTGCGCGCAGATCGTGCGAGACCGCGGCGAGAAGGCGCTTTGCAGCTTCTGCCGCTGCGCAGGCCACGGCCCGGGCGAGCAGCGAGGCCTGGGCGGAGCGCAAGCGCCGCAGTCCCCTGGGCGAGCACGCTGGCGCGCGCCGCCGCGTGGTCACGCCTTCGAGCTCAGTCGGCCGCAGGCGCCGGCTCGATGCGAACCGCGCCGATGACCTGGCCGCGCGAGCCGAGCGGCACCACCCAGGCGCGGCATCGATGCCCGGCCAGCGACCGCGCGCCCGGCCCGGATCACCGCCGCCTCGTCGGATGGCGCACTTCGCAGCGACTGCGGCACCGGCGAGCGCCAGGCCCTCGGCCGGGTGCGGCGCGCCTTTGCGCATCGAGCGTGACCAGGACCACCCGGGCGGAAGCCGCCACGCAGGGGCCCGTTCGCCCGCGGCCACCGCCTCGGCCTCGTCGGACGCGTCGAGGGAGCTCCGGCGGCGAGGTGCTCAGCTGACGCGCCCGACGTTCGCTCTCGGCGGCCAGCGCCGGGATTCGCTTTCGCACCCCGGCCCGAGAGCCAGCTCACAGCAGCAGCGCACGCCGAGCATCGTTGCCAGCGTGATCAGGTGCGCCGCGATGCTCGACCGCGAGCGTGTAGCGCGGCGGCACGAAGCAGCAGCTGAGCGCCGTCACCGCGGCGATCGCGCTCACGATCGCCGTCAGCCGATCGCCAGACGTAGGCCGCGATCACCACGGCGATGAGATGCAGCATGGCTCTGGCTGGCGAGCGAGACCGCGGCGGTCGAGCAGGGCCAGAAACGCCGGTCGCGGCGGCGATCAGCAGCCCGGCGATTTGCGGCCGAGCGCCAGCGCCTCGGCCGGCGTCGGCGAAAGGATGCGGTGCCATTCGGGGGAGGCTAGCAGCGCCCGCATCAGGATCGCGTAAGGCGCTCCGGCGGGCGCGGCTTCGCACCCCGGCAACTTTGCCCCATGGTGCAATGCGTCCCCGCGCCGGGGCCACGCCCTAGAACGCGCGACTCGCCGCCGGGCGGGCTGTCGTCAATCCCTGGAGCCGCACCGCATGTCCCGCCGTCTCATCCTGTTTAGCCGCAGCTCTGCCTTGCGCCGGCGCTCGCCCTGGCGCAAATGGCCACCGCGCCGTTCGAAGGCCGGCTGAAGAAGAAGATCCAGGAGACGAAGACGATCTCGGTCGCCTACCGCACCGACGCGCTGCCGCTTCTCTTACGAAGAAGGCGACAAGAAGCCGCGGCCGGCTATACCGTCGACTTGTGCCGCAGCATCATCGGCGTGATCGAGCGCGCAGATCGGCGTCTCGCCGCTCGCAGGTGAAGTGGGTGCCGGTGACGGCGCAGAGCCCGCTTCTCGCGCCGTCTGCCAGCGGCCAGGCCGACATGGAGTGCGGCGCCAGCACGGTGACGCTCGGACGGATGCGTGAGGTCTCCGTTCTCGACTCCTGACCCTTCCTCGACGGCACCGGCTTGCTCGTGCGCGCCTGACGCAGAAGCCAACACTCCTTCTGGACCTGGCGCGGCAAGAAGATCGGGGTGATCTCCGGCACCAGCAACGAGCGTGCCCTGGCCGATGCGCTGAAGGCGAAGGTGGTGACCGCGACGATCGTCCCGGTGAAGTCGCGCGATGACGGCCTGGCGCAGCTCGAGGCCGGCGCGATCGACGCCTTCGCCAGCGACCGGGTGCTGCTCGTGGGCCTGGCGCCCGAGGCCAAGGATCCGAAGTCGCCGCTCCCCTCTGGTCGACGCGCTTGTCGTACAGCCCTACGCCATCGCGCTGCCGCGCGGCGACTGGGCGATGAAGCGGTACGATCGACGGCGCTGGCAGCGGATCTATCGCAGCAGCGCGCTTGCCGAGATCTACGGCCGCTGGTTCGGCGGCATGGGGCAGCCGGGGCCGGTGCTCGAGGCCATGTACGGCGTGGGTCGCCTTCCGCCCGAATAGGGTTCCCGGCCGCGGCGCCGGCGCCGCGTTCGGCCCGAGGGGGAGCCGGGCGCTGCGCCTCAGTCGCCCGCCGGCGCGCAGCCTTGGCGATGCGCGGAATCGTCAGCGAGGCATAGGCCGGGTCGAGCCAGCGCAGCACGACCACGCGCGTCGAGCTCGGGATCGATCCACGACGTAGTGGCCGCCGGCGCCGACCAGTGAACGACGGCGCGCGTCGACGCGCCCGGGAAGGCGCTGCCGTCCCGGTTCAGCCAGAGCAGCCGGCCCGTAGAACGGCGCGATCGGCGCACGGCGCGCTCATGCGCGCGATCCAGTCGCTCGGCGATCAGCTGCCGCCGGCGCCGCGCGCCGCCGTCGAGCAGCAGCTGGCCGATGCGCGCCTGGTCGCGCGCGCTGATCGAGACGCCGCGCGCCCCAGTGCGATGCCGCCCGGCACCGACTGCACGCGGCCGACGCCCGGCAGCTCGATCCAGGCGTCGTCGTAGCCTGCGCCAGGCGAAGCCGTCGCCGCCGCCGAGCGGCCGCAGCACCTGCGTCGAGAAACACCTCGGGCAGCGGCCGGCGGAACGAGGTGCAGCAGCGCGCAGCGCGAGCTGGTTGATGCGCACGTCGTTGTATTCCCAGTAGCTGCCCGGCGCGCTGCAGCGGACGCGCGCCGCCCTTCGGGCCGCCCGGCGGGTCGCGGGTCCTGCGCCACCTTGCGCCAGCGGTCGACCGTGTCGGGCAGGCCGAAGCGACGTGCCTTCCCATTCGCTGGTCTGGGTCAGCAGGTGCGTCCAGGTGACGGCGCGGTTGTGCTCGCTGTCGTCGAAGCCGATGCCGGGCAGCCGCGCCGGCGACGCGGCTCGTTCTCGTCGGGCAGCAGGCCCTGCGCCTGCGCCGACGCCGGCGAGCAGCGCGAGGTAGGTCTTGGCGACGCTGAAGGTCAGGTCGGCCCGCGCCGGGCTCGCCCCAGGCCGCGATCTCCCGGCCATGCGCGCAGCACGACGCCCGACTGCGGGCCGCGGGCATGCACCGGGCCGCGCAGGCGGTTGAACGGCGGCGGGTCGTCGTGGTGCACGCCCCACGGCGCCTCGCCCGGCGCGGGCGCGGCGTCGGGATCGCGCGGCCAGGGCACCTCGTGGCCCTGGGCGTAGGCGATGGCGGCATCGAGAAGCGAAGTCATTGGCCGATTGTCGTCCGTCGCCCGGTCGGTGCGAGGCGCTTCATGCCCGCGCTCAGGCGCTGAACTCGACCTCGGCTTCGATCTCGACCGGGATCGAGAACGGCAGCTCGAACAGGCCGATCGGCACTGCGCGCGTGGGCGCCGACCTCAGGCCCGGAAGAGATCGATGACGAGCTCGCTGAAGCCGTTGATCACGGCCGGCTGACGAACGAATCCCGGCGCCGAGTTCACCATGCCGAAGACCCGCGTCCAGGCGGTGATGCGATCGAGGTCGCCGAGGGCGCGCTGCAGGCTGCCGAGGATCGCAAGGGCCGTGAGCCGCGCCGCCGCGTAACCCTGCTCGAGCGTCAGGTCGCTGCCCACCTTGCCGAGCGGCTGGGCAAGCGAGCCGTCGGCGTTGAGCGGTCCGTGGCCGGAGACGACCGCCCGCCGGCCGACGATCCGTACCATCGCGAAAGCTGCAGCACCGTGCCGGGCGGCGCCTTGAGCGGCGCGGGCAGCACCAGGCCGAGGGTGGCGAGCTTCGATTCGATCCGGGCCATGGTGTTGTTCTCGATGCCGCGAAGTCCTTGTTCGCTCCAGGCCGATTCTGCCAAGATCAAATCGACATCGGGGAAAGGAAGGTTGACATGTTCCGACTCAGGATCAACTGCTTCAGCGTTTCCGCCGATGGCTACAGCGCCGGCCCCGAGCAGAGCCTGGCCAACCCGCTCGGCGTGGGCGGCATGGCGCTGCACGAAGTGGGTCTTTCCGACCCGAACCTTCCAGAAGATGTTCGGCAGCGGCGAAGGCAGCACCGGCGTCGACGAGGAGTTCGCCGCGGCCGGGTTCGAGAACCTCGGCGCCTGGATCCTCGGCCGCAACATGTTCGGCCCGATCCGCGGGCCCTGGCCCGACGACGCCTGGAAGGGCTGGTGGGGCCGAACCCGCCTTACCACGTGCCGGTGTTCGTGCTGACGCACCATCCGCGCGCGCCGCTCGAGATGGAGGGCGGCACCACATTTCACTTCGTCACCGACGGCATCCACGCGGCGCTCGATCGCGCTCGGGACGTGGCCGGCGGCCGGGACGTGCGCCTCGGCGGCGGCGTCGCGACGATCCGCGAGTACCTGCGCGCCGGCCTGGTGGACGACATCCACCCGCGATCGCGCCGGTCGTGCTCGGCGGCGGCGAGTCGCTGCTCGCCGGCATCGACCTTCCCGCGCTCGGCTTCGAACGCACCCGCCACGCGGCGACGGCGAATGCGCTGCACCTGGTCATGACGAAGCGGGCCGCTCCCGCGGCGTGAGCCGTGGGCGGCCCCGGACGATCGCGTGCGCTGACGGCCGGGGCGCCCGCTACTGCGCGTAGTAATCTTGACCGTGTCCGCCGCCACCGTCTGCAGGAAAGTCGCCAGCTCCGGCACCGAGGCCGGCGTCGTACTTGATGCCGACCGGCGACCTCTTGCGAATCGCCGCGTAGGTGGTGCAGGCCGCGAGATAGGTGCCGGCGAGCGTCGGATGGCGCTTGTCGGGCTGGTAGAGCTCGAGCTCGGGCCGGCGCGCGATCGCCTTGGCGAAGGCGAGGCCGGCCGGGATCACCAGCGCGTCGTTGGCGTTGCCGGCGATCGTGTACTGCTCGGCGAGCTGCGCCGTCATCTCCGGCGCGTCCTTGTAGGCCCAGGACATGAAGAGCACCGGCCGGGCGCCGTACTTCGCGATGATCGCCGCGTCCTTCTTCGCCGTCGCGTGGAACGCGCGCGGCGAGCTGCGGATGCACCGGGCACTGGCTGCAGTCCATCATGATGACGGTGTCGAACTGCCGCCCGGGCGGGTTGAAGACGATCTTGTTGCCGGGCACGAACGAGTACTTGCCGATGCCGTCGGGCTGCAGGTAGACTGCCATGTCGTGCCAGTCGAGGCCCGAGCCGCTGATCGTCACCGAGGTGCCGCGCGTTCTTGGCGCTCGGGCTCGGCGGCGACGGACCAGGTCGTTGTAGTGGCCGTGCATGCTGTTGTTGTAGTAGAAGAAGCTGTTGCCGACCCAGAGGATGCTGCTGCCCGAATCGGGGCCGACATCGCTGCGCATCGGCTTGGGAGTCTGGGCCGTCGCCCCGGCGGCGAGCGAGAGCAGCAGCGGCAGGCAGAGCAGGGCGGCGAGCCTGCGCAGGGAATGCAGGAAGGGCATGGAATCTCCTCGAGGTCGGGTGGCGTCGCGCGCCGGGTCGGGTCGCCGCATGCTACCCAGCCGCGGCCGACCAGCGAAAAATTACCGTATCCCTGGCCCCGGATTTGCGTTAAGGGTGAACAAGCCCCTGCGATCGAACGCCCAGACCGCGTGCGAAGCGCCGAAAGATCGGAAGACGATTCTTCATTGCCGGAACTTGCGCCATGAACATCAGGATCAAGCAGCTTCGTGACCTGGTGGTCGCCCTCGACCGGGCCGACCGGAACCTCGCGCCGATGACGCCCGAGGCCTACCGCGAGGCGGCGCGGCGGGCGATGAGGATGACCCGGGAAGAGATGGGCCTCTTGCCGATCGGCGACTTCGCCGGTCCGGTGAATGCCCTGCAGACCTTCGCCGAGAACATCTTCTTCTGCCTTCAACGGCTGCTTCGCCGACCTCGACGGCAGCGGCCGCGCCCGGTCGCCGTGCCGGTCACGCGGGAGCTGCTCGATCGCTGGAGCAGCGTCTCGACGGCTTCGGTCGAGGAGATCAGCAACAGCTTGTTCGCCCGCCTTCGCGCTCCGGCCGCCGCTGCCGGTCGCCGGCCGCTCGTGAGCGCGAACCGGCCGACGCTAGCGGGCGCTCGCTAGCGCTGCAGCGGCACCGCCAGCACGACGGTCGGCTTCAGCTTGTCGGCGTCGCGCAGGCTGCCGTCGGGCTGGTAGGAGCCCACGTAGGTGTTGGCCAGGACATGGAGCGCGCCGTCGGCGATGGCGCCGGTGGTCGGCTCGACGAACGCGGGATGGTGGTGCGACTGGAGCACGACCAGGCCGTCGATCCGCTTGCCGCCGTCGCCCAGGCGCAGGCGGATCACCCGCCCGGGTTGGTGCTGTTCTGCACGCCGACGAGGTCGCCTTCGTGCCAGTACAGGCCGTCGATGCCGCCGCTCACCACGCTGTCGGGCTGGGGCAGGCGGACGAGGCTGCCGTCACGCGGATCCACCCGGCCGATGCCGGTCGAAAGGGTCACGTAGACCGTGCCGTCGGGCGCGACCGCGATGCCGTTGGCGCCGCGCGCCGCGCCCGAGCGGTGCCGAACAGGGTCAGGTGGCGCTCGCCCGGGCGCATGCGGAAGATCGAGCCGGCCGCCGAGTCGGTGACGTAGACCGTGCCGTCGGCGGCGACGGCGACGTCGTTGAGCTGCAATGCTTCGGCCACCTCATGGCGCGGCGACCCGCCGGCCGCGGCCGAGGTCGTAGATCAGGACCGCGTTGCGCCGGGCGCTGCGGGCGCTGTCCTCGAAGCCATTGGTGCTGACAACGTAGAGCAGGCGGCGGCGCGCCGTCCACCGCCAGGCCGAGCACGGCGTCGAGGCCGTCCTCGGGGCGGGAGAAGTCGCGCGTCTTGCCGCCCCGATCGACGACGACGATCTTGCGCTGGGCGATGCTGCCGACGAGAAAGCGCTTGCGCGCACCGTCCCAGGCGATGCCTTCGGGCACGAGGCGCGGATCGGCGAGGCGAAACGACACCGGCGCGTCCGGCGTGCGCGGTTCCTCGGCGGCAAGGCGCTCGCGCACCGCCTGGAATTCGGCGTCGCTCCAGAGCGAATCGAGGCCGGTGCCCGGTGCCGGCACGATTCCCAGGTGCCGGCCGAGCAGGCTGCGCAGCTCGACCAGGGCGGCATCGCGACTCGCCGAGGCCGGCGTGGGTGATCGCCTGGTAGTAGGCGAGGAGGCCGTCGCCGGGACGCTGGGCGCGAAGCGCGCGGATGCGCTCGAGGCTGGCGCGCCCGGCGATTTCGGCCGCCGAAGGGGTGGACGCCGCCGCCGACGCGGACGACGCGCCGGGAGAGGCCGAGGCCGACGGCGACGATGCGGCGGAAGCCGATGCGGCCTCATCGGCGGCGCTGGCAACCAGCCACGGCGCCGGCAAGAAATGCCGCGAGCCTGAGCTCACGGCGCCAGGGAGTCACGGCTGCGCGAAGTGGGTTCATGCCGCGATCATCGCCTGCCGCGAGCGGTGGCTGAAAGGCGGAGCCGTCTCGAGGTCCTCCGTGCCGCGAAGCACTCAGGCGCAGAGCGCGCGCAGGCCGGCGAGGTCGGGCTCCACGCCCAGCCCGGGCGCTTCCGCCAGTGCGATCCGGCCGTTGGCGAGCGCCGCCAGCGGCGGGCAGAGCAGGCTGCGCAGCGGGTTCTCGTTGGCATCGACCTCGAGCCAGCCGTCGGCATCGCCGCGCGCGGCGAGCAGGTGCGCCGAGGCGAGCAGGCCGATGCCGCCGCCGAGGTAATGCGGGCAATAGCGCAGGCCCGCCGAGGCGATGCGGTCGACGACCGCGGCCACGCCGGAGATCCCGCCCCACTTGGCGAGGTCGGGCTGGACCACGGCGACGGCGCGACTGGCGACGAGCGCGGCGAAGGCTTCCTCGCCGATCGCGTTCTCGCCGGCGGCGAGCGGAATCGGCGAGGCGGCGGCGAGGCGCTGCCACTCGGACAGCGGTCGGTCGGCGCGCAGCGGCTCCTCGAGCCAGCGGGCGCCGATGGCGCGAGCCAGGTCGCCATCGCCATGGCGGCGGCGAGATCCCAGGCCTGGTTGGCGTCGATCATCACCGCGGCGTCGGCGCCGGCAGCGGCGCGCACCTCGGCGAGGTTGGCGACGTCGCGCTCGGCGGCGAATCCGACCTTCAGCTTGAACGCGGTGTAGCCGGCGGCGCGCAGCGCCGCGACCGTTTCGCCCGGTCGCTCGGGGTTGATGCCGCTGGCATAGACCGGCACGCTCGCCTTGGCATGGCCAGCGCCCGCGCTGCGCGACAGGTGGCGCCAGAGCGGCAGGCCGGCGGCGCCGCGCCGCCAGGTCGTGCAGGGCGATGTCGACGCCGGCGATCGCCTGGGCGATCGGGCCCGGCTCGCCCGACTGGATCGCGAGCACCGCGGTCCGCGCCGGTCATCTCCGCGAACGCCGCCTCGGCCGAGGCGAACGCGCGGCCGACGAGCAGCGGCGCGAGCACGCTGTCGATCAAGGCGGCGCGATGCTCGGCGCCGCACGACGGGAAGTTGCACCAGGCTTCGCCCCAGCCGTGCGCGCCTTCTTCGTCCTCCACCGGACGAGCACCGCCGGGCGATCGTGCATCGTGCCGAACGAGGTTCGCACCGGCACCTTCACCGGCCAGCGCAGGACATGCGCTTCGATCGCGCGCGAGCGCGGGCGGCGGCGCGGGACTTTCCCGGTTGTCTCTGCTCATCGCGCTCGGTATAAAGGGATGGTCCATGGTACGTTTGCTCTTTGAAGCCGCAAGCGCGCAAGTCCCGCGACGCGAGTCGCGTTGCTCGCGGCGCCTTGGCTGGCGCTGCTCGCGCTCTGGTACGCGGTGCGCGCCAGCGGCCTCATCAATCCCTCGCTGGTGCCGGCGCCGCACGCCGTCTTCCTCAAGTTCATCGCCCTGGCGCAGGACCGGCTGGCGCTGGACATCTGGATGTCGACGCGGCGCGTGGTCGTCGGCGTCTTCCTCGGCGTGCTGGCGGCGGTGCCGGTCGGGCTTCGCGCATCGGCTGGTACCGCAGCGTGCGCGACTTCCTCGACCCGCTGATCAACTTCTTCCGCGCCCTGCCGCCGATCGCCCTGATCCCGCTGGTGATCGTCTACTTCGGCATCGGCGAGGCGGCGAAGACCGCGATCCTGTTCTACGCCTCGTTCTTCGCCGGCGTGATCGTCATGGTCGAGGGCATCGGCCAGATCAGCCCGATCTACGTCAGGGTGTCGCGCACGCTCGGCGCCAACGATGCCGAGATCTTCCGCCAAGGTGATCGTGCCGCTCGCCGTGCCGCACATCCTGACGGCGCTGCGGGTGGCGCTCGGCGTGGCGTGGGCGACGCTGGTCGCCTCCGAGCTGATCGCCGCGCAGCAGGGGCTGGGCGCGCTGATCCAGAACGCGTCCTCGTTCTTCCAGCTCGACATCATCTACGTCGGCATCATCTGCATCGGCCTGATCGCGCTGGCGATGGACCTGGCGCTGCGCGCGGCGACCCGCCGGCTGGTGGCCTGGCAGGACCGGATCGCATGAGCCCTATACCCGCACTCGACACGCAGCCGATGGTGGCGCTGCCGAGTATTCGTGCGCTGCGCTTCGAGCGTGCATGTCGACTTTCCCACCGCCAGCGGGCCGATGCGCGTGGTCGACGGCGTCGACCTCGACATCCGCCAGGGCGAGTTCGTCTCGATCATCGGCCCCTCGGGCTGCGGCAAGACGACGCTGCTCGAACATGGTCGGCGGCTTCCTCAAGCCGACCCGCGGCCGGCGTGCTGCTCGACGACGCAGCCGATCGAGGGCCCGGGCCCGACCGCGGCGTCATCTTCCAGGAGTACGGCGTCTTTCCCTGGCTCACGGTGCGCGGCAACATCGAGTTCGGCCTGCGCCTCGCGCGCAGCCCGCGCCTCCGGCCCGCAGCGCGCCGAGATCGTCGATCGCTACATGGCGCTGATGGGCCTGGCGGACTTCGCCGACCACCATCCCAAGCACCTCTCCGGCGGCATGCGCCAGCGCCTGGCGCTGGCCCGCGCCTACGCGGTCAAGCCCGAGTTCCTGCTGATGGACGAGCCGTTCGGCGCGCTCGACGCGCAGACCCGGCACGGCGATGCAGGACCTGCTGCTGCAGGTGCTCGCGACCGAAGGCAAGACCGTGCTGCTGATCACCCACTCGGTCGACGAGGCGATCTACCTCTCCTCGCGGATCGTCGTCGTGACGGCGCGGCCGGCGCGGATGCGCACGATCATCGACGTGCCCTTCGGCTACCCGCGCGACGAGGCGGTGCACGAGGATCCGCGCTTCGCGCTGCTGCGCGCCCACATCCGCGCCCTGGTGATGAAAGAGTACGAGGCCCAGGCCCGGCAGGTCGCGGCCGCCGCCGATTGATCTCACGAACGACACGGCACAGGAGACGACCATGACCCTTCGCCGCAGAACCCTGCTCCGGGCCGGCGCCGCCGCCTCGCTCGGCGGCCTCGCCGCCATTGCCGTGGCGCAGGCCGCGCACCAAGCTGCGCGTCGGCTACCTGCACACGCCGGCGGTCGACGGCCAGATCTGGCTCGGCCAGCAGTCGGGCGCGTGGACCAAGCGCGGCCTCGACATGGAGCTGATCCAGTTCACCACCGGCCTCGAGCTGTTCCAGGCGATGATCGGCGGCAGCCTCGACGTGCTGTCCACCGGCGCCGTCGTCTCCAACTTCCCGGCGCGCGGCCAGGGCACGGTGTTCCTGCTCAACAACATCGAGTACGCGACCGCGCAGCTCTGGGTGCGCGACGATTCGATCAAGTCGATCGCCGACCTCAAGGGCAAGCAGATCTCGACCACCACCGGCACCACCGCGCACGTCTTCCTCGACCGGGCGCTGCGCTCGGTCAAGCTCGACCCGAACAAGGACGTGCAGATCGTCAACCAGCGCATGGCCGAGGCGGTGACCTCGTTCGTCTCCGGTGCCGTGCCCGCGGTCGCCGCTCTGGGTGCCGTTCGACGTGACGGTGAAGCAGAAGGTGCGCGAACGCGCGCAAGATCGTCGATGCCTCGGCCTTCTTCCCGAGGCCGCGATCATGGGCGGCTGGGCGGCGCGCAACGACTTCTACGACGCCAACAAGCCGGCCCTGGCCGCGCTCATTGCCGGCTGGGCCGAAGTGAACGACGCGATGCTCGGCAACTTCGACGCTGCCGCCGAGACGCTGCAGAAGACCCAGTACAAGGAGGTGCCGCTCGCCGACTTCAAGGACTCGATGAAGTTCTCGAAGTACTACACCTCGGCCGAGTGGAGGAAGCTCTACGCCGACGGCACGGCGACGAAGTGGCTGCAGCAGGTGACCGACTTCTTCGCCGTCGCCGGCAACATCGCCAGCCCGATACCGGCGTCGACAGTACTTCGACCCGCAGCTCTTCCTGCAGACCGTCAAGGGCTGATCCAACTTCGGCCATTCGCGGAGAGCCGGCATGACCCTGCAGGCGGGCTGCGACTACCTCGATCGTCGGCGGCGGCTCGGCGGGCTGCCTGCTCGCCAACCGGCTGACGCGCCGATCCGGCCTGCCGCGTCCTCCTGATCGAGGCCGGGCGCGACACGCGCCATTTCTGGACGCGGCTGCCGGTCGGCTACTTCCGGACGATCTACGACCCGCGCTTCTCCTGGCAGTTTCCGCTCGAGCCGGAGGCCGGCACCGGCACCGGGCGATCGCCTGGCCGCGCGGCAAGGCGCTCGGCGGCTCGAGCGTCATCAACGGCCTGCTCTACATCCGCGGCCAGCATGCCGACTTCGACGACTGGGCGCGCCTGCATGGCGCCGCGCGGCTGGAGCTACCGCGAGCTGCTGCCGTTCTTCAAGCGCTCCGGAGGCTTACGAGGGCGGCGAGAGCGAGTACCACGGCGCCTCGGGCGAGCTCGGCGTCTCCGACCTGCGCAACGACCATCCGTACTGCGCGGCCTGGCTCGCCGCCGGCGCCGAGGCCGGGCATCCGCTCACCGACGACTTCAACGGCGCCGTCTCCGACGGCCTCGGCCGCTACCAGCTCACGCTGCGCGGCCGGCTGGCGCTGCGACGCCGCGACCGCCTTCCTCGCGCCGGCGCGGCATCGGCCCAACCTCAGCGTCGTGACCGGCGCGCAGGTCACGCGCGTCGTCGTCGAGACACGGTCGCGCCCGCGGCGTCGAGATGGGTCGAGGCCGGGGAGAAGCAGCGCAGGCGCGCGCCGACGCGCGAGGTGATCCTCGCGGCCGGCGCGCTGCAGTCGCCGCAGCTGCTCCAGCTCTCCGGCATCGGCCCGGCGGCGCTGCTTCGCGCGCCACGGCATCGACGTCGTCGCGTCGATGCGCCCGAGGTCGGCCGCAACCTGCAGGACCACTACCAGGCGCGCGTCATCGTCGAGCTGAAGGAGAAGCGCTCGCTCAACGACGACGTGCGCAATCCGCTGCGCCTGGCGCAGATGGGCGCTGCAGTGGCTGTTCGCGCAGCGCGGCCCGCTGACGGTCGGCGCCGGCCAGGTCGGCGGCGCTGGTCGCGACCGAGCATGCCGAGGGCGGTCAGCGCCGACGTGCTCTTCAACGTCATGCCGCTCTCGGTCGACAAGCCGGGCGATCCGCTGCATCGCTTCTCGGCTTTTCGGCCTCGGCGGCGCAGTGCCGGCCGGAGTCCACGGGCAGCGGTCGAGATCGCCGGCGCCGATCCGCTGGCCGCTGCCGCGGATCCGCGCCGGCTACCTCACCGACCCGCGCGATGCCAAGGTGCTGGTCGCCGGCTTGCGCACTGCTGCGCGAGATCTATGCCCAGCCGGCGTTCCGCGGCCTGGTGACGGGCGAGGAATACCTGCCCGGCAACGGCATCACCACGGCGACCGCGCTCGAGGCCTTCGCCCGCGCCAAGGGCGGCACCGTGTTCCATCCCGCCGGCACCTGCCGCATGGGCGGCGACGCCGGCGCGGTGGTCGACGAGCGGCTCGCGGTGCGCGGCATCGAGGGGCTGCGCGTGATCGACGCCTCGGTCATGCCGCGGCTGGTCTCGACCAACACCAACGCCGCCGCGATGGCGATCGGCGAGAAGGGCGCGGCGATGCTCATCGAGGACCAGGCCGGCGTGCCCACTGCGGCGCCGCGCAGGCTCAGGCGGCGACGGCGTGATCCTCGACAAGGCCCAGGTTCCGCTCTACGTCCAGCTCGCGGACCTGTTTCGCCAGCGCATCGCCAAGGGCGTCTGGCGCGAGGCGAGATGCTGCCCTCGCTGGAGAAGCTGGTCGCCGAGTTCGGGGTGGCGCGGGTCACGGTGCGCCAGGCGATCGAGCGGCTGACGCGCGACGGCCTGGTCTCGCCGCAACGCGGCCGCGGCACCTTCGTCACCGGTGCGCCGCGCACCGACCGCTGGCTCGAGGTCGGAGACCACCCTCGAGAACCTGGCCGAGCTGTATCGCGACAGCCAGCCGACGATCCTCGGCCATCGACGAGGCGGCGACGCGCATGCCGCGCCTGAACAGAGCGACGGCGTCGCCGCCGAGCGCTACGTCTACATGCGCCGCGTCCACTCGCACGAGGACCGGCCCTACTGCGTGATCGACATCTATCTCGATGCCGCGATCTTCGCCCGGCGGCCGGCGCGCTTTCGCCGCGATGCGGTGATTCCGCTGCTGCTGGCGATGCCTTCGGTGCAGATCGCCACCGCGCGGCAGACGCTGACGATCTCGACCGCCGATCTCGAGGTCGCCCGCCATCTCGGCGTCAGCGTCAACGCGCCGGTCGCCGAGGTGCGGCGCATCTTCACCGGCCCGGAGCGGCGCGTCATCTATCTCGGCGAGATCACCTATCGCGGCGACTACGTGCAGCTCGGAGATGGACCTGATGGGCTGAGGCATGGCCCTGAGGCCCGTTAACGCTGTTCCCATAGCGTCAACAGGCCCTAATTGTGCGCTGGTCCCCGCCCGGAACTAGCAATAAATATTGCATGGCCTACGGTATGTTCCTACGGGAGATATCGCGATGGCCGAGGCAGACCGAAGGCGGTGTTGTCGATGAGCGGAGGACGAGCGTTCGCAGCTGATGAGCTTTGCGCGAAGTCGTTCTTTGCCTTCGGCGCTCAGCAGCCGAGCCAAGATCATCCTGGCCAGTGCCGACGGCGAGGCCAACAGCGCGATTGCGGCGCGTCTTCAACCTCAGCCCGGGCACCGTTCGCAAGTGGCGCACGCAGTTCATCGAGCGCCGCATCGACGGGCTCTACGACGAAGCACCCGTCCGGCAGGGCCTCGCACGATTGACGACGAGCGTCTGGCCGGGCTGATCAACACGACTTTGCACACCAAGCCGGCTGACGGCTCGACGCACTGGAGCGTGCGCTCCGTGGCCGCCGAGACGGGCATCTCCAAGACCAGCGTGCACCGCTACTTCAAGCTCTTTCGGGCTGCAGCCGCATCGCAGCCGAGCACTTCAAGCTCTCCACCGATGCGTTCTTCATCGAGAAGCTTCGCGATGTCGTGGGGCTCTACCTGAGCCCGCCCGACAACGCGCTGGTGCTCTGCGTGGACGAGAAGAGCCAGTGCCAGGCGCTCGGAGCGCACGCAGCCGATGCTGCCGATGGGGTTGGGCTACGTCGAAGGCGTCACGCACGACTACGTGCGCCACGGCACGACGACGCTGTTCGCGGCGCTCAACGTGCTCAACGGCGCGGTGCTGGCCGAGTGCAAGCCGCGCCATCGGCATCAGGAGTTCGCGTCGTTCCTGCGCACGATCGATCAAGTCGGTGCCGGCCGAGCTCGACATCCACTGCATCGTCGACAACTACGCCACGCACATCGCATCCGAAGGTCAAGTGCCTGGCTGGCGCGCCAGGCCGCGCTGGCACATGCACTTCATTCCCGACCTACAGCTCGTGGCTCAACCAGGTCGAACGCTTCTTCGGCCTGATCACCGACAAGGCGATCCGGCGCGGCTCGTTCATCGTCGGTCAAAGACCTGATCAACAAGATCGATCACTTCGTCGCCTCGCTACAACACGAACTGCAAGCCCTTCACCTGGACTGCCTCAGCTGATTCCATACTCGAGAAGTTGCATCCACGACTCTGCTCGCGTATCGGCGGGACAAAGCACACCGGCGCTCCGGGGGCCCGACGGCCAGCCAGTGCGCGCCGATCAGCGGCACGGAACACAACGCCGCAGAGGTTCTCTTCGTCGAACCCCTCGTCGCCGCGCCGCGTGACGGCGCACCAGCCGCTGGTCCCAGCTCGAGTGGCCGACCGGCATGACCAGCCGGCCGCCGTCGGCGAGCTGGCCGCGCAGCACGGCGGGCACGCGCGGCCCGCTCGCGGCCACCAGGATCGCGTCGAAGGGCGCGCCGTCGGGCCAGCCGCCGCTGCCGTCGGCGCAATGGACCTCGACCTTGGCGTAGCCGAGGCGGGCCAGCCGCTCGCCGGCGCTGGCCGCCAGGCCGGGGTGGCGCTCGATCGCGACGACCTGGGCGGCGAGCAGGCTCGCCAGCGCGCTGGCATAGCCCGAGCCGGCGCCGATCTCGAGCACCCGGTCGCCGGGGTGGATGGCCGCGGCCTCGAGCATCAGGGCGACGATATAGGGCTGGGAGATCGTCTGCCCGTCCTCGATCGGCAACGCGCGCGTCGTCGTAGGCGCGAAAGCGCAGCCCCGGGCTGATGAACTGCTCGCGCGGCACCCGGCGCATCGCCGCGAGCACCGCGGGATCGCGGATGCCGCGCGCGGCGATCTGGTCGCGAACCATCTCCTCGCGCCGCGCGACGAGATCGTCGCCGTGCATGGCCCGGCCCGGCCCGCAGCGCCTCGGCGGCGCCTAACTCCCGGTCGGCTTGGACGGCTCGGGCTTCTGCCGCGATTGCAGCCAGGCCAGCTTGGCGGCGTAGAGGTCGTGCTGGACCGCGGGTGGTGCTGTTGTCCATCGCCAGCTGCAGGTGCTTGCGCGCCTGGGCGACATCGCCGAGCTGCCAGTCGGCCAGGCCGAGCCAGAAGTGGAACTCGTGGTAGTAGTCGGCGCGTGCCACTTCGCGGGCGAAGAAGTCGCGGGCCGTGCGCCAGTCGCTCTGCTGCGGCGGCGTCGAGGCCGAGGTTGAAGAAGTGGAAGGGCGGCACCGCCTCGATCGCCGCCAGCCGGATGCGCGCCGCCTCGGCATCGGCGCGGCCGCGCCAGCCGGGTGTAGGTTTCGGCGAGGTTGGCCAGCGCCCGGGTGTTCTTCGGATCGCGCTCGAGGATGTAGCCGAACACCCGCTCGGCCTGGCGCCAGGTTGCTGTGCCGCAGGTACACGACGCCGAGCGTGTTGTACGAGTTCATGAACGTCGAGGTCCTTGCGCATCCCCTCGGCCGCCCAGGCGTAGGCGTCGTCGAGCTTGCCGCGCGCCAGCGCCTCGGCGGCGCGGTTGCTGGCGTACATCGCCAGCACGGTGTTCTCGTCGATGTCGCGCACGCGCAGGGTGCGGATCTCGTCGGCCGGCAGGAAGTCGATCGTCCAGGGGCTGTAGTCGCGCGATCGTCGCCGGCATCGAGCATGCGCCGGCTGAGGGGTGATGTTGACGTGGCCGCTGGCGAACAGCAGGGTTGCCGTTGCGGCTCCACGCCTCTTCCATGTAGGCGCTCTGGTAGCGCACCGGGAGCTGGAGCTCGTGCGCCAGCGCCGCCGTCATCAGCACCAGCGACAGGCAGTTGCCGGAACGGGCGTCGAACGCCTCGGCGGCGGTCTTGGTGGTGGCCGCGTCGTATTCGAGCTTGAGCTGGGCGCGGCGGTAGAGCGCATCGACCAGACCGGCCTGCGCCCCTTGGTGCGGATCTGGTCGGAGATGTCGACCGCGAGATAGCGGCGCATCGCCTCGCTCACCTTGAGCACGTCGTCGGTGCCGACCCGCTCGGTGGGCGCGGCGAACAGCTGATTTTCCAGGAGAGGCGCCGGCTGGGGCAGGCGGCGTGCTGGCGCAGGCCGAGAGCAGGATCACCAGGAGGAACGACAAGGTACGCATGGCTCGTCTCCGTGCGGCGGCCGCGTCGCCGCGGACCATCACGACGCAGATGATGAACCTATTTGGCCGGATTTTCCCGGCCGAGGCGGCCTCATTGCACGGCGTCTATCCCGAAGGTGCTGTCGACGACCTCGGTGAAGCTGCGCGCTGCTCGCGGAGGATGAAGCGCGCCGACGCGGCGAAGGCGAAGTTCTCGCGCGCCTCGGTATCGGCCTTGAGACGGCTTCGATACGTTTCGTAGGCGGCCAGCGACGCGAACGCGATCAGGCCCCAGGCCTCGTCGTTCGTGCCTTCGTGCGGCAGGAAGTAGCCGACCAGGTGGCCGCCGCAGCGCGGGATGATCCGGCCCCAGTTCTCGGCGTAGGTGCGAAAGGCCTCGCGCTGGAACGGGTCGAGCTGGTAGCGGATGAAGCAGGTGATCGTCATGGCGGGCTCCGCGGGTGGAGCGCCGGACGATAGGCGGACCTGCGGGCGCATGGTTCGGTGCCGCTCGAACCGTGCGCCGCGCCGCGGCTCACTCGAGCTTGATGTTCGCTTCCTTGATGACGGCGGCCCACTTGGCGACCTCGGCGCGCTGGAACGCGCCGAGCTGCTCGGCGCTCATGTCGGAGCCCTGCATGCCGAGCTTGGCGAGCCGGTCCTGCATCTCCGGCGTCGCCATGATCTTGGCGATCTCCGATGTGGAGCCGATCGACGATCGCCTGGGCGTGCCCGCCGGCGCGAAGATCGCCTGCCACGACACGACCTCGTAGCCGGGCACGCCGCTCTCGGCGACCGTCGGCACGTTCGGGCATGCTCGGCACCGCGCTTCGCCGACGAGACCGCCAGCGCGCGGAGCTTGCCGCTCTCGATGTGCGGGCCGGCGACCACGGTGGTGTCGAACATCATGTCGACCTGGCCGCCCATCACGTCCTGGATCGCCGGCGCGCTGCCCTTGTACGGGACGTGGGTGATGGCAATGCCGGCGTCGCGCCTTGAGCAGCTCGAGCGACAGGTGCTGCGAGGTGCCGCTGCCGGCCGAGGCGCCGAGTGAGCGGCTTCTTCGCCTTGCCGGCGGCGATCACGTCCTGCAGCGTCTTGTACGGGCTCGCCTGGTTGACCACGAGCACGGTCGGATTGGTGCCGATCAGGGTGATCGGCTCGAACGACTTGATCGGGTCGTAGCCGATCTTCGGGTAGAGGCTGACGTTGATCGCGTGCGAGCTGATGGTGCCGCCGAGCAGGGTGTAGCCGTCGGGCGCGGCGCGCGAGGCGGCCTCCGAGCCGACGCTGCCGCCGGCGCCGCCCTTGTTGTCGACGATGATGGTGGTGCCGAGCACCGGGCCGAGCTTCTGCGCGATCAGCCGGGCGAGGATGTCGGTGGTGCCGCCGGCGGGGAAGGGCACGACGTAGGTGATCGTCTTCGAGGGCCATTTGTCCTGGGCCGCGGCCGGGCCGGCGAGCAGGGCGCCGGCGGCGAGGGCGAGGCAGAGGCGGCGAGGTGGTGTTCATGCGGCTTCGGTCCTTGGTGGAAAGAGTTGCGCCCGGAGCGGGACACCGGAACGCCGCGAGGCATAGACTTTGGTCGATGTCCAGCCCCGCCGCCATTGCCGCAAACGCCAGGGAACCAACGCCTGCCGCAGCGCACGCGATCCGCATGGACGAGCGCGACAACGTCGCCATCGTCGCCAACGCCGGCGGCCTCGAGGCCGGCTCGACCTTCGCCACCGGCTTCGCTGCCGGGCTGGTGCTGCGCGAGCGAGTGCCGCAGGCGCACAAGGTGGCGCTGGTCGACATCGGCGAAGGCGAGCCGGTACTGCGCTACGGCATTCCGATCGGCTATGCGCTGAAAGCCATCGTCGCCGGCAGCTGGGTGCACGAGCGGCTGCTGCGCGATGCCCGCGGCGCGTTCGCTCGACGGCCTGCCGATGGCGACCGCGAAGCGCGCGCCGCCGCCGCCGCTCGAGGGCTACACCTTCGAGGGCTATCGCAATGCCGACGGCTCGGTCGGCACGCGCAACATCCTGGCGATCACGCACGACCGTGCAGTGCGTCGCCGGCGTGGTCGAGTTCGCGGTGGCGCGCATCAAGGCCGAGCTGCTGCCGAAGTACCCGAACGTCGACGACGTGGTCGGCCTGGAGCACACCTACGGCTGCGGCGTGGCGATCGACGCGCCCGGACGCGGCGATCCCGATCCGCACCCTGCGCAACATCATCGCAGAACCCGAACTTCGGCGGCGAGGTGATGGTGGTGAGCCTGGGCTGCGAGAAGCTGCAGCCCGAGCGCCTGCTGCCGCCGGGCACCTTCGCCATGTCGCGACGAGCGCGCCGACGTCGGCGACGACCCGGCGCTCGACCTGGTCCGGCCTGCAGGACGACGCCCACGTCGGCTTCGCCTCGATGGTCGATTCGATCCTGGCGTTCGGCGACCGGTGCACCTCGAGCGCCTCGAACGCGCGCCGGCGCGAGACCGTGCCGGCGCGCGGCCCTCGTGGTCGGCGTGCAATGCGGCGGCAGCGACGCCTTTTCAGCGGCGCCACCGCCAACCCGGCGGTCGGCGTCTGCACCGACCTGCTGGTGCGCGCCGGCGCCACCGTCATGTTCTCCGAGACCACCGAGGTGCGCGACGGCATCGATCAGCTCACCGCGCGCGCCGCCAGCCCGGAGCTGGCGGCGGCGATGATCCGCGAGATGGCCTGGTACGACGCCTACCTCGGCCGCGGCGGCGCCGACCGCAGCGCCAACACGACGCCGGGCAACAAGGCCGGGGGCCTGTCGAACATCGTCGAGAAGGCGATGGGCTCGATCGTCAAGAGCGGTCCAGCGCGCCGATCTCGGGCGTGCTTTCGCCCGGCGAGCAGCTGCGCGATCGCGGCATCGAGCGCGGCCTGGTCTACGCGGCGACGCCGGCGAGCGACTTCATCTGCGGCACCCTGCAGCTGGCGGCCGGCATGAACCTGCACGTCTTCACCACCGGCCGCGGCACGCCCTACGGCCTGGCCGAGGTGCCGGTGATCAAGGTCGCCACGCAGCAGCGAGCTGGCGCGGCGCTGGCACGACCTGATGGACCTCAACGCCGGGCGCATCGCCGACGGCGAAGCCTCGATCGAGGACACCGGCATGGCGCTCTTCCGCCTGCTGCTCGAGGTGGCGAGCGGGCCGGCGCACCTGGGCGGAGACCCGACCGCCTCGCGCAACGCCCTGGTGCTGTTCAATCCGGCGCCGGTGACCTGAGGGAGAGTCCGGGGTCCGAACTGTGAGGCGGGCCCGCCGCCTGCCAAGGAACGTCGACTGCCAGAGAAGGGCGATGGCGTCGTCGCGCCACCCCGAAACGCGGCGCGCGAGACGAACCCCCGTGAAGAAGACCCAGGACACTCTCTCCCCGTTCGAACTGCCGAAGGCGAAGACCGGCATCCAGGGCCTCGACGAGATCACCGGCGGCGGCCTGCCGCGCGGCCGGCCGACGCTCGTCTGCGGCGGCGCCGGCTGCGGCAAGACCATGCTCGCCGCCGAGTTCATCGTCCGCGGCGCCACCGCGATGGGCGAGCCCGGCGTCTTCATGACCTTCGAGGAGAGCGCCGCGGAGCTCGAGCGCGAACGTGCGCTCGCTGGGCTTCGACCTCGACCGGCTGGTGCGGCAGAAGAAGGTCGCGCTCGACTTCGTCCGCATCGAGCGCAGCGAGATCGAGGAGACCGGCGAGTACGACCTCGAGGGCCTGTTCATCCGCCTCGGCCACGCGATCGACACGATCGGCGCGAAGCGGGTCGTGCTCGACACGATCGAGGCGCCTGTTCGCCGGCCTGCCGAACCACGCCATCCTCCGCGCCGAGCTGCGCCGCCTGTTCCGCTGGCTCGAAGGACCGCGGCGTCACCGCGGTGATCACCGGCGAGCGCGGCGAGAACACGCTCACCCGCCACGGCCTCGAGGAGTACGTGGCCGACTGCGTGATCCTGCTCGACCATCGCATCATCGACCAGATCTCGACCCGGCGGCTGCGCGTCGTCAAGTACCGCGGCACGCCGCACGGCACCAACGAGTACCCGTTCCTGATCGGCGCGCGCGGCATCTCGGTGCTGCCGATCACTTCGATGCGGCCTCGACCACAAGGCCCCGAACGAGCGCGTCTCGACCGGCATCGCCGGGCTCGACGCGATGCTCGGCGGCAAGGGCGTGTACCGCGGCAGCAGCGTCCTGGTCTCGGGCTCGCCCGGCACCGGCAAGAGCACGCGTCGCGGCTGCGTTCCTCGATGCCGCCTGCCGGCGCCGAGCGCGGCGCTGCTGTTCTGCTACGAGGAATCGGCGAGCCAGGTGATCCGCAACATGCGCTCGGTCGGCGTCGACCTCGCTCCCTGGGTGGAGAGCGGCCGGCTCCTGATCCACGCCACCCGGCCGACGCTGCAGGGGCTGGAGCAGCACCTGGTCGAGATGTACGAGCCTGGTGAGAGACGTTCCGGCCGGCGCTCGTCGTCGTCGACCCGATCAGCAACCTGACGATCAGCAGCCACCGACAGCGCGCTCAAGGCGACGCTGATGCGCCTCATCGACTTCCTCAAGGAGGAGGGCATCACCGGCGTGTTCACCAGCCTCACCGTCGACGGCGCTATGCGCCGTCGCCGACAGTCGAGCTCGGCGTCTCCTCGCTGATGGACACCTGGCTGCTGCTCGCCAACATCGAGGCCAACGGCGAGCGCACGCGCACGATCCAGGTCGCTCAAGTCGCGCGGCATGCCGCACTCGAACCAGGTGCGCGAATTCGTGCTCAACCGGCGCGGCGATCGAGCTCGGTCGACGTCTACATGCCGGGGATCGGGTGCTGACCGGCTCGGAGCGCGTCGCCCACGCGTCGCGCGCCGAGCGCCGCTCGGCCGGATCGAGCCGGCGAAGCGCAAGGAAGGCCGATGAGCACCGTCGCCGCAGCGAAGACGAGAAAGCCGAGAAGGCGCACCGTCCGCCGAGTGGCAGCTCCGGCTCTACGTCGCCGGCCAGACGCCGAATGTCGGTGGCCGCGCTCGACAACCTGAAGCGGCTGTGCGAGATCGCATCTCGCCGGCCGCTACGAGATCGAGGTGATCGACCTGCTGGTGAACCCGACGCTCGCCGCCGGCGACCAGATCCTGGCGGTGCCGACCCTGGTGCGCAAGTTTCCCGAGCCGATCCGAAAGATCATCGGCGACCTGTCGAACGAGGTCAGGGTGCTGGTCGGCCTCGACGTCCAGCCGATCGGCAAGGCACCGCCATGAGCAGGCCGGAGCGGCTGGTGCTCTGTCTCTACCTCGCGGGCAACACGCCGGTGGCGGCGCGCGCGGTCGTCAACACCCGTCGCTTCTGCGAAGAGCACCTCGCAGGGTCGCTACGAGCTCGAGATCGTCGACATCTCGCTCCATCCGGAGCGAGTGCGGAGGCGCAGATCATCGCCGCGCCGACGCTGGTGAAGAAGCTTCCCTTGCCCGAGCAGCGCGTGATCGGCGACATGTCGCGCACCGAGCGGCTGGTGCAGCGCTTCGATCCCGGGCGGAGGGCGGCGTGAGCGAGGAAGCGCGCCTGCAGGCGGAAAACGCTGAGCTGCGCGCGCAGCTCCCAGGAAGCCGAGGAGACGCTCTCGGCGATCCGCAGCGGCGAGGTCGATGCGCTCGTCGTCGGCAGCCAGATCTACACCCTGGAGAGCGCCGACGCCAGCTCGAACCGCCTGCGAAAGGACGTGCTGGCGCAGATGGAGGACGCGGTCGTCGCCTGCGACGATGCCGGCCACGTGATCTACCTGAACCGTGCGGCGGAGGCGCGTTACGGCACGAGCTCCGTCAGAGGCGCTCGGCCGGATCTGGACCGACCTGTTCGAGGAGCGCTGGGCGAATGCAGAAGAGCGGCGGAAGGCGGCCGAGGAACTCGACAAGAGCGGCGTGAGCCGCCGCCACACGCTGCAGGTGACGCATGCCGGCGCGCAGATCCACGTCGAGACCACCATCAGCCGGCTGAACGACGCGAGCGGCGGGCCGATCGGCTACCTCTCCGTCATCCGCGACGTGACCGACCGCCAGCGGATCGAGGCAGCGCCTGCGCGAGAGCCGCGCCTCACCTGCGCTTCATGCTCGACTCGGCCAGCGTCGGCGACTGGGACCTCGACCTCGCCACTTTCGAAGTGCGCCACTCGCTGCGCCACGACCAGTGCTTCGGCTACTGCGAGCCGGTGAAGGAATGGAACCCAGGGGTCTTCTTCGCCCACGTCCATCCTGAGGACCGGGAGGTCGTCAAGGCACGCTTCAGGACGCGCTCGAGACCCTGAGCGACTGGCATTTCGAGTGCCGCGTGATCTGGCCCGACCGCAGCATCCACTGGATCGAGGTGCACGGCGCGATCTACCGCAACGGCGCCGCGCCGGCGCGCATGCTCGGCACCATCGTCGATGCCACCGGCCGCAAGTCGGTGGAGGAGGCGCTGCGCAGCGCCGACCGCAGCAAGGACGAATTCCTCGCCACCCTCGCCCACGAGCTGCGCAATCCGCTCGCGCCGATCCGCAACGCGCTCGAGATCATGCGCCTTGACGCGCGAGCAGCAGACCGCTCGACAGCGCCGCGCGACATCATCGAGCGCCAGCTCGGCCAGATGATCCACCTGGTCGACGACCTGCTCGACATCAGCCGCATCACGCAGGGCAAGATCGAGCTCCGGCCGGACCGCGTCGACGCTCGCTGACGGTGCTGCAGAGCGCGGTCGAGACCAGCCGGCCGCTGATCGAAGTCGCGGCGTCAGGAGCTGAGCGCTGCGCCTGCCGCCGGCCGAGTCGCTGACCGTTGTCGCCGACTCGACGCGGCTGGCTGCAGGTGATCGCCAACCTGCTCAACAACGCCGCCAAGTACACGCCCGAGGCGGCCGGATCGTGCTCGGCGCGCGGCGCGAGGCGGCCAGGCGGTGCTGACGCGTGGAGGACTCGGGCCTCGGCATTCCGGCGACCATGCTGCCGCGGGTGTTCGACATGTTCGCGCAGGTCGACCGCGGCCTCGAACGCTCGCAGGGCGGCCTCGGCATCGGCCTGGCGCTGGTGAAGAAGCTGGTCGAGATGCACGGCGGCAGCGTCCAGGCCGAGAGCGAGGGCGAGAACCGCGGCTCGCGCTTCACCGATCCGCTTGCCGACGATCGCCGCCGTTGCCGACAGCGCCGATGTGCGCCAGCGCCCGGGCGACGACTTGCCGCACGCCGGCACGCGGGTCCTGGTGGTCGACGACAACGTCGACAGCGCCAGCAGCCTGGCGACGATGTTCGAGCTGCTCGGCTGCCGCACGGCGATGGCCCACGACGGCCTGGCGGCAGTGCGCGAAGCCGAAGCTTTCGTCCCGACCTGGCGGTGCTCGACATCGGCCTGCCGGGCATCAGCGGCCACGAGGCGGCGCGGCGCATCCGCCAGCTACCGGCCGGTCGCGGCATGCTGCTGGTGGCGGTGAGCGGCTGGGGCCAGGACGCCGATCGCGCGCGTTCGATCGCGGCCGGCTTCAACCATCACCTGGTCAAGCCGGTGGACATCGAGGCGCTGCAGGCATGCTGCCGCGCCGCGCGGCGAACGACGTTCGCCGCGCCGATCGCGGCGTCAGTGGGCGATGAAATAGATCGCCACGAGGACGATCAGCGGCACGCCGAGAAACCAGCCGAGTACGTACTTGCCCATGGTCCTGCTCCTGAGAAGAGGATTGATCGAAGGAGTCGAGCGTAGCCAGCGCCGTTGCGTTCGCGTGACGGGCGAAATGCTGATCCTGTGTAGGAAGCGGGCGCCGGCCGACGTCGTGGCGACGGCAGAGCGCTTTGGGCACACCGCCTGCCTGCGTGGGGTTCCCGCGGCGCTTGCCGCCCTCCCTACCTTCGCAGGAGATTTGAAATGAAAGAAACCACCATCCGCACCGACGCGAACCGCGACCCGATCACCGGCGCGCCCGGCTCTCATCCGGTCGGCACCGGCGTCGGTGCACTTGTCGGCGGCGCGGCCGCGGGCGCGGCCGCCGGCACCGTGGCCGGGCCGGCCGGCACCGTCGTCGGCGCTGCGATCGGCGCAGTCGTCGGCGGCCTGGCCGGCAAGGGCATCGCCGAAACGATCGACCCGACCCGCGAGGATGCCTACTGGCGCGACAACTACGCCAGCCGTCCCTACGTCGAATCGGGCGCGAGCTACGACGACTTCGGTCCGGCCTATGCCTACGGCGTCAATTCTTACGGCACCCATGCCGGACGCGACTGGGACGATGTCGAGCCCGAGCTGTCCGACCGCTGGCACATCATGCGTGGCAAGTCCTCGCTCGAGTGGGACCGCGCCAAGCATGCGACCCGCGATGCCTGGAACCGGGTGAGCGACGCCGTCGAGCGTGCCGTGCCCGGCGACTCCGATCGCGACGGCAAGTAGGTAGGCGCAACGAGTAGGAGCCCCTGGCGCAGGTTCCGCTGCGGCGAGGGGCTCGCCTGCGACAATCGTTCGACGGGGCGACGAGGCTCCAAAGGGAGCAATGTGGCAGGCGACGATGCTGGCGTGCAGCGCGCGGCGCTGGGGGCTCATTTCCGGGCCGCGTTGCGGCCCTGCTCGAGGCCTGGCGGCACGCGATCGCCGCCGATCCGGACCTGACGACCGGCGATTCGTTGCCACGGGCGCAGCTGGTCGACCACCTGCCGCCCTGGCTCGAAGCGCTGGCCGACGGGCTGGTCGCGAGTCCCGGCTCGGCCGAGGCACGTCGGCGTCGATTCGACGAGACGCGCGATGCCAAGGCGCATGGCCTGCAGCGCTGGCAACAGGGCTACGACCTGCACGAGGTCACGCGCGAGTGGGGAGCGCTGCATCTGTGCCTGGTGAGCGAGCTCGACCGCTACTTCGCCGACCATCCGGCCACGCCGGAGGTGCAGGCCGAGGCTCGTCTCACGCTCGCCTGGTACGTCAGCGAGGCGGCGAGCGAAAGCGCGGCCCAGTACTTCCGCCTCGAGCGGCTGGAGGCGGCGGGCGCGGTGCGAGACCTCGAAGCGGCGCTGGACGACATCCGCGACCTGGAACGCCGCCGGGCCGAGCTTTGGCAGCAGGCCGCGCACGACTTGCGCGGCAATCTCGGCGTGGTCTCGAACGTCGCCCAGGGCCTGGCGCTGGGCGACCTGCCGGAAGGGCGGCGCGAGACCTTCCTCGGCCTGCTGCAGAACAACGTCGGCGCGCTTGCACCGCCTGCTCGACGACGTCACCGACTCTGGCCCGCCTGCATGCCGGCCAGGAGGTGCGCCGGGTCGCGCCCTTCGACGCCGCCGACGTGCTGCGCCGCCTCTGCGACGACCTCCGGCCGGTGGCCGAGGCGAAGGAGCTGTACCTGAAGGCGCTCGGCGTCGCGACCCTGCCGGTCGAGGGCGACGCGATCAAGGTCCGGCGCATCGCCCAGAACCTGCTGCTCAATGCCTTGAAGTACACCGAGTCCGGCGGCGTGATCGTCCGCTGGGGCGACACCGTGGCCCGCGACGACGGCCGTTGGCTGCTGACGATCGAGGACACCGGCCCGGGCTTTCATGCCGGCCCCGGAGCGCCGATGGTCAGCGCCCTGAGCGCGACTCCGGGCGAGCCGCCGGTCGAGCCCGACGAAGACGCCCGGCCGGTGCACCAGTCGCACGGCGAAGGCCTCGGCCTGGCGATCGTCAAGCGAGCTGAGCGAGATCCTCAATGCGACCCTCGAGCTCGACACCGAGCCGGGCAAGGGCACGACGGTGCGCGTGCTCGTGCCGATGCGCTACGCGCCGCCGCCTGCGCGCTACGGCGCGCCGGCGCGGCGCGGCCTATTCCATCTCGACGCTCGTCGAAGGCGATCGCGATCGTCTCCATCAGCACGCCTGCCTCCATCGCCAGCAGCGGCGAGTAGGCGAGGCTCACCGGCCGGGCGTTGCGGAAGCGCCAGGTCATGACGACGCTCTGTCTGGTCGGCGCCGAGCAGGCGCACCAGTGACGACGCGCCGGCGCGGCGCCTGGCCGCGGCGGCGCCCGGTCCCACCAGTCGGTAGAGGTCGAGCGCGCCGGTGGCGCCGCGGCGCAGCACGAGATGTGCCGTCGGACGGCGCGGCGCGCGCCGTCGCTGGCGTCGCCGTCGCGCTCGCGCACGCCGGCCGAGGACGAACGGCGGAAAGATCACCTCGGCGAAGCCCTGGCTGGCAGCCGAGCGCGCCGCCCCAGTCGACGACGAAGTTCGAGCGGCCGAGCGGCCCGCCGCGAACGCCGCCGGCCCTACTCGAGCTCGAGGCGCTCGTAGGCGAGGACGATCTCTTCGAGGGCGACATCGCTGGACTGGGCGTTGAACGGGCCGCTGGTGAACTTGACGATCCGCGCGCGCAGCAGCTTCCAGGTCTGGACGACCGCGGTGTGGTCCTCGTTCTGCAGCTGGATCGTGACGGTGCGCAGCGCCGCCTGGTCGCCGTTTCGCACCTGGTCGAGCCACTGGTAGAGGTTGAGGGCGCCGATCACGCCGCGCTTGAGGATGACGTTGGTGAACTTGCTGAGGCCGGTGATCTTGACGACGTTGTTCTCTTTCGAGTTGCCGTTGCGGTACTCGGTGACGGCGATCTCGGCCTCGATCGGCCCGACTTCCTGAAAGCCCGCGCTCACGCCGTCGGCGCCGTCGCCGATGTCGACCAGGGAAGTTGAAGCGGCAGTAGGGACGCTCGCGCAGGACGGCCATGACAACGCTCCTCGTCTGGGAAAGCCCTCGCGCCGATTCCCGCTCGCCGGCGCCTGAACTGCTGGCGACGGCTCGGCGTCGGTCCGCGCGTCCACGCCGGCCAGGCAGCCCTCGACCCGCCAGCCAGCAGTAGAGCCACTCCGAGCGCATCGTAGAAGCGCTCCGGCGAGCGGCCGTTCCACAGCTCGTTGCGCACCAGCCGCTCGACGCCCTTGGCGTGATAGACGCGCCCATCTCGCGCGTCATCAGCACCACGCGCGCGGTGCGCGCGACGCGCGCGCGCTCGGTAGCGCGCGAACGCCGCGCCGAGGTCGTCGCCGCCGACGGCGCAGCGCCTCGCCGAGCGTCGACCGCGTCCTCGAGCGCCATGCAGGCGCCCTGCGCCAGGTACTGCAGCATCGGGTGGCGCGGCGTCGCCGAGCAGCGTCACCCGGCCGTACGCTCCAGCGCGCGATCGGCTCGCGGTCGGCGGTGGCCCAGCGCTTCCAGCTCTTCGGCAGGTGCGAGCAGCTGGCGCGGCGCGCGTCGCAGATGCCGTCGAAGTACGACAGCACCTCTTCGCGGCTGCCCTCGCTGCACGCCCCAGGTCTCGCGTCTCGCGCGCTGTGGAAGGTGACGACGACGTTGTACTGCTCGCCGCCGCGCAGCGGATAGTGGACCAGGTGGCAGTTCGGGCCGGCCCAGACGCGCGGCGGCGTTCCAGCGCGAGGTCGGCCGGGAAGTCGCGCGGCGTCGACGACGGCGCGGTAGACGACGTGGCCCGAGACGCGGCACCGGATCGCCGACGCAGCTGCTGCGCCGCACCGCCGACTTGACGCCGTCGCAGCCGACCAGCGCCGCGCCGCGATGGCCGCGGCCGCTGGCGATCGATCGCGGTGACGCCGTCGGCCGTCCTGCTCGACGCGCAGCACCCGCGTCGAGGTCAGCAGCTCGATGCGCCGCTCGCCTGCACGCCCTCGAGCAGCGACTGGTGCACGTCGGCGCGATGGATCACCGCGTACGGATTGGCGAAGCGGGCGCGGAACGCGTCGCCGACCGGCATCTCGGCGACGGCGACTCGCGTCGGTCGCGTCCATCATCACCATGCGCTCGGTGTAGACGGCGCGGCCGCGCGCGCGCTCGCCGACGCCGAGCGCGTCGAAGGCGGCGAAAGCGTTCGGCGCGAGCTGCACGCCGGCGCCGATCTCGCCGATCTCCGCCGCCTGCTCCAGCACCTTGACCGCGAAGCCGCGCGGGCCAGCGCCAGGGCGGCGGCGAGGCCGCCGATGCCGCCGCCGGCGACGATCACCGTGCTGCATGACCGCGCCGCTCGCCGGCATCGCGCCAGTCGAGGCGCTGCTCGCGCCAGAGGCCGAGCACCTGCTGCACCGGCCGGTCGGAGAAGCTGAAGAGGATGCTGTCCTCGCGCGGCGGCGAGGGAGAACGCCTGCCACGACGGCACGACGAAGACGTCGCGCCGGCCGAACTCGAGCCACCTGCGCTGCCGATCGTCGCCGTGCCGCCGCCTTCGAGGCAGACGTGCACGGTCGAGTCGCTGCTGCGCGTACGGCCGGGTCGCGAAGCCTTCGGCAGGCGCTGAGCGAAGGTGCCGATGGTCGGCATCGGCGAGCGGCCGGTCGCCGGGTTGACGAAGCGCAGCTTGAAGCCGTGGTGCGCGATCGACCGGGCCTCGAGCGATGCCGACGCAGCGACTTCGCGCGTCTTCGCGAACGGATAGACGAAGACCCGCGTCGGCTCGTGCGGCTGCTGCTCGAGGTCGAGCGGCAGCAGGTTGCATGCCGTAGCGATGCCAGCGCGATCGCCCTCGGGCCGGCGTCGCCGCCTGCGACTTCGCCGCGCTCTTCTCGGCGAAGCCGGCGTCGAGAAGCGCACCAGCGGGATGTCGAGGCCGTCGAGCCAGACCACCGGCTCGTGGCCGTCGTTGCCGTGGTCGTGGAAGGTCCACGACGGCGTGATGATGAAGTCGCCCGTAGCGCATGGTCGTGCGCTCGCCGTCGACCGCGGTGTAGGCGCCCTCGCCGTCGAGCACGAGGCGCAGCGCCGACTGCGGTGTGGCGGTGCGCCGGCGCGACCTCGCCGGGCAGGATCAGCTGCAGGCCGGCGTACGAGCGACTGGGTGATGCACGACTGGCCGCGCAGCGCCGGGTTCTCGAGGATCAGGACGCGGCGCTCGGCCTCCTCGGCGGTGATCAGCGCGGCCGGCCTCCATCACGTGCTCGCGGACCGTCGTCGTAGCGCCAGAGGGCGGGCGCGACCGGGCTGGTCGGCTGCGGCGGCACGAGCGCGCCCAGCACCTCCCGGAGCGGCGTCATGCCGAGCGCGCCGATCCGCTCGTAGAAGGCGCGCCGCGCTTCGGCGCTGCTCGCGGCGACGGCATCGTTGCGGTCCATCGCGCCCATTGTGCGGCGAACCGCGCTCCCCAGGCCGGGCAAGCCCCGCTGGCCGGCGGACGCCCTGCCGCGGTACAAGGCGCAAAGGCACTTCGGGGAGCACGCCATGACCCAGATGAAACACCTGAGCGTCGTCGACGGCGCCTTCCTGCACATGGAAAGCGCCGAGATGCCGATGCCGTCGGCAGCCTGAACCTGTTCGAGCCGCCCGCCGGCTACACGGGCGAGGCTACTACGAGGCGGTCAAGGCGCACGTCGCCAGCCGCATGCACCTGGCGCCGGTGTTCACGCGCAAGCTCGCGCTGATGCCGTTCGACCTCGCCAACCCGGTCTGGATCCACGACGACGACATCGACCTCGACTACCACGTGCGCTACATGGTGCTGCCCAAGCCGGGCACCGCTCGCGCAGCTCGAGGCGCTCGCCGCGCGGCTGCACTCGAGCCTGCTCGACCGCAGCCGGCCGCTCTGGGAGTTCTACATCATCGAGGGCCTGGCCGACGGCCGGATCGGCTTCTACGGCAAGGTGCACCACAGCGCCGTCGACGGCCAGGCCGGCGTGGCGATGGCGCCAGCCTGTTCGACGTCACGCCCGAGCCGCGCGCGGTCAAGCCGCCGCGCCAGGTCGCGCGCCAACACCTACCAGCTCGGCGTCGCCGAGCTGCTGCGGCGGCGCTGCAGAACCAGGCGCGGCAGGTCGTCGAGACGGCCTGAAGCTGCGTGCCGGACGCTGCGAAGACGGTCGCCGGCGCGGTGCAGAAGGCGCTCGCCGAGCGGCGCGAGCGAAAGCGCCGAGCGCACCGCGCAAGGCCGCGAGGCGCCCAGCGCGCTTCAAGTTCGCGCCGCCGACGCCGTTCAACGCACTCGATCACCAACCAGCGCTCGTTCGCCGCGCGTCTCGCTGCCGCTGACGAGATCAAGGCGATCGGCAAGGCGCTGGGCGCGTCGATCAACGACATGGTGCTGTGGCTGTGCAGCACCGCGCTGCGCAGCTACCTGAAGGACAGCCGCGAGCTGCCCGACGAAGTCGCTGGTCGCCGGCGTGCCGATCTCGCTGCGCCAGGAAGGCGACACGACCATCGAACAACCAGGTCGCCGGCACCGCTGATCGACCTCGGCACCAACGAGCGCCGATCCGCTGCCGAGCGGCTGAAGGCGATCATGGCGCGGCACCGCGCGCGATGAAGAGGCAGATGGGCACCTTCGGCGGCGTCATCCCGACCGACTTTCCTCGCTCGGCTCGCCCTGGCTGATCAGCGGCCTGGCCTCGCTCTACGGGCGCTCGCGCATCGCCGACTGGCTGCGCGTGGCCAACGTGACGATCTCCGAACGTGCCCGGCTCGAAGGTGCCGGTCTACCTGGTCGGCGCGAAGATGACCGACTACTACCCGCTGTCGATCGTCGTCCACGGCGTCGCGCTCAACATCACGGTGCAGAGCCACGTCGACAAGATCTGCTGTCTGGCCTCGATCGCCTGCCGTCGCGCGGTGCCCGACGTGCACGAGCTCGGCCAGCAGGTCGGAGCGGGCGATGGCGTCTGCTGCGCAAGCTGGCGTCGCTGCGCTGGCGCCGCGCTGGGCGAGGCGGTGGTCGCGGCACGCCGCGCTTCGGTCGCGGCCGCCGCCGGCGGACGCGCCCCGGCACGACGGGCCAGCCGTGTCCCGCGCCGTGCCCGGCGCAAGGCCCGCGGCGCGCGCCGCCGCACCGGCGGCGACCGCGGCGGCCTGGCTGCCAGGCCAAGCGCAAGCCGCCGTCCAGCGACACGACGCCATGAGGCTCGTCGCCGACGTCCTGGTGGCGCTGGTGGCGCTGCTGCACTCTGGTTCCTCGTCCTCGAGATGTTCCTCTGGGACAAGCCGCTCGGCCTGAAGACCTTCCGCCAGACGCCCGGAGGCCGCGGCTGCGAGCAAGGTCCTGGCCGCCAAATCCAGGGCCTCTACGCGGCTTCCTCGCCGCCGGCCCGCTCTGGGGCCTGCCGCTGCGCGGCTGCCGGCTTCGACAGGCGAAGGTGTTCTTCCTCGGCCCGCGTCGTCGTCGCCGGCGCACGGCGCCGCCACCGTGGGCAGGAAGATCCTGTTCGTGCAGGCGCTGCCGGCGGCGGTCGCGCTGGCGCTGCCGTTCGGCTCGGCGCTAGGGGCGGGCCGGTCAGAGCAGCCCTCGGCCACCAGCGGCTCGAGCAGGACCTGCCGCATCTGCAGCGTCCAGGTGACGTCGGGCTCCTGGGTGGTGAAGTGCAGGCTGCCGTCAGGCCCCTCGACCACCACTGGATCGTCTCGCCGTCGGCCGCCAGGCGCAGCCGGTAGATGCCGGCGTTGTCGCTCGTCGGCCAGCAGGTTGTGCGACCTGATGGGCCATCGGCGGGCTCTCGATCAGCAGGCCGGACTCGGTGTTCGACCAGGCCGAGCGCGGATCGAAGTTCATCGAGCCGACGAACAGCCGCTGCTGGTCGAACACCGCCACCTTGGCGTGCGAGCCGGCGAAACGTCAGGCCGAAGATGCCGAAGGCGCTGGCTTCGCGCGGCCAGCGTCGGGCTGACCTCGTAGAGCCTCGGATCCCCATCTTCAGCATCGCGCAGCCGGTAGTGCGCGTAGCGCCAGTAGACCAGCGGCTCGTCGGTGGCGCCGACGCCGTTGGTGACGACCCGGAACGCGCACCTTGCGGTCGATCACCTCGCGCAGGCGCTCCATGCCGACCTTGCCGGGGATGAAGTAGGGCGAAGCGATCAGCGACGTCATCGCGGGCGGCTCGCGCAGCTCCTCGGGACGCTGCGGTTGACCGTGGAGAGCGGTGTCGCCGGGATTGCGCAGCGCGCCCTTGTACGGCGTGTCCGCGAGAGACGCGCCGCGACCGCGAATTCCATGGGCGATGCGGCCGGCGGAGAACTCGAAGTCGACCGAGGACGCGGCCGAGCGGGTCGGTGGTGGCGGCAGGAACTCGGGTGGCGCGGCGAGTCATCGAAAGCGCCGCTCGACGCGTTGCGCGGCAGTGACGCCGCGGCGAGCGCCTGCATGACCGGCACGATCGGGTAGGCCAGCGTCGCTGTTCCAGTAGCGGTCGAACACCTGCGACAGCTCGCGCGACGATCGGCCCGGCCGGAGATCACGTCCATGTCGACGAAGTTGGCCTCGGTGCTGCGCATGAAGTACTCGTCGGCCATGTTGCGGCCGCCGGACGACCGAGCGAAGCGGTTGTCGGCGATGAACAGCTTGTTGTGCATCCTGAGGTTGATGGCGGCTGAACTCGTGCAGCGACCGGACGCACGCGGCTCAGGCCGACGCCGCCGCGCGAGAGGCAGCGGATTGAAGAGGCGCACCTCGACGTTCGGGAATCGCGGCGAAGCTGCAGAACAGCTCGTCCTCGCCGCCGGTGTAGAGGTCGTCGACCAGCAGGCGGACGCGCACGCCGCGCCCGGCCGCGTCGCGCAGCTCGCGCAGGAACTGCAGGCCGACGCTGTCGTTCGGCGAGGTGGTAGTACTGGACGTCGAGCGAGCGCCGGCGCGCCGCGCCAGCGCCAGCCGGGCGTCGAAGGCGAAGTCGCCGGTCGGCAGCGAGCCGGAAGCCCGACTTCGCCGGGGCCGGCCTCGCTCCAGGCTGGCGGCTGCGAGCTGCGCCGAGCGCCGGTGCCGTGGCGGTAACGGTCAGCGCCGTCGCTCGCGGTCCGCTGGGCAGCGGCGTGGCAGGCTGGAGCAACTGGCGAGCGGCCGCGCCCGGCAGGAGCACGAGGGACGGCAGGATAGCGGGAGACGGCGGGGCTCGGCCCACGCGATCGCGTCGCCGGTGAGGAGGGACCGGCGTCGCGCAGCAGGGTCCACCGCGGACAGCGGAACTGGACCCCAGCGGGTCAAGCCAAGCGCGCGCCGCGGCTCAGAACCTCGATGCGCTCACGCTGGCGCGATAGAGCGCCGCATCGGCCGTCCACCAGCGCCGAGCCCGCGACGGCGACCTGGCTTGTGGCGCCGAGGGAGATCGTCAGCCAGGCCGTCGCCGAGGCGCGATGCTCGATCTTGGCGTCGGCGACGATCTAGCAATACGTAACTGAACGGTAGCATAT
>ERZ1370068.10685-contig-9362_pt1 | contig 37821 bp, 62 predicted proteins | sample MGYA00561227_ERZ1370068 | MGnify/ENA primary metagenome ERZ1370068 (study PRJEB38410, sample SAMEA6850437) | metagenome | study: Metagenomic assessment of the ecological functions of the soil: analysis of the soil microbiota associated with the...
TTACGTATTGCTCGGCCGCCGTCCAACGCGAGCTCACGCCTCGGGTTGCAGGGATAGGTTAGCCCGGCGCTGGCACGGCAACTTCCTGGTAACGACAACGGGCAGGTCGCCTCCGACTTCAGCCTTACAGCGTAACGGCCAAGCGACCGCCTGCCGATGGCGGCAGCTACCGGTCAGCGGCCTCTACGATCTCAACAAGCTCGCCGCCAGGTCGATAACTTCGTCACCTTCGCGACAACTACGGAAGTTCGTCGAGCACTGGAAACGGTTGACGTCACCGTAAATGCGAGGCTTCAGCGAGGTGATCCTTCAGCGTGAGCACGGGACGCCGATGGATGAGCGAAATCCGGGGCCAGCCGCCTGAGCCAACATCACGACGCCGTCCGCCGTCAACACGACCACTTTCGTCACATCGATTCCAACTTCCTCACGCAGGTCAAGTTGTCGCCCTATACAGCGCCCAAAATCGACGTCCAGTTTTCAGGACGCTTCAGAGCCTCCCCGGCCTCAGGTGACGGCGAGCCGAGTGACAGCGAACTCGGAGATCCAACCGTCGCTTGGCCATCCGCTTGCCGGGGGCGCAGAATGCACCACCAACATCGTTTCGCCCGGCACAATACGGCGAACGGTTGAACCAGTCGACCTGCGTTTCGCGAAGATCCCGCACTGGCCGAACCCGGACGGCTCTAACCCTGACAACTCGTTCAACGGCAACGCGATCCTCCCGCAAACAATAACTGCCGCGCGGCAGGCATCATTCTCGATGCGAGGCTCTCAAGATCAGCGTTCAGGTCCACTTCTGAGTCAGAAACAGACGCGCCATCCACAGAGACACGCCACCGTTCCACGCAGAGAAGCCAAAGCCCTCTCGAACGAAGAGCTCCTCCAGGCAAGAGACGACCACGCGCAAGGGCGACCAGCGCGGAAGATGCCGGCGCATCGAAGATCAGCCATCCGCCAGGTCGAAAATGCAGGAGGACATCGGCCTGAGGCGGACCGACGGCGAGCTTCGACGTGGTTCCTGGCAAACGGATTTTCGTACCAAAACACTGGCGGCAGCACCGGCCAGGACAGGCAGCAGGCACGCTTTAACGAAAAGGGAATTCGAGTTCACGCCACGTTGCACACCGGCAAGCTCGCGCTCCCGAGCTGCAGCCTTTGGTGAAGACAGTTTCAGTCAACGACGACGAGACACCGAAGCTCACGATTCCGCCGAGCCTGATCCACTATCGCGGCGGCGCCTGATCGACCGGCGTATCCCAACATGGAGAATTCTGCGACGCGCGTCTATGCGGCAGAGGTCGCAAGCTCCGAAAATCGGGCCGCACATATTCCAGCTCGACGACACCAGCCTGGCCTACCTGAACGATCCAGCCAACGAGAGCACCGCCCGGCAGCGACGGCGACCGGCAGCACCTGGATCTACATCCAGGTGTAATGCGGCCTGGCGAAGAAACCCAGCGGGACAACGGTCTGCACACATATGCCGCGGCAACTTCCGATCGTCGGGCTGCATCCGGGGATACCACAAAAACGCTGACGCGGCCTTCAACGAGCTCCAGGTCGACGGCTTCTTTCGAGCACGACGACGACAGGTCGGGGACCTTCGAACCTCTTCGCCGCACAAAAAGGTAAGATGGTGCACTCGGTCTGGTCACCTCGAAAAAGGCCGACGCCCGAGAAAAAGGACGATTCGAAACGGCGGCTGGACGCTTCCAGGTTTCTCCCGCTCGACCAGATCTCCTTGAGCCCTCAGTGCGGTTTCGCCTCGACGGTCGACGGCAACGCGCTCTCACCATCGAGGCAGGAGATTGCCAAGCTGCGGCTGGTCGATGAGAAGGACCACGCGAAGTGTGAGGGTATAATCGAGTTTAAGCGTTCCACGAAAGACAGGAGCTCCGCGGCGTCTGACCTGGCGATCGGTTGAAGGGATCACCTTTTCCACCTCTCGTCACTCCGCTCCGAGAAAAGCGGCCAGTGTAGACTACGACGCTTACGCTGCCGGTTCATCGAGTTCCATGTCGAGGAACGGCCTCGCACTGGGCTTCTCGCGTGAACGGCACGACTGCCGAGGCCGGCGGCGCTGAGCGCTGACGGGAAGCGCGGAACGCACCTGGTTGACCTCGCCTGGCAGGCTAGCGCCAAAAGCGCGTGGGTCGGCGTTGTCTGGCGGGAACCGGCCTCAGCAGTCGCCAGCCGCTTCCGAGACGCAGGCGCTGACCGGGATACGCCGACCGGGAGGGCAGGAGCCGACGCGCTGGTTCGGTCATCGCCGCCCCTGCTGCACATCACCGCCCCGCCGCGCGGCCGCGTCCAGCGCATGTCTCGAGCTGGCGAAAATCGCGGCGATCCGTCTCACTGGGATGGCTCACTACCATCCCGCGCGCGGAGCTAGCGGCTGACACGTCACCATTGAAGACGCTGGAAGGAGCTGCCGGGATCGATCGCGAACGTTCGCTCGGCACTGGTGAAACACGCGGTGCAACGGCCACTGGATTTTCGCGTCCGAGTGCTTTGGGGCGCCGGGTTTCGTGCGACTTTCAGGCTCTTCGTGGGGCTCGAGGGACGCTGCCGAACTTCCCGATGATGGCCGCAAGCCCGGCGCTGGCGCGGCGCTCGCATGAGGCTGCTCTGCCGCCGGCGTCCCCATCCGCGCGCACTGGCCGACATGCTGCGTGAAGCTGCATCTGGAGCGGCAAGCCATGCCGGGTCGCAGCAGGCGCTGCACCGCGAGCCTTCGATCTCAAACTTTGCGGTCCGTTCGGGTTCGACGGCCACAATCCGAATTCCCCGTAAGAGCCACCATTACGGGAGCGAACCGGTCGGCCTGTTGAAGGACAACGAAATCGGTTGCCGATGGCCACCCGCGCGCCGGAGCTCAGAAACGTCTCGACGATGTGTTAGTGCGGGACTGGTCTTCTTGCAGCTGATCGCCGAGGCCACCGTGCAGAACTCGCCGAGCTTCTGCGGATGGACCGCGTGCATCACTGGAATCGTCACATGCCGCCGGCATCGTCGACGCGCGGCGCGCGACTGGACCGGCTGTGCCAGAGCCTTACTGAGCGTCCTGGAGGCAGGGCGCCCTGGATCGAGTGGGAAGGCGATGGCTGGGTCGCCGCCAGATTTTCCGGCCTAGTGACGTCAGCGCTCCTCAAGCCGATTGAGTGTCCTGGTAAGGCGACTGTGTGCATGGGCATCAACTATGCCGGTCGCAACGCCGAATACAAGGACGCGGCGGACCAACAAAAGTACTCCAAGCCCTGTTCCCTCAGGCTTCCTGGAATCCTTGTTGCGCCGAAGCAGCCAGCGCTGATGCGACCGCCCGAGTCAGTCCAATTCGACTATGAAGGCGAGCTTGCCGTCATGTGTCGGGCGTCGCGGTCGACGCATCGCACCGGAGACTGCGCCTGAACACGTCGCTCGGTACACGGTGTGACAATGAGGGACCGTGCGCGACTGGTGTCGTCGCGGAGAAGACGTTCGGCGTCACCGCCGGCAGGCACTTCGGCGCGGCGCTCTCGAGGAGGCCATCGTGGCGCCTTGCTTCGTGACACCAGGGATGAAATCGGCGACCCGCCAGCGCCTCGGGTGATTGCGCGGGTCAATGTGGAGAGGTGCGCGATGGATGAAACAGCGGACCGGATGATCTTTCCGAAGTGCCGATGCTTCTGCCTGCATCTCGACGCGCGTTCTGCACCCCCTCAGGTCCGGAGACATCATCGTCAGACGCCAGCATGCCGACCGAGCGCGGGTGCGATAGTCTGATCCACGCGGTTTTGGCATGGCCAGGAGATCGGGTGGAGGTCGGCGGTCCCCGGCGGCAGCACACTGGCTAGCGTGCGTCGTCGACAGTGTGGGCAGACGAACGCCGTCGTATGAAGGGCTGATCCATGAAGACCGGAGTGGTGCGCGTGCTGTTCGTCCATGGCGATCGGGCCTGGTCTCGCCGACGCTCAGCTGGCTGACCGGGCGGCCAGACGCCGATGGATCGACCCCTTCTCCGTCGTCAAGCCTCGATCCAGCCCTCGACAACACCAATCATCGACTCCGGAGCGAAGGCCGGGAGAACTGCCGTGGCGACCGATTCGGCCAACTGGAAGGAGCTGTCTGGATTCAGGAAGGGACAGAACGGCTATCGCCTCTGCCTGTTCAGCGACATGTTGGAGACATCGTCATCTGGGCAGGTGGGAGCCGAATGCAGGCCCATCTCGGTTCTCTCTCCCTGGAAACAGTGCACGGAGTGCGACCGACTTTCTGAATGTCGGTCAACAGACGCGCCGCGGCCGGTCAGCCGCCCTCTCCTCATCGGCCCGAACGGGTTGACGCGTGACCCGCAGGGGGCGAATGGTCATTCGTGCGATGCCCGACCGCAATGTCAGCGCGAATAGAGAAGGATGGGACTCGCACCAGTGCTGGCCGACCGTTTCGAGGGCGAAGCGTTTCAGCGGACCGAACGACTTGGTTATCAAATCCAACGGCGCGATCTATTTCACGGACAGTATCCTCGGCCTGCGCGGCGCCGGCGCAAGTCCTCAGGAGAGCTGCCTTTTCAGTGGGTTCACCTCGTGAAAGATGGCAAGAGGTCACGCTCCTTGATGGGAAGCTTGGGACCCGCACGTTCACTGGTGCATTCCGAACGGCATTGCGCTTTCTCCCGATGAAAAATCTGCAGCGTGACGCTGTGGCCGGAAGATCGCTGCGGCAGTGACGTCAGGGCCGACGACACGGTGACCAATCCGACTCGAGTTCGCGGACGTGATGGGCAACGACGGGATGAAGACCGACATGGCCGGAAATCTGTATTCCACGTCGGGTGCTGGTCCCGGCAGGTGCGAATCTGGTCGCCCCGAGGGAAGCGCCTCGAACCCTGCAGCTTCCGCAGCGAGGCGGCGAGCCCAGACAGCAGGTCTGCGCAACGAACGTGGCCTTTGGCGATGCCGATGGCAAGACACTATTCGTCACGGGCCTGCATGGACGTCTATCAGAATTCGCCCCGGAGGTGGCGGGCGTTCGCCCTGGCCACCATGACGGCGGAGTTCGCCAGCCAGCTCTGAGTGCCACATGCCGCAGTTCATCGGAGATGCACCGACAACATCAAGGCCGATGCCGACATTCCGAATCTCTGAAGAAGGTGAATGACACCATCATCGGCCAGGATACGGCGTCTTTTCCGCCCGGTGGGACGCGGTCCTGGCGACGAGCTGGCGAAGGATTACCGCATGGCTGATGGCGTCGAAGACTATGCGTTCGTTCATGCCACGTTCAAGATCGGCACCGGTCGGACCGAGGAGCAGAAGAAGAAAGTGTGCACGACACCTGTTCGAAGTCATGAGCTCATTTCGCGCCTATCTTCGCCACCCGCTACTTGGCACTGTCGATGAGCGGAATTAGAATGCACGCGAACGTGGAACCTACAAGCGCAACAACGTTCGCGCGCGCTTCCAACAAGCAGCATCGGTCTAGTGGATGGAACCGAAACCTGGAGTGCGCCGATCGACTTGCGCTGGGCGATGAAAGGGAAACACAGAGGGAGCTCTATGATTGGCGGTCGCAATCTCACGGCAGCTGTTCTCGACTAGTCTTACGATGTTCGTTTCAGCAAAGCGCCGGCGCAGCAGCGAGGAGTGGGCTCGGCGCCCGCTGCCCCACGCTGACGGCCTCAGGACTACGCAGAGATTAAACAGCTTTCAAACCGTTATGGTGGGCCATCGATGCCTGCACGAACTGGCGGTTACGATTTCGCCGACCTCTCTCTCCGGACGGCGAATGGAGCCTTCGGAACAGTGGGCGTGCCTGGGCAACCGTGCCAGAACCGGACCGCGATGCTAACTGGCCAGCCTCGCTGGCGGAGACGGAAAAGGCGCCTGCAAGGATCCGAAGACGATGCTGGGCTACGGCGATCAGCCACGTCATTGTCAACCACGTCATCACGCCGACGCCTGAATGAGCTGTGGGACAATCCCGTACGTGCTTGCGAGATCGTGCGGTCGGCGGCGACCCACCAAGATTGAGCGCCAGGGCGGTTACGAGGACGTCTACGTGAAAACTCCGGCGGGATGGCGCTTCAAGTCCCGGGTGCACGTCGTTTCCGAACATTCGGGAATCCGTCCAGTTCGGCCCGGCAGCGGTCGCGGAGGCAGGCGGCGCCGTCACAGACCCGAATCAGCCCGTCCTCGGTGACGCAGACCTGGCGCCTGACATCGAGGATGTCAGATGAACCCGAAATCGCACGGCGCGAACACCCCGGCGAGCAGTCGAACCGGTGGACGTCGGCCGGATGCTCGACGAAGGCCGGTTGAGCCCTATCAGGGGCGCGTTGTCGCGCTGATCGCACTCAGCATCATCATCGACGGCACGACAGTCAACTGCTCGGCATCGTTCATCCCGGCCATGGCGACGAGATGGGCCGTCCCAATGAACTGCGTTTGCTTCCGTGGTCGCCGCGGGATTCGTGGGCATGATGGTTGGAGGAGCGATCGCGGGCGTCGCTGGCGATCGTCGCCGGACGGCCGACTGGCTTTGATTGCCAGCGTGCTCCTGTTCGGAGTGAGCACTGTGGCCGCGTCGAGAGTCGACGGCCCCTCGCGCTGGGGGTCATGCGCTTCTTCATCGGCATCGGTCTGCAGGGGCGCTCTCTCCCAACGCTGCCGCTCTCGTCGCGGAATACAGTTCCGCTGCGTCACAGAGCCTTTGCGATCACGGCGACCATCGTGTGCATCCCCCTCGGTGCGACGCTCGCCGGCCTCATAGCCATTCCTGTCCTGCCAACCCTTGGCTGGCGCGCGCTCTTCGTGATCGGTGGTTTGCTGTCGCTCGTTATCTCTTTCAGTTTGATGCGCTTCCTTCCGGAATCGCCTCGCTACCTCGCGCGGCGCCCCGACGCGCTGGCCCGAACTGGTCCGCGTGCTCCAGCGCGCATGGGTCACAGAGCCGGCGCCGGGGTCGGATTCGTCGGATCTGCACAGAGAGCCCGGCCACGCGCGAGCGCCCCATGAGAGCCATCTTCAATTCGCCGGTGGACACACCGTTGCGCTGTGGGAGCGCCTTCTTCTTCTGCCTCCTAGCCAGTACTCTGGCTTCAACTGGATACCCTCCCTGCTGAGTGGTGCGGGCCTCGCTTCGACCGTGGCCAGCGCAGGAATCACGCGTGGAATCTTGGCGGCGTCGTGGGTGCCATCACGGGCGGCCTGGCCATCGCTCGCTTCGGGTCGAAGCCTTCGATGCTGACGATGAGCGGCCGGGGCGATCGTCGGAGCCCTCGTCACTGCGCTCCATGCACCATCAGCGCGACGAGCCCGACGTTGCCGATCATCGGATTGCTGGCCATCATCGGCGGATTCGTCAACGCGGCGCAGGTGACTATGTATGCTGCTGGCGGCGCACATTTATCCCAGCACCGTGCGGGCAACCGGGGTCGGCGTCGCCACATCGGTTTGGACGCATGTGGAGCGATCCTGAGCCCATACGCGGCAACGTGGGTGCTCGCTCTCAGGAAATCAGTCGTTCTTCACGCTCGTCGCGGCGGCGATGCTGGCGGTATTCCTGTCATTGGCCCTGATTAGGCGGCACATCCCCGGCACAGTCCGCGCCGCACGGATGTCGCCAGTAGGTTGACAGTCGGAGATGAGCCGCGAAATTCTGGCAGGCAATTTCTTCGCCGCTTCGGTGCTTGTGTGTGGATACTCAGCGATGCATGGAACTGGCGAGTGCGGGAATTTCGACCGAAAGGCGGTCAAGGCTCTTTACCGCAGACGGCTGGACGACCCACGGCGGCAACGCGGAAACGGAGCGACCGGCCGGGAAGACGAGGAGGTTGGACGACTTCGTCAGGCGGCCGAGGGTGGAGATCACAACGCGCAGTTTCCAGCTTGGCGTCAGGTATGCCACCGGGAAGGGCGTCGCGCTGACGACGATGCACAAGCGGCGCATTGATCCGCAAGGCGGCGGACCAGCGTAACTTGGACGCCCAATTCAACCTGGGCTTGATGTACGCCACGATGGCAACGGCGTGGCGCAGGACGATGCGCAAGCCGTGGTGTGGCTTCGCAAAGCCGCGGACCGAGGGGACTCTCGGGCGCAATCGAATCTGGGTTTGATGTACGCGAACGGCACTGGCGTGGCACGGACGGCTGCGCAGGCCGCTCAGTGGTACCGGAAAGCCGCGGATCAGGGAGAGGTCAGCGCACAGTTCAGCCTCGGGCTTATGTATGCCAACGGCAACAGCCCTCCCAGGATCTGACGCAGGCCGCTTTCTGGTTTCGGAAAGCGGCCGAACAGGGGGCATGCGACGGCAATAGTACAACCTGGGACTAATGTACGGGAACGGCACCGGCGTGCCTCGAGATGCAACACAGGCCGCCCGCTGGCTCCGTCAAAGCAGCGGAGCAGGGAGATGCCGTCGCGCAATTCACTGTTGGTGTGCTCTATGCCAACGGCACTGGCGTCGGAAAGAGATGACGAGCAGGCCATTGACTGGTAATCGGAAGGCAGCCAAGCGGGGCTCGCCAGCGCACAAAACCAATCTGGGCACTCGTTACGCCGTCGGTCGAGGCGTTCCACAAAGATCCCATCGAGGCGGTCGAATGGTTCCGGCAAGGCGGCAGAGCAGGACGATGCAAGCGCGCAGTTCAACTTGGGGGTGATGGTGCGCCAACGGTAGGTCGCGTTGCGGCCGATTCCGTCGAGGTCAGCCAAGTGGCTCAGTCTCGCCAAGCGGCGCATTCCATCGGGCGAGGAACAGGCGGTATCTGAGCGCGCGCGACACAGTCGCCCAGACGATGACTGAGGCCCAGCGTTCGCAAGCACAAAGACGTGCGCGCGACTGGAGCGAACGTCGGTGAAGTGGCAATAAGGCGGAGCACGAATCGTTAGCGTGTGGCGTCGGACAACCTGTGGAGTGCAGAAATTCGATTTGCGTAGAATAGCCGGCGCTTTTGACTCTCTTCCGGAGGCGTCGTGCTCCTGTCCGTCTGGTACGTTGTGCTCCAACGCGTGCCGCAGCTGGTCGTTCTTCAGGTCTGTTCGAGTTTGTGCATCCCACGCTCTCGTAGGTCCCTTGCGAGTGGAAAGCCACATCGTGACTACAGGAGAACGTCGCTCCGGTGATTCATCATCTTCGCCAGCTTGGGCCAGCGTAGGCTCTCGCGCAAGCCTTTGCCGTAAGGAATGCAAGCGCAAACAACGGCAAACGGATCGCGTTCCTGGATCGCCTTTCGTACCAATCTGCGGGCTGCGTCGATCTCTGAGCAGCAGGAGGTGGTAACCGATTCGACCCCACAGAGGGATGGGTCTGTCTCCCATTTTGCTGGATCAAGGCCTGTGCACGGTCCCGCTCTCCGACTCGCACGAGCGCGGCCGCCAGAACACCAGTGGCCAGTGGAGTTCCAGGTGCGCGCTTCTGTAGGCTCTTTCGCCAGCGGCGACGGCCTCCGCGAACTGTCCGGTCGCGACGTAAATCTCCGCCAGGTTGTAGTGCGGCCAGCCAGAAGTTCTCATCCAGGTCCAAAGTCCTTCTCTGCGCTTCCGTGATGGCTTCGGCATACATTCCCCGCGTGTTGCAGATGGTTGGCGAAGATGCAGCGCCACAAGGTGTTCAAGCGGATCCTGCTCGACCTCGAGTCGCATGCTGGCCACGGAGTCCTGAAAGCGCCCCAGAGGATCTCGAATAAAATGCTGGCATACGCCCATCGGGCGTTCGGGACCACCGGGTTGCCGCCAGCGCGGCATCGAAGTGGTCGGCCGCCACCTTCCAGTCATAGTCATATGCAGCGGCGATCCCGCCCAACAGAAAGCGCGGCCCAATCTCTCGACGGCTTGAGATCGAGGTGCTTTCTGCGCCTCCGCCCGAACGAGATGCGCCACGTCCCGCAAGGGGAGGATGCCATTCATCCCCATGAAGAAATAGCCCAGACTCAGATAGGCGTGTGCGTCTGCATACGCGGGGTCGATCGCAATGGCGTGCTCGAAACACCCCTTGGCGCGCGTCCATGTTTCGGGCGAAATCTTGAACAGGTGATGCCGCCCGCGGAGCAGCGGCATCATAGGCGGGCAGCTTGGGCGTATGCGGGCGATCAGGCCTCGCGTCCCCACAAGTTTCAACTGCAAAGAGCCCGCAATCGCCTGAGCGATCTCGATCCTGATCGCAAACACGTCGGCCAGTTCCCGGTCAGCGAATCGCTCAGACCAGAGATGATAGCCATCCTGAGCGTTGATCAGCTGCGCCGTCACGCGGATCCGAGTTGCCGGCCCGCCGTACGCTGCCTTCCAGCACAGTGGTCACGCGAAGGGCTGCCGCGATTTTCGTGATGCCTTGTTCTCTCCACGAAATGCGAATGACGATGTCGCGCGCCGTGACTTTGAGGCCGGGAACGTGTGTCAGCGCATTGATGATCTCTTCAGCCAGGCCATCGCTGAAGTACTCTTGCTCCTTGTCGCCGCTCATGTTGGCAAATGGCAGAACGGCGATCGAGGGCTGCAGGTCGCCAGGTTTCGTCGATATCTCCTTCTAGAGACGCCTTCACCTCCTGCATCGTCTGGAACCGATCGCCCGAGTGCTTTGACAGGCAGCGCGTCGGACCATCTGATCGAGCGCGGACGGCGCCTGAGGAAGTGGGGCGGGATCGTCGCGCAGCACCGCGCTCAACACTTGCGCGGTGGTGTGTCCGGCGAACGCCGCGCGTGCCGGAGAGCATCTCGTAGAGCACCGCGCCGAAGCTGAAGATGTCCGAGCGCGCATCAAGCGGCCTGCCCTCGGCCTGCTCGGGCGACATGTAGGCGGCAGTGCCTACGACGCGTGCCTTCCTGGGTCCGTGTGACGTCTGCGTCCGCGGCCATCAGCTTGGCCAGACCGAAATCGAGGAGCTTCGCGAGCGGCGCGCCGGAAGGTCCGCTGCCGCTGCCGGCCGGTGACCATGATGTTCGCTGGCTTCAGATCGCGGTGGAGAATCCCATGTCGGTGGGCTTCCTCGAGGGCGCTCGCAATCTGCAGCGCAAGCCGTACTGCCTCGTCCGCCGGAAGTGGCCCACGAAGCGGGTGACCCTCCGACGTACTCCAACACCAGGTAGTCGGCGTCCGACATCGTAGATCTGGCAGATATGCGGATGGTTCAGTGCGGCGATTGCGCGCGCTTCTTGTTCGAACCGTTCGCTATGTTGTCCCGTCAGCCGCTTGATGGCGACGATGCGCGTCCGAGCCGTGTGTCGCGCGCTTCGTAGACTTCGCCCATGCCGCCGGAGCCGATGGCGGAAATGGATTTCGTATCGGGGCCGCACGCAAGCACCGATGATCGATGCCATCGCGGTCGCGCTCACAGGTGACTCCGGCATCATCCCAGGGCTTCGCCTTCCAGTTCAGAATCACAGTGATGGGTGACGTGTTAGCGCCTTCGATGACCGTATTCATCAGGAACCGCTGGCCGTCCGGGGCGACGACATACTGAGGGTTGATATCGGTCTGCTGGAGCGCGCGGCCCACACGTGTGGTAAACAGCGGCACGGGGGTTCCAGCTTTCGACCGCATGGCCGTCTGACGCGAATCAGGTCGGGACCGCCGTCAGGCGATCGTCGAGGGCGATGTAAAACAACTCTTTGCCGTCGCGCCTCCAACGCGGCATGACACCGCCACCTGCCGACACGAGCGACTTGGGTCCAGAGCCGGGAAAAGGGCCGGAGGTGATCTCCAGCGCCCCCGAGACTCCGATCGAGGCGTATGCGATCCATTTGCCGTCTGGAGAGAATTGTCCCCACCCCGTGCTGAAGTCGGTCTGGACGACCTTGAACGGCTTTCGGTCGTCGAGCGACGACAGCGCCCAGAGGCTTTGGAGCCCTTTCGGATCGACGCTCGAATAGAGCAGGAAGCGTCCGTCTCGCGACCAGTCAGTGGCAACCATAAGTTGTGGCGAGGTCAGCAGTAATTGGCTCAACTCCAGTGTCGACCGCCTTCAGATACAGATCGAGGCGCGCTCGTCCGAGTCGAGCTGAACACGATGCTCTTGCCATCGGCAGACCAGACCGGCCAGACGTCATCCGCCGGGTGGACGCGAACCGGGTCAAGCCACCGCGTCCGACATCGATGATATCAGACGTCGACATTTGCGTTCGCCGCTTGGAAGAGCGCCAGACGTTGGCCATCGGGGAAGCGAGGGGGCCCATAAACCCTCCCCGGAATCGCCGACTTTCCCCGTCTCGGTACCAGATCGATCGAACCAGACGAACTGCCGCTGGTCCGCCGATGGACCGGTCCGATAGGCAACAGGACCGGCGTGCGGCCACGGCCAGCGCCGGGCGCCGTCAAACCCGTCGCCACCTGTTCGGTCACCGGAAAAGGATCCCGGTCAGCTCTAGCCGGTCTGGATTGAACGCGTGCGCAAACAGCGTTCCTTGACGGAGGAATAACAGGTGCCCCGAGTGAGGCACATAGCACCGCGCCAGAATCTGCGTCGCTCAGACGACGGGCGTGGCAGGGCCATCGAGTTGCCCCACGTGGACACCACGGATGTCGGGACCGCCGCGCACGTGCAGTACAGGAAGTGGCGGCCGTCGGGAAGGAACTTTGAGGGAAACTAGCATCCACCTCGATGGCTCGAGCTGGGTGACAGCCACTGGGTTACCCCCGCCGCTGGGATCCGGAAGATCGGTAAGCGGTGCATTCGGGTTGAAGATGATCACCGTCGTCGTGATTCCAAGAACCGCCGCCGTAATATCCGACATTCGTCAGTTCCTGCACCGACCGCACCGTCGACATCGATCCGCTTGAGCCTGTTGTTGGCAAAGAAGCCGATCGGAGCGGCTGTCGGGCGACCAGAACGGCATTGACGCATCGTCGGTCCCCGGCAATGGCCGCGCCGATGTGGAATCCAACCGACGAAGCAGCAACTGGTGGCGGCCTTGCGATTTGCCCGCAAACACAATCTGCTTCCCGTCTGGCGCCAGCGCCATCGATGCCGGATCCGTCGCTCGGCGGGGCGATGATGTCGAGGCGCATCTCCGGAATTGCCTGCGCGTCGGGCCGAAACGCCCACGCCATCGCCGCAGCGGCAACCGCCGATACGAGCACGAGCGCCGATATCCACGCGAGCCGTTCGTGGCGGCTTGCTCCCCTCGAGGATGGACCGCCTGTCGTGGCGCCTGAAAAGTCCGACAGCGCTTCGGGCGCGAACGCGAGATCGCTGGCCGTCTGGAATCGCGCCGGCGGACTCTTCTCCAGGCAGCGATGGACGATGCGCGCGAGGGCGGGCGGAACCGGTCGCTCGGTCGAGGCAGATCCGGCGGATCCTCGTTGAGTATCGCCGTCATCGTCTCGGGCGCCGTGTCGCGCCGGAAACGCGCCGCTGGCCGAGACACGAGCTCTGCACTAGGATCGCGCCAAAGGCGAATAGGTCCGCGCGATGATCGACGCGTCAGTCCACGGACCTCGCTTCGGGCGCCATGTAGTGACCGACGGTGCCGAGCACCAGGCCAGGCCTCGGTCTGCGGTGGCGCGGTCCGAGCGCGCTCGCTACGAGAGTGGATTGGGTCTCGCGTCAGTTTCGCGAGCCCGAGATCAAGGATCTTGACGCGGTCGTCAGCGGTGATGAAGAGATTCTCGGGCTTGAGATCGCGATGGTGATCCCTTTGTCGTGGCGCCGCCGCAAGCCCCGCGCGATCTCCGATGGCATACGCGATCGCCTTCCGCATCGGCACGGGATCCTGCCAGCAGCCGCCTCACGCAGCGTCGTTCCTTCGAGCAGCTCCGATACGATGAACGGCGCAGCGCCATTGGTGCCGATGTCGTGCACGCAGGATGTTCGGATGGTTCAGCGCTGCGGACGCGCTCGGGCTTCCTGTTCGGAATCGATGGATGACGCGATCGGCGTCGGCCGAGAACGCCGCCGGCAGACTTTGATGGCGACGTCGCGTCCCCAGCCGTGTGTCGCGCAGCTTTGTGAGACTTCGCCCATGCCGCCAGCGCCGAGGGCAGCGACGATCTCATGCGGGCCGAGGTGCGTACCTGGAGTGAGGACCAATGATGTGGATTATACGGGCGACGTGGCAGTGCTGACGGCTTACTCATCAACGCCGCCGCCGTCTTGCTGCTGCAGATGTTCTCATGCCAGCGGCTGCTCTGACGTTTCAGAGTTGGAACGATCGCCGCGATCAGTTCCTTCGATCGGTGCGTGAATCACCTCTGACGCCGTGGGCTGAACCCCGGCCACAGCAGCAGCGATCAGCGTCGGCGCCAGGGCCAGCGCTAACAGCATCGCCCCCCTGTGCTGAGCGTCACGACCGCACCGAACGCGAAGCAGCCGCCACGACGACGAACACCACGAATGCGAGCCACACCTGGATCAATCTTGACCGAGGTCATATGCAAGAGCATAGCGCTCACCTGTGTTTGTGCGGGAGGCCCGAACAGAGCGTCCATGGGCCTCTGGGCGTGCGCCGCAGTAACCATTCTCCCATCCCGCCGCCACCCGGCATCGGCGCTTCCTTCTTCTCTTCGGGAATCTCGCAGATGAGCGCTTCGGTGGTGAGGAGCAGCGACGCAATGGACGAGGCGTTCTGGAGCGCTGAGCGCACGACCTTGGTCGGATCGATGACGCCCGCGTGCACGAGATTCTCGTACGTGTCGGTCAGCGCGTTGAAGCCCTCGTCGTCCTTCATCTCGCGCACTTTCTGCACGACGATCGATCCTTCTTGGCCCGCATTGGTCGCGATCCAGCGCATCGGCTCCTCGATGGCGCGCGCCACGATGTTCACGCCGATCTGCTGATCGCCGCCGAGCTTCAGATTTCCGAGAACCCTCGACGCGCGAAGGAGCGCCACGCCGCCGCCGGGCACGATGCCCTCCTCGACCGCCGCCTTGGTCGCGTGCATCGCGTCCTCGACGCGCGCCTTCTTCTCCTTCATCTCGGTCTCGGTGGCCGCCCCGACCTTGATGACGGCGACGCCGCCGACCAGCTTCGCCAGCCGCTCCTGCAGCTTCTCGCGGTCGTAGTCCGACGTGGTGTCCTCGACCTGTGCGCGCGGAGCTGTTTCACGCGACCCTCGATGGCGGCCGACGTGCCCGCCCCTTCGACGATCGTCGTGTTGTCCTTGTCGATCGTGACCTTCTTCGCCTTGCCGAGGTCTTCCAACTTGAGGTTCTCGAGTTTGAGGCCCAGATCCTCGGTGATGGCCTTGCCACCGGTGAGCGTGGCGATGTCCTCGAGCATGGCCTTGCGGCGATCGCCGAACCCGGGCGCCTTGACGGCCGCCGCATGCAGCGTGCCGCGCAGCTTGTTCACGACGAGCGTCGCCAGCGCTTCGCCCTCGATGTCCTCCGCGATGATGAGCAGCGGCTGGCCGAGGCGCGCCACTTGCTCGAGCACGGGAAGCAAGTCCTTCATCGAGCTAATCTTCTTCTCGTGGATCAAGATGACCGGGTTCTCGAGCACGACTTCCATGCGCTCCGGGTCCGTCACGAAGTAGGGCGACAGGTAGCCGCGGTCGAATTGCATGCCTTCGACGACGTCGAGCGACGTCTCCATGCTCTTGGCCTCTTCGACCGTGATCACGCCGTCCTTGCCGACCTTGTCCATCGCGTCGGCGATGATCTTCCCGATCGTCTCGTCGGTGTTCGCCGAGATGGTGCCGACCTGGGCGACCATGTTGCCGCTCACCGGCTTCGACATCTTCTTGAGCTCGGCGGTGAGCGCCTCAACGGCTTTTTCGATGCCGCGCTTGATGTCCATCGGGTTCGCGCCGGCCGCGACGTTCTTCGCGCCTTCCGCGATAGATCGCCTGCGCGAGCTACCGTCGCGGTCGTCGTGCCATCGCCGGCCGTGTCCGACGTCTTGCTCGCGACCTCACGCACCATCTGCGCGCCCATGTTCTCCAGCGGATCCTTGAGGTCGATTTCCTTGGCGACGGTGACACCGTCCTTGGTGATGGTCGGCGAACCGAATTTCTTGTCGAGGATGACGTTACGGCCTTGCGGACCGAGCGTCACTTTGACCGCGTCCGCCAGCTGGTTGATGCCGCGGAGCACGGCCTGCCGTGGAGTGCTCGCCGTACACAATCTGTTTTGCCATTGCTCTTCTCTCCTACTTCCGTTTCTTCGCGTCGCTGCCGCCGATGACGCCCAAGACGTCTTCTTCTCGCATGATGAGATAGTCCTCGCCATCGAGCCTCACCTCCTGCCCCGAGTAGCTTCCCGAAGAGGATGGGGATCCCCGGCCTTGACGTCGGGCCGTTGTCGCGTGCCGTCGTCCCTGACCTTGCCGGCGCCCGCGGCGATCACCTTGCCGTTGCTGCGGCTTTTCCTTGGCCGTGTCGGGAATGATGATCCCGCCGACTTTCTGTTCGCCTTCCGTCGAGACGCTGGATGATGATGCGGTCGTGGAGCGGTCCGATGTTCATGATGGATGTCGACTCCCGAGTGACGTGAATGCACGAATCGGACTCGGACGTGTCAGGCGACGGGTGTGGAGCCGGACGCGATACCACTCGGACCTGCTTAGCCCCAGTCCACAGTTGTCGACGATAACCGGCGCTGTGTGTGCACAATTGAACAGATGCGCCAACGGAGATCTCGACCTATGGTCGATTCCAATGCCGACTCTGTGTTCATGTGCACGTCTTTGCCGCCGACAAGTGCGAGTTGACCGTGCTAGCCCCGTCGCGCCAGCCAGTCTTCACGCTCTTTGTGCCTATCTGGTTTGCCTCGCGGTTCCCTATCCCGACCGAGAAGTGCATTCCGCGCGCCCGATGGATGTTGCGCAGGTCGGAAATGTAGCGGTCGAATGGCGGGCTCCTTCGTTGGGGGAGTCAGAACACGATCTCCGAACGTCCTGAGGATCGCCTGGCTGACGTCTCGATCTGTGTCGAATCTCAGATCGGTTCCCGGACGACAACCTCACTGTTCAACGCTCGCGCGACGACGCCGGATCGTGACTTCGAGTTGCGCAATCACGATGCGTTTGTGCGCACCCTCGACCCGTGGCGCAGCATCCACGGAGTCAACTTGGGCGTACGCAGGCTGGCCAATACCACGAACTCGAACGCTGACAATCCAGGCGGAGGACGGATCATGGTTAACCTCAATCTTTCTGAAGACGGTGCATTCAACCAGACTCACCGGTTCCGAGAAACAAACGTCATGCGACCCTAGCGTGGACGACCCGTCAGGACTGGCACGAGCAGAAATTCAGAGAGCGCGATCCGTAGTGGAAACACCCGTTCCGGTCCCGGTGGCTCGCTTCAAGGCAGAGTCCGGGCGCCGTCGCTGGCGATGACCACATCGAAGCGATCCTCCCGTGGCGGCAGGCCGTTGGCCCGCGTGAAGCGGTAGGTGGCAGGCCATTGTTGCTGTCGCTCCAGAGTGCGGCGTGACCGAGAGACAGACGGCTACAGATCCGGCTTGCGGACCACGAATCCAGCCGTCGGATGTGGCTTCCGTGACAATGTCGCGCGAGCGGTCTCCTGGCGAACTCGGCGCGGAAGGGCTTCCGCGTCGCGCGTGACGGTTTGGCGGAGATCGTCGCACGAGGCGCCGACCGTTGCGACGGGATGACGTCAGCCTTTGAGCCGCCAGTTCGGTCCTCGCCCGAAACGCGCGCGTTGTATCCCGTCTTGCTCGTCATCGACAATCCGCTTGATCCAATCAGCGACCGCCATGCTCCCATTCATGTCAACGTCCTCCGAAGCCATAAGAGATTCTGACGCTCCGCGTCGCTCGATGTGCCACGTCGCCGTCACGCGCGACCGCGGCGGTGTCGGTGAAATTCAGACGACTGACGGCACGCGTCGACCACGATCTCCTGGATGTCGCGCTTGGCTGCGCCCTGAGAGCATCGTGCGCCAGAGCCTCGCAAGGATCGTCGCCCGGCCACCGGCCCGGCGCTCGGCGCGCCGCCTCCATCGCGCTCGTATTCGAGACGTTCGCGATCGGACATACCAGGCGTTCGACCGTGATGCGTCACCGGCCGTTCGGCTCCGTCGGTCGGTCGGGCCGCTGGAAGGCCGGCGCGGCCTCCCGGCGCCAGGAATCGACACCGGGCGATCCGCTCTGAGCTGCCTGTTGAAGAAAGACCGCCGGTCTGTTCTGCCGGCGTCCGCGGCACGGAATTCACCGTTCCGCCCATTCGACGAATGCTGGCGGAATCTCGTTACGCACAATCATGACGCGCAGGATCCGATCGTCACGGAGTAGGCGTCACAGTTCCGAGGCGAGCGGCATCGATAGGTCGGGTAACGAGCCCAGGCGGTGGCGAGATTGCTCGCCGACCCGCGTCTCATCGTCGCTATCAGCTTGAACATGCTCCGAGAGCCCCGACGACAGTATCTCTGAACCGTGCGGACGGGCGATGTCTCGGATTGCACACCATAAAAGCCGCAGCCGTGCTCGACACGCTGGCGCCGATCAGCGCGCCGCGCTTCTTCGGATTCGCGCGGATCTCGGCGCTAGTGGTGCGGTACCGGCACGCGAACCCTCCAACCTGAAAACCTCGCCGGTGAGGCAATTGTCTGCCGTTTTTCGCGTCTCGTCGGCGCGTTCCGACTCAGGAACGCGCGGGAGGGCGAGATGGGCAACCTGTCAGCGCTCGTGATGGTTCCCCGAAGTGACATTCATCGGCGGCTCGGCACAAAGTTCCGACACTCAGGCAAAGTCGAATCATGAGAGCAGCGCACACTCGGATACGCGCTATCGGTCGCCGGTCCGGACGTGGCCAGCCTGCCCATCGAGCTGGCCTCCGTTCGGCACGCCGGCGCCTCACCGATGCGGATGCCTGGACGACGTACTGCGCGGCGAAGGGAAGGGGCCGCGAATCTTCGTGTTGAGGAGCACCGGCTTGTTTCGGTGCGCCAGCGCCTGACCTTCGCATGCGTCCGGATGCTCGCCTCTACTCTTGTTCATGAGGCGTGGCACTCAACCACGGGCCCGACGAAGCCGCTGCGCATGAAGCGCAGCTCACGCTCTTGCGCCTCCATGGCGGGCGCCTCCGAGACCGTGATCTTGACCGCATGCGGACCAATCGTGACTACACGCCTCAGGAACCGTACGTCGCACGACCGAACGAACACCAAGGGCGCCGAGTCCACTCGCTTCCTCTGCCTGGCGACGACGGTCCAAGGTAGTTGCTCCTCGCTTGACGCCACGATCTGACGGAACGCTCAGCGATGGCCGAGTGACTCAGCCAACGTGACTCGGTTACTGCAAGCCTGGGGACGCGGTGATGCCGAGGCCCGTGACGCGCCTCGTGCGGCTCGTCTATCGCGAACTCCAAGCGGCGCGCTGCGGCGCACTCGGCGGCGGGAACGCGCCGACCATACCCTGCAGCCGACGCGCGCTCGTTCCACGAAGCGTATCTGCGGCTGGTCGATCAGGAGCGCGTCGCCTGGCAGATCGCGCACAATTCTTCGGCATCGCGGCGCAGATGATGCGTCGCGATTCTCGTGGATCATGCACGCCGGGGCATGGCGCGGCGAAGCGCCCCGGCGGCGACTTCAAAGTTGCGCTGGACGACCAGCATGGGCGCCGCGAGCGGCGCTCGACGTGCGAGATGCTCTCGGTGGACCACGCACTGACGGAGCTCGGCGGTTGTCGACCGACGCCAGGCGCAGATCGTCGAGCCCGATACTTCGGCGGATTGTCCGAGCGCGAAGTGGCCGGCTGACGCTGTCGCCTGCCGTCGGCGCGACGGTCACGCGAGAGTGGCAAACGGCGCGCGCGTGGCTCTATCGTCGGATGACGGTTGGCTCCGCGGGCGGTACGCCGGCACCTGCCAAACTCCCGTCGCGACCGGCGGCCGGCGACCAGTTCAAGATCAGGCGGATAGGGGTGGAGCTGGCATGCACGAACGTGTTCATCAGAAACTGCTGCCCATCGGCGGAGACGATGCACTGGGCTCCGAAGCGCACATTCGGGACCGCGCCAAGCGCGGGCGGGGAAAAGCGGAACGGGTGTGCCAGTTGCACCGACTCGCCCCGGCCCGCGGTTCGGACAGGGAGCAGCCATCAGCGTTCCGTCGAGCGCTATGTAGAACAGTTCTTTCCCATCTGCTCGCCACCGAGGCTGAGTCCCACCCTTCGTTGAGACCTGCTCGCGTTTGCCCGGCGCCGCAAACCTCTGCATGAATACCCTCGGATGGGCCCGAGCCATTTCGGACTCGTAGGCGATCCACCTTGCCGTCAGGGGAGAACTGGCCGTTGCGCTCATCGGATTCGGTCTGAACCACGGGCACACTCACGCCAGCTTCATTGAGGGCTAGTGTCCACAAGTCCCAGCCGGTCGCGGAGCTGCGTCTCTGATACAAAAGGAAGTGCCCATCGGGCGACAGAGTCAGATGCGACCGCCGCCTCTTGGCCGGACCCGAAGCAGCAACTCCTCGCCGCCGCCAGTCGCGGGTTTCCGATAGATCCCCCACTCTGCATTCCGGTTCGACGAAAACAGGATGTTGCGGCCGTCGCGGGACCAGCATCGGAAATATGTCCTCGGCGGGTGAGTCGTGAGGCGGCTGAGCAGCCCGCGCCGCGTTTCCATGAGCCAGACGTCGGCATTTCCGGCTGAATCGCGCCGAAGAAGGGCCACTTGATCCAGATCGGGAGCTGCCGATGGGGAGCTACCGCTGTCGAGTCGCCCACCCTTCGAATTTCGTGGCCCGATCGATCCACCCACACGAATTGGGTGTGCGGCCGCGCCACACCGACTCGAAATGCGATCGTTGCCATTCGGCGCGGCCGACAGCGCGTTCGCACCAGCGCCATCGATCCTTCCGAGCGCACCATCCGCCACTTCGAACGCAGCTCCCGTCAGCTTCAACCGTTCATCGTCAAACGGGTAGGCATACACGGTGGTTTGCCGGACGAAGATAGCAAATGACCCGAGACGTACACCGCAGCCGAATCCGAGTCGAACAGCTCTCCGCCCGTCTGGCTCATCGAGTTGACCCAGGTACGACGCCGCGAGCTTCCGAACTGCCCTGCACGAAGTACAGAAAGTGACGGCCGTCGCGCAGAAAACGCGGATAGGTGTGACCGGCATGGTTGGAACCGAGCCGTGTCACCGCCGTCGCGACCGCGCCGCCCGCCGCGGCCATGCGCTGGATGGGGCCGGCGGGATTGCGGCCGAAGAGCACGGTTCCTTCGTCATTCCAGGTCCCGCCGCTGCCCCATTCTGGCGCTCGTCAGTCCGCGGACCAGACCAACGTCCAGATCCAGACGCTTGAGGAGGCCGTCTGCGTAGAACGCCACGGAGCGGCCGTCGGGTGACCAGAAAGGGCAGCGGCACCTAGGTGCCTGGCAACGGGCGGCGCCGTCACCGCGCCGACTCGCCGCATCCACAAATGCGACCGACCATCCAGCGCCGCGACAAAAACAAGTTTCTCTCCGTCGGGCGACAGTGCGAAGGATGCAAGGTCGCTCTGCCCGACTATCGAGGGCGTCGTGATATCGAACTGTTCTTCGGGTCGCGTGCGCCGTGGAGGTTGGCCTGAGCGTCATGACGCACGGCAATCAGCGCGATGACGGTCACAGCTGCCAGTCCAGGCGAGTCGCTCCTTGCGGCGGTCAGTCGTGGCCCCGACGGAGTCGAGCGCAGCGGCGTCATCGGGCGCATCGAGCTCGAGACGCGCGTCGCCGATATCGCGCAATCGTCGTGAGGCGTCCTTCTCCAGGCAGCGCTCGAGAAGCGTGCGGATCGGCTCAGGCGTCCGCGGTCCAAGACGCGTCCAATCGGGCTCTGACCGCAGGACGGCCGCGATGGTGTCCGACATCCCGGCGCCCTCGAATGCGCGCGTCCCCGTCAGCATCTCGAACAGCACACAGCCGAAGGCCCAGATGTCCGGTGCGTTTGTTCACCGGTTTGCCACGCGCTTGCTCGGGGCTCATACGCTGCGGTGCCGAGCACGATGCCGTCAACCATGGATCCAGGGTCAGACTGCGGGACTGCGACAGATCGGGGCCCGACAGGTCGCCGTTGACGGCTTTGGCCAGACCGAAATCGAGCACTTTCACCACGCCGTCGGGCCGGACCTTGATGTTCGCGGGCTTCAAATCACGGTGGATGATGCCCTGCTCGTGCGCGGCTTCGAGAGCGTCGGCGATCTGCTTCGCGATAGGCAGGGCCTCGAGCGAGCGACATCGGCCCGCGCGCGATCCGCTGCGCGAGATCCTCGCCTTCGACCACCTCCAGCACGAGGGCCTTGATGCCGTCGGATTCCTCGAGGCCGTAAATGGCGCCGATGTGGGGATGATTGAGCGAGGCGAGGACCCGCGCCTCCCGCTCAGGCGAGCCAATCGCGCGGGATGATCCCCGAACGCGCGCGACAGGATCTTGATGGCGACGTCGCGGCCCGCGTCGCGTGTCCCGCGCGCGATACACTTCCCCATTCCGCCGACGCCCAGCAGCTCCTGCAGCTCGAACACACCCAGCCTTCTGCCGCTTAGCGTTGAGGCGCCGGGTTGCGACAGGAGCCAGGCGATGCTCGGCGGCCGGAGCCTCGAGAAATTCGGTCGGTGGGTTCGGCCGATCCAGGAGCGACTGCACGGCGGCCTGCAACCCAGGGTCATCGGGACACTCCGCGGCCAGGGCGGCCGCGCGCTCGGCCGCTGGACGCGCGAGCATCTCGTGAAACAGCGCCTCGGCCCGTCGCCAACGGTCGGTCGTCACTCTATGACCATCCTCAGTCTCCGGCCCCCGTACTTCTTCGCCGAGCCTCGTCGGCGGAGGTTGAGCCGCAGTGTCGTCGACACGGTTGACGTCCAATCGAAGGCCGTGTGTCGAAGTCACATCGTCATGCTGGCCCGCAACCAGTCCAGATACATCGTCGCGGTCTCCATTGTCGCCTTCTCCACTCTGCCGCGGACGAGGCGCGCCGCCGTTCCAGCGAGCATCCTCGAGCGCGCCCTGGCACCGGCGATCGCGTAGAAGCCTTTACCGTCTGGCGACAAGGCGAGCGAGATCACGACGAGCCCGGCATCCAGATAGCGACTCGCGAAGAGCTGCTTGTCGACCACAAAGACCTCGCCCCCGGGCGCGGTATAGATGATGATCTGGTGCAGCGTCACCGACGCCTCCGGCCCGACCCCGCCTTTCCCCCACAGAAACTGATCCGTCGCCGGCGGCCGCGCGTTTGGAAATCCTTCCAGTACGCGGTCAGTGCGGGTGCGATGTCGCACAACCCTTCGACTGCCACAGTACCTGATGGAACTCATCGACCCGGAACGCGGGGATTCTTCTCGTCGTGCACCGCGCCGAGTGCCTGGTCACCGCCTTTGAGGTACGCGTCGGCATATCCCAGCAGCAGTTGCCTCATCGTCAGGTTGGCGCGTCGCCCCGCATCGGCCGACGTCCAGTCGACATCGGCCTGAAACGCGCGATGGCCTTGTCGCCCAGAAGGAGATCGCAGTGGCCGGGCCGGCACTCGCGCAGCGCGGCGAGTCTCGCCGGCATCCAGCGAGACGTCGGCAAAATCGCCGATCTGCGGCTGATCGCTCAGGCGACGTGAGAGCCCGAGTTCGGCGGTCTTGCGAAAATCTGCAACGTCCCGCAGCCAGCTGACCAGGCGGCTGGCCTGCGCGTTGATGCGGACCGCTGCAAGCCACGCCGACATCGCTTGCGTCGTTCCGCGGGAGCAGTTTCGCAACCGCCTGGCCGCTTCGGGCGCGCGACACTTCGTCTGGAGTGAAGCCGAAGCGATCGGCGAGCAGCCGCTCGGGATTGATCGTTCGAACCTGCGCCGCGGCTGTCTGGAACACCGCCACACCCAGCACGGCGACGAAAACCCCGACCCACAATCTGCGCATGCGGCCCCACACATAACAAGTTCGAAGCGGCGCGTCGACGTTCCCAAGCATAGTCTGTCCCGACGCACTTCCGGACGCATTCAGCCGAGGAGCCTAGCGTAGAATGGCCGCCGCGTGACCAAGCTGCTGCGCCTCCCGCAAGCGGCATGAGTGATCGCCTGCCTGGCGGCCGGCGTCGGGCTCGGGCTCGCGTTTCCGAACAACACCGTCCGTCCTCGCCATCGCCGAGAGCGGCACGTGGTTTCCGAAGACCATCGTCACGTTCGCCACGGCCATCATCCTCATCCTGATCCGTCGGCGCTAGCGAGGATCGCTCCTCTCGCACAAGCGGGCGTCCCGCTTGTCGCGATCATCGTCTCGCGTGCGTCGATGGGCGCCGTGTCGCTCGTCTATGTGTCGGCGTGGATTCCGTTGCTGACCGGCCTCCCGCTCGGCCGCGCCGACGTCCCGTTGCCCGGTTTCCTCGCTGCTTCACGGCATCGTCGTCGCGCTGGCGACCACGGTCACCGAGCAGCCGCTGCTGCAGGCGCTCGTCATCGGCACCATCGCCGGCACGCTGGCCGGCGTGGTCGCAGCGCTGCGGGCCGATGGCGCACACGCTGGACTTCGATGCGGCGACTGGATCCTCCAGGCATTCGCGAAGCTGCCTGCACTACCCGATCAGCGATCGGCTGTCTGGCGATCGCCGGTGCCCGCGCGGTTCGGTCTTCAGGACTCAACCTCTACGGCCGCACGTCGATCAACCTCGCTGTCGTCACCATCGTGTGGTGGGCATCAGTGCTCGCCTTGGTGCTCGCCGTCACGAAGCGGACCCGGCCGCAGCTGTGGACCTACTTCGCAACGGTCTGGGTGACCGGCTTCGGCACCGGCGGCTCGCACGACACGCTGCCGGTCAACCTGATTCGCCGAGCGCGATCTCGGCCTTCGTCCGCAGGTCGCGCGCACCTCCATCGTCCTCGGCATCGGTCCTCAACAAGAACTGCGCGACGATGGGTGCTCATCGTCACGGTGTCGACGTGCGCGCTGTTGTTAGATTCCCATCAGCATGACGGAGATCGCCCATGCTGATTCCGCCGGTGATGATCCTGGGTTGGAGTCGCCCGGCATCCCGGGCGGCGCGGGCATCGTTCATGTCGCCGGTTGTCGCGTCGCTGCTGGACGTGCCCGATCCGACGCGATTCGTGACGACGTTCCTGACGTTTTATCCGGGCTCGTGCCGATGCTCGCGCAGACGGCTGGCAACACCACGCAGATGACGGGTTCGTGGGCGCGATCGTGGAACGACTGCTTCATGCGCGATGAGGCTGGGGAAGCTGATGCAATCGACGCCGTTTCGCTGTGCCGGTGCTGACGCCAAGCGGTCAACGCCGGTGCGGGCAATCGGAGCGGCATCGTCGGCGGCCGGTCTGTGGATGCTCGTGGCCGAGCAGGCGCGGCTCGGCCTCGGCCGCGCTGCGCTGGATGTCGCAAACGACATTCCCCGGCGAGGCTGTCGTCGGCGGAGTGCCGCCGCCTCGCAGAGGTTTGACGCTGGCTTTTTGGCGACGCCAGCGTGGACGATCGCCGGCGATCGTAACGCGGTGGCCTTTGCGCTCGTTCGGCCAGTAGTCCCAGACGGCGTCGGTGCATCACGCACGCGGTTGTCCCAGAACGCGACGTCGTTCCGTTCTGCCATCGAAACGGATCTGAAAGTCGATCTGCTCGCAGTGATCGAAGAGCATGCCGAGGACTGCCCGGCTCTCGAGCTCCGTCTGGTCAGCTCGTTGATGCGCGTCGTGAACGTCCGGTTGACAATACATCGCGGGACGGTTGGTCTCTGGATGCGTGCGGATGACTGGATGCACGGCCGAGGGGTATCTCTTCCCTGCGTCGTCGACGCCGCGGTCCGCGTAGCGGCCGCGGTAGATGTGCTCTGACTCGTGCAGCGCGGTCAGCCCGTTGAGCAGTCTTCTTCATCGGCTCCGACAGCGCATCGCCACGCGGCGGACATGTCTGCGAACAGCGTGTCGCCGCCAATCTCCGGGCAGGACGTGGAATCTGGAGGATCGTCCCGAGCGGCGGCTCCTCGTCGCACGAGACGTCGGAGTGCCAGAACTCTCCGTTAGCGACTTTCGAGTCTTTGTGCGCGTGGATGACGAAGACTTCGGGATGGCCGGCCATCGCTTGGCGCAGCCGGGTGCGTGTGAAGGGCACCGAATGGCGCCGATCTCCACCTGCACGCCCGCGGGAATTTCGGACTGGTCCTGAAGAAGAGCACGCCGTGCTCGAGCAGCGCCGCGCGGATCTCGGCCGCGGTTGCCGCGTCGATGCCGCGCGCCAGATCGATGCCGCGGACCTCGGCGCCACGCGGGCGCGAACCTGGTGACCTTCACCTGACCGATGGACCCGCTCGCCGACGCCTCGACGTTCTTCCGCAGGGACCGCCTCAGGCGCCAGGATACCGTGAGTGGTTCGTCCCGCGTAAATTCGAAGCATGTCGCGTCCACGGTCGAAAATCACCCAGACTCCACACGGTCGTTCACGGGGCGCAGTCTACCTTCCGTCCATCGGATCAATAACGATGAGTCGCGCGTAACGCATCACCGTGACCAGCGAGTCACCTCTCGCGGGAACGTCCTCATGCTCGCCCAAGCGTAGCGACTCGGAGGCTGGCCTACGTAGCCGGCTGAACGCGGTGCTGAAGGTGCTCGCCGAGCCGTAGCCGACGCGTTCGGCGACCTCGGCGATCCCGAAGTCGTGGCGGCGGAGCAGATCCTTCGCGACCGCCATGCGCCAGGCGAGCAGGTATTCCATCGGCGGCAGGCCCACGGTGCGCGTGAAGCGCTCGAAGAACGCCGAGCGCGAAAGCGCAGCCGTCTTCGCGAGCTGGGCCACCGTCCACGAACGCGCGAGCTGGCCGTGCATCTGCCGCATCGCTGGCGCGAGTCGCGCATCGGCCAACCCGCGCAGCAGCCCCGGAGGCGCGTCGTCACCTGGCGTCGACCGCAGCGCTTCGATGAGCAGCACTTCCACGAGGCGCGTGAGCACGAGGTCGCGGCCTGACCTCCGTTCGCTCGATTCCTCGCCGACGAGCCGCACCAGTACCGAGAGCCGCTCGACGCCGCGCACGTGCACGAGCGCCGGCAGCAGCGACACCAGCAACGCCGCATCGGGCGAGTCGAAGGCGAACCAGCCGCCGAGCCAGCCGCACGTCGGGGCGCCCACCGCGCGTGCCGTGGCGGATTTCACCGCAGGCACGCTTGGACGTCACCTGCGGGTCGAAGTGCTCGAGTCTCACCGGCTCGAAGCCCGACATGGTGAAGCCCGGCGTCGCCGGCAGGAGTACGAAGTCGCCAGCCTCCGAGCGTCAGGGGCGGTGGCCATCGACGGCCAGACCGGCAGCTGCCCTTCGAGCACGGCGCAGAAGCTCGGCTGGCCGAAGGCCGAGTAGGCGAACGCCCCAGCGACCCGCGCCGCTGATGCGCCTCGAGAACACCGCACGCGGCTGAAGCAGCGCGATGACTTCCGACAGCGGATCGTTCATGGCTGGACGTCGCAAACGAAATGCGGACTCCACGTTGTAGAAAGTCCTGCCTCACGCCTATCGTAGTGGGCGACAGTTGACGGGTCCACCCAGAAGGTGGACCCCAGAGAAAGGAGTCGAACATGAACACCGTGCTCATTACTGGCTGCTCTTCCGGCTATGGCCTCGAGACCGCGCGCCACTTTCACGCGCATGGCTGGAACGTGATCGCCACCATGCGAACGCCGCGCGAAGACATTCTGCCCCGATCGGAGCGACTACGCGTCCTGGCGCTCGACGTGACGAAGCCCGAGAGCATCGCCGCCGCGATCGAGGCGTGCGGGCCCGTCGACGTGCTCGTCAACAACGCGGGCATCGGGGTCGTCGGCGTCTTCGAGGCCACGCCGATGGCGACGGTGCGCGAGGTGTTCGAGACCAACACCTTCGGCGTGATGGCGATGACGCAGGCGGTGCTGCCGCAGCTTCGCGCGCGGAGGTCCGGTGTGGTGGTGAACGTGACCTCGAGCGTGACGCTGGCGCCGATGCCGCTGACGGCCGCGTACACCGCGAGCAAGATGGCGATCGAAGGGTTCACCGGATCGCTCGCGCACGAGCTCGAGGCGTTCAACGTGCGGGTCAAACTGGTTGAGCCGGGCTACGGCCCGACCACGCGCTTTACGCGCCAACGGCGCGTCGCGCATGGAAGGGCTCATTCCCGATGCATACGCGCCTTTCGCGCAGCCCATCCTCGCGGCGTTTGCGCAGGTCACGACGGCGACGACCGAGTCCGACGTGGCCGAGGCGGTGTATCGCGCAGCGAACGACATGTCCGGGCAACTCCGGTTTCCCGCCGGTGCCGACGCCGTGGCCCCGGCTCGGTCGGCATGACTGGCGGCGGAGTGGTGCCCGCCCCGACACCTGACCGTGCTGTTGCGCGTGCCCGCGGACGGCCAGCAACAGGAGAATTCGGTCTCGGGGAAACGGCTTTGGGGGCAGTTGGGGGTGAGGACGGTTACATCATCGCCTCGCTCGACGGTCGTTTTCTCGCACTGCCTACGGCTGGCGGCCTCGGCGACGCCCCTCACGAAACTGGCAGATGACGAAATCGGACATCAGTGGGCACAGATCCTACCCGGAGCAAAAAGCGGTACTCTTTCACGGCCCGACTACGATGCCGCCGAGCACAGCTGAAGCGCAGACGAATCGCAATCACGTCGTCTTCCTTGAGAACTTTGAAGACCGAATTGCGAAGGCGCCTGGAAGGTCGCAATTAACATCATGATCGGCAATGGTGCACCACCGATTATGGGCTGAGCGAAATCTCATATTTAAAGGCGATAGATCACGAACTCTTGCGGGGCTCGTCCTGATGCGTCGGGGCGGCTGATTCTAGGCCAACCCAATACTCGGACATCGACTCAAATGGAATGGTAAGCGTGGCGCTGGCTCGCAGCTCACATCCGGATAAGCCAGGGTTTCCCGGCGCTATTTTGATGGGTAACGGCTCGACTACTGCGGTCGACTCGGCATACCGCTTGCAACCTGACGACCGGAATACCGGCTGTGAATCGCCATGACCAGCGATCAGCTTCCTCAGTCCGACCCCCAGCACGCGTTCGACGTCGTCAGGCAGATGCGCCGGCTTTGCGCGCTCCAGCCGCGTCACCTGGGATCGCTCGTTCTCGACAGCTTCAACGAGTGGTCTGCCGACAATGCCGGACGCCCAGGCGCGGCACTCGCGTGCCACGCTGTCCTCGATTGCGCCCATTCTCATCGTCGTGATGGGCATTGTCGGACTGGTCTTACGGTCCGTCCGCCGCGCAGGGACAGATCGCTCCGTGGCTCGAGCAGTTTTCGGATCGGAGGGCACGCGCGGCGCGGTTCATGCTCGCTCAGGGCTCCAGTCCGGCTGGCGGCGTCATTGCGACCGTCGTCGGCATCATCAGTCTCTTTCTCGGCGCATCGGCAGTCGTCAACGAGATCAGAAACTCGCTCAACATCGTACGGAGGGTGAGCTCGCCTGCCACGCAAACGACTGACGTCTTGGCCGCGATCCGCGACCTCTTCTCCGCCCGTCTCTATGCCTTTGCGCGTCGTTTTCGGCGCCGGCGTGGTGAGCGTGTTCGGGGTCTTCGGCGGCCACACTCATCGCGGCCCTCGGCGCGCAGCTTCCGCGCCTGGCTTCCTCTTCCTGAAGCGGCGTTGCAGGCTGTGAGCTTCATCGTGGCGGTGGCTTTGACAACCACGATGTTCACGCTGGTGTACAAGACCGTGCCGGACGCGAGAGCATATCGTGGGGCGATGCTGTTATTGGAGCGATGGTGACGGCGCCGTTGTTCAACCTCGGTGGAATGCTGCCTCGATGTTGGTCGGCAAAACGGCTGCGTCGGTGTATGGGGCGGCGGGGAGCGTGATCGCGCTGTTGGTCTGGTCTACTACTCGGCGCAGGTCTTCTTTTTTGGCGCGGAGTTGACCCGCATCTTTGCCAATGGCTTCGGCGGGCGAGTGATACCGCGGCCACACATTGGCGTAACGTTTTCAGACAGCCGATGCACTCCCTGTCTAAGCACGGCCGCGTGCTTGGCAGCAGCGATCAGGAGCCGCGAAATTAATCGTTTCCTCGCCGACGCAGGCGTTCGGATCGATTGATGCACGGACCGTGAAACGGGTGCTGGGACATGAAGGGCAGTTGCGGCGACGACGACGGCTCGTCCGTTTGCTTGTCCTTCCCGTTGCCGTCTGCCTGTGGCTTGCGGTTCTGATACTGCTGGGCCTCCATACACCTCCCGCAAACGATACGTCTCGCGCGAGTCGAGCATTACCTGGCGACGGAGAACATCGATCTCTGGAGCCGCTTCGCTTGACTACAACCTGTTCACGCTCTCGGCATCGATCGATCACGGCGTCCTGAGAGCCGCTCGATTCCCTGACTTGCCGCCTCGCGCAGGTGGGCCACGCCGCCGTCAGTCTGAGTCTCATCGATCTGATCCGCGGCAGCTATGTCGTGCGGACCGACAGGTCACCGATGCCGATGTTCATCTCGTCATCGATGAGAACGGGCGCAGTAATGTTCCGATTCCGCCACAGACGAGCGCGTCCCCAAGCTCCGCGAACCAGACCGACACCATCGATTACTTGATCGAACGGTTCGCCTTCTGAACGGCCGGCTGCAAGTACGACGATCGACAGAAGCACGTCTCTGCGATGTTGCCAGTCTCGTCCATCCGAATCGCTCTGGCGAGCGTGTCACTCGGCGGCATCAGGTTCAGCTCGCCGCGGGCGGGGCGGGCTGCTGGTGCAAGGACGACGCAACGTCGATCTCGATCGCGTGACTGGCGATTTGTCATTCTCGACCGGAGCTCGGTCGATTTGCGCCGCCTCGTTCTCAACGTGAACTATCGCGACCTCAGAGACATCCAACTGGCCGCCGGCGTGAGCTACGACGCACGCGGACAACGGGCTCAGCTCGTGAACTTGAATATCACGGGGCCGATCGGGAGGATTCGGGCTGACGGCGTTCTGGCGCTCGATCCGCAAGGCGGCGAGAGCTATCTCAACGGAGATACCTCGGCGCTCGATGCGCTTGCTCTCATGCAAGCGCTCGAGCTGCCGTACTTCGCGGCGACCCGGATTGATGGCCAGGCGCGCGCTCGTTGGCCGGCGCTCGAATTTGCGCGCGCCACGGGCGACGCAAAAGTTGTCACTGGCGGCGAGCCGTCCGCGGCCTTCGCCTGGCGTTATCCCGGTTGAAGGCGATCTTGTGGTGTCCGCGCGGGAAAACGTCATCACCGCGAGCATCACGGGCGTGCGAGCCGCTGCGACGACAGTCGATGGGCGCGTCTCGCTGACCAACCGACGCGCGTTGGGCGGCATGATCCACGCGAAAACCGACGATCTCCGCGCGTGTCATCGGATCCGCCGAGGCCGCGCTCGGTCGTCAGCGAGGTTCGCTGGTCGGCACCCAAGTCGCGGGATCGGTGGCCGTCGGTGGCACCTTCGGCGGCACGATCGATGCGCCGACGATCGATGTAGTGGTCCAGGCGCCAAGCCTCGCGGCCGGCGCGGTCTCGGGCGTTGCGGTGAACGCGCAGGCTCGCTACACGCCCGCGCTCGTCGCCTTGTCGCGTGCAGACCTGGCCTGGCAGGCCGCACGCGTGCATGCGAATGGCGAAGTGAGCTCACCGGTCGACGCGCGATGAGTCTCGCGGCGAGTGTGGACCGATTTTCGATCGATGCGGCGCTGGCTGCGCTCGGCCACGGCGACATACCGGCAACAGGAACGCTCGTCCTGAATGCGGCGATCGCCGGAACGGTATCCAATCCGACGGGCGCTATGACCCTCCAGGGGACCGATCTCGCTGCCGTACGGCGAGACGCTCGGGACGCTCGCCCTCGATGCCCGACTGGACGGTCGTCGTCTTGCCGTGCAGCAGCTCCAACTCGACAAGCCTCAGCCTGCAGGCAACGGCCGACTCACTGGCACCGGTTGGCGTACGATCTCGATCGGCGCGCTTACGACGTCGGGCTGAAAACCCAGAATGTCGAGCTCCCGGATTGACTCTGCCGAGCGGCGCGCCTGTTCGCGGTGCGGTCGACATGACCGCCCGCGGACAAGGCACGATCGACAACCCCGACGGCTCAGCGACATTCCATCTTCGCAACGTGCAAGTCCGGCAGGACTCATACGGCAACTTCGCGCTCGACGCATCGCTGGCCGATCAACAGGCCCGTCTCCGTGCCATCGCGGACAAGTTCAACGTTACCGCCAGTGCCGACCTATCAACACAGGCGCCGTATGCAGGCAAGGCCGAGATTGCGATTGACGACCTGGATCTGGCCTCGTTGCCGATGAAGTCCGACGCGGGCGTTAGCGGCACTCTTCGCGCGCGCACTTGAATGCGGCCGGGAATTTGATCGGATCCCGTGGACGGCTCCGCTTCAGCCACGATTGATCGCCTCGTGATGACCTGGAACAACCAGCCGATCAGCGTCGACGGTCCAGCGACCATCCGGCACGCGAATCAGGAAGTCCGGATTGACGGTCTTACGGCCCATGCGCTCGACTCGTCCGTCACGCTCAAGGGGATGCTTCCTCGATGCGCAGAATCTTGAAGGCGCGGTGGACCTCGATGCGCAACTGAACCTGGCGACCTGCAGAAGCTATGCACCGCTGAGCGCGGGGCTCACCGCCCAAGGTGGACTCATTCTGACCGGGCATGATTCGAGGATCGCCGCGACGGATCGGTCCCACGCTGTCACTCACCGTAGACAACGCGTCCGTTAACGCCGCAGCGTTGAGGCAGCCGGTTCTCGGGCATTGGTGTCAGGCTGGAAGTGGCCGACGGCGCGCTGCAGCTTCCGATCTCCGCGCCGTCCTCGGTACTGGCCGCCTCGCCGCATCAGGGACCGTCCCGTTTAGCTGGCTGCCTCAGACCCTTCCGTTCGAGATCCCGCGCGGTGCACGACCAGCACAAGTGCGCTGCGACGCTCAGTGATCCTGATCTTGCGTCTCTTCCCAGGGTTCCTGAGAAGTTGAAAGGTGGTGTGTCCGTTCGGCGCTGAGATGGAGGCGCCGCGGCCGGAGGTCGCCTCCGTCACGGGACGCCTCGTCTTTCACAGATCTGCAATTCGACTTCGATGGATTGACTCTAGCGCAGCAGGACATGTCGGAGGTGGTTCGCGAACGGCGACATCGATATCAGCAAGTTTGTGCTGGACGGCACGGTGGGCCACGTCGCGAGGTAACCGGACGCGCGAGGCTTGCTCGAACCGCGCCCTCTCGACCCTGCATGGCTCGGGCGAACGTCAACGCTGCGGCGGCGACGACGTCTGCGAAGCAAGGTCAGGGCCGGCGGGCAGGCCACGCTCGAGATCGCAGCGACCGGGACCACGGGTGAGCCGCTCGTCAAGGGTTCCTCGAGTTGGTCGACGGCCGCATCGCCGTGGCTCGCAGCCTCGGGCTGCCGCGCAAGGTCTGCAAGCCCGATCGACTTTCACCCCAGAGCGCATCACGCTATCGGGCCTCGAAGGCCGCCTCGAACGGGGGACACTCTCGGGTTCTGGCGGACTCGCCTTGTGGGCTGAAGCCGCGTGATGTCAGCCTCCGGATCTCCGCGCAGGATGTCGGATCTGACCAACCGCTGAACGTGCGCAGCTTCAGCAACGCAGACATTCAGGTGACCCAGAAGCGGCGACGATGTGATCGTCGGCGGGTCGCGTCGCGATTCGGGAAGCGGGCCTGACCGAGGATCTCAATCTCGATACCGGCATTTTTGGGTATCTAAACGCGCCGCGCACGTTGGATCTGACCGAGTCGCGTAATCCATTGCTCGAGCACGTCCGCTTCAACCTGATGGTCAACACCGAGAGCCCGATGCTCGTCGACAACAATCTCGCCAAGGCCTCAGATCGACGCCAATCTGCGCGTTCTCGGCGATCGTGCACGAAACAGGGATGTCCGGCCAGCTCCAGCTGGGAAGAAGGCTCAGTGCTGACGCTCAACGAACGCCAGCACCACGTGCAGCGCGGCGTCATCGACTTCATCGACGATCGCCGAATCGTCCCCTCCTTCGATTTTCAACTAGCGACGACTGCGAAGCACTACGACATCATGATTGAGGCTACCGGCACTCCTGGCGATACCCAGACGACGTTGACGTCGGACCCGTCGCTGCCCGAGCCGGACATCATGGCGCTGCTCGTGACCGGACGCATTGTGATGAGATGCGCGGTGAGGAATTGAAGTGGCCCGCAACCAGGTCTCTCATATCTCGGCGGCCGGGTGGGGCCGACGCCGGGAGAAGCCTCGAGCATGCGACCGGTCGAGCACTGTGAAGATTGAGCCGAATGTCATTGCGAGCGAGGCGGAGCCGACCGCACGGCTCAGCGTCGGCCGGAATCTCACGGATGATCTCAGCCTCGTTTACTCTGACGGATCGTGAACAGCAGCGATCAGGTCTGGATAGCTGAGTACGACGTGACGCGACAGTTCGTGACCCGGACGGTGCGCCGAGCGACCGGCAGTTTCAGGTTCGACTTCCGCCATGAGGTTCGATCGTGGCGTTCCCGATCAGCGACGCACGAAACGGACACATCAGATCATTCGCTCGTCTCGGTGAGCGGCTCAGCTCCGATAAGCGAGGAGGATGTCCGTAAGGCATCCGCTGAAAGTTGGCGACAGCTATACGACTTCTTCGAAGTGCGCCAGGCTGTGCAGCGCGTGAATGCGGTATCGAGAGTCGGAACCGGTTGCAGTCGCGGTTGCGCGTCGATCGTGTCATCCACGACAACAACGTCGATCTGACGCCGAAATATCACCGCGGCGTGGGGCCCGGCGGTCGTCCTCGTTTTCGAGGGATCGCGCCCGCCACCGAGAAGGCTTCGCGTGAACATAGGCGCCTGGCGCTCTGGCATCGCGGCGATGTTCTGACACGCAGCGTGCCGACGATATCCGAGATGCACTGAAAGCGAGGTGCCGTGGTTGAGCAGCGCCATCTCGATCCGAGGATCGAATATGGCCCGACCCCGAGATCAACTCGACGCGCCGCGTGACATTCCGTGTCGATGCCGCCGCTCGCTTCGATCGTGTCGATCTCGCGTTCACGGGGCACAGGGCATCGGCGAAAAAGAGCTGAAGGCTATCATCAGGATCAGAAGCTTGGCCCGAAGGTCTACACCGATCCGGGGTCCGTCACGGATCTCCTGCAGCGATCTATCGTGAGCGCGGCTTCCTCGACGCCGTCGTCGACGGACCGGTATCAATTCGATCCTGCGACGCGTCAGGCACGGGCCGCTGGCCGTTTCGCGACGAGGGACCACAGCGCGAAGATTCGACAGGTGCTGATGGCGGGGAATCATGTACGACACCCCGGCGCCTGATTTCCCGAAGGTCCCCGCGGTCGTCGGCGATCCATACCGGCCGGCCGCGGCGGAGGCGTAACGCCGAATCGTGGAGCTGCGCGAGCTCTACTGGAGCAAGGGGCACAACGAAGCACGTTCGGAGTATCAGGTTGGCGTCGATCGACCCCAGCGGGTGTGCCGGACTTGCATTTCAACATCGAGGAAGGCAAACGGTCGGTGGTTGCTGCAATCGACGTCAACGGTGCGCAGGAGACCACTCCGCAGCTAGTGCGCAGCGCAGCTGGAGATTCAGGCCGGCGAACCGCTCGATCTCTCGGCGCTGAGCCGATCGCGCAAGAACCTGTACAGCACGCGCGCGTTCGCGCCTCGTCGATAATCACGCGGAACCCGCTCGGTAACGAGTGGCCTTGCCGCCGGCGGCCGCGGAGGAGGGCGAGGTGGCGAACGCGAACGCCGACGAGGTTCCTGACGGTGAGCTCGATCGAGGCTGCGAGCCTTCTCCCTTCAGCAGCCGGACGACGTTCCGATGCGGGTCAATGTCGCGGTTCGCGAGGTGCAACCGTGCCCAGATTCAACTACGGTGCGCCATTCGGTCACGGAGCGCGGCTGGGCGGCATCGTCAATATCGCGAATCGCCAACTCGCTGGGCAAGGCTCGGCGAAATCGGCCTTCAGACACGCCAGCATGACCTCGCAAATCCACGACGCGCGAATCTACTTCAGTCAGCCGACCCTGCGCTACTTTCCGCTGGAGACGATCGCATCCGTCTGCCATCGCGAGGAACGAAACCCCGCCACCAGCACAACCGAGGCCTTCAACTTTCGATCGCCGCGGGTGTGTCGATCCGGCAGGAAATGAAGCTGCGGCAAGATCACTTCTGCGTTTGAGCTACGGCTATCGCTTCGGAACGTGGGCCCGCGCAACTGGTCGCCCGATCTGGCACAGCCGGGTCCGTCGCCGTTCATCCGCGTATCGCCGTTTACGAGCACACCGACTCGTGCAGACGCGAGACGAAGTGCTCGATGCAACGCAAGGGTCATTCTTGTCGCAGGCGGCTTCGGGTGTCGCCGCACTGGCTGGGTGCAGACAGCTACCCCGGGCGCTTACTCGGCCAGTACTTTCGCCATTTCCCGCTCGCAGCCGCCGAGCGCGGCAAAGTTCCTCTTCACGAATTGAAATCGTTCGGCCGCGGCTCGTTTTTGCGAGCGGCGTTCGGCTTGGCCTCGCGCGCGGCGCCGAACGTGGAGGCGGTGCCGTTCAGCTGAACGCTTTCGCGGGCGGCAGCACGACGCTGCGAGGGCCTGGCGCAAAACACGATCGGGCCCATCGGGGTCGACGGCGTGCCGCTGGGCGGCGAAGCGATGCTCGTGCTCAACAACGGCGAGCTGCGGTTTCCACTCGTCTGGCTGTTCGATGGCGTCACGTTCATCGACATCGGCAACGCCTGCGATCGCGCGTCGAATTTCTCGTTTCCTGGAACCTTCGTGCAGATAGTGGCGTCGTGGCCTCCGGCTGCACGTGCCCCGGTTCGTGGTTCGGGTCGACTACTACGGCATTCCGCTCTAATCCCCGTCTGGGCGAACCGGGAAGCCGTCTCTTCATCAGCATCGGCCAGGCGTTCTTGTGAAACGCGTCCTCTCACCCAGCTCACACGGCCCACTTTGTGCTCAGTGTGGAGGTGCCGCCTGCGCTGCCGGTGACGTCCCGCGGGCGGCGGCGGGAGGCGGCGGCTTCGGACCGCCCGCGCCCTACTGGCAGGCCGGACCGTTCAAGGCGTTACGGCCGGCGGACGTCGTCGGCACGTGGATCGCCCTCGTTCGGCCTGGGCATGAACAAGCAGATCTTCACCTTCTCCTGGTCGGTGACCGGCTCCGGGGCGTGGTGTGCGGCCGCTGCGACAACACCTACACGATTGGGGCGATGGAGAACGTCGTCATCGTCGGCGACACCCTGTACTTCGACATCGTGCACCAGGACTGGGGCGAGAGCGACCCGCCGACCTTCAATCGGAATATCGTGGCCCAGGTCGTGCAGAACGAGATGATCGCCGCCATTCTCGGGAAGGACCTCGTGATCGATCCTGCCAATCCACCCGCGCGGCCGGCGGGACGCGGCTTCACGCTCGTCGGGCCGATTGCTCCCGAGGGACGAGAGGGAACAGCTCCGAGGGCGTCGACGTCTGGGGACCAGGTACCGGCTCCGCCATCCAGCCGCCGCCCGGCAGGACGCCGATCCGGCCGGTGAGCCCAGGTCGATAGTCAAGTCGATCGGCTGACGTTACTGGCGCGCCACGCTGGAGCCTGTGGTCGTTCCATCGCTGAGATCTTGCCACGCGGTCGACTGTGCGGTCGGGCCGCGTTAGAGCTCCACGTGTGGCTTGAACGCTCCAGCCCACAGTACCGCGATGGCCGGTGGCGGCGGCTTGAACGAGCTGCCGGTGCGTGCCGTCGAACGCGTTGGCTTCGCACGCGTAGAAGCCGAGCACGCCGGCCGGTGCTGGCCGTTAGATGCGAGGGCGACGGCCAGCGCGCTGCGCAATGGAGACCGATCCTCAGCGCCGCCTCGTCGAGGTCCGGGGCGCGCGTCGGAGTTCACGGCGATTTGGCCCTGGTGCCGCTTCACTCCAGCCGCTCAGCCTGGTGGCCAAGGGGATTCTCGTCGAGCGCCGGAGCAATACGTAACTGAACGAAGCACAA
>ERZ1370068.3499-contig-261_pt1 | contig 37818 bp, 40 predicted proteins | sample MGYA00561227_ERZ1370068 | MGnify/ENA primary metagenome ERZ1370068 (study PRJEB38410, sample SAMEA6850437) | metagenome | study: Metagenomic assessment of the ecological functions of the soil: analysis of the soil microbiota associated with the...
GCATGCTTCGTTCAGTTACGTATTGCTAAGCTGTACGCGTACGCGCGGCCGGGGTCACGCCATACAGTGGTTGACGCCGACCACGCCGGGAGGTCGACGGGCGCGAGCTACGCCAGAATCACGCGCCCGGTGGAAGCCGCAGACCGCAAACGCGCGGGCAGCCCCTGCGCGTCCCGCAGAGAGCGTGTCGCTCGCCCCAGCCGATCACGCTGCGGTTCGGTGCCCGCGACCGGCCGCGGCTCCGCCGCCCGCTAGCGGTACAGGCACCACCCGGTCGCCGCAGGGCGCAGCGAGCCGCGTGCCGTCGGGCGACGACCGTGTCGTGCCAGACGACGACGCCGGGCGGCGTGAACGAGCGCGGCGGGCGCCGCGCGGCCAGCGGCGCGCATCGTACTATCCGCGTGTCCTGGCTGCCTCGCGGCCGGCGAACACGATCGCCGCGGCCGCCCGGCAGCGAACGTGGCCCACTCGCAGTCCGGCGATCGGCCGGGTCCTGCAGGATGCGCACCTCGCCGGCGCCGGTGGGCACGAGCTGCAGGCGGTCGCGCGACAGCACGGGGATCGTGAGCACGGGCGCCGTCCGGCGATAGCGCGGTCGGCCGCCGGGGCCGATGCGCACCGGCACCGAACCGTCGGTCCTGCGCAGGTAGGTCGCGTACTCGGGCCCGCCGCCCTCGCCGCTCTCGACGAACAGGACCTGCCGCCGTCGGGCGTGAGCTGCGAGAGCTGCGAGAGGTCGAGCCACGACAGGTCGCGCTCGCCCTCGTCGTCCAGCGCGTCGGAAGTAGGTCTCCTGGCGCATGGTCGTGCGCTCGAGCAGCACGCGACCGTCGGGCGCCATGTCATGCAGGATCAGCCGGCCGCAGCGCCGGGCGTGATCATGCGCACGCGCCCGTCGAGGGCGACCGCGTACAGCGCGTTGTCGGCGCCCATGCTGCGACGGCGGTGAACCACACCTCGCGGCCGTCGGGCGACCAGGCCAGGCCCTGCGAGCTGACCAGTCGGCGGAGAGGGTCGCGCGCGCGGCCCTGGCGGTCGACCACCACCACGTCGCCGCGGTCGTCGCCGCGCATCGGGTGCTCGAGGAACGCGATCACGGTCGCGCCGCGGCGAGAGCGCACGTGCGTCGGCCGCAGGGCCTCGCAGAGCACGGTGCCGATCGGGTACTCGATGCCGCCGCCGCGACGGCACGCCGCGCACGACCGCGAAGTCGCTGCCGTCCGTGGCCCAGTCCGCCGCGCGCGTCGTCCAGCACGTCCTTGGCCGCGGCCGCCCGTGCAGGGCACGCGCGTCAGCATCGCGCCGGCCGGCAGCGGACGCGGCGCCGTCGCGAGGAATGCGACTCTGCCCGGTCAGCGAGACGCCCACAGCGCGCGCCGCGCCGGCGGCGGCCGCGCCTCAGGCTCTCGGTGCGCACCGCGAACACCGCGGCAGCTTGCCCTTCCCAGGCGGCGCTGTAGACGACGTCGCCGCCAGGCGCGCAAGCGGGCGGCCGAGGAAGCCCGCTGAGCCGAACGTGAGGCGGTGGAACGCCGGCGCGTGCGCGCCGCGCCGAGCGCAGCCAGGACGATCGGTCGTGGCGGCGCCCACCCGATGACGAGGCCGACCATCCAGGGCGCGAGCCGGCGCGCGCAGCGCCGTCTCGAGCCAGGAGCGCGTCCACCGGGTGCAGGCGCGGGAAGACGCGACGATCGGGATCCTCGACCGCGCGGCGGCGGCACCCGGCAGAGGCACCGGCGTCCTCCGCGCGGCGCGGCGTCGCTCGCGGCGGCGCGATCGCCTCCGACCTCGCCGATGAACCGATAGCCCCGGCGGGGCAGCGTCTCGATCCAGCGCGGCGTCGCGCGCCTGGTCGCCCAGCGCGCACCGGATCTGGCGGATGCAGAAGTTCAGGGCCTGTTCGAAGTCGACGAAGGTGCCGTCGGACCAGACCTCGCGCTGGATCTCCTCGCGCGTCAGCAGGCGGCCGGGCTGGCTGGCCAGCAGCGCCAGCACGCGGAAGGGCTGGAGCTGCAGCTTTGACGCGCGCGCCCGCCTTCCACAGCTCCGCGCTGTCGAGGTCCAGCTCGAACGAGGCCGAAGCGGAGTCCCGCGGAACGGGACCTGCCTCGGCGCGCGAAGGTTGGGTTCAGCGCCCATCGCTGCCTCCCCTGTCCGACCCCGCCCTGGGAGTAGCATCTCAACGTGCCATTCGCCTTCACGGACGCGCACAGGATCGCGTCTGCCAAGTCACTTCTGGTCAGCGACTTGTGGCGCCTCAGCTCCCTCATCCGGGACTCAGGCGCTCCCCATACGAGCGGTTGGATCGGGAGCATCCCGGTCTACGAGTGCTAGGCGAAGTGCTTAGAGGACCGAGCGATACAGATCGAGGCGCTGAAGTGGCGTCGAAGGGACGCGGGTTAGAAGGTCCCGGTCCACTCCTGGGCGGCCTCCGCGGCGAGCGCCGGAAGCTCGTCCAGGCGACTACGCCGAGAGCCTCAGGCGCCGCGGGCAAGCCGCCGCGTCTCGACCAAGCGCGTCCAATCGATTGGCCAGCGTGTGCGCGGGCGAGGTCGCCCGAGATGTCCGGATGCGACGAGCAGCTCGGCGTACCGCGTCGGACGCGACCGGCACGTTCCAGCGGTCACCGACGCGAGCATCAGCCCGACCGCGATCCGTGCGTCGTGCCGTGGTGCGCCGTGAGCGGGTTCGCGCAGGCGTGGGCGGCGCCGAGCATCGAGGCCTCGACCGCGAGCGCCGGCCCAGAACGAGCCCAGCAGCATGTCGCCCCGCGCGCTCGAGGTCGCCCGGCGCGTCCAGCACGCGCTCGTAGCTGACCGCCCAGCAGCCGGAAGGCCTCGCGCGAGAAGCAGGTCCGGACACCGGCGAGCGCTGCGTGTCGCGGTGACCGACGTCTCGACCGCGTGGGAGATCGCGTCGTAGCCGGCGACCGCGGTCACGCGTCGCGGGCTGCGTAGACGCGTGAGCTCGGGATCGAGCAGCGCGACGCGGAAGGCCGCGCCGGATCGCCGCACGCCATCTTCGCGGTGCGTGCGTGCGTCCGAGATGAGCGCGTACAGCTCTGCGCCTCGCTGCCGGTGCCCGGCGGTGGTGGGCACGCCGATCATGCGGCAGCAGCGGCGAGCTGGGTCTTGCGCGTAGCCGCGGTAGTCCGCCATGGTGCCGCCGTTCGTGACGACGAACGTCGATGCCCTTCGCGCAGTCGAGCGAGCTGCCGCCGCCCAGCCCGACGAGCGAGTCGATGCCGCGCCTGCGCGGCCACGCCGGCGCCGGCGCGCGACCATGTCGCAGTCGGGTTCGTGGTCGAAGCGCGTGGAACGCCAGACGTCGATGCCCGCGGCCTCGAGCGACTGCCGTGGCGCGGTCCGCGTGGCCGGCGCGCGCACGATCCGGGTCCGCGACCAGCAGCGTGCGCCGGAAGCCCAGCTCGCGCGCCAGCTCGCCCACGCGCGAGCGTCGCCCGGCGCCGAACAGCGAGCGCGGCTGCGCAGCGCGAAGTCGAAGGGCGTCAACTACGGCGTCGCCTCGCCAGCGCACCAGAGCTGGTTGCGGTTCGCGATGTAGCAGCGCGCCGTTGGCCGGCACCGGCCGTCGAGTAGACGGAGCTGCCCATGTTCATCTCGGCCAGCAGCTTCTTCCTCCTTGCCGGCCTGCGAGCACGACCACGTCGCCGTCCTCGTCGCCCAGGTAGACCTTGCCGTCCACGACCAGCGGCGAGCCCCACATCGCCGGCGAGCATGTCGTGGGTCCAGAGCGTCCGTGCCCGTCTTGGCGTCGAGCGCGTGCAGGAAGCCGCTGAAGTCGGCGTATGTAGAGCGATGCCGTCGTGGATGGCCGCGGTCGAGATCGACCGGCGGATCTTGTCGTAGTGCCAGACGCGTGCCGGTCTGGGTGATGTCGCCGCGCTTGGTGGGATCGATCGCGTAGAAGTGCCCGACGCCCTCGCCGTGCTCCGGGTCCTGGCCGTTGCGCGATGTAGACGACGCTCCTCGTAGACGACCGGCGTCGCTGATGACCTCGTTGCGCGTCTTCGGCCACACCGAGTCCTTGGGGTTCAGGTCGAACTCCCACAGCTTCTTGCCGGTCTGCGCCTCGTAGCCGCGCACCCAGCCGTCGCCCTGGCCGTGGATCGACCTGCCGTCACGCCGCCGATCTCGCCGACCGTCGGCGACGACCACTGGCCGTGCAGGATCCTGTCGCCGGGCGAGTGCGTCCTCCCACACCACCTTGCCCGTCTTCTTGTTGACCGCGATGATCGCCGGCGACGCGCGGCGACGGGATGTTGACGTGGCTTTCGTCCTGGCCGTTCGAGGTGCTGACGTAGATCGAGATCGCCGCACGATCGACCGGCGACGAGTTGCGCCAGGTTGTGCTGGCAGCACGCCCGAGCTCGTCCATCATGTCGCAGCGTCCAGACGACGTCGGCGTCGTTCTGGCCCGTCAGCTTCTCGTCCTGTCACGGCCCGTCGTTCTCGCCGTCGCGGAAGCCCTCGGTGTCGAGGCACATCAGCTCGCGCGCGGTTCGCTCACGTAGTACACGCCGGTCGTCCTCGACCAGCGGCGACGATGCGATGCCCTGGTACGGCCAGTCGTTCGCGCGGCCCGCGACGCCAGCTTCTCGTGCGTCGTTCTGCCAGAGGAACTCGCCGTCCGACTCGCGGAAGGCCATCAGCACGCCGCGGTCGCCCTGGCCTGCTTGGGGTCGCGCAGCCCCTCGTTGTTGGTGCCGACGAAGATCTTGCCGCCGGCCACCACGGGGTTGCCGTAGCTCTGCGAGCCCAGCGCGGCGACCCACTTCACGTTCTTCTTCGTCTTGACGTCCCAGGTCGTCGGCAGGCCCTTCATGCGTCGACACCATGTTGCGCGACGGCGTCCCGCCCACGACTGGCCAGCTGCCGCCGGGATCGCCGCCCGGACGTCGCGGCCAGCGCGGCCAGCACGGCCGCGCTCATCCACGTGGCTCGAGTCATCTGGAATCTCGCTTCTAGCCGCCCTCGGCTGAACCAGGCCCAGCCGGGCCGCCAGCCAATCCTGCCGGTCGCGGACGGCCTGCTCCGACAATCCGTGCCCGCTTCGTACCAATGGATCTCCTTCGGCCTCGCTGCGGCCAGCGAAGAACGCGTCCGCGCTGGCCTTCGGCACGTAGACGTCCTCGTTCGCGAAGCTGGCAGTAACGGGCGCCCTGGCCTGGCCCACGTAGCACGCACGAGGTCCGAGCGGCTCAGCTTCTTCACGAACCGCTCGCGCTCCGCTCCGGCGATTCGCGCTCAGCGGGAACCAGTCCGCGAACGACGTGGTGCCCGCCTGCAGGGCGAGCGCCGCGTTCACCCGCGCGGTCCACGCCGGCCAGCACGGCGCCGTACATGGCCCCAAAGTCGTGGCCGACGTAGGCGACGCGCGTCTTGTCCACGTCAGGCCGGGCCAGCAGCACGTCCAGGGCCTCCGCAGCGCGCGCACCTGCTCGACCGAGTGGTCGTAGTCCTGCGCCGAGTCGCGCGAGCGGAACCAGCGGGATCGGACCACATGGTCTCGATCAGCAGCGAGACGACGCCGCGCCGCGCGCCAGGTCACGGAGAACTGCTCGCCGCGAGGAGAACTGCCGTGCGGTTCGAGTCCTTCTCCCTTGGGCGCGTACCAGTGCACGAACAGCACGGCCGGGCGCGACCGGCCCGGGCCCTCCGGCCCGACCAGGGTAGGCCGCCGTGCGCCCGCCGCCGGGCTTGCGAAGGTGAGGTCGCTTTCTCGACGCCGTCGCGCGCGGACATGCCGGCCTCCCGGACGTCGAGCGGCAGGCCGTGGTCGTACTCGAACAGCGCGGCCGAGCCGCGGCCGGCAGCTGGGAGGACGGCTGCGCCGCGGCGGGGGCGGACCGTTCCACGGCGACCTTCACGTTGTCGAACTCCACCTCGACCGGCGCGTCCGCGTACAGCCCGGGGCTGCCGTGCAGGTTCAGGATGGGATCGACGCGCTCCAGCGTCCACGCGTCCGGCTCGGCCTCGCCGGTGGGCCAGGCCTTGCCGCGCGCGCACCGTGGCGCGTCCTCACTTGTCGGCTCGCCAGCTTGAGGGTGGTACCAGGTCTCGGGCTTCCAGGGAAGGCTCGCGTGCGCGTGCGCGCGGTCTCAGGCTGCCACGACTGCAGCTCGATCTTCTGGGGGTTCCCGAACAACACCAGCTGGTAGCGCTGCGCCACCACGCCGGCGTCGCCCATCTGGCGGTGCTGCTCGTGCGCGAGCACGTCCGCCTCGGTCGTGTAGTTGGCGAGGTGCCCGTCCGCCCATGAAGACGCGCCGCGCTTGGTGAACGGGTTGTCGGCCAGCTTCACGAGCGTCTTGGCGCCCGCGTCGCCGCGCGCGAACTTGCCGGTCGCGTTCATCCACTGCGCCGGCACCGCGCCGTTCTCGAAGTCCCACTTCAGGGGCGCGCGGGGATGCACGCACGCGCGCCGTCGCCCGACAGCTCGCCGGAGGTGGCGCGCTGACGGTCCCCGCCTGCGCGCCCGTGCCCGCGGTCGTGAGCTGGCCCGAGGCGCTCACGGCGCCCTGAGCGATCCAGGGCCCAGGTGACCTTCGGCTCCTCGCGAATGAGCCGGCCCTGCGCGTCGAAGAGCCGCACCGTGAACTGCACGCGGTCGCCCGGCGTCAGCGTCAGCTCGGTGGGCGACACCTGCAGGTGCGTGGCGGGCTCGACGCCCGCGGGCAGTGGAGCCGGCTTCGCCGTCGGCGCCGCGGCCGACTTGCGGCCGATGCAGTACAGTCGCGCTCCCGCTCGTCAGGACACGCGGCCCCGCGACACCGCGACCGACGCCAGGATCGCGTCCGGGTTGTCCTCGGTGCCGAGCTGGTCCGAGTCGAGGACGGTCACGCCCGCGGCGCCCGGCTTCAGGATGAAGAACTTCCCGTTCTCGGTGCCCACGTAGAGCTTGCCGTCCGCGAGCACCGGCGACGCCTTCTGGATGGTGCCCAGGTTGAACTGCCAGAGCTGCTTGCCCGTGCTGGCGTCGAACGCGAACAGGTTGGCGCCGTTGTCGACCTGGTAGAGCCGGTCGCCGTCCAGCACCGGCGACGAGTAGCCGCCCTGGAACCGGTGATCGACCAGCGGACGTTCTCCTTCTTGAGCGCGCCCTTCGCGGTCGCGTCCACGCCGGCCAGCAGGCCCATCTCGCTCGAGTCAGGTTCTCCTCGCTGTGGCTCACGATGGCGGTGGTGCCCGAGAGCAGCACGCCGGTGTTGAGCCCGCGCTTGCTGATCGCGTAGTCCCAGACCGGCTCGCCCGTCTCCGGCTTGATGGCGTGGATGGCGCCGTCGCTGCCGCCCCGATCATCAGGCGCAGGCCGTTCACCACGGCGATGATGGGCGGCGCGTACGTGGTATCGAACGGCCGGCCGCCGGGCGAGCTCACGCTAGACGGTCGCGCCCGTCTTCTTGTCGAACGCGAAGAAGCGGTGCGCGCCACGCGCCTGCGCCCCAGCCGGAAGCGATGCCGCTCACGATCACCAGGTCGCCGTCGAGCACTGGGCGACACCGTGCGCCCGCCGTGCGTGGTGACGAGGCCGAAGTCCTCCACCAGCGAGCGCTCCCACAGCAGCTTGCCCGCGGGATCGAGCGCCAGCAGCGTGCCGCCCACGCCGAACGCGAAGACGTTGCCGGTCGATCTCGTCGCCCGCGGGCGACGCCCAGCCCGATGCGGTGCGGCGGCACGTCGGAGTGGTAGACGTTGAAGCGGTGCTCCCACAGCAGCTTCCCCGTGTCGGCGTTCAGGCACAGCACGCGCTCCTGGCGCTTCTCGCCCTCGTCGGCCGCGTCCTGCAGGTACAGGCGGTTGCCGAGAACGATCGGCGTGGAGCGCCGCCGTACGGCGCCTTCCAGGCCAGGTTTCTGCCCGGCTGGCCGACCAGGAGGTCGGCAGGTTCTTCTCGGCGGAGCGCCCATCGCGCTCGGGCCCGCGCCACTCGGGCCAGTCGCCCGCTCGTGCAGAGGCGCCCGCGAGCAGTGCGAGAACGAGGAGAGAAAGCGGCGAAGGAACGCCATCATTCTCTGCTCCAATCAGTTGGATGAGAAACCCGATCAATCCGGAATCGGCTCCGGCCCCGAACAGCTATACTCCGGCAGTTTGGCGCAGCGGACAAGGGTGGGGCAACCCGCGCGCCTGGCGGCTCCATGATCCTGCCCGTGCTCCTGGCCCTGGCCCGGCCCGCGCCCGCGCCGGGCCTCCCGACGCGCCCGTCTACAACGGGCGCGACGGACAGCTCGCCGTCGCCATCCCCGCCTCGAAGACGAGGTGCGCATCGACGGCGTGCTGGATGACGCACCGTGGCTGCACGCCGCGCGTCTCGTCGGCTTCTCATCCTACGCCCCGTGGACGGCGCGCCCAGCGCCGAGCCGACCGAAGTGCTCGCGTTCTACTCGTCGACCGCGATCCACTTCAGCGTGCGCGCGCACGCGGCGCCGGCACGGTGAGGGCCACGCTCGCCAACCGCGACCGCCTCGACACCGAGGACCAGGTGCGCTTCTTCCTTTCGACATTCAACGACGGACGCCAGGCGCTCTACTTCGCGGTGAACCCGCTGGGCGTGCAGGCGGACGGCGTGCTGGTCGAGGGCACCGCGACGCGCGGCGGCGGCTTCCAGGGTCTCGCCACCGGGCGCGAGAGCCCGACCTCGCCCCCGACTTCGTGTTCGAGTCGAAGGGGCGGCTGACGCCGGACGGCTACGAGGTCGAGGTCCGCATTCCCTTCAAGACCTTGCGCTTCCCCAAGGCCGAGCGCCAGTCCTGGGGCCTGCACGTGACCCGCATGCAGCAGTGGAACGCGCACGAGGACTCGTGGGCGCCCGCGAAGCGCGCGGCCGCGTCGTTCCTGGCCCAGGGCGGCACGCTCGACGGGCTGGCCGGATTGAAGCGCGGCCTGGTGCTGGACCTGAACCCGGAGGCCACGGGCACGGTGGTCGGGCCCCCGCGCCCGACGGCTTCCAGTACGACACGAACCGGCCCGCCGTCGGCGCGCAACGTGCGCTGGGGCGTGACGTCGAACCTCACGCTGAACGGCACGGTGAACCCGGACTTCTCCCAGATCGAAGCGGACGCCAGCCAGTTCACGTACGACCCGCGCAGCGCGCTCTTCTACCGAGAAGCGGCCGTTCTTCCTGGACGGGCTCGAGCAGTTCGACGCCGCAACCGGCTCATCTACACGCGGCGCATCGTGGACCCGGTCGGCGCGGCCAAGCTGTCCGGCAAGATCGGCGGCAGCTCCCTCGCGTTCCTCTCCGCGGTGGACGGCGCCAGCCAGTCGCTGAACGGCTCGCACCCGCGCTACAACCTGATGCGCCTGCAGCGCGACCTCTTCGGGGATCGAAGGCGGCGCTGGTCGTGACCGACAAGCGGGACGGTCCCGATTCCAACACGGTGGTGGCGGGCGACACCCGCATCGCCTGGGGCAAGATCTGGAGCGCTGCAGGCGCAGGCCGGCGTCAGCCGCACCGAGAGCGCGGACCGTGTCTTCAGCGGCCCGCTCCTGCAGGCGGGCCTGGAGCGCAACGGCCGGCGTTTCGGGCTTTCCTGGCGGGGGGACGAGCCTGGGCGAGGACTTCCGCGCCGAGAGCGGCTTCATCGCCCGCCCGCGCGTCACCAACGTGAGCCTCGACCAGCGCTGGACGTTCTTCGGCGGCCCCGGGTCCCGCCTGGAGAGCCTGTCGAGGCGACGTGGTGCTGAACGGCGTGTGGAGCACGCGGGACCTGCTGGACGGGCGGGACGCGCTCGAGCGCAAGGTCCACTTCAACAACAACGCGGTCTTCCGCGGGGGCTGGAAGGCGGGCGCGTCGGTGCTGGTCGAGCGCTTCGACTACGACCCGGAGCTGTACCAGGACTACGGCCTGCTCGGAGAGGACGGCTCCGTGCTCCCGTTCGTCGGGACCCCGTACATCCACAACCTGGACTGGGTGGCGTCGTTCAGCACGCCGCAGTTCTCCGGCTTCTCCGCGTCCTTCCAGCGGGTGTGGGGCCGCGACGAGAACTTCTTCAGTGGTCGCCGGCGGACATCGACTACATCGACGCCTCGCTCGACTACCGGCCCACCGACCAGCTGCGCCTGGAGGGCCGCTACCAGCTCCAGCTCTTCGAGCGGCGCAGCGACGGCAGCACCGTCGGCGTGCGGCACATCCGCGGCTGAAGCTCGAGTACCAGCTGACGCGCGCGGCGTTCCTGCGCGTCGTCGGCGAGTACGACATCGGCCGCCAGGACGACCTGCGCGACGACACGCGCACCGAGCTCCCGATCGTGATCCGCGACGCGGCCGGGGTGTACCAGCCCGCGACGGGCTTCGAGTCGAAGCGCCTTCGCCTGGACTTCCCTGTTCTCCTACCAGCCGGTGCCCGGCACCGTGATCTTCCTGGGCTACAGCAGCCGTCTCGCCGATCCCACCGAGCGCGGCCCCGGCCTGCACCGCGAGGGCGACGGCTTCTTCCTGAAGCTCAGCTACCTGTTCCGCGTCTGACCACGGAGGTCCCCATGCGCCATCCCTCGTGCTCGCGTCCCTGATCCTGGCCGGCGCGACGGTGGCCGCCGCGGATCCCGATCCCAGCCTCACCAGCTGGCCGCAGTTCCGCGGGCCGAACGGCCAGGGCATCTCGACCGAGACCGGCCTGCCGCTCACGTGGAGCCCGACCGAGAACGTCGTGTGGAAGACGCCCATCCCCGGCCGCGGCCACTCATCTCCCGTGGTGTGGGGCAACCGCATCTTTCCTCACCACCGCGGTCGAGGGCGCCGTCAGCAAGCCCGGCTACACCGGGGGCGAAGCACCTCGACGAGGGGCAAGGAGTTCGTGCACCCCGACGGCGTGGGCGCGGACCACCTGCAGACGCTCAAGGTGCTGGCCGTGGACGCCGCCGACGGCAGGTGCTGTGGGAGAAGACCGCGTGGGAAGGCAACCCCTACGACACGCGCCATCGCCGCGGCAGCTTCGCGTCGCCCACGCCGATCGTGGACGGCCAGCGCGTCTACGCGCTGGTTCGGGTCGAGGGCTGTACACGTACGACCTCGACGGGAACCTCCTCTGGAAGGCGCACCTGGGCGGCATCGCCGCCATGGGCGTCGGCGTGAGGACCTCGCCGGTCCTGCACGGCGAGCGGATCATCCTGCAATGCGGACGAGGACAACGGCGAGAAGTCGTTCATCGCCGCACTCGACCGCAAGACGGGGCGCGAGGTCTGGCGCGTGGCGCGCAAGGTCCAGGCGAGCTGGGCCACCCCGGTGCTCGTGAAGGCGGGAAGCCGCGACGAGCTCGTCACCGCAGGCGCCGAGGCCATCATCGCGTACGAGCCCGAGACCGGGAAGGAGCTGCATGGCGCGCCAGGGCCTGGAGAGCAACGCGGTGCCCGTCGCCGGTCGCGGGCCCCGGCGTGGTGGTCGTGACCGCGAGGCTACCCCGCCAAGGTCGGCGATGGGGATCCAGCCCGGCGGCAGCGGCGACGTCACCGGCACGCCGCGCGTGCTGTGGCGGTACGAGAAGGGCACCGGCGTACGTCCCGTCGCCCATCCTCTACCGCGACCTCGTCTACCTGGTGATCGGACCCGCGGGCTCGTGACGGCGCTCGACGCCAGGACGGGAGCGGTGAAGGTACAGGCGGCCGACCGCCCATCCCGGCCACGTTCATGGCTTCGCCGGTCGTGATCGACGGCCGCATCGTGCTCATGAGCGAGGACGGAGACGCGTTCGTGATCAAGCCGGGGCCGGTGCACGAGGTCGGGCGCACCAACTCGCTGGGCGAGCCCATCTTCGCGTCGCCGGCCGTCTCGCAGGGGCCGCATCTTCATCCGGGGCGCCTCGAACCTGTACTGCATCGGCACCCGGAAGGGGCTCGTAGGGGACCGCCGTGGGCAACCATCCTGTCGGACGTCGCTTCGCCTTGCGCGGGCTCGCGCAGCGCAGGAGCTTCACGGCCATGGCCCTGGCCACGCTCGCGATCGGCATCGGGGCCAACGCGGCCGTCTACAGCCTGGCCGAGGGGATGCTGCTGCGGCCGCTGCCCTTCCGCGAGCGGAGCGCCTGGCGATGGTCTGGGAGCGCAACGTCTCGCGCAACCGCGCGCGCAACGTCGTGAACCCAGGAACTACCTGGCGTGGCGCGACCGCAGCCCGTGTTCGGGCAGATCAGCGGCGTTCGCGTCCGGTGACGCAAACCTGACCGGGGCCGGCGCGCCCGCCTGAGGTCGGGGCCGGGGTCGTCACCACCAACCTGTTCGCGACGCTCGGCGTGGGGCCGTCGCTGGGACGCGGGTTCACCGACGAGGACGCGCGGCCCGGCGCGCCGCACGTCGTGATCGTCCGGACGGGCTCTGGCAGCCAGTTCGCCGCCGACCGCGGCGTGCTTCGGCCGCTGCGCGCCCGCGTGACTGGCGAGCCGGCCACCGTGGGTGGGCGTGATGCCGGACGCCTTCGCGCTGCCGCCCGACAGCGAGCTGTGGCAGCCGTTCACGATCGGCAGGGCGGGCTGCGGCGTGACGCGCGGGCGGTTCCCGATGAGCGTGGCCCGGCTGCGCCCGGGCGTGACAGTCGGCGAGGCCAGGCCGCACTCGACGTGCTGGCCGCGCAGCTCGTAAGGGAGCGGCCGGAGTTCAACGGTTGGGACGCGTTCGTGGCGGCGCTGCACGCGGACATGGTGCGCGACGTCCGGCCGGCGGTGCTGGTGCTGTTCGGCGCCGTGGGCCTGGTGCTGCTGATCGGCTGCGGCAACCTGGCGACGCTGCTGCTGGCGCGCGCCCTGGCCCGCGAGCGTGAGATCGCGATCCGCCGCGCGCTGGGCGCGGGCACCGGGCGGTTGCTGTCGCAGCTGCTGACCGAGAGCCTGGTGCTGTCACTGGGCGGCGCCGCGCTGGGCCTGGTGCTGGCGTCGTGGCTGACGCGCGCGCTGATGGCGCTGGTGCCGGCCGAGACGCAGGCGCTGTTCCACCCGGCGCTCGACCTCCGGGCGGCCGCTTTCGCGGTGCTGCTCGCGGTCGTGGCGGCGTTGCGGCCTGGCTCCGGCCTGGCAGACGGTGCGTCCGATCTGGTGCGCGCCCTGCGCGAGGGGGGCGCGGGCAGCGGGCTCTCGGGCAGCCGCCGCCGGATCGCGCGCGCGGTGGTGGCCGGCAGATCGCGCTGTCGCTGGTGCTGCTGGTGGGCGCGGGCGTGCTCCTGCGCAGCTTCGAGCGCCTCTCGACCATGGACGCCGGCTTCCGGACCGATCGCGTCCTCTCGCTGCGCGTCGACCTCACGGGCGAGCGCTACGCGGACGCCGGCGCGGCGCGCTTCTACGACGAGGCGCTCGCGCGCATCGCCGCGCTGCCGGGCGTCGAGTCCGCGGCGGCCATCAGCTGGCGTCCGTTCGGCGTCGGCTCGGCCACGCGCTTCCTCGTGCCCGACCGGCCGGCGCCCGCCGCGGCCGGGAGCCGGTGGCGGAGGTGCGCATCGTCTCGCCGGGCCTGTTCCGCACGCTCGGGATCCCGGTGCGCGAGGGCCGCGACTTCGACGCGCGCGACGTCGCGGGCCGGCCGCAGGCCGTCATCGTGAACGAGTCGGTCGCCCGCGAGCTCTGGCCGGGCCAGAGCGCGCTGGGCCGCCGCATCGCGATGCAGTGGGGCGCGCCGCTCGACGCCGAGATCGTGGGCGTGGTGGGGGACGCGCGGCTGGTCGGGCTCGACACGCCCGCCCGCGCGACCCTCTACTGGCCCGCGGGCCAGGTGCGCAACCCCGCCATGACGCTGCTCGTGCGGTCGTCCGGCGAGCCGGGCGCTCCGGCCGCGCCGGTCCGACAGGCGCTGGCGGCCCTCGATCCCGAGCTGCCGGTCGCGAAGGTGGCACCCGCTCGCGGACGTGATGTCCGGCAGCATCGAGCGCCCGCGCGTGGTGTTCCTGGTGATCGGCGCGTTCGCGGCCACCGCGGTCCTGCTGGCGGCGCTGGGCCTGTTCGGCGTGCTGTCGGTGTCGGTCCGCCAGCGTCTCCCGGAGATGGGCGTGCGCCTGGCGCTGGGCGCGCGGCCGCGCGACGTGGCGGGGCTCGTCCTGCGCGAGGCGGCCGCCACGGCCGGCGTCGGCGCGGCGGTCGGCCTCGCGGGCGCGCTCGCGCTGTCGCGCGTGCTGGAGCGGCTGTTGTTCCGAGACCAGCAGCGCGCGACCCGCTCGCGATCGCCGGCGTGGTGGCGCTGGTCGCGCTCGTCAGCCTGGCCGCGGCCTGGTTCCCGGCCCGGCGCGCCAGCCGCGTCGATCCGCTGAAGGCGCTGCGGACGGAGTGACCCGCGGCGGCGGTCCGCTCGTTCCCGGTCCCGCTAGCTCCCCTGGGACACGCGGGCGGCCAGGGCTCGTCGCCGCCCTCGTGCCAGACGAAGAACTCGCCCGAGAGCGGGGCCCGCGTGTCGCGGCTGAACAGGATCGATCGGCCGCTGGGCGAGAACACGGCGCCCACCGGCCGCGTCCTGGCTGACCTCGGCCCGAGCTTCACGCGCGGCGACCAGCCGTCCGCCGTGCGGCGCGTCTCGTAGAGGCCGTCGCCGGCCATCACGATCAGGCGCGAGCCGTCGGCGGAGGAGCAGCGGCTCGTACTCGTCGCCGGCGGTGTTGACCGAGGGACCCAGGTTCTCGACGGTCCAGCGGCTGGACGAGTCGGCGCGGGCGCGCCAGATGTCGTTCCTGCCGTGGCCGCCCGGGCGCGCCGAGCCGAAGTACAGCCAGCCGTCGGCGCTTCGGCCGCAGGGAACCACTCGGCCTCGCTCGAGTTCACCGGCTCCGGCAGCCGCACCGGCGCGGCCCACGCGCCCTGGGCGTCGCGGTCCACCCGCCACAGGTCGAGGTCCTTGCTGCCCTGCCCGCCGGTCGCGCGGGTCGAGATGAAGTGAGAGCGTGCGGCCGCCGTCCGCGAAGAACGGGTCCGCCTCGACGCCAGGGCCGGCGAACGGAGCCGGGCGCGCCTCGCTCCAGCCCTTCGCGGTGCAGTGGCTCACGACGATGCGCCACCCCGTGAAGTGCGGCGCTGCTCGGACGAAGTACAAGTCTCCGTTCCGCGGATCGAACGCCGCGGTACGGCTCGAACTCGGGGCTCGAGATCCCGGCGGGCTGCCACGGCACGACCGTCGCCAGCGCGATCAACCCCAACGCAAAGCATGACTGACTCCTCGACCTACCCCCAGCGCGTCGGTTCCCAGGATAGACCCAGCGTCACGATCTTCTCCAGCAGGGCCCCGAAGTCGGTCCCGGCCGCCGCGGCGGGAGCGCGCGAAGTCCTCGTCGGGCGAGACCTGCGGGTTGGGGTTGGCCTCGATCACGTAGGCCTGGCCCGTCTCGGTCCAGGCGCAGGTCGATGCGGGCGTAGCCCGAGAGCGTGAGGTTGCGGTAGACGCGCTTGCAGCGTCTCCTGGATGCGGGCCATCACCTCGGGAGCGATGTCCTGCGCCGCGCCCGAATCGATGCCGTGCTTCTTCTGGTAGGCGAGGCTCCACTTGAGCCGCTCGGTCGCGATCTTGCCGCTTGTCCTCGGGCATCTTCGGCGAACAGCAGCTCCCAGACCGGCAGCGCCTGCAGCGCGCTGGTTGCCCAGCACGCCCACGTACAGCTCGCGGCCCTCGATGTAGCGCTCGACCAGCGCGTCGGTGCCGATCGGCTCGTGGATGAAGCGCACGCGCTCCACGAGCTTGTCCTCGTCCTCCACCACCGAGGCCTGCGAGATGCCGATCGAGGCGTCCAGGGTGAGCGACTTCACGATCAGCGGGAAGCTGCAGCCGCTCGCGGCCGCCGCACCGCGCGCGCCGCGCGGGAACACCACGAAGTCGGCGACCGGGATGCGGTGGTAGGCGAGCAGCTTCTTGGCGATGGCCTTGTCCCGGGCCGAGCAGGAGGCCGCGCGAGTTGCAGCCCGGTGTACGGGACCTTCAGCAGCTCGAGGTAGGCGACCACGTTCTGGTCCCAGGTCGGCCACGTCGTCGAAGCCCTCGAGCAGGTTGAAGGCGATGTGCGGGCTTGAACTCGCTCGACCGCGTCGCGGATGACGCCGAGGTCGCTGCCCACGCCCAGCGGCCGCACCTCGTGTCCGAGCCGCGCGCAGCGTCGTGACGACGTCGTACTCGGTCTTCCACTCGGCCGCCGTCACCTGCTCCGCGGAGGTCCTGGTCGGGCGGGACCAGGCTCTCGTGCATGAGCGCCAGCACCCACCGCTTGCGACGTGCCGTTCTGGAGCGTCTTCTTGGCGTCATCTACAGGGCGAGTCTGTGCCGGCCGCTGTGCAGGTAGTTCATGGTCTGCGACGGTGAGCGAGCACGCGTGAACTCCGAGCTCTCGCCTGGCTCGGGCGGCAGCGGCCAGGCGCAGGTTCAGCTCGCGGCAGCGCGTCGATCATGTCGCCCAGCACCTGGTCGATCGTGTACTGGTACTCACCCGTCCACTGTCTCACACGACGGCGCGACGTCCTTGCGGATGCGGCCGAGGAAGCGCGAGCGCCGATGGGCAGCCTGCGCGAGCTCGGGCGCGTCAGCGAAGCAGCCTGCCGCAGGTCGCGGTCGGTAGAACAGCGGCGCCGTCGTCTACGCCGTAGCGGCTTCTGCCGGCGTGGTGCTCGCGCAGCGCGTCTTGCGCAGGCCGGGCAGGGGATCGACGGCTGGCGCCGGTTGGTGACCGCGCGGCAGCCGGCCCGCGAGCTCCGTCATCAGGTCGTCCACGTACTCGAGCTTCTGCAGCGCGCGGCCAGCCCGGCGTAGCGTTGCGCCAAGTCCGATCCGGCGTCAGCCACACCGCGAAGGTCTCCGCGAAGTCCTCGTCCGGGATGGCTCTGCGCGTACCAGGCGTCGGATGGACGCACGAAGCTCTTGCTGTACGGGCTTCGGCGTGTAGTACTGGGGATAGCGCTGCGTCGAGCGCCCGAACAGCGCGCGGCGGCTGTCGCGGCGCTGGCGGTGCCGGTAGCGCGTTCTCGAGCGCGTGTCCCGCCTCGTGGCGGAGGATGCTTGCGTGCACCACTCCGGCGTGCCGCCCTCGACCTCCAGCATCTGGTGCTGCTCCAGGCGCGCCAGCCGCGGGTGGCGCGAGGTAGAACGGGATGCGCGATGCCCGGCACGCTGTCCGGGCAGAACCACTCGTCGGAGCAGCCAGAAGTGCGGGCGGAAGGTGAGGCCGCGCGCGCGCTCGGCGTGCTGGGAGTCGATGCGGCCGCTCCAGCACCGTGCCCACATGAGGCGCAGGTCAGGTCCGCACAGGCGCATGTCCAGCAGCTTCTCGTCGTCCACACCCTCCCACAGGGCCGGCGCCGAAGCCGCACCGGCGCCGAGCGGCGCGACGGCGCGGGCGCGCTGGGGCGAGGCTTCCCCGGCGCGGCGGGACGGGCAGGGTTTTCCTCGGCGCTCATGGGGCGTCCCCTGGTCATCTTCCCGCCCGTCAGGGGCCGGTCCGGGCCCGCGCCGATGAACTCCTTCAGCCACTCGCGCGTCTGCGCGCTTCCAGTGGATCGAGTTCTGCGGCTTCGGGGATCCGAAATGTGGTTCGAGTTTCGTGTCGGGATGGTGGGGATGAACCGAGCTCTGATGTCCGTTCCGCGCGCGACCGAGATCGTTTGCTGCAGGATGCTGAAACAGCTCGATCCTGCGTGGTGACATCGAGCGCGCTGATGTAGTCTGCGCGCCCGCCGTGGATGCACGGCGTCGGCGATCTTGAGGTTGGCGGCCCCGAACTGGGGCGAGGTCTTGCGGTTTGGCGTCTCCGTCGCTGCTCCCAGAACTCGCCGGTGCCGCCGCTTCCGCCCCAGAAATCAGCCGCGTACTCCGTATAGAGGTTGGTGACTGCCCGCGTGGCCGAACGAGGGTCTTGGGCTGGCGTTGCATCGCGGCCGCGGGATCACGCTCACCAGGTACCCGCCAGCCAGCTGCCGCCACCAGCGGCCATGCGTGCCCGTCCACCCACGGCTTCCTCCAGAACACAGCCAAGCCGTGACCGCGCGATCGACGTCCTCGTACGGCAGGTCCCCGCCGGTTCGGGGTTGTTCCGGATAGCAGGTCGGCGAGGGCCTGGCGCCGGGGACCGGGACGGGAAGCCTGTGTCTGAAGGCGTTCTGGGCCGCGGCTGGTGACAGCGTCTATCGCCATGCCGGCAAGGAGCTGAGCGCCTGCCAGCGCCACTCGTGACGACTGTCGAGCACTGCCTTCGATTGTTGCGGAAAAGCCGCCGGGTGATCTCTGTTCACACTGTTGAGGCCTCTAGACATTATCCTATCTTCGACGTCAGGGTTTCATCGCCGGGGTGGTTGTCGCCGTCTGGACGTCACGCGCCGGCCGCGCGCGCACCGAGCCAGGTCACGCTCTCGTACGAGCCGGGGAAGTCGATCCGGGACAGGAGCGCGTCGTTGAAGGTCGAGGACCTGGTGGCCTGCGCCGCCGAAAACGCTAAGCGGTCGACCGCCTGCGCGGGCGTCGGGCCACGGGCGCGACATCGCATAGCTGCCAATACGCGCAATCGGCGCGACCAGCGTCGTGGGCGTCCTCCGACGCTGATGGCGGCCGTCAGCTGCGCGCGCACTGCCGCAGTGCAGGGCTACCACAGGCGGTCCGCGTCAGACCGCGTCGACGCGCGACGATGCGTGCGGCGATCGGCGTCACCTCGCACGTGAGCACGCTGCGACGCGTCTGAGCGGCCCAGGTCGCTCGAGTGGCGGTGCGACCGATGGCGCGTCGCGAGTCGTCGGCCACCGACCCGGTTGGTAGCCAGTTGCCTGGCGGTACGCGCAGCGCGAGCGCGGTCGCTCGTAAGCCCTTGAGCGGCCTGGCGGCCGGAACGCGCGAGTAGCGGCCATCGGGGCTGCCCAGACGGGGCGCGTTGTCGGCCGCGGGCGGGGTTGTCGGTCGTCAGGTTGCGCGCGGCGCCGCCGGCCGCGGGCACCACGAGAGCACGTCGAAGTTGGAGTCGACGCCGGTCGCGTCGGTGTCCGCCGCGAACGCGATCTCCTTCCCGTCGGGCGAGATGTCGTAGGACGGGCCCCGGCCTCGGCCCGCGAAGACTGCTGGCCCGTGCCCAGCGTGACCGCGGTGGTGTCGCCACCGGCCAGCGGGATCTCGTGTAGACGTGCGCCCTCGCGCTCGTCGAGCCAGTGGTCCCCAGTAGCGCATGCCCGCCCGGTCGAGACCTGCGCGGTGACCACCGCTGTCCTTGCGCTCCTTCAGCCGCTCGCCCTGCTCGTCCCAGCTCGCGAGGTCCAGCACACGCGGCTCACGAACGCCAGGCGCGCGACTGCGAGTCAGGAGACCGCTTGACCGCACTGGCGCCCGTCGGCACCTTCGTGAGCCGCCGCGCCTCCCCCGCCCGCGGTCGCGATCACGTAGACCTGGGGGTTCTCGTCGTCGCCGCGCTTGCTCTCCGAACGCGATCCACTTGCCCGTCGGGCTCCAGGCGGGGTTGGTGTCGTTCGAGTCCTGCGTCGTGAGCGGCCGCGCCTCTCGCCGCCCGCGGTGGAGGCACGAGCCACAGGTCGGCCAGGCCCTTGTCCGCCCTTGACCTGGTACGCCGTGACCGACAGCGCCACCCACTTGCCGCGTCGGGCGACACCGCCGGCTGGGCCAGCCGTTGGATCTGCCGCATGAGCTCGGCGGTGAGCGGCGTCCGCGGCAGATCGGCGGCCGACGCGCCGCCGGCCGGGAGAGCCGTCGCACTGCACGCCCACCACAGCAGCCTGCGCATTCTTCCCGCTTCCCCTCGCCCCCGGGTTCGAAAGACGGTGACGGCTGGTAGACCCAGACCAGGTCGAATCGAGGGACCTTGGCGTCGGACGGCGACGTCTCAGGCGCGACCGGGCGAAACGGCTCGGAAGCGCGACTGAGTCGCCACCGGCGAGGCCGTGGCGCTATCGCTGGTCCAGCTCGCGCGTTCCGCCGGTCCCGCAGGTCCTGGCGACTCTGCCAACCGGCCATCAGGTCGCCATGCGGTTTGCCGGTTGCGAGGACCGCGATTGGCGCCCGTGATCGAGACCGAGCGGCGCCGGCCCATGAGCAGCGGCAGGTTCGACAGGATGGCGCTGCCAGGCCGGAGCCACGTCTCCTTCTTGCGCTCCGGACAGGGCGCGCTCGGCGTTCGCCAGCTCGCGCTTCTTCTTCTCGAGCCGGTCGCTGCAGGTCACTGCCTGCGGCCCCGGGCCCGCGGAAGAAGGCGCTTCGCGAGCACCTCCGCGTCCTCGCCGGGCAGCCCGTACGCCTGCGTGACCGGATCGAACCAGACGACCGCCTCCAGCGGGACGCAACCGGTTCGCCTGAAGCTGTACCTCAGGATGGAGGTGTTGCCGGCGTATGAGATCATGCGGGTCCCGTATCAGTTCCTGGCGGGGATTCTCTCGAAGATAAGCTGGCTGCATGGGCTCGGTGCGCTCCTCCTCGGTCAGCTCGATCAGCTCCGGCTCAAGCGTCGGCCGCGGACGCGGTACTCCAGCGGCCAGGCAGAGTGCGATCGGCTCCCCCGCGTCCTTGTAGCGCGCGGCGTGCCGACGAACACGCCTGGCTCCGCGAGCTGCCCGCCGTGGCGCGATCGACAGGAAATGGTGCTCCAGCCTGGCGGCGGAGCACCGGCGGCCCCCTCGCTGGTGCGGCGGGACGCCAGACGGCGCGGCACCGCCCGCCCTTCATGAGCATGCGCGATCTCCTCGCGCGTGAGCGGGCGCGCAAGGTACGACATGGCCCAGCGCGACTGCATGAGGCTGCGGGCCTTGCGGTGCACGTCGTGCAGCAGGAAGACCCGCTTCTTCGTGGCGTCGAGCAGCGGCTCGACCGTCTGGCCTCGACGCCCGGGTGGCGTGGTGTTCCGGTCGGCGGGCGCTGCGGACGTGCCGAGTCAGATCGAAGCGCCGAACTGACGCGATGCCGTGATCACGGCGGTGCGGTGTTCGTCTCCGTCGGGTTCGCTGCGGATCTTCCTGCTGTGACCCGGCACGACGCCGACGCCCTGCGCGCCCCGCGCCTGCTTCAACGGGGTCAGCAGCGGCCGCTTGGTGGAGGCGGGTTGTGCGAGGTGCGGCGGGAAGCAGCGCGGATCACCGTTCCATGTAGACGAGCGCCGCGCAGCTGTCGCTGGTGCCCGGCTGCCGGCGCATCAGGTCGATCTTTGTCGAGCAGCAGCGCCGTCGGCACGAACATCCGCTCGTCGTCGTAGGTGCGCAGTAGATGATCGACAGCCGCGGCTTCCCCTTTCCGTGCGCATCCAGCTTGCGCGCCGTGTCGAGCGCCACGCCCTCGCGCCAGGACTCGAAGCGCGGCGACGCCAGCAGGTTGTTGAGCGCGCGCATCAGGCCACCACGCGGTCGCGCCGCGCGGATGGGCTCTCCAGCGGCAGCGCGCATAAACCTTGTCGAATGGCGGGTCACGGCGAGGGATCAGCTCCTCCAGCGTGAGCCCCCCGGCCCGCGCGCCATGGCCTGCTCGATCAGGTTCGACAGGAAGATGTGCCTCGCCAGGACTTTGCAGCGGGTCCGCGCGTCGATCTTGAGCAGGTCCCAGCATGCCGCCCACCACCGAAGTTCGATCCGTCGCGCAGGTCCCTCCTCGGCCGGGGTCCGAAGGAGAAGGGACGGCGCGTCCAGCGACTGCAGTGATCGCTGAGGGGCACGCCGGACGCGGACCCGGGCGTGTAGGGGTCGCCTCGTGCGCCTCGCGCAGCGCCTTGATGTCCGCAGGGCCGAGCCCCCAGTCCGCCAGGCCGCTTCTGTCGCGGATCGGCGGCCGCCTTCTCCGCGGCGGCCTTGGAGCGTGAGGTCCCGCGCTGCCGCGCCGCCTCGAGGTCGATCCAGGGCTCGGAACGACGCGGGCGAGAGGTCGTCGAAGAGCAGCAGCAGGTGGTCGCCAGGTCGCTCCTTTGGGGTCGATCGCGACGACCGTGGCACGCCCTGAGACGCAGGACCTCTTCGATGAGACCGATGGCCGCGCCGGTCTTTGCCGGAGCCGGTCATGCCGACGATGAGGCCAGGTGCGTCGGCAGGCCGGACGGATCGATGCGGATCGGTCTCCGAGCGATCCGTCCTTCGGCCCGAAAGGCCTTGCCGATGCAAGAGCCCGTCCGCCATGGCCCCGAGAGTAGTGCGCCCCGGGCAGGCTGTCCGTTGTTCCGCGGACGTTCGCCATTTGGGTTCGCGGTGCGATCGCTGGAGAGTCCGACATGTTAGCAAGCGGTGTCTTCGAAACATCGTCGCGTTATCCACTCTGGCGTGTCGTGGTGTTGTGGCCAGTCATGGTGTCCCGCGGTCGGGAACCGGTGGAGGGTCATACGGTGGGCAACAAGATCTGGGTCTCATGATGGCGTTGCCGCTGCTCGGCGCTTTTCGCTTCAGTACGCCGGCCTGCGGCCGTCGGACGACTGGTGCGGCGGTCGATCGCCGCTACGACGACCGGTAGTGCCGGCTCGCGCTATCGCGACAGGGTACCGATACGGCGGCGCGTTCGACGAAGGAGCTACCGCGCGGCTTACGAGGACGGGGGCAAGGAAGGTGCGAACGACGGATCGCCACAGCCACCGCTTCGAGCTCTGGCACGAAGTGAGCCGCTACCGCGATGCCGACCACGGCTACAACAGCCACTACGGCACGCGCCAGAGCCTACGCCTGCGGGCTAACGCGCCGCGTGGCTTCGAGGAAAGCCTACCGAAAGCGTACCTGACTCGTCGCTCTCCTCACGGCTACATCCTAACGAGCGCGACACCACAGCATACTGGCAACCCAGGTGCTGATCGCGGATCGTCCACGAAGCATCACCCGTGCGTGAGCCCTCGTGGCTCCCATGGGTGTGTTCAGGCTTCTCGAGAACTGGTCGCGGCCCTGGCTCATCCCGGAGCGGATGGCGATGCCCAGGATCCCTGGGAGGACCGATGGCCCGAACTCGCGCAACCGGCAGCCTCGCCCACGGCCTGAGCCGGACTCTCTGAGCACCTCCCCAGGCCCTTCCTGCGAGCCCGATCGGCAGGGAGATCGACCCCACTGCAGCTCGCGCACTGAACCTTCCCCAGTTCGGGTTCTGAGGTGGGCCGCCCTGGCAGGCTTCTCTGCCGTGAGACGCGCCTTCTCTCACACGACGGCGCGGACACAGCGCGGCGAAGTGGCGCTGATGGCCAGAGTCGCGTGGCCAAGCGCTCTGGTCTGAGTCGGGCTGGGTGGTGTCTGCTGTGAGCCCCAAGTGTCTGGCACAAAGCCTGATCCCTGTGGCCGCCATCTCAGATGGGCCAGACGCTGGCCGACAGTGTGCTGGTCGCCATCACGTCGCTCGGGCTGAGCGACGAGTGCGTCCTCCTGCTGCGCTCCGGCGATTCCTCGCATCCATGTATCGACTGTTGCAGTCCGGAGGTACCGCGCTCCTCGCGCTGCAGTTCGCGCGCGGCGCCGCGGGCATCTACCTGTCGGCCACGGCCACCAGAGCGCCGGCATCGCGCGACTGATGCAGAGACGCGCAGCTCTTCTCGCCGCGCCGCCCGTCGTCACCAGCGGCGCTGATCGACGCCGGCGGCGCCGCGGTGCCATCGTGTGATGCGATGCGGAACGCCCGTTCCTGAGGCGAGCCAAGCGAGGCGCCGACGTCCTGAGCGGCCCGCTCCGTCGCGCTACTTGTCGGCGGGGATCTTCACGTGGCCGTGGACGTCCCGGTACTCGATGCCGCCGCTGCCGTCCTGGTCGACGGTAAGTCGCCGCCCACGTCGCGCACGCTGATGGAGCCAGAGCCGTCGTCGCGGATGGTAGACGGTTGCCGCGCACGCTCGCGATCTCGACGCCGCCGGAGCCGTCCTCGTCGATCAGCACCGAACCCACGTCGCTCACGACGATCTCGCCCGAGCCATCCTTGATGCGCACCTCGCCGCCCACGCTCGTGACCTTCAGCGAGCCGGACCCGTCGTTCCACGTTGACGCCGCCCAGCACGTGCTCGATCGCCAGTTCGCCGGACCCGTCCTCGGATCCGGAGCGAGCCCACGTTGCAGACCTCCGCATTCCCGCTCCCGTCCTCTGACGTCCATTGCGCTGGACGCGGGCACCTCGATCTCGAGGTCGAGCGCGCCCTGGCCGTCCCACCCACCGCCCTCGGGGATCACGGCCTCGACGCAGACCACGTCCGCCTCGCCGCCGCCGGCCACGAGCTTCACCTCCGCCAGCCGCTCCTCGGTCGACGCGCACGCGGTCCCATGGATGGCGACGGCGGAGGCGCCCTCGCGCCCATGGATCTCCAGCGCGCCGGCCCGCGCGATCACCTTCACCTGGCGCGCACCCGCCGCGTCCACCGTGGCGTCGCGCGTCGCGCGCGCACTGCAGTCCCGGATCCCCGCCCCGGCCTGGGCGGACACGGCCAGCATCCCCGTCACGACGGTCAGCGCAGTCCTGCACGGTCGACCCCCCTTGCTTCTGCTCCCTGAGATGCGCCCACCCCGCCCGTTCGCTGGCGGGGGTCAGCTTCTCGTAACGCAGGGGTCCGCGCTGAAAAGATTCTGTGGGATCGGGCTCACGATCGGCCCCGCGGGTAGCAGCGGTGACGACCAGCCTCGCCGCCCGGCCGGTTCTCGAGCCGGATGCGGCCGCCGTGGGCCTCGACGATCTCCTTGCACAGCGCCAGGCCCACGCCCGACCCCGCCTGCTTGGTGGACGAGTGGAACGGCAGCAGGGCCTCTTCATGACCGACGCGTCCATGCCGCGGCCCCGGTCCACCACGCGCAGGACGCTCTCTCCCTGGGCGGTCAGGTGGACGGACACGCCGATCTCCTCGGGCGGGCTGCCCGACTCCTGCGCGTTCTTCAGCAGGTTGATGAGCACCTGCTGGATCTGCACGGGGTCGAACCAGCCGGGCTCGCTGGGCGGTCGGGCCCTCGAGCTGGAACGGGCCCATCGCGTGCACCCTTCCAGGAACGGGCGCCAGGCGACGGACTCCGCTCGCGGCTGCGGCAGGCGCGCGAAGCGCGCGTAGCCCTCCAGGAACGCGGCCAGGTGCGTGGCCCGCTCCTCGATGGTGGCCAGGATGCCCTCCAGGAGCGAGGCGTGCTCGGGCCGGCCCGCGGCCTGCCGCGCGGAGTGCGACGAGCGAGCGGATGGGCGCGAGCGAGTTGTTGAGCCTCGTGGCTCATCACGCGGATGGCGCTGCTTCCACACCTCGACCTCCTGCCGGCGCAGCTCGGGCGTGAGGCGCTCGATCAGTGCAGCGACGTTCGGCTGCATGTTGAGGTGGAACACCCGCCGCGACGGTGCGGTAGGTCTCCTCCTCGCCCTCGCCGCCCACCGTGAACAGGGTGTCCGCGGGCGCCGCCAGCGCCTCGCGCAGCTCGCGCCGGCAGCCCTCCAGCACGCTCGCGAGCAGCAGCCTCGTCCAGACGGGCCCTGGCGCCGATGAGGTCGCGGGCCGCGCGGTTCGCCGTAGACGACGCGCGCCGGTTGCGGTCCTCCAGGATGATGCCGACCGGCGCGCCCTGCAGGACGGTGTCGAGCAGCAGCTCGCGCTGGTAGAGGTCGTGGCGCTCCGCACGCAGCGCGTCGCCCATCTCGTTGTAGAGGCTCGACCAGCTCGCCCAGCTCGTCGCGCCGGCGTGGCGTGCAGGCGCATGCTGAAGTCGGTGTCGCGGAAGCTGCGCACGCCGTCGCGCGAGGGCGGTCAGCGTGCGCGCGCGCGGACGCCAGCGAGCGCACCGACGACCAGGAGCGCCATCACGGTCCCGCCAGCAGGCCCGCGGCCAGCACGGCCAGCGGGTCGCGGCACGCGCCAGGCGACGAGCGCCGCCACGGCCCGCGGTGATCGCCGACGTGGACGCCCACCAGCAGCGCCACCTTGCCCGCGAGGCTGAAGCGAGGCCGCTCGGTCATGGCGGCCGTCGCGGGGCAAGGGATAGCGCAATCCGCGCGCGGAGCGAGCAGCGTCTCAGCCGCGCGGCCGCCGCTCCAGGCTGATGCCCGAGCTTCTCCATGCGCCGGTAGAGCGCCTGGCGGCTGAGCGCCCAGGCGGCTCGGCCGCCAGGGACACGCTGCCGCCCGTCTCGCAGCAGGATCTGCTCGAGCGCGCGGCGCTCGGCGCCTTGACCGTGATCGAGCACGGGCGGCCCGCCCGCCGCGGCGCCGGGCACCAGGCCCAGGTCCTCGGGCGTGCGTTCGCCCGCGGCCGCCACCAGCGTCGCGCGCTGGACGCGGTTCATCAGCTCGCGCACGTTGCCCGGCCAGTCGTGCGCGCAGCAGCGCCTCGCGCGCGTCGCTCGCGAGAGGCGCCGCCCCGGACCGGCGCCGGGCTGGCCAGCTGGCGCAGGAAGCGCTCGGCCAGGCGGGCAGCACGTCCTGCGGGCGGTCGCTCGAGCGCGCGGCACCGCCAGCTCGATCACGTTCAGGCGGAAGAAGAGAGTCCTGCCGGAAGCGGCCCTGGCGCATGGCGTCGCGCAGGTCGACGTTGGTCGCGGCCAGCACCCGCACGTCCACCGCGCGCGTCTCGCTCGAGCCCAGCCGCTCGAACTCGCCGCTCTGCAGCACGCGCAGCAGCTTCAGCCTGGCCGGCGGCGACAGGTTGCCGATCTCGTCGAGGAACAGCGTGCCGCCGTCGGCGGCCTCGAAGCGGCCGATGCGCGCGCCTGGTCGCGCCGGTGAACGCGCCGGCCTCGGCGCCGAACAGCTCGCTCTCCAGCAGCTCGTCGGGCAGGGCGCCCGCGTTGACCTTCACGAACGGCCTGTCCTGCCGGCGCGAGTTGGCCTGGACGATCTCGGCCAGCTTCTCCTTGCCGACCCCGTTCGGGCCCGGTGATCGAGCACGGGCACGTCGGCGGCGGCGACCTGCACCGGCCAGCGAGACCACGCCGGTGCATGGCCTCGCTCTCGTAGACGAGGCCGCGCAGGTCGTGCTGCGCGGGCCAGCTCCTCGCGCAGCGCCGCGCCCGACGCGCGACGAGCGCGCTCGTGCCGAGCGCGCGCATCTCCAGCAGGTTCCGCACCGGCGCCAGGAGCTTCTGCGTCGTCCCAGGGCTTCGCCAGGTAGTCGCTGGCGCCCTCCTTCACCATCTGCACCGCCGGCCTCCAGCGACGTCCAGGCGGTGAGCACGAGCACGGGCAGCTCGGGGTCGCGCGCGCGCATGCCGGCGGAACAGCTCGATGCCCTCGCGTCCCGACGTGGCGCCGGGGCTGAAGTTCATGTCCTGGATCGACGAGGCCGACGTCGTCGCCGTCGAGGCACGCGCAGGCGCCTGCGCCGGGCTCGGCACCGAGCGGCAGGGGATGTCGTGCATCTGCAGCAGGACGCGCAGCGCCTGCGCGACGGCGGGCTGGTCCTCGACTACCAGTGCCTTCGAGGAACGGCGATGTTACGCGCGGCGGCTGCTCGTAGCGGCTCGGATCGGGGCCGGGCGCGCGCAGGCCCAGGCGCTTCATCTTCTCGTGCAGGGTGGTGGGCAGGATGCCCAGGCTGGCGGCCGCCGCGCCGCCGGCGCCCGCGAGGCCTCCTGCAGCGCGTGCCTCGATCAGCGCGCGCTCGTACTCCGCGACCATCGTCTTGAAGTCGCTCTGCCTCGAATCCATCGCATGCCTCCCGTAAGGTCAACACGTTGCGCGTGGCCAGCGCGGGCGAGATCCGCGAGGCACGCAGCGCCGGCAGCCAGCGTCGCCAGCAGCCCGGCCAGCCACAGAGGATCACCACGCCCGACGGCCAGCAGCGGCCAACGCCAGCTTGGCCCCAGCCACCGCGCGTCACCAGCCCCGAAGTTCAAGGCCGAACGCGAGCAGCCACGCCCACCGCCACGCCCATGGCTGGTGACCAGCCAGTTCTCGAGCCAGGAAGTGGCGCAGCGATGTCGCAGCTGGCGGGCGCCCAGCGCGCGGCGGGTGCCGATCTGGCGCGTGCGCTCCGGCGACCGAGAACGACGTGAGGCCCACGATGCCGAGCGAAGTCACGAGGATCAGCAGCACGGTCACGCTGCATCATGATGCGTCGAGACCATGCCGCTGCGGACCCGAAGTACTGCTGCCTTGATCTCGACCATCGTCTGCACGCGCAGGTTGCGCCGCCGTTGTCACGGCGAGCGGAGCGCTCCTCCACCGCCTGGCGACCGCCGCGCCTGGCCGGGCTCGGTGCGCATCAGGAAGGGCGCCGCCGCACTCGTAGGCCGCGCGCGTTGTTCGGCGTAGAAGACCGCGTACTCGTGGATGGGCCAGCCGTAGGGGTTGTAGAACTCGCCCACGACGCCCACGACGCGGTACAGGTCGCCGTCCGAGTCCTCGAGCTAGCTGGCCCAGCAGGGGCTTGTCGCCGAAGGCGAGCCGTGCGCAGGCGCGGTGATGATCGACGTCCTGCTCGAACTTCTCGCGCGGCAGGCCGTCGGCGCCCGTCGCCCGCGTTGTTCTTGCTGCAGCTCGCGCAGGCGCAGCGGAGTCGCGCTCCACCTCGTCGTGCGTGAAGTCGCGGCCCTCGGCCAGGCTCGACGCCCAGGGCGTCGAAGGTGGACCGCTCGTCAGCGCTGTAGATCTGCGTGCGCAGCATCTCGCCCCTGGTGCCCGCCGGCGCGCATCTCGGTCGAGCTGCCGCCGCCCTGCCAGGGCAGGAAGCGCGGTGCTGCTGGCCGCCTTCGGACGCCGGGCATCGTGCGCAGCGCGACCGCAGGTCCTGGCGACAGCGCGTTGTCGAGGCAGCCCTCCTCGCTGGAAGGCGCCTTCGAAGCGGCGTGCTGTGCACGCGAGACCAGGTTGCCGTCGTCGAAGCCCGAGGCGCGTGGTCATGCTCGCGCGCGCGTCGCGGATCATGGCCACGCAGTTGGCGACGATGGCGAGCGTGAGCGCGATCTCCATCACGATCAGGCCGAAGCGGACCTTGTTCCGCGCGCATCGCCCGCAGGATGGGACCCATCTCCATGACGACCTCCCTACTGCAGCTTCAGGTGCACGGCCGGCGGGAGGCGGCAGACCCGCCAGGCCGGGTAGACGCCCGCCACCAGCCCGGCCGCGCAGCGACAGGCCCAGCGCGAAGACGGCCATGGTCCCGTCGAACTGGATGAGGTCGGAGCGCTGGATCATGGTCTTGACCCAGCCGTTGGCCGCGGCCAGCGCCGCCAGCGAGAGCAGCATGCCGAGCGCCCCGCCCAGGACGCCCACCAGCTCGCACTCCACCACGTGCTGCAGGAACACGCTGCTTGCGCGACGCGCCCAGGGCCCTGCGCACGCCGATCTCGGGCGCCCTGGCCAGGAACTTCGCCAGCAGGAGGCCCATCGAGGTTGAGCGCGCAGACGGCCAGGAAGAGGAGCGGACACCACCATCATCGCCGTCAGCTCGGGCGGCGTGATCTCCTGCTCGTCCAGCGAGCGTCGTGAGCGGGTCACCTCGACTGCGCAGCGGCCGCGGGAAGCGGCCCGTGCTTCTTCTGCTCGCCACGACGTAGGCGGTCAGGAAGTCGACGTAGCGCTGGCGCGCGGCCGCGTCGGGCAGCTCGACCCACATCTGGAGCCAGGTCGCCTCGGACACGCAGGAAGCCCTCGAAGCCGGGCGAGGGCGGCGATCTTCCATCCGTCGCGTGTTGCCCGACGGTGCGGATCTGCATCGGCCGCAGCGAAGTCGAACGGCAGGAAGACCTGCTCCGGCGGCTGCACCGCGCTGCTGGGTGATGTCGTAGAACTTCACGGAGGGCCGCCAGCGTGTCCAGCACGCCCACCACGCGGAACTCGCGGTCCTCGATGCGCACGGTCTTGCCGACGCTGTTGGTCCCGCCGAACAGCTTGTCGTTCATCTCCTCGCCCAGCACCACCACCGGCTCCGGGCCCTGCGTCGGCCTTGCGGTCCCAGCCCGAGCCGTAGCGGAACGGCATGTCGAACATGGGGAAGAAGTCCGCGAAGCAGAGGCGCGACGAGTCGTGCGGGTGGGCCGGCCCGCGCCCGGGTCCGGGTAACACGTAGAGGTGTCGATCTTGAACATCCCGATCTGCCGCGACCGGGATGTCCGCTCTTCATGATGCTCGGTCATGTCGCGGTAGGTGATCTGGTCGGCGGGATGCCGGTCCGCGTTCGGGATGCGGCTCGGCGGGTCCCAGCTGTCGAGCCGCGACGTAGTAGAGGACGCCGCTCTTCTCGGGATCGGGGTCCTTGGCGAGCGCGTGGCGGATGGTGGCGAACAGCGTCGAGCCACCGCGATGCCGAGCGCGATGCCGCCGACGATCACGACCGAGAAGCCCGGGCTGCGCCGCAGGCTCTTCGAGCGCGATGCGCAGGTTGTAGAGAAGCATGGCGTGCCCTCTACCGAGCGCTGGCCGCCACCGGCTCGCGGTCGCCGGCCAGGCGTCGGGCACGGCGTCGAAGTTCACCACCTTGCCGTCGAGCAGGTGGATCTGCCGGTGCGCGCGGGCCGCGCACTCCGGGCTGTGGGTGACCATCACGATGGTGGTGCCCCGGCTCGTTGATGCCTCTCGAGCAGGTCCATGATCTCGCGCGTCATCAGCGAGTCGAGGTTGCCGGTGGGCTCGTCGGCCAGGATGAGCGTGCGGGTCGCCGGCCAGCACGCGCGCGATGGCCACGCGCTGCTGCTGCCCGCCCGAGAGCTGCGAGGGCAGGTGCCGCAGGCGCGAGACGAGGCCGACCAGCCCAGCGAGCGCTCGATGCGCTCCTTGCGCTCGCGCGGCGGGCAGGCCGCGGTAGCGCAGCGGCACGTCCACGTTGTCGAAGACGTCGAGGTCGGGGATCAGGTTGAAGCTCTGGAAGACGAACCCGATCTTCTGGTTGCGGATGCGCGACATCTCGGTCGTCGTTGAGGCGGCTGACGTCCTGGCCGTCCAGCAGGTAGGTGCCGCCGTCGAACGTGTCGAGCAGGCCGGCCACGTTCAGGAACGTCGTCTTGCCCGGAGCCGGACGGCCCCATGACGGCCACGAACTCGCCCGGCCGCCACGTGCAGCGAGAAGTCGTGCAGCGCGTGGGTCTCGATCAGGTCCGTCCGGTAGACTCTTGCGGATGTCCCGCATCGTCAGCATCGAGAGTGCCCCTCCTGTCCGCCGTAGCGCGCATGAGGACGGTCTTGCGCTCGAACAGCGAGCGTGTCCGAGACGACGACTCAGCCTGTCGCCCGCGGCAGCCCGCCCGACGATCTCGACCTCGGACACGCTCACGGAGCCCACCTGGATCTCGCGCTTGGTCGGCGATGCCGTCCTCCACCACGTACGCGATGCGCCCGCCGCCGGACTCCACGAACGGACCGCGCGGCGCCTTCAGCACGTTCGCCTTGCGCTCCAGCAGCAGGCGCACGCTGACGCGCTGGCTCTGTCGCAGCCCCTGGCGGCTCTTCCCGTCGAACACGCACGGTGCCCCCGCACCTGGCTGTCCTGATCTCGGGCGAGCATCGCGGTCACCTTGCCGGGTAGGGCTTGCCCTCGTAGCTGGATCTCGGCCGCGGTGCCCGGACGCAGGTCGCGCTCGCGTAGTTCTCGGCCACGTCGAACTCCACCTCGAACTGCGCGAGGTTCACGACCGTCATCACCGGCGCGTTGGCCGGCACCGAGCCGCGGTCCTGGATGTTCACGGTGCGCGACCATGCCGCTCGAACGGCGCTCGCTCACCTGAGCTGGCGTCACCCTGGCGCTCGGTCCCCAGCGACCGACCTGACTGCTGGCGCGCCACCTGCAGCCGGCGGTTCTGCACCTCGAACGTCAGGCTCTCGCGCTCGAACTGCGCCGCCTGCCCCGCGCTGGTGGCCTCCGCGGCGCGCGAGCCCAGCGTCGTCCTTCGCCCGCCTCGAAGTCCACGCGGCTGATGAGCGCCTGCCGAGACTCTGGGCGCGCGTCATCGCGCGCTCGGCCGCGGCCAGGCGCATGGCCAGGATGCCGCCTGCTGTTACGCCCGCTGGCGCCTGGCGGCTCGCGATCTCCTGCCGGCCCAGGTCGGACTGCAGGGCCTGCAGGGTGGAGCGCCCTGCACGCGGCGGCTCATGAGCTCAGGGCTGTCCACGCGCGCCAGCGCAGCCGGCCCTTCATCACCTCGGTGCCGGCCTTCACCGACAGCGACACGATGCCGGCCACGGGGCTGAACGAGCGGTCGGGTGAAGCGCGCCGCCACGATCGTGCCCCGCCCAGAGACGTCGCGGTCCAGGTCGCCCCGCTTGATCACGCCGAAGTTGAGGCGGGACGCGTCGACGGCTACCTCGGCCCGCGCCCAGCGCAGGAGGGCGGCGATGGAGAACGCGATCGCGAGCAGCAGGACTCCGCCGACGGCCAGCAGGATGAGCTGGAGGCGCGTCAGGCCCTTGGTGGGCGCGACCGGCTTGTCCATCGCCGAGGTCCCGGGGACATGCTGCCTGGGGTTGCAACAGGGCGGTGCCGAGCGGCCCGCGCCGCGAGTGGTTCTCCATGCAGGACTTACGCGGGTCGCTGAGGGCAGCGGGGTGATCGGACAATGGACATCGTCCGTGTCCGGACGACTGTCCGGCCGCACGCTTCCGTGACGTTCGCAGGCGCAGCCGTGAAAGGTTGCGCGTATCCGCGGGCGTCTGGAGGCGTCGATTCAGGCTTCCTGACCCTCCTGATAGAATGGCCGGGTGACGAAGTCGCGCGGTGCTACTGGAAGAGCCTGGCCGAGTTCGCGCTGGAGCTGGCGCAGGCCTGAACGACGAGCTGCGCGAGCTGCACGGCGCCGGCCGGCGGTGCACCTGCTCTACGCCGCGCGCCAGTTCGGGGATCATCGCGCCGTGCACGTGGGCTCGGAACGGGTTCGGCGCCCTGAACCCGGCCAACCCCGCTGCTGTGGATCCCGCTCGCGATCCTGCAGGGCTTCACGTTCTTCAACATGACGACGCTCCTGCACGAGGTCGTCCACAACGGCGTCTTCCGCACCACCCGCCGCGCGGTCCGAGCGCGCGCTGGGCTGGCCTACGCGATCAGCAGCGGCATCTCGGCCTCGCAGTTCACGCGCTGGCACCTCGACCACCACGACAACCTCGGCTCGCGACGAGGACGACCCCAAGCGCCACTGGCTCTCGCCCAAGCGCAACGCGCGCTGGTACAAGCTGCTCTACTGCACGCCCGCGCTGATGGCTCCTGTACTTCCGCGCGGCCGCCAACGAGGCGCACGGCTACGAGCCGGAGCTGCGCAAGAAGATCCAGCGCGAGCGGCTGACGACGATGGCGGTGCAGCTCTCCGTGATGGCGTTCTCTGTTCCGGATGGGCGGCTGGCGCGCTGGCGTGCGCGTGCAGCTGGTGCCCTACTTCCTCGTGTTCCCCGTCGCGTTCACGCTCAACCGCCTGGGCCAGCACTACAACATCGACCCCACGCACCCGCTCAAGTGGTCGACGCTCATGAAGGCGAGCCATTTCTGGGACTTCCTGTTCCGTCGTACTCGAACTACCACCTGGAGCACCATTACTTCCCGCGCGTGCCGTTCTACAACCTGCGCAAGGTGCACTTCCGCCTGCAGCCGTTCTACGCCGGCTGGGCGTGAGGTCCCACACGTACCGCGAGATCGTGTGGCGCTGGTTCGTGCAGAACCAGAAGCCCGCACACCAACTGGGAAGACGGGGAGGACGTGCGCGCCCGCGCCGGTTCTGTAAGGCCCGCGCGATAATCTCCAGCCGCCCGCAGCGCGGGCCTATAGGAGAAAACCGGATGACCTCGGCCCGCTGGATCAGCGCCATCGTCTTGCTCACGCTCGCCCTCACCCCGGCCGCGCGCGCCCAGGACTTCCCGACCCTGACGGGCACGCACCCGGTGCTGGTCAGCGTGGACGACCTGCCCATCGGGGCGGGCTCGCTGCACACCGATCCGGCCGAGCGCGAGCGCATCACGCGCGGCTCCTGGAGGTTCTCGCCAGGCACCACATCACCGCGGCCGGCATGGTCACCTGGCGCAACCTGGGCCCCGGCGAGGAGAAGCTGCTCGACCTGTGGCTCCAGGCCGGCCACGAGCTGGGCAACCACCCGTACGAGCACTCCGGACTACGCGACCACGCCCAGCGAGGCCTACATCGCCGACCTGGAGAAGGGCCGGACGGCGCTGCAGGGCTTCCTGACCCGCGCGGCAAGAAGGTCCGCTACTTCCGCTTCCCTTTCCTGCGCGAGGGCGACACGCTCGAGAAGCTGCGCGCCGTGCGCGAGTAGCCTGGCGAAGACGGGCCAGCGCACCCTGCCCGTGACCATCGACGACCAGGACTGGTCCTTCGAGCAGCCGTGGGTGGAGGCGCGCAAGGCCGGCGACACCGCGCGCCTGACGCGGCTGGGCGAGGACTACCAGCACGCGCTGCGCCTGAGGTGCTGACCCAGACCGCGCTCGGCGACACCTGCGGGCCGGGCGACGCCCCAGATCATCCTGCTGCACGCGAACGAGGTGGGCACGGCGCAGTGGGACGCGCTGTTCACCTGATGGAGCTGCGCGGGTTCTGCTTCGCGACGCCCGACGAGGTCATGGCCGACCCGGCGTTCTCGCTGCCCCACGAGCTCGTAGGCCGCTACGGCGGCGGGCTCTGGCAGCGCCTGCGCCACGAGCGCCGGCGCGAGCAGGCGCGGGCCCCGGTGGAGGCGCTGCTGCGTGAGCAGGCCGCGGCCTGGGACGCGCGGGGACCTGGACGCGTTCGTCTCCAAGTGCGCGGTCGACGCGCGCTGTAGCGGCGGACGGCGCTCACGGTGGACGCGACGCCGTGCTGGCCCGCTACCGGAAGCGCTACGCGGGCAAGGACGCGATGGGCACGCTCACGCTGGAGCCGCTGAACGTCCGCGACCTGTGGGGGCCCGAGGTCAGCGCGCTGGCGACGCCGAGCCCGGCAACGTCCACACGGTGTCGGTGGTCGCGCGCTGGACGCTGGAGCGGGCCGGTCAGTCCCAAGGCGACGGGCCTCACGATGATGCGTCTTCCGCCGCGACGGCGGGAAGTGGTGGGTGGTGGAGGACGCGTCGTTCTGAGCGTGAGCGAGCAGGGCGTCAGGGCCTGCGGGCGGCTCGGCGGCAGCGCCAGCGAAGCCTGGCCGAAGGCGTAGCGCCAGCCGCCGGGCGTGCGCACGTAGGGTGTCGCTGAACCAGAGGTGCCGCTCGAACGCGCCGGCCGGGCCCCGCCCCTTGATCCAGAGGCGCGCCGTCACCACAGCGGTGTCGCTCCCAGACGCGCACGACCTGCGTGCCCGCGTCCTCGTCCTGCCGCTCGTAGACGTTCCCGCGCCGCTGCGCGCCTCCTGGAGCAGGTCCGCGCGCGTGAAGGTCTTGCCGCTGCCCACCACCAGCACGAAGTCGTCGTGCAGGATGCGGCCCATCGCCTCGGCGTCGTTGCGCTTCACCGCCGCCTGGTACTCGGTGTCGAGGGCGGCGACTCGCCTGAGGTCGTCGTCCACGATCGTGCCCTCGCGGCGGCCGTCATCGGAGCAACAGTACGGCCGGCGCGCGCGCGGTGCCGGCCGTTTTCGGACGCGACTGACGCTACTGGCCCGTCAGCTCCTTCACCAGCGGCCTGCGCGCCGTAGACCTTGCTCGCCAGCTCCCTCCAGGATGCGCTCGCGCGTCCACGGACAGGCAGCGGCCCCGCTCGTCCGTGAAGTAGAAGTCCCAGGCCAGGCTGTGGATGTTGCCGTCGAGCTGAGACGATGCCCACGGAACTCGCCCGCGCGAGAGCGCGGGTGGTGCCGCCGCCGATGATGTCGGCGGTCGAGATGAAGTCGAAGTGGCGTCGCGAGGTCCAGCGTCCTTCTTCTCCTTGAAGCGCGGGCAGCTGGAAGGGCGGGCGCTCGCCGAACGACGCGGCGCGATCGAACATGCCGTAGAAGGTCGTGCGCGCGGGGGCCACGGTGCCTCCCATCGCGAAGCTCCTTCACGGTCCCGCAGGACAGGCGCAGCGTGCAGCTGTCGCGGTCGGGGCGGGAGCGCGCCCGGGCCGCAGACCTTGAAGCGCGCCTCCGCGATGCGCTGGCCCGGCGCGCAGCAGCGCGGCCTTCTGCTCCTCCTGGAAGCGCTCGATCTCGCGGGACCGCGGGGTCGATGCGCCGGGCGAGAGCGCGATCATCGGATCGGTGTGGCGCGCGACGGCCGCCAGCCCGCCTTCGAGAGCAGGCCTGCCGCGCGGCTTCGGGTCCATGAGCTTGCAGCCGGCGACGGTCTGCCCGTGGGCGACCTCGGCCGGCGTGCGGCCGCCCAGCGCCGCCTTCACCAGCGCGTGTGCTCGCCGCCCAGGTGCTCCTGCGCTCCGCGCAGCGCACTCCTCCAGGAGCAGCTTCTCCAGCTCCGCATGGAGCGGCGCCGACGACAGCAGCTCGTCCCGCAGCAGCTCCAGGTTGGTCGATGTACCCGGCAGCCGCTGGCCGTTGGGCTTTCTTCACTCCCGGGTCCACGTAGCGGACGATCCGGACGCGCGTACCCGGAGCGCCGCCTGGCGGGGCTGGGCGTGAAGGGTCTCCGAAGCGGCCGTCGAGCTTTTCCTGCGCGGCCGCGATCCGTCCCAGGCGGAGCCCGCCGATTGCGGCGCAGCCCGGGATCGGCCGCGACCCGCCGGCGCAGCCCTGCTCCTGCGCGACCGTGGGCGAGCCCTTTCACGTCCTGCAGCGCGGCCAGCCGTCCCTCGCGCGCCTTGCGCGAGTTCTCGTAGCCCAGCACCAGCGGCTTGGCCTGCCGCTCGTGCCCGGCGAGGTGGCGCCTAGGTGGCGAGCAACAGCCAGCTTCGGCGCTTGATGAACGCGACATCATCATCGGCTTCGCTGACGTCGCGGCGCGACTCCAGCTGCGCGACCGTCTCCATCCGCGAGGTGGACCCGGGGTTCCTGGACACGAAGACGAGGTCGCCTTCCTGCACCGCCTCTCTTCGCCCAGGGCAGGAAGGACTTCGGCTCACCGGCCGGCCGTCCTCGTACGCCCGGAAGAACGTGACGTCCAGGTTGTAGCGCGGTACGCGAAGTTGTCGGGACGCCGCCGAAGAAGGCCGCCTGCTCCTCGGGCGTCATGACCAGCCGCACGTCGGTGTAGGCCTTGTACTGGTAGAAGCGAACTCGCCGCCCCGGTACAGCCCACCACCCGGCAGCGCAGCCTGGTGCGCGTGTGGCACTCGTTCTCGATGCGCGATGGCGGACCGGCGCGCCCCGGCCACCTCCCGTCCGTGCGCCGCCTGCGCCTGGGACACCGCCGCCCGGTGACGTCCTCGATCTCCATCAGGACGTTCACCCCGTAGCCGGGCACGCCTTCGTCTTCGCGCGTCGCGTGTAGAAGCCGCCGTCACGGTAGTCGTTCGCGCCGACGACGTTCTGATGCAGTCGATGCCGACGTGCTGGTTCGTGATCATGAGGCCGTCGGGCGACACTGAACGAGCCCGAGCCTCCGTCCATGAAGGCGCACCGAGGCCAGCCGCACCTTGTCCAGCCAGTCCTGGTGGGCTCGAAGCCGTAGCCCTTCTGCAGCCCGCTCGCGGGCGGGTTGTCGAAGGTCCACATCCCTCTCGTCCGCCCGCAGCGGCAGCGCCCACGCGCACGCCAGTACGGCCAACGCACCAGCGTCGTCTCATGAGGTCTGCGCAGCAGAAATGCCCGGTGACGACGGCGGTCAGCCCGCAGCCCGAGAGCGGCATCGAGATCGCGGCGGGCTGAGCCGCGGTAGACCTGTCGCGGCCGGGCGATCTTCTGTTCCTTGTCCCGAAATCTCTTCCCACTGCGCTCAGCCAGCCCGCCGTGCGCGGGATGGCGAACAGCACCGGAACATGTCCACCGGAGAAGCCCATCGCCTGGTAGATGAGGCCCGAGTAGAAGTCGACGTTGGGGTACAGCTTGCGCTTGATGAAGTACTCGTCCTCCAGCGCGATCCGCTCCAGCTCCAGCGCGATGTCCAGCAGCGGGTTGCGGCCGGTGACCTCGAACACCTCGTCGGCCATGCGCTTGATGATCTTGGCGCGCGGGTCGAAGTTCAGCAATACACCGAACGAAGCGCATTAC
>ERZ1370068.9363-contig-8148_pt1 | contig 37818 bp, 40 predicted proteins | sample MGYA00561227_ERZ1370068 | MGnify/ENA primary metagenome ERZ1370068 (study PRJEB38410, sample SAMEA6850437) | metagenome | study: Metagenomic assessment of the ecological functions of the soil: analysis of the soil microbiota associated with the...
CGATGATGGTTCTGAGGAGCCGTTCTCCCGAGCGATCCACGCAGAGCTCGAAGGCAGCTGGGTGTCCGGCTCTTCGAAGATGCTTCTCGAGGAGCAATGACCGTTCTGTGCCTTCTTCGCGGCCCCTGTTGAGCGCGTAGCAGCCAGCGGCCCGTTTCCTCTTCGAAGATCCCTCAAGCATTCCTTGACCTACTCGTTCCGGAACGAGTTGCGTCCTACCGAAGCGCCGGGGACCCGCTCCGCCTACTTCAGGAACTCCGCCGCCGCCGCCTGCGCCAGTCTTCCCCTCCTCGTCCCACCATCCGGTTGAGCGCCCGCATGCGGGCCGCATCGATCGCGCCGTCGAGGCGCTCGACGGCACGCCATCACCTCGGGCGACTCGCGGGCGATGCGCGCGCACCGCCAGGACTCGCACCGCGTCGTAGGGGGATCGCGCCCTTCTCGTCCTCGAGCGTCACGAGGCCGAGCGCGTCGATGCGGCCGTCCGACGAGTAGGCCGTCACCACGTCCACCTGGCGCGCCGCGATGCGCCTGGTAGAGGAGCGACGCGATCCATCGTCCGTTTCTCGCGGAACGCGAGCCCGTAGGCGCGCTCGACCGAGCGCCACTCCTCGCGCGCGAGAAGAACTCGTAGTCGCTCGCGAGGCGTGAGAGACGGCACGTGTCGCGACAGGTCGCCGAGCGTGCGTAGCCGCAGGCGGTCGGCGGTCTCGCGCCGTACCGCGAAGCAGTAGGCGTTCTCGAAGCCGAGCGCCGCCGCCAGCCTGGATCCCGTGCGTCTCGAGAGAGCCACGTGCGCACATCCTCGAGCACACGCTCGCGCGGGCCGGCCGCAGCGGTCCGGTGCATCACCGTAAGCTCAGAGCGTTCCCGTGTAGTCGACGTAGAAGTCGATCTCGCCTCGCGCCGAGCGCGTCGAAGGCGACGTCGTCGAGCCGAGTCCCGATCAGGACCACGGCCTCGCGACCCGCGCGCGAGCGCACGGCCTCGGCCAGGATCTCCGCGAGCACGTACTGCTCGGTGAAGGTCTTTCCTCCGATGCGCACCGGGCGCGGCCCGTGCTGCCGCGTCGCGCCGGCGCACGCTCCACGCCCAGGCGGCCAGCAGCGCCGAGGCCGACGAGGCCGAGAGACGATCCGGCCGCGCCGGCGCATCGCCGAGGCCGGTCGCCACCTGTCGCACCAGGAAGTCGAGGCCGAGAGCCAGGGCCGCGGCCGCCGCGCAGCCGATCAGGATCGACGCCGAGTTCCGCGTCTGCAGGCCGGCAAAGACGTAGTTGCCGAGGCTCGTGGCTCCGACGGGCGTCGAGCGTGGCCATGCCCACGGTCCAGACGGTGGCGGTGCGGACGCCGGCAGCCACGACCGGGCAGCGCCAGCGGTAGCTCGACCTGCCACGAGCCGCTCGCGGTCTGCGTCATCCCGACGCCGCGCCGCCGCTTCGAGCACCGCGGGATCGATGCCGTGCAAGCCCGCCACCGTGTTGCGCAGGATGCGGCAGCAGGCTGTGAGAGCGCGAGCCGAGGGAAGGCCGGGTAGCACACCGATCCCCGGAAGGCCGAGCGCGCGCTCAGCAGCGGCACCATCACGGCCAGGAGCGCGAGCGCAGGAATCGCGTCTGGATGACGCCGGCGAGGCCCGCGACCGGCCTTCGAGGGCGCGCCACGCGGCTCGCGAGCACGCCGGCCGGAACGGCGAGTAGCAGCACTCCCGCGACGAGCGCCGCGAGCGTGAGCCGCACGTGGGCCGAGAGGTACTCCGGCAGCAGCGCGAGCGCTTCGCTCATGGCGCCGGCTCGAAGCGCGACGCGACGACGCTGCGCCTGCCGGCGCGGCGTGTCGAGCAGCCGCGCGACGTCCTCGTCGGCGGGCTGGCGCGCCATCTCGGCGGGCGTCCCGAGCTGGATCAGGCGACCGGCGCGCATGACCCGATGCGGTCGGCCAGCACCAGCGCCTCGGCGACGTCGTGCGTGACGAACACCGCCGTCAGCCCGAGCCGGGCGCCGCAGCGCGTCGAACGAGCCTTGCAGCCGGTCGCGCGTGAGCGGGTCGAGCGGCTCCGAACGGCTCGTCGAGCAGGATCACGCGCGGTGAGGCGGCGAGCGGGCCCGCGCCACGCCGACGCGCTGCCGCTGTCCGCCCGACAGCTCGGCCGGGAACGCGCGCGAGCAGCGAGCCCGTCGAGCTCGAGCAGCGCCAAGAGCTCGTCGACGCGCGCGGCGTGGATGCGCTCGCGCGACCAGCCCGCGAGCCGCAGCGGAATCCGGCCACGTTCTCGGCCACCGTCAGGTGGGGAACGAGGCCCACGCCCTGGAACGCGTACGCCGATCGAGCGCCGGCAGGCACGTGAGGCGCGAAGGCGAGGCGGTGTCCCTGGCCGTCGATCGTCAGCGCGCCCCGCGTCCGGCTCCACGAGCCGATTGATCATCTTGAGCGTCGTGGTCTTGCCCGACGCCGGAGCCGCCGACGAGCGCCACCAGCTCGCTGGTCGCGACCTGAAGGAGACTCCGTCGACTGCGACCACGTCGCCGTAGCGGCGACCGAGGCCCGCGACGTCGATCATGCGCGCGGCGCGGCCTGCGGAAGGCGCTCGCGCTCCCGCTCCGCCCGCTCGCGCACCGCGCGGCCTTCCGAGGTGATCGTTGACGAGCCCCATCGCGCCTGCAGAGAAGGCGTAGACCGTGGTCGCCGCCCACGAAGCGAAGCCCAGCCGCTTCAGCTCCTTGCTGGGCCGGACCGAGGCGGGTGTGGTGGCCATCTTCTGCGAGCGCGGCGCGCGGTGAGCCGGCGCGGGCGTTTCTAGCGGCCGTGGGCCGTACGCCAGAAGAACGCCGCGAGGGAGCCGTGCGCGAGCGCGAGCTCGCGGGCGCGGCCCGCGTTGTTGATCGTCGACTCGATCGTGCCGCGGTGGCGCACGATGCCCGGCGTCGCGGAGCAGGCGGGCGACGTCGCGCGACCGAAGCGCACGACGCGGTCGGCGTCGAAGCCGAGAAGGCCGCCCGAAGTTATCGCGCTTCCTGAGGATCGTCAGCCAGCTCAGTCCGGACTGGAAGCCCTCGAGGCAGATCTTCTCGAAGAGCCGGCGGTCGTCGGCGACGGGAACTACTCGCCTCGTCGTGGTAGCGGGGCGGTGTGACAGGCGCCGCGGCCCAGAAGCAGCGGACGACGCCGTCCTCGCCGCGGGTCAGGCCCTTGGGCAGGCGATCCACGCTGATGGAGGCCCGCCTACGAGAGGCCGAGCTCCTCGAGGACGCCCTTCATCAGCGGCGGTCACACCGCCGTGGTGGCGTCGGCGTAGAACCTCCGGCGAAGCGCCCGCCGTCTGGATCAGCGGGCACGAACCTGCCCACGAGACGCCTTCGCAGTTAGGTGCAGCCGAGCCCGCCCCAGTGCGACCGGCTCCGGGCAGATGGGCGCACGCGGGCGTAGGTGTGAGCGCGGCGGCGTTCAGGCTCGAGCCCAGGCGGTGGTTGGTGATGTCGACGACGAGGCCGACCTCCTGCGCCCAGTTGCGCGGGACGCCGCGCCGATCGTGAAGATGCCGAGCTTCTTCGCCGACAGCGCGAAGCGCGCGAAGCTGTCGAGGTCAGAGGAACGTTGTAACGCGGGATCTCGACGGGAGCTCGAGCGGATCCTTCACCCTCGCGCGTGGGCGCGCTTGCATCGCCCAGGTGGAGAGATCGAGCCCGAGCTCCGAGTCGGTGAAGGCCGGAACGCGTAGACGGGCACCTTCTTGAGGTAGGCGCCAGCAGCACGCCGGAAGCCTTCGGGTCCTCGGCGAGCACCTCGCCGAGCGTGCAGGTTGATGATCTCGCTTGACAGTCGCTCGCGCGTCCGCCAGCTGATCAGCCGCGCGAGCGAGAACTCCTCGACGTAGTTGAGGTTCGCCTCCATCTCGAGCGTGTCGTAGACCGCGGTTGCTGCGTCTCTCGAAGGCAGCCTTCGATCCGACATGGTCGGGTCGTGGCGGTAGTGAGGCCGACCGCCTCCGACATGCCGTGGGCCATGAGAGCGCCGGTCGAGACGACCGCGTGGACCATGCGCCATCCGGTGACGATCATCTTCGAGATGATCCGAGCCCATCTTGGCGCGTCGTCATCGCGCCCGACAGCGTCAGCACCACCTTGCAGTCGGGGTCGCTTCACCATCGCGACGGTGACGTCGAGCGCTTCGCCAGCGAGCGGCCGCTGAACGCGGTGCGCGACATCGCCCGCAGCAGGCCGGCGAACGACTTCACCGCTTGTCGAGATCGAGGCTCCCGAGTGCGACGAGCCCGTCTTTCTGGCCGTCGTGGAACTCGCGCGCGTCGTTCATCCGCGAATCGTAGTGGCGCTTCAGATCGATGCTGACGACGCAGATGATGCGTGGTTCCATCCCCGCAGTGTGCAGGCAACCGGGGGTCCGGGGACACCAGTCGCGTAGGCCCATGAAGAGGTGCGCCAGCAGCCCGCGGGTTCTCGCTGTTTCTGCCCGGCTCATGCCGATCGTCAATCGAAGGGCTAAGAGCAACGGGCGGCGAGCGGGCCGGATCTATCCCGCGGCGTAGCGAGCGGGGGTGAGGGGTGCGGCAGCGGCACCTTCCTCAAGAGGACGGCCCCCCGCACGCGCATCCTGCCGTCGGCGAGGTGGCCGCGGCGATGTCGGGTTCGACCTCGCCGAAGCGCGAGCGACACCGGGCTCTCGTCGTTTCCGGGCCCCAGAGCGGTCCGTCGCGAGCGAGCGCGCATTCGACGTCCCAGAGCTGCACCATACGTTGTCCTGGCAGACGGCGCCGGCGAGGAAGCCGCCCCTCGGCGAGGAGGAAGCAGAGCGAGGTGGCCGGTCGCTTCAACGGCGCTGAACTGTCCGACCTGCCTCGCGCGTCGCGAGGTCGTGGGAGCCGGATCGATGCTCTTGTCGTGGCCGCGCCACCCGCGAGGTGGCGACCGTCGGGCGAGAGCACCAGCAGGCCGGACGAGCGCTTCTGGCCCGCGCAATCGTCGCGCACCGGCTTCGGCCGCGCAGCCTGGGGTCGTGGTGAAGAAGCGCAGCACGCTGGTTGCAGTGGCCGGTCGGGGATCCACTCCACGCCGCCAAGCTCGGCCCAGGTGAAGCGCCCGTGACGCCGGTCGGCCGGCGCAGCGCCAGCTCGCGCCTCGCCTCGCCGGCGATCGCGGCGCCCACGTCGAAGAAGCGCAGGTTGGCGTCGTACGAGCTCGGTGGCGAGCGTCGCGCCGTCCGGCGAGAACGCGATCGCCCTCGACCGTCTCGTGGTCGTGCCGCAGCTTGACGTCGATCTCGTCGCGCGTCGCCATGTCCCACAGGTGCACGACGCCGTCGACGTGCGCCGAGGCGAGCAGCGAGCCGTCGGGCGAGAAGGCGAGACGAGACCGCCGCCGCGTCGTGGCCCGAGCCGGCGGTGGAGGTCCGTGCGCAGCAGGCCGACGCGGTTGCGGGAGCGCAGCGCTCAGAGCCGGATCGCCCGTCCGCACCTGCCACCGCGAAGAGGTCGCTGACCGGCGAGAGCGCCGCCTCCTTGGTGGGCGGCGGCTCGCCGAACACCCCGAGCTCGCGGAACGCCGCGGCGCCGCGGGTGCGCAGCGTGGCCGTGTCGAGCGGCCCGGGCGGCACGGGCAGCCTCGGGCACGGTCGCGCCCCGACGCGGACAGGCGGGGCCGTGGCGACGGCGACCCTGGTCTTGTCGGCGACCTTCGCCCCGGCCGGCAGCGGGGCGGCGGGCGCTGCAGGGTCGAGGCCGAGCGCAGGCGCTCCTCGATCACCCGGGATGAGCGAGACGATGCCGGTGCGCGCCGGTCGAGCGACTGCGCGCGGCGCGCCGCCTGGAGCGCGCCCGTCAGGTCTTCCTCGGCCAGCATGCGCCGGGCCTCGGCGCAGTTGGCCTCCGTACGCGCGCTTGCGAACGAGCGGATCGGAGCGGCTGCCCTGGGGCGGCGTGGCCCGATCGCCGCCAGCAGCGCCTTTGCCATCGCGTCGAGGTCGGGGAAGCGCTTGCTCGGGGTCCTTGTCGAGCGCGCGCAGCGTGGCGGCCGCGAGCCCGTCGGGAAGACCGCAGCGCCTTGGCGTCGAGCGGATGCGGCGGCGCGGTCATGATCTTCGTCATCAGGCTCGTGATCGTGGGCGCCTCGAAAGCGACGCCGCCCGAGACCATCTCGTGGAGGATCACGCCGACGGCCCACATGTCGGCGCGGTGGTCGACCTTGCCTCCCTGAGCAGCTCGGGCGAGAGGTAGCTCGGAGTCCCGAGCACGACTCCCGCCTGCGTGAGGTTGGGGTCGGTCGTCTCGCCGCCGGTCCGGCGCGCGATGCCGAAGTCGAGGATCTTGATCGTGCCGTCGTGCGTGAGCCGGATGTTCGTGGGCTTGACGTCGCGGTGGACGACGCCCATGCGATGGGCGAAGTGGAGCCCGCGGCAGACGTCGCACCACCAGCCGAACCTTCTGCTCGAGCCCGAAGCGGTCGGGCGGCGTCATCGCCTGACCGAGGTCGAAGCCCTCGACGAGCTCCATCGCGATGTAGTGGGTGCCGGCGACGTGCGCCGATCTCGTAGATCGTGACGATGTTCGGGTGGGTCAGGCGCAGCGCGCGCGCGCCTCGCGCGCCTGAAGCGGGTGAGGCGCTTCCAGGCTCGTCAGCAGCGCCGGCGCGACGGTCTTGAGCGCGACGGGACGGTCGAGGATCGGATCGTGGGCGCGGTAGGAGCCGTGCCCATCGCGCCGTGACCGAGCTCGGCCAGATTCTCGAATTTTCCGGAAGTTCAATTCGGCCCCGATGATACGGCCGCCAGCAGCTCGGCGCCGAAGGCGCTCGCCCGCCAGAGCCCGCAGGCCCTCGACCTGCCCGAGCGCCGAGACGTCGCCGGGGCACGTTCCGCAGGCGGTCGATCAGGCGCTGCGGGAGCACCACGGCGGCGTCGAGCCCCAGCTCGGCGCCCTTCAGCGTCCGCCACGCCTTGAGGCGCTCCACGCCGCGCCGCAGCTGCGTCGGGAACGACCGGGCGCACCGCGCGCGGCACCACCGGCAGCCTCGCTCGGCGAGCGCCTGCGCTCGCTTCACCCCGGCCAGGATGTCCGCAGCGTGGCGGGAGAGCCGTGGCAGCACGCCGGGCACGGCGCGCAGGGCGCCCTCGCTCGCCGGCAGGAGCTCGGCGAGTCTTGAGCGAGGCTCTCGCTGCCGAGGATCTTGAAGGCCGGGGTGTCCGTCTCCTCCGCCCGCCGCTCGCGCCGGGCGTGAGCTCGCGCAGCGCCGCGAGCGCGCCGCGGCGGCAGGGCGCCGGGCGCCCTTGACGGCCAGGTACGCGTCGGGATCGCGGCGGCGCCACGCGGCTCGAGCTGGGCGACGGCGTCGCATTCCTCGCGCAGCCACTCGAGGCGGCCGGCAGCCTGAAGCCTCGCCGCGAGCCGCTCGCGCAGCTCGACGAGATGCAGGACGTCGGCGAGCGCGTAGGCCTCCTGCTGCGTCGTGAGCGGACGCCGCGACCAGTCGTCCTTCTGGTTCGTCTTCGTGAGCGTGACGCCCATCTCGTCGCGCGCGACCGCGACGAGGCCGAGCTCGCTGCGCCCGAGCAGGGCGCGCGAGCGATCATGGTGTCGAAGAGCGCGGCGAAGCCGAAGGCCGAAGTCGCGCTTGAGCGTCGTGACGTCGTAATCGGCGCCGTGCAGCACCTTGACGAGCTGCGGGTCCGCCATCGCGGGACCGAGCGGCCGCAGGTCCACCGCCAGGCTGTCGACCAGGAAGGCCTCGCCGCGGTCGGTCGCGATCTGCACGAGGCAGACCTTGTCACGGTGGTGGTAGAGAGGTTGTCCGACTCGGTGTCGAGCGATCGCGCGGCAGCTCGCAAGCGCCTGCACCAGCTTTTCGAGCTCGGCGGGGCTCTTGATCCAGGTCACGGCAGGGGAGTATAAGGCCGCGGCGACTGCCGTGGAAAAGCCGGTTTTGCAAAGATTTACGGGCGTCGACCCGCCCGGACCCCGGCGGGCGCCGGTTTGGTCTAAGCTGTGAATCGCGGGCTCAGCGGGGCGATCCGTCCCGAGTCTGCAACCCGAAAAAACCAGGAGCGCGAAGGCCGTGAGCAAGGACGTCGTGGTTCTCAACAACGAGAATTGGAAGCGGGAAGTCGCCGAGGCCCAGGGCCCGGTGCTGGTGGACTTCTGGGCGGAATGGTGTCCGCCCTGCCGGATGATCGCCCCCGCCGTCGAGGCTCTGGCGACGACGCTACGCCGGTCGCGCCAAGGTCGCCAAGCTCAACATCGACGAGAGCCCTGAGGTCGCAAACGCCTTCGGGGTCCGCTCGATCCCGACGCTTCTGGTGTTCCGGGAGGGCAAGGTGGTCGACGCGCAGATCGGCGCCGTGCCGCAGTCGTCGATCGCTCGCATGATCGAGCCAGCTGGAGCCGAGGGCCGCCACCCGCACGGGCGCGTGAGCGCGCTCCGTCTCGAGACGGTCGAGCTCGAGCCGCCCACGGCCGCGGACGCCGTAGTCGTCTGGATGCACGGCCTCGGCGCCCGACAGCCACGACTTCGAATCGCTGGTTCCGGAGCTGCGGCTCGGGGCGAGCCCGGCCGTGCGCTTCGTGTTCTGCACGCGCCCGTGCGAGCGGTGACGCATCAACGGCGGGCAGCGCATGCGCGCCTGGTACGACGTCGCGGGGTTCGACCGGCGCGCGGCCCAGGACGAGCGGGGATCCGCGAGTCGGCCGAGGCGATCCGGCGCGGCTCGTCGAGCGCGAGCGCGACGCGGGATCGCCGCGAGCCGCATCCTGATCGCGGGCTTCTCCCAGGGCGGGGCGATGGCGCTTCTTCACGGCGCTGCGCTGGCCGGAGCGGCTGGGGGCGATCGTGGCGCTCTCGACCTACCTCCCGCTCGGCGAGACGCTGCCGGAGGAGCTGCATCCCGCGAACGCCGGGCTGCCGGTGTTCATGGCGCACGGCCAGTTCGATCCGGTCCTGCCGCAGGCGTCGGCGCGAAGCCTCCCGCGAGACGCTGACGTCCGTCGGCTGTCCGGTCGAGTGGCACAGCTACCCGATGCTCCACAGCGTGTGCCTGGAGGAGGTCGCCGACCTGCGGCGCTTCCTGCTTCGGTGCTCTGAGTGCCGGCGCCGGCCGTAGAATGGGGCCGCGCGCGGCGCGCCGGATGCAGGACGAAGGCGGCTCCCAACACGGCTCGCAGGGGACTCGCGGAGAGCGAAGAGCGCTACCGCCTGATCTCGCAGATCATCTCGGACTACACCTTCTCCACGCGCACTCAACCCCGACGGCACGCTCTTCCACCACTGGGTGGCCGGCGCCTTCGAGCGCATCACCGGCTACGGCTACGAGGAGTACATGGCGCGCGGCGGCTGGCTGGCGGCGCTGCACCCCGACGACCGCGAGCAGGACGGCGCGCGACATGGAGGCGCTGCGGGCGAACCGCCAGGTCGTGACCGAGGTGCGCACCTTCATGAAGAGCGGCGAGATGCGCTGGGTGCGCGTCTGGGGCCACCCGGTCTACGGGACCCGGTCAGGGACCAGCTGGTGGGAATCTACGGCGCCGTCCAGGACATCACCAAGCGCAAGAAGGTCGAGGCGGAGCGCGAGGCGCTGATCCGCGAGCTCGAGGCCAAGAACGCCGAGCTCGAGCGCTTCGCCTACACCGTGTCGCACGACCTGAAGAGCCCGCTGATCACGATCCGCGGCTTCCTGGCTCGTTCGTGGAGCAGGACGCCGTGGCCGGAAGCCTGGAGCGCGTGCGCGTCCGACCTCGGCGCGCATCCGACGACGCCGGTCGACAAGATGCAGCGGCTGCTCGAGCGAGCTGCTGGAGCTGTCGCGCATCGGGCGCGTCGTCAATCCGCCGCAGACGATCGCTTTCGCCACGCTCGCCCAGGACGCGCTCGCGCGCTCGTGGCGAGCCGCCTGCGACTCAGCGCGGCGTCGGCGTCGCGGTCGCGGAGGGCCTGCCGGACGGTGTGCGGCGACCGCAGCGCGCCTCGTGCGAGGTGATGCAGAACCTGGTCGACAACGCCGCCAAGTTCATGGGCGACCAGAAGCAGCCCCACGATCGAGATCGGCATCGCGCCGGAGCAGGCCCGGCGAGCGCGTGTCTCTTCGTGCGCGACAACGGGATCGGCATCGATCCGCGCTTCCGCGAGCGCGTCTTCCGGCTGTTCGAGAAGCTCGACCCCGGCAGCGAGGGCAGCGGCGTCGGGCTCGCGCTCGATCACGCCGCATCGTCGAGCAGCACCACGGGCGCGTGTGGGTCGAATCGGAGGGCAAAGGGGAAGGGGACGACGGTCTGCTTCACGCTCCCGGACGCCGCGGCGAGCGCGCTCGCCGCGACGCCGTCTTCGTCGCCAGCTAGGCGTCTCCCAGCGCCGGGCGAGCCGGCGTGCGATCGTCAGGAAAAGCGGCCGTCAGCAGCACGAGCACCAGCAGCTGCGGCCAGAGCTCCACGAGCGGGGCGTTGCGCCAGAACACCTTGATGTAGCCGTCGAGCGCCCAGCGCGTTGAAGGTGAGCAGGCCGAGCTTCTGCATCGTCTCGCTCATCAGGAAGCGCGGGAACATGCTGCCGCCGAGCGCCGACATCATCAGGATCACGATCGTCGCGATGCCGCACAGCTGCCGCGCGCGAGCGGCGCGCAGCGTCGCGAGCACGAGGCCGAAGCCCGCGGCCGCGCCGGCCGTGGCGAGCGTCATCACGAGCGAAGCCAGGCAGGTGGGACAGAGCTCCAGGCCGAAGACGAGCGCGCCCCAGGCGAACATCACGCGTGAGCTGCAGGACGCCCGTGAGCGTGATGGAACAGCCACTTGCCCGCGAGCAGGCCGGCCCATGCCGAGCGGCGTGCTGAGCAGCGCGCTCGAGCGTTCCCGACTCCACCTCCTCGAGCAGCGCGCCGCTGCGCGCGCGGAGCAGCTGAAGAGCAGGAACATCACCCCGACGCCGGCCGCGTAGAACGCGACCATCGAGCCGTCCGGCGCCCCGCTGCCGCGATCACCTCGTGCACGTCGACGCCCAGCAGCCGGCGACGCCCGCGCCGCCGCCTCGCCCGCGCCGTCGCCGGCCGCGGCCTGGCTGAGCCACGCGTCCATCACGCCGCGCTGCTGGGGCGTCATGCGCGCCGGCGTACTTCTCGAACATCTCGAGCCCGCGCCTCGCGCAGGCCTTCGGCTGCGCCGTCGCCGCCGCCTTCTGCAGCAGGCCGCGCAGGAGCGGCGTCGCGATCGGGTCCGACGGATCGACCAGCAGCTCGGCGCGCGGCGGCGTCCCGGCGCTCGCCGAACGCCGCGCCGCAAGCCCATCGGCAGCACCACCGCGGCCGGCAGCGTCGCCGTCCTTCACCAGCGACTCGGCGCGCGGGCGATCGAGCGGCACGGACGCTGCGCTCGCCGGGCCGCCGCGCGGCCGGGCCGTGGCGCACGGCCGCAGCGCGGTCTCGTGCTCGAGCGCCTTCACGAAGCGCCCGGCTCGCGTCGCTGCGGTCCTCGTCGACGACGCGCCACGCGCACGGGGTTCGGCTGCGCCGCGGCTGCTGCCCGAACACGAGCGCGAAGATCGAGAAGAACGGCGAGCGGCAGCACGAAGGCCATCAGCTGCGCGACGCGGTCGCGGCTCAGGTTGAGTCGCGAGATCCGGAGCACCGTGGCGATCACTCGCGCAGCTCCCTTCCGGTGAGGTGGATGAAGACGGCGTGCAGGCTCGGGCCCTTCACGGCGACGTCGCGCGACGACCAGGCCGGCCGCGGCCGCCTGCTGCGAGCAGCGCCGGGAGCTCCGCCGCGACGTCCGGACCTCGGCGCGGAGCGTGTGGCCGTCGGCGTCGGCCGCGAGCCCGGCGAGCGGGCGCTCCGGCAGGCGCTCGACCGAGAGCGGACGACGCGCCGGCGCTCGCCGACCGTGCTCGCGATCAGCTCCTGGAGCGTTCCCGCAGCCGCCACGCGCCCGTGGTCGATCACCACGATCGGTCGCAGAGGCGCCTCGGCCTCGTCGAGCTGGTGCGTGGTGAGCAGCAGCGAGATGCCCGCGTTGCGCAGCGCGGACGAGCATCTCGTAGATCCGCTCGCGGCTCTGCGGATCGACGCCGACGGTGGGCTCGTCGAGCAGCACGACGCGCGGCTCGATGCAGCACGCCGCAGGCGATGTTGAGCCGGCGGCGTCATCCCGCCCGAGAAGCGCTTCACCGGCTCGTCGGCCCGCGATCGTCGAGGCCGGTCCAGCGAGCGCCCACGCGACGCGCTCCGCGCAGCGCCTGCCGCGAGAGCCCGTGGAGACGTCCGAACACCTCGAGGTTCTCGCGCGCCGGTGAGCTGCGCGTAGACGGCGATCTCCTGCGGAACGACGCCGAGCTCGGCGCGCGGGCTCTCCGGCCGCAGCGCCGCCCCGCGAGCGCGATCTGCCGCCGTCGAGCCGCACGCGCCCGGCGATCGCGCGACGAGCGTCGTCTTGCCGGCCCCGTTCGGACCCAGGAGCCGAGCAGCTCGCCCGCGTCGAGGCGCGAGCGAGCGCCCTGGGCGCCGGCGTGCCGCCGAAAGACTTGCGGGCGTCGCGTACCGTGAGGCAGGCTCTCGCGCATCTCGCGAGGAGTCTACGCGTACGGGTCGCAGCGGTTCCACGCGGCCCGCAGGAATCGGCGAACGGGGCTTATTCGACGGTGAGCGTCGTCAGCGTTCCCGGCTCTTCGCCTCGTTCCAGAGCCGGTCCATCTCCTCGGAGCGTCGAGTCGGCGGGCGTCCTGCCCTCGCCGCGCAGGCGCTCCTCGATGAACTGGAAACGGCGCCGGAACTTGCGGTTGGCGGCCTTGAGAGCGCTCTCCGGATCGACGCCGGTCAGCCGGGCGACGTTGACCGCCACGAACAGCAGGTCGCCGACCTCCTCCGCGACGCGGCGCGCGTCGGCCTTCTCGCGCGCACGGCCTCGCGCAGCTCCGCCCGCCTCCTCGTCCAGCTTCAGCAGGGCGTCGCCGGGCCCCGGCCAGTCGAAGCCCACGCGCGGAGACCTTCGTCGTCAGCTGGAACGCCTCCATGACCGCGGGCAGGCCCGTGTGGACGCTGTCGAGCATCGACGCGTCCTCGCTGCCCTTCTGCGCCCGCTCGGCGGCCTTGATCGCCTCCCAGTTGCGGAGCACCTCGCCGGAGGTCGAAGCCCCGTCGTCGGCGAAGACGTGGGGGTGGCGCCTCACCATCTTCTCCGCCACGCGCTCGATCACCTGGCGCAGGCGGAAGGCCCCCGCTCCTCGGCGATGTTCGCGTGGAACACCACCTGGAGCAGCAGGTCGCCGAGCTCGCCCGCGAGCTCGGCGTCGTCCTTCTCGTCGATCGCGTGGGCCACCTCGTAGGCCTCCTCGATCGTCATCGGCTTGACGCTCTCGTGGGTCTGCTCGCGGTCCCACGGGCAGCCGCTCGGCGCGCGCAGCCGCGCGATCAGCTCGACGAAGCGGGCGAAGAGCGTCCCGGCCTCGGTCGCGGCGGGGGACGGCGTGATCTCGGCCAAGCGCAGCGCAGTCCCGCGATGCGCGTGCGCAGCGTGTCGAGGTCGCGCTTGCGCGCGGCGAGCTCCTGCGACTGCGCACGCAGGCGCTCGCCGTCGGCGCGCACATGCGAAGCGCGCGAACGGGCAGGGATGGCCTCCTGCAGCTTCCTGTGCCCGAGCTCGAGGCTCGCGGTCGCAGCCAGCGCGGAGCGTTGCCGCGAGCCGCTGCCGCAGGGGGCGCCGACTGCTTCCCCGAGGCGCGCCTTCTCGCGCGAGCGCGCGCTGGATCAGGAGCGGCAACGGCGCAGCCAGCGCGACGACCGCGCCGACGACGCCGGCCGTGACGGCGGTCGCGGCGGTCTCGGCCTGCACAGGCGCGATGCCCGCGCCTACGATGGCGAGCAGGAGCAGCAGCAGCGTCGCGGCCGCCGAGCGTTGCGCCGCGCGCGCGAAGCGCGCCAGTCTCGCGCGGGCGAGAGCTCTCGAGCGCTCGCGCCGCGTCGCGTGCGAAAGCCTGCCGCAGCCGGGCCTGGTCCGGCGCGGGCACCGCGACCGGAGGGCCGCCTCCGCGCGAGGCGTGCGTCTCGCTCCGCTTGATTGACGCTGGTCGACCACGGTGGGCCAGGGCGGGGCGTCTGCGGCCAGCGACGGCGTCCGCCAGCCCGTCGGCCCGCTTCTCGATCGCGGCCTGCAGTCCGCCGCATGACGTCCTGCCGGAAGAGCGCGGCGGTCTGCTCGCGGTGCGAGCAGCGAGAGCGCGCGAGGCAGGCGCAGCGTGCGGTCGAGGAACGCGTCCCCGCGCGTCTCGAGCTCGAGCAGCGGCTTCTCGGCCTCGGACACCCGCACGCGTTGATCGCGCGCCGATCTCCTGCAGGTGCTGCGCGATCAGGCCCTCGACCTCCTTGAGCGCCGCCTCGTCCTCGGCGAGCGTCGCCAGCCGGGATTTCGCCCCGCTCGCCGCGACCTCGATCGCGCGGTCGGCGACGCCCAGCGAGGCTCTCGAGCTTGACGCGCGCAGGCGGCCGACGTCGATCGAGCGTGCGCGCGGAGGTACGCCTCGAGGTGCTCCGAAGCCGTTGCGCGCCGCGTCGGGCAGGTAGCACCGGCGGTCTTCGCCTTCCAGGTCTGGCGCGCCGAGACTCCGAACACCTCGGGGCGCAGGCCGAGCAGCTCCCGCAGCTTGTCGCGCACGAACTCGACCACCTTCTCGACGTCGGCCGGACCCTCCGGGATGTCGATCTTGTTGACCGCGACCACCACCTTCTTGCCCCAGTCGCCGGATCGTCGCGAGGAACTGCGCGCTCGCTCTCCGTGAACGGCCGATCGGCGGAGGTCACGAAGAGCACGAGCTCCGAGCGCGGCACGAAGTCGCGCGTCAGCGCCTCGTGACCCTCGACGACGGCGTTTCGTGCCGGGCGTGTCGACGATGTTCATCTCGCGCGAGGAGCTCGAGCGGCAGCGCGATCTCCTCGAAGGCGCCGCCGGCGGGCGTGCGCTTGCGCTCGGCGCCGTACTTGACGAGCTCGACCCGCGAGGTCGTGGGCGTGGGCCCCTCCTCGAGCACCTTCTCGCCCGAGCAGGGCGTTGATCACCGCGCTCTTGCCCGCGTTGAACTCGCCGACCACCACCAGCGAGGAACAGCTCGTCGAGCTGGCTGATGGCGCGCGCGAGCGCCACCTGGATCAGCTCCTCCGAGGTCTCGACGCGCACGAGCAGCACCCGCAGCTCTGCGAGCTGGCGGTGCAGCTCCCTGAGGCAGACTCTGCGCTCGCTCGCCGAGGATGCCCCGTCAGCATGGGTGTCGAACGCCGGCGTCTAGTTCCGCGCGCAGCTGGAATACGTCGCGATCAGCCCGAGCCCACGTCCTTCAGGTCCACCGACTCGAGCCCGATGCGCGCGATCCGATAGCGGTTCGCCACCATCTCGCCCATCTGGCCGGTGTGAGGACCTCCTTGCGGTCGGTCATCAGCACCGCGACCTTCACGCCGGCGCGGTTCTCGACCGACCCCAGATACGTGAGGTTGAGCGGCGGCGGTCCGGGCGGCGGAACGTAGCGCGGTCTCGACCGGAGGCGTCGGGACGGGCTCCGGCGCGTCTGCGCCGGCACGGGCAGCTTCTCGGCTTCGTCCTCGTCGCGCGCGGCCGCAGCCGAAGCGGAAGAGATCGCGGTGCCCCGCCGTGGTCTCGGGGCGCTCCGTCGCGAGACGGGCGAGGTCGATGCGCGGCACGGGCGGCGGAAGCGCCTCGGCGCGCGCCCGGGCGGCCGGCGTGCCTGCGTTGTCCTTGAGGCGCAGGAACACGAGCGCCAGCACCGTGAGCGCCACGAGCGAAAGCATCACCTTCTCTCGCCGGCTGAGCGTCCCTCACTCTGGCGAGGTTAGCATGACTCGTCGTAGGCTCAGCCGGGGGCTCCCGAGGGAGGCGTTCGCATGAGGGCGATTCGCATCGACGCGTTCGGAGGTCCCGAGGTGCTGCGCCTCGCGGACGTCCCCGATCCGGTGCCGGGCAACGGCGAGATCGTCGTTCGCTGCGAGGCGTCGGGGATCAACTACCTCGACACCTACCATCGCACCGGGCTCTACCGCGAACCCGCTGCCGTTCGTGCCCGGAATGGAGGGCGCGGGAGTCGTGACCGCCGCCGGGCCCGAGGTCACGCTCTTCCGCATCGGCGACCGCGTCGCGTGGACGAGCGCCATCGGCTCCTACGCCGCGAGCGTGAAGATGGCGGCCGAGAAGGCGCGTGGCCGTGCCGGAGGGCGTCGAGCTGCGGACGGCCGCCGCGGTGATGCTCCAGGGCATGACCGCGCACTACCTGACGACGAGCACGTTCCCGCTCGCCAAGGGTCACACCTGCCTCGTCCATGCCGCGGCGGGTGGCGTCGGCCTGCTGCTCGTGCAGATGGCGAAGCAGCGCGGAGCGCGCGTGATCGGCACGGTCGGCGGCGAGCCGAAGGCCACGGCTCGCCCGCGCGGCCGGCGCCGACGAGGTGATCCTGTATCGGCAGGAGGACTTCCTGGCCGCGGTCAAGCGCCTGACGAACGGCCGCGGGGTCGACCGTGGTGTACGACGGCGTCGGCAAGGAGACGGCGCTCAAGAGCCTCGACTGCCTCGCGCTGCGCGGGATGATGGTCTTCTTCGGCAACGCGAGCGGGCCGGTCGGACCGCTCGACCCGCTGCTGCTCTCTGCAGAAGGGCTCGCTGTTCATGACGCGGCCGACGCTCTTCCACTACGTCGCGGACCGCGCGAGCCTCGAGGCGCGCGCCGCGGACGTGCTCGGGCAGGTAGCCGCGAAACGGCTCGAGGTCCGCATCGACCGCGCTTCCCACGCTCGCGGAGGCCGCGGCCGCGTCACCGGGCGCTCGAGTCGCGGCAGACGACGGGCAAGCTGCTGCTCGTCCCCTGAAGTGACGACGGCCGAGCGTGGTGCGCCGATGATCGCGCGCGAGGAGTACCCGGGGCCGCGCCTTCGAGGTCGTCCTCTCCAACCTGCTCGCCGAGAACCACGGACGCGATCGTCAACGCCGCGAACGGGCACCTGGTGCACGGCGGCGGCGTCGCTGCGGCGATCGCGCGCGCCGCGGGGAAGCCCTGGTGCAGGAGGGCGACCGCATCGTCGCCGCGCACGGGCCGCTGGCGGTCGGACGAGGCCGTCGTGACGACCGCGGGCAGGCTGCCCTTCAAGGGAGTGATCCACGCCGTCGGCCCGCAGCAGGGATCGGGCGCGAGGAAGAGCGGCTGGTGCAGGCGCTCGGCGCGGCTTTCCTGCGCGCCCACGAGGGCGGCTTCGAGTCGGTCTCGTTCCCGGCCGTGAGCAGCGGGATCTTCGCCGTCCCGCTCGAGGTCTGCGCGCGCGCCTACGTGCGCGCCGTGGCGCGAGTTCATGCGCGCCCACCCCGACACCAGCCTGAAGACGCTGCGGCTCGTGCTCGTCGACGGCCCGCTCGTGGCGCTCGTGCGCCAGGAGCTCGGCAGAAAGGCCTGATGCGCACCGAGACCCTGATCGTTCTCGCGGTCGCCCTGGGCTCGGCGCTCGGCGGGGTCGCGCGCTACGGCCTCTCCGGCCTCGTGGCGCGCCTCGTTCGGCGAGACGTTTCCGTGGGGCACGCTGATCGTGAACGTGCTCGGGTCGTTCCTGATCGGCGTCGTCGCGACGCTCACCGGCCCCGACGGTGCGCGTGCTGGTGAGCCCCGTGGCGCGCCAGTTCTGGATGCCGGGCATCTTCGGCGGCTTCACGACGTTCTCGTCCTTCAGCCTGCAGACGCTGAGCCTGGCGCAGGACGGGGAATGGACGCGGGCCCTTGCGGACGTGACGCTGTCGGTCGCGCTGTGCCTGCTCGGCGTCTGGCTGGGCGCGTCGCTCGCAGCCGCCGTCAATCGCTAGAGAGGAGGACCCATGCAGGTCCCGACCGAAGCCGTGCTCGCGCGGATCTTCCTGGGCGAGGGCCGACAAGGCGCCCGGCGGAAAGCCGCTCTACGAGGAAGGTCGTGCTCAAGGCGCGCGAGATGCGTGCCCCGCCGGAGCGATCGGCGCTGCGCGGCCCGATGGGCTTCGGCCGCAACAGCCACCTGCACACGGCCAAGATCCTGCGCCTCGTCCGCGGACCTTCCGATGATCGTGGAGCTCGTGGACGCCGAGGCGAGAGGTGCGCGCTGCTCGATGCCATCGAACCGATCATGGGCAGCGGCCTCGGTGACGCTGGAGCGGGTCCAGGTGATCCGCTACGGCAGCGCCCGTCGCGCGCTGGAGGCGGCGCGCGGCGGCGCGGTTGAAAACGCGGCCGCGCGCCGTTATCGTCAGGCCGCGCAAGACAACCGGGAGGTCGGCAGGATGGCCGAGGGAAACGCGTCGGTCGCGGCCTGAGGTTCGGGCGCACCATGCGCCGCGACCTGTGGTGGCTGCAGCCGCTGCTGCACGGCGGCGGGGCTCGGGGCGTTCGTCGTCTACGCGACCTGGGCCGCCTTCCAGGGCCGCGACTACCACTTCGGCAACTACCTGTCGCCCTTCTATTCGCCCGAGCTCTTCGGCCCGTCGCCGCACGCCTGGTTCGGGCCGCTGCCCGCCTGCCCTGCCGGCGTGGCTGCCCTTCTCGCCGGCGCTCCTCATCCTCTGGGCGCCGGGCGGCTTCCGCATGACCTGCTACTACTATCGCGGCGCCTACTACAAGGCGTTCTGGGCCGACCCGCCCTCGTGCACGGTGGGCGAGCCGCGCGCCGTCTACCGCGGCGAGGCCGCGTTCCCGCTGATCCTCCAGAACGTCCACCGCTACTTCCTCTACATCGCGCTGCCGTTCCTGCTGGTCCTCGCGCACGACGTCTGGAAGGACGCTCTGGTTCCCGGACCGCCGAGGGCGGCGTCCAGTTCGGCGATCGGCGTCGGGACGCTGGTCCTGGCCGATCAACGTCGTCCTGCTCGGCAGCTACACGCTGAGCTGCCATTCGCTGCGCCATCTCGTGCGGCGGCTTCAGCGACGAGCTCTCGAAGAAGTCCCGTTTCTGCATGACCGCCTACGGCTGCGTCAGCGCGCTCAACACGCGCCACATGGCTGTGGGCCTGGATGAGCCTCTTCTGGGTGGCCTTCTCCGACGTCTACGTGCCGCCTGCTCGCGCGCGGCGTCTTCACCGACCCGAGGCTCTTCCTAGATGGCCGACTACCCGACGCAGCGGCACTACGACGTGCTGGTGGTGGGCGCCGGGCGGCGCCGGCCTGCGCGCCGCGATCGAGGCCTCGGCCGGCGGCGCCACGGTCGGCCTCGTGTGCAAGTCCCTGCTCGGCAAGGCGCACACGGTCATGGCCGAGGGCGGCATGCGCGGCGGCCACTCGCCAACGTCGACGAGCGCGACAGCTGGCAGGTGCACTTCGCCGACACCATGCGCGGCGGCCAGTACGTCAACAACTGGCGCATGGCGGAGCTGCACGCGAAGGAAGCGCCCGACCGGCGTGCGCGAGCTGGAGGCGTGGGGCGCGGTCTTCGACCGCACCAAGGACGGCCGCATCCTGCAGCGCAACTTCGGCGGCCACCGCTACCCGCGGCTCGCGCACGTCGGCGATCGCACGGGCCTCGAGATGATCCGCACGCTGCAGGACCACGGCATCCACCAGGGCATCGACGTCCACATGGAGTGCACCGTCGTCAGCCTCCTGAAGGACGGCGGCCGCGTCGTCGGGCGCCTTCGCCTACGACCGCGAGCGCGGGCGCTTCAGCGTCTTCAAGGCGAAGGCGATCGTGCTCGCGACCGGCGGCATCGGCCGCGCCTTCAAGATCACGAGCAACAGCTGGGAGTACACCGGCGACGGCCACACGCTCGCGTACGACGCCGGCGCCGACCTGATGGACATGGAGTTCGTGCAGTTCCACCCGACCGGCATGGTCTGGCCGCCGAGCGTGCAGGGCATCCTGGTGACCGGAGGGCGTGCGCGGCGAGGGCGGCGTCCTGCGCAACAAGGAAGGCCGCCGCTTCATGTTCGACGACATCCCCGAGAACTACAAGAGCCAGACCGCCGGACAACGAGGAGGAGGGCTGGCGCTACACGCAGGGCGACAAGAACGCGCGCCGCCCGCCGGAGCTGCTGACGCGCGACCACGTCGCCCGCTGCATCATGCGCGAGGTCAAGGCCGGGCGCGGCAGCCCGCACGGCGGCGTGTTCCTCGACATCGCCTGGATCAAGGCGCGGCTGCCGAACGCGCGCCGAGCACATCAAGCGCAAGCTGCCGAGCATGTACCACCAGTTCAAGCAGCTCGCCGACATCGACATCACGACGGAGCCGATGGAGGTCGGGCCGACGACGCACTACGTCATGGGCGGCGTGCGCGTCGACGGCGACACGCAGATGTCGACGCGTGCCGGGCCTCTTCGCGGCGGGCGAGTGCGCGGCCGGGATCAACGGCGCGAACCGCCTCGGCGGCAACTCGCTCTCCGACCTGCTGGTGTTCGGCAAGCGCGCCGGCGAGCACGCGGCGCTCTTCGCGAAGAAGAACGCCGCCGGCCGGATCGGACGACGGAGCGGTCGAGGCCGCGGCGCGCGCGGGCCAGTCGCGGTCCTTCGAGGGCGACAGCGCCGAGAACCCGTACAAGATCCAGCAGGACCTGCAGGGATGATGATGCAGGACCTCGTCGGCATCGTCCGCCGCGAGGGGAGAGTGAAGGGCGCGCTCGAGGGGCTCGCGAAGCTGCGCGAGCGGTCGAAGCGCGTGAAGGTGCCGGGCAACCGCGAGTTCAACCCGGGCTGGCACACGGCGCTCGACCTGCCGAACCTGTTCACGCGTGTCGGGAGGCCGTCGCGCGCTGCGCTCTCGAGCGCAAGGAGAGCCGGGGCGCGCACTCGCGAGGACTTCCCCGACAAGGACCCGGCCTGGGGCAAGATGAACCTGGTGGTCCGCAAGGCCAGGACGGCGCGATGCAGCTCGACCGCGTTCCGCTCAAGGAGATGCCGGCTGAGCTCCAGCGGGTCATCGAGGAGATGAAGTAATGGCCCGCGCGACCTTCCGCATCTGGCGCGGCGACGCGGCCGCTGGACGCTTCCGGGACTACGCGACCGAGGTCAGCGAGGGGCATGGTCGTGCTGGATGCGGTCCACCGCATCCAGGCCGAGCAGGCGAGCGACCTGGCCGTGCGCTGGAACTGCAAGGCCGGCACGCTGCGGCTCCTGCTCGGCGCGAGGTCAACGGCAACCCGCGCCTCATGTGCATGACGCGGATCAACGAGCTGCCGCTCGACAAGCCGGTCACCGTCGAGCCGATGAAGGCGTTTCCCGCTGAAGAAGGACCTGGTGACCGGACGTCTCCTGGAACTACAGCGTCAAGAAGGCGATCAAGCCGTTCAAGCCGCGGCCGCCCGACGCGCCCGACGGCACCTGGCGCATGGCGCAGGCCGACGTCGACCGCGTCAGGAGTTCCGCAAGTGCATCGAGTGCTACCTGTGCCAGGACGTGCTGCCACGTCGCTGCGCGAGCACGCACATGCACGAGGAGTTCATCGGCCCGCGCTTCCTGCGTGCACGTGGCCGCGCTCGAGATGCACCCGCTCGACGTCGCCGACCGCCAGCCGAGGCGCTGCGCGGCGTTCACGGGGTCGGCTACTGTGCAACATCACGAAGTGCTGCACCAAGGTGTGCCCCGAGGGCATCACGATCACCGACAACGCGATCATCCCGCTCAAGGAGCGGGTGGTGGACCGCTTCTACGACCCCGCTGCGGCGGCTGTTCCGCGTCTTGCGCCCGGGGGCGTGAGCCGAAAGGCCGGGAGGAGCATGGTCGACCTCAAGCCGCGCTATCGCGCAGGCGGTCGCCCGGGCGCTCGAGAAGGCCGGGAGGCGCTACCGCCTGCTGAACGAGCCGGTCGAGGCCGGAAGCATCTGCCTCGACGTGCGCGGCTGGAGCCGACAACCAGCAGACTCACCGCGCTGCTGCTCGCGCTCACCGACCAGTTCGATGAGGATGCCCCCGAACGCCGTGAGCCAGGCGCTCGAGCTCGTGCCCCGCTTCAAGGACGAGTAGCGCGCGCGGGCCTACTACAGGGGCATCATCGCGGGCGGCGCGCCAAGGCGCGCCTGGCGCAGAGACGGGCCGGCCCTCAGGGCGTCGCCCTGCGACTTCCTGCGCGAGGCGATGGTGCTCTTCGAGCGGGCGGGAGCGCCTGCGGCTCGCCGGGGAACGACGACGCGCTCCTGCGCTACAACACCTGCGTGCGGATCCTGGAACGGCACCCGCACGTGGTGCAGGGCGCCGCGCGACCGCGCTCTCGGATCGAACCGCCGCTCGGTAGCGGCGCGCGCCCCGCTACCAGCTGGCGGAGGCTGGGGCCGACGCCCTGACCGTGGGGGTCGGTCGCGGGGGCGACGCTGACGAGGCGCTTCTTGGCCGGGGCCTGCGAGTCGAGACGCGCGACACGGTGCGGCCGACGACGAGCCCGAGCGTGGCCCCGGCAATCACGTCGCTCGGGTGGTGGCGATCCTGCTCGATGCGCGTGAGCCCGATGCAGCTCGCGAGCGCGTACGCGGCACGCGCGAGCTTCCAGCCCGTAGTGGTGCGTCGCGATCGTCGCCAGGCTGAACGCCGTCGAGGTGTGGCCCAGAAGGAAACGAGGCGAGTCGCTGCCGTCGGGACGCTCGCGCTTCACCGTGTACTTCAGGAGGCCCGTGTAGGCGCCGTTCGCGACGAGCGCCTGGGCGAAGTCGTAGGTCATGGAGCGGAACCGGCCCTGCGGCTGCGAAGCGGCCGCCACGAAGAGCGCGCCCACCATCGGCACCATGGCGGCGCCGCTATCTTCGCGCCGGTGTGTCCGAACGCTGCAGACGCCCTTGAGCGCCTGCTCCGTGTGGCCGTCGAACGCCGAGGCGAACGTCGTCAAGCCAGCGCCGACCGCGAACGGGAACAGGTTCTGGCCCGAGAACACGCCGATCATGTTGCCTGGCCCAGGTTCTTCGGGAAGGCGCCCATCGTGCGCCGGTCCTCGGGCAGATCAGAAGAGTTGCGGGTGTCAAAGCTGCGCGGCTGCAGCGCCGCCAGCTCCGCCGGACAGCTCCTGGAGGAGTTGGATCCTGGAGGGAATCGGCCTCCTGGCGCGCGACAGGGGGCGCTTCCGACAAGATGCGACCACTAGGTGTCGCGCCAACGGCTGCTTGCGAACTTTCTCAACGATCCCTCCATGGCCGCTTTCGGGCGCGACGATTCGCGAATTCTCGCATGACGCCCATGAGGCGGGCTGCCAGAAGGCGCCAAGGGGGTCAAGAGTGTGAAGGAACCGTGCCTGCAAGACTCGGGCCGCTCACGGCTTCGAAGGCGCCGGGACCTGCACCCGGTACAGCTTCGTCTGGGTTCGCAGGTACAAGCCGTCGGCGTCGGCTGCAGGACTGGCCAGGCTCATCTCGCCCAGGCTGTTCTTCGCGAGCTCGCTTGTACTCGTCGCCCGCTTCGAGCACGAACGTGTCGCCGTCCTCGCTGAGCAGGTAGATGCGCCCGGCGCTGGCGAGGGCGAGCTCGAAGAACGTGATGCCGCCGCCCCCGACGCGCGCCTTGTAGATCTTCCTTTCCGGTCTGAGCGTCGGCCACCTGCAGGATGCCGTTGTCGTTGGCCGCGTACAGCCGGCCTCGGTAGAGCAGCGGCGACCAGGTGTAGGCGGAAGAAGCGGGGCAGGAACCAGCTCACGAAATCGACTTCGGGAGCTCCCTCGGCCCGTCGAGATGTCGCCCGCGGCACCCGGCCGGATCGCGAACAGGGGACGCGAGTTCTCGCCCTGGGAGCCGGAGCCCACGAAGAGCAGGCCCTCGCCCGCGACCGGAGTGGGCGTCGCCTGCGTGATGCCCTTGAGCCGCCAGAGCTCGTGGCCCTCACTGTCGTAGCTGATCACGAGGCCGCGACCCACCGTGACGATTTCCGTGCGCAGCTCGTTCTGCCAGACGAACGGCGTGCGCCCATCCCGACTTCGAGCCGCCCTTCGTTGGCCGTGCGGCTCACCTTCAGGCAATCGTTCCCGTCCTGGCCTCAGGGCCACGAGGAACGAGCTCGCCCTCGTTAGTCGTGGAGCTGGTAGACGCGCCCGTCGTGGACGACCGGGGACGACGCGGTGCCGAAGTCGAGATAGATGGGCTGAGGCGTCCAAGCTCTGCTTCCAGAGCGAGCGTCCCCTCGCGCGAATAGCAGAACAGGCCGACGTTGCCTCCGAAGGAGACGTAGACCCGCTCTCCGTCCGTGGCCGGCGTCTCCGGACGCGTAGGTGTTCTTGCGATGCCGTCCTCGGAGGCTTGCCGCGATGGGCCTCGCGCTGCCACACACCTTGCCCGTCCTGCGCGTCGAGGGCAAGGACCATGGTAGCTCACCTCGTCCGATTCGGAGGCGAGCTCGATGTCGCGAGCGACGACGCGCTTCGTGATCTCCTCGTCGGACAGCCCCTGCTTCTGCAGTTCCGCCGCGTAGTCGTTGCCGTAGATGCCGGTCGAGGGGGCCTTGAAGGCTCCGGCGTTCACGGCCGTGGTCACGTGGACCCGGTCGCCCCAGACGATGGGCGACGACCAGCCGCGCCCGGGCACCTCGGCCGTCCACGCGACATTGTCGATCGCCGACCCAGCGCGTGGGCGAGGCTGGAAGAGTCCGCGATTCCAGCGCCGTTCGTGCCCCCGGAACTGCGGCCAGTTGGCCGAGCCCTTCGGGCTCCGAAGCCGCTGCCCAGAGACAGGCCGCACCAAAGACGGCGAGTCGCGCGATGAAGCATGCCCGGTCACCAGCGCACGCGGCTGAGCTTCGTCGGACGGACGGACGCTGCGGGAGGAAGAACGCCGGGCCGGTGGACACTCGGCCAGCCCGGGTTCTGCTAGGTTGTGGGGATGCGACCAGCGCCGCGCGCGAGCGCGCGCCGCCGCAGCTCTTCCGCAGCCGCAACGCGGACCCGGCCGGCTCCGCGGCGCGGCGTGCAGGACGCCGGCCAGCTGCTCGCGCCGGAGCAGGTGCTGATGAGCCCACGCAGTCGCAGCTCCAGTACCGGATCGAGCGGCTGCTCGGCGCAGGCGGCTTCGGCCAGGTCTACCTCGCCCACGCGGATCGGACGCTCGTCGATCGTCGCCCGCGACCGGTGTGCATCAAGGTCGAGCGTCAGCGCATCGACGGCTGGCTGCGCGAGGCCTACTTCGGCCAGCTGCTCGACGGCCATCCGCGCGCGATCGCGGTCTTCGATGCGTTCCCGCTCGATGCGCGCCCGACGGCACGCCTCGTCTACTGCCTGGTCCTCGAGTACGCGCGCCACGGCGACCTGCGCGCCTACCTGCGACGCAACGGCTCGCGGCTGGCCGGAGCGCGGTCGCGCGACGCGAGATCGCGGGCATCCTGCAGGTGCTCGGCAAGCTGCACCGCGGCCAGCTGCTGCACCGCGACCTCACGCCGATGAACGTGTTCGTGTGCGAGGGCCGCAGCCTGAAGCTCGGCGACTTCGGCATCGTGCGGCCAGCAGAGCGATCAGCCGCGGGATCACGGCGCGCACGCACTGAACCCGTCGATGGCGCCCGAGCGACATCCTGGACCGGCACCGTGCCGAAGTGGCAGGCGCGCGACGACGTCTACCAGGTGGGCCAGCTGCTCGGCATGCTGGTGAAGGGCGACGCGCAGGCGCGCATCCGCTCCGGCGAGATCCGCCAGCTCGCGTGCAGCGGACCACCTGAAGGAGATCGTCTACCGCTGCATCGGCGAGCGCCGCAAGCGCTACGAGAGCGCCGACGAGCTGATCGAGGCGCTCACGCAACCCGCCCGCGCTCGCCGCAGGCCGGACAGCTGCTGCGATCGCTCAAGGGCGTGCACCTCGCGTTCACCGGGATCCTGAGCCGTCCGCGGCGCGAGGCCGACGGCGCGGCCCGGCGCGCCGGCGCCGTGCGTCCACGGCATGCCCTCGGTGCGCACGACCGTGCGTCGGTGCGCGGCCAGCCGAACGCGCTCCAGGCCGCCGGCCGCGAGGCGGGCCTCAAGCTGATGGAGATCAAGCGCCTGCGCGCCAGAAGGGCCACCGCATCACGCTGCTCAACGAGTCGCAGTTCTGGCGGCTCGCCGCGCCGCAAGTAGCTCAGGGCGGCTATTTGAAGCCACTGACCAGCAGCGCGCTGCCCGAGCCCCGTCTTGTTGCCCGGCGTGCAGGTCTGGCCGGAGGGCGCGCAGCACCAGCACTCCTCCAGCGCCTCCGCGAGGCCGCGGGCCGGGATCGTCGACTCGCTCCACGGGCCCGGTCGTCTGGCTGCAGGAGCCGTTCACGCCCGCGGCGCTCCTGAGCACGACCCGCTCGGTCGTCAGGTTCATGTAGATCGGCGTCTTGGCCGAGCCGGGAAGGCAACCGCCGTCACGCGCTTCTGCTTGGGCGAGGGTCTGGCGGTAGATCACGATCACCGGATCGCCGGGCTTGAAGCGCACGGCCTCGGCGATCACCGGCGGGTCGAAGTGCCACGCGAGCGTCGCACCGCCGTCCTCGGATCATCAGCAGGTTGTTGAGGGTCGTATCGACGCTCAGCAGCTTGCCGTAGACGCTCTTGATGGCGGGCGTCGGCGCGCTGGGCCGAGGCCGGAGCGGACGGCGCCTGCGCCGGGCGCATTGGGCCAGCGCCGAGCCGAGGCACGCCCGCAAGACAGCAGCAAGGCAACACCGGCGAATCGCTAAAGGCGCTTCGTGCCGACCAGGAACGGCTCATGCTGTCCTCCCGCGGCGGGATCGGGAGCGCCGCCGACCCGCCGCAGCGTATCGCGCGCGGCGCGGCGCCCCGGCCAGACATCATTGGCCTAGCGCGCCGCCGCAGCTCGCCAGCACGCGGCCGAGCGAGCGCCGCTCGATGAGGCTCAGAGCGGCCTCGAGCACTCTGCGCCAGCGGGACCTCGCGCGAGAGGATCCCGGCGAGCCCCGGCCGGCCAGGCTCTGCCCCGAGGGCGCTCTCCACCACCTGCTTCACTGAGCGGCATCGGGCAGTTGGTCGAGGTGACGCCGAGCAGGCTCACGCCCCGCAGGATGAGGGGAAGACACTCGTCTGCAGGTCCGGCGATTGGCGGCCATGCCGATGCACGCGACCTGGCCCCACGGTGCTATGTGCCGGATGAGGCCGACCAGCAGCTCGCCCGCCGACGTTGTCGATCGCGCCGCCGAAGCGCGCGGGTTCGAGCGGCCGCGTGCCCGAGGCCGAGCGTCCGGCGTCTTCACCTCGTGGTCGCAGCCAGCGGCGCAGGTACTCGTGGTGCTCGGGCCGTCCAGGGACGCGCCACCACCTCGTAGCCGCGCGCCGCAGGATCGAGACGGCGACCGAGCACGACGCCGCCGCTCCTGCGCCGCTGACCGCGACCGTTGCCGAGCCCAGGCGCTGGCCGAGCTGCTCCATGCGGTGGATCGCGGCGCGGCGGTCGAAGCCGGCCGTGCCGAGGATCATCGACTCCGCGGAGCGTCAGGCCCCTGGGCAGCGGCACGATCCCAGTCGCCGGGCACCTGCGAGCTGGAAGCCGCCGTCGTGGCTCTCGCCGAGGCCATGCCGTTCACGGACGACGGCGTCGCCCGCGCGGAAGCGCTTGTCGTCGGACGACGCGACGCTCCCCGGCCGCGTCGATGCCCGCGTTGGAGCGGAAGCGCTTCAGGATCTTCCCGGCCGGTGATGGCGCGAGCGTCCTTGTGTAGTTGATGCCCGACCAGGCGCGGACGCGCACCACCACGTCGCCCGGAGCACAGCTCGCTCGGCTCCATCTGGACAAACCGCGGGGCGACGCTCTCGCCCGCCTCGAGGGCCCGGCAGGCGAGGAAGCTCACGGGTTCTCGCTTCCACCAGCCGAGCACGTCGCGCGCGACCGACCACGCGGCTGCTGCGCGCGTGGACTCGCCCAGGATCCAGTAGCGCGCGCGTCCTCGAAGCGGCCGTTGGCCCGCTCCACGTCCACGAAGGTGTCGACCACGTTCAGCAGCTCCGGGCTCGCCGCAGCGGCACGGCGTAGGCGAGGCGAGAAGCGGCCGAGCGGACGGCGTCGGCTGCGCGGGCGAGAGCTCCGGGTAGAAGCAGGCTCAAGGCGCAGGCGCGCGCCCACGACGTCAGGTAGGCGTCGGCTCGCACCTGCCCCTCCGGCGAACTCGAGCGGGGAGCTCACCGTCACCACCTCCGGCGAGCGGCAGCGCGCGCAGACAGCGCCTCGATCCACTCTGGGCGCTTCCAGGATCGCGATCCGGCAGCGCGCCGCCCGCGCAGGCTCTCGAACGTGCCGCGAACTCGCTTCGCCTGTGGTCGAGCGTGAGAAAGGCGACCTCCTCCTCGGCGTAGGTCCGGCGAGAAGGCCGAAAGCTCCGCGGCGCGCGGGCTGACGCGATGGCCCGACATCACCGACGTCGATCGCGCCGCTCGCGAGCGCGTCGGCGAAGTGCTCGCGGTTGAGCGAAACGTGCTCGAGCCGCACGCCCCAGCGCAGAGCGCGAGCGCAGTGCGCGATGCTCCGGCGTCGAAGCCGACGGGTGTGCGCGTCGCCGTTCAGGAAGGCCCAGGGATCGAGTCGGGATCGAAGCCGACGCGGACGCGGCCGCTCGCGCGGATGAGATCGAGCCGGGTGCCGCGCGCGGGTGGCGGCTGCAGGGCGGACGGAGTCGGAGACGAGCGACGACTGGCGGCGAGGCGGCTCGTAGGGACGGATCGCCGCGAGAACCTCGGCGCGCGTGGCGGGATCCGGCAGCGCCTTCGCGAGCGGGAGCCGCGTGCCAGGAGGACACGCCGCGACCATGCGGGGACACTCGCCCCAGGTAGCGGCGCGAGCCGCGGCCGCTCGAGTCGCCTATCGCTCCCGGTGATGAGGCAGGTGCCGAGGATCGCGATGGTGAGCGTGTGCATCGTCGCGGCCATCGAGCCCGAAGCGGCTGTTCCAGCACGCCCCGACACCACGAAAGAGCTGGAAGAGGTCGGCGGGCAGCCGCGCGAGGTCGAGGCATGAACGGGATCGCCGTGTGTTGATGCTGCCGAACACTGGCGAGCAGGCCGGCGCCCGGCGAGCGTCGGAGTAGAACGAGAGATCAGCGCGGAGGCCGGCGTAACACGCCACGAACGGCACGAAGCTCAGATGCTGAGCAGCTTCGCGGAGTGCGGGAAGTTGAAGCGAGGTGGGCACCGAGCACGTCCACGGCTCGACCTCGGTCTCGTCGCCTGGACCGCCGGCGGCCAGGCAGCGCGCGCGCGTTCTCGACGATCTGCGAGGCAGCGACGACGAAGAGGTTCGACGTGACGAAGGCGGTCACGAGCGCCTCCTGCGAGGACGCAGGATCATCTCGCCGGCGGCGGACGTGGGTGGTTTTGCGGCCACGAGCCCCGGCAGCAGCCAGAAGGTCAGCAGGCAGGCGAGCCCGCCGTAGACGATCAGGTAGCCCTGCAGGCCGCTCCGAACTCGTCGAGCCGCAAGGGTGGCGGCGGCGTGGGCGCGATCGCGAAGATCCCGTAGGGCGTCGTCTTCGTCACCATCGTGCCGATGCCGGCTCATCGCCTCGCTTGAAGACGGCGAGCGGCCGCAGCAGCGCCTGCTGTCCTTCATCCCCATGAGGCGATGCCCGCCAGCGCTGGCGAACACGACGCGCCGCGGGCACCACGTTGTTGGCGAGCGAGTGGAAGGGTTCGCCGGGATGCTGAGGCCGACCCCAGTCGATCGGGTGCTCGACGCTCCCGGGGCGCGGCGCTGAAGAATGCCGCCGCCTTGCCGGTCGGCAGCGCGAGCGGCGAGAGGAACACGAATCGCAGGGTGAGCGCCCAGAGCAGCATCAGCAGGGCGCCGCCGCGCGAGAAGACGAGCCGCGCCTCCTGGCGCCCAGGCTGCCGAAGCCGTAGATCAGCGACCCGGCGACGTAGGGCAGGACGGTGATCTGCAACAGCATGGACGAAGCGCCTTCGCCGAGCACGCCGGATGGGGCGCGACCTTCTGTCCGAAGAACAGCCCGACTGCGCGATGACCCTGAGTGCGAGGCGCGACGAGAGATCTGCTGCTGGAGAGGCTCACGCTCCCGCTGGCGTCCGGGCGTCACCGCGACGATGTTCCGGAACTTCACCTTCCCGTGGTCGCCCTGCAGCATCCGCAGCGGCCCCGGCCCGCCTCCCCTCGAGGGGATCTGGGGGCGCCGCCGAGCGATGCCCTCGACGACGGTGTCTGCAGGACCGCACTTGCCGTTCAGCACCACCTGGAGCTGGCGGCCGACGGGCTGCCGACAGTCGCAGGCTCGCACCGCTCGCCGGCCGGGCTTGCCGCGTCGAGCTTCGGCGCCACGCGGCTGCAGAGAGCGCCGCAGCCAGTGGAGTCGAGCCGCCATCTTCGCGTCAGGGTTGTCGAGGATCCTGGACCTCGTAGCGGCGCCGCGCAGGTGAAGACGCCGCTGTTGCTCTTGGCGTCCACGCTGAACTCGACGTGCAGCTTCAGGTCCTGGAAGGTCTGCTCGGTCACGAGGATCGGCGTTGTCCTTCGGCTCGACCACCACGAGCCGCCGCCGCTCTGCGCGGCTCCAGCCGTTCTTCTTCTGGGGGTCGCGAAGCGCTTCCAGCCGGTGAGCGTCTTGCCGTCGAAGAGCATGACGGGCTCGCCCCCACGCTGGCGCCTTTGCGGTCGAGCAGCGGCGGCGCCCGCTTGCCCTGGCAGTGATGGACCTTAAGCCGTCCGGGATAGCTGACTCCGGGCCCTTGAGCGCGTCTCTCCCGCCGAGCTTGGCCTCGAAGCTGTCGATCTTGCCCGGGTTCTCCTCGCGCGTCAGGCGCAGGACGCCGTCCTTCACCTCGACCGACTTCGCGGGCAGGTAGCTGCCCCAGCGCCACACCAGGCCGGCGGAGAGCGCAAGCCGCCTTGTCGGCGATCTGGAAGCCGCCGCCGCTCACGAACGTGTCGGTGGCATCGGTGATGCGGAGGTTCCAGTTGCCTGCGTAGGGGCTCTGGCCGCGAGGTGCTTTGGCGGGGAGTCTGCACGGCGAGAGCTGCGGCGAGGATCAGGCTCGTGGTCATGGCGACACGCTAGTCCCGGCCAGCGCGGGCTGTCAATTGCGAGGCAGCCGCTGGATGCGGATGCGCCGATACCTCCATCTGCCCGCGGGGTCGCCCTCGACGCCGATCCGGGCCGGTTTCGGGCAGCTTCATCTCGCCCCTCGAGCAGCTCGCCGTTGCAGGTCGCGCGCGCCACGCCGCCGCTGGACGGTGACGACGAGCTCGTTCCAGTCCTGCGGCTTGTAGCCCTTCAGGTCCTTGTAGGGCCCGCGAGCGCGGTAGTCGCGGCACTGGAGCTGCGGACCGCGCAGGTAGACGCCGCTGTCCGCGTTCGGCGTCGCGCGGAACTCGAGCTTCAGGACGAAGTCCTGCGGGAACTCGCGCGTCGTCCAGAGCTGCTGGATCTTGCGGTACTCGGGCGGCGTCGTGACGACGAGCCGGCCGCCGATCGACGCGCGAAGCGCCCGTCCGGCGTCGTGGTCAGGCCGTCGAAGCGCGACCGGCCTCGGTCGACGAACGGCCACGCGGCGGCGTCTGGGATCCGAGGCCTGCCACCGCGTGGCGCTCGCCCTGTCCGCCTCCGACGTCGGCCGATAGCCCCAGCCGGTGAGGTCGCGCGCCGTTGAAGAGGCTCTCGAAGCCGTCCTCGGGCGCGAACGGATCGGCGCGTCGTCTCGATGAAGCCGAGCGTCGCGAAGACGGGGCGCAGCGCCGCCGCCCACTTCGCGTAGCCGGCTTCGTTCGGATGCAGCAGGTCCGGGAACTCGGCCGGCGGTCGCGTCGCCGCTCGGCGTCGGCGAACAGGCGCCAGGTCTCGAGCGAGGATGACCCGCGGCGTCGTTCTTCACCGCCGCCAGGTAGAGCGCGTTGACCGCCTTGATCTGGTCCGCCGGGCGCTTCTTGCGTCGCCGAGCTCGGGAACACCTGGCAGAGCACGATCGGCATCTTCGCGTCGTGCGCTTCGAGGCGCGGCGAGGATCAGCTTCAGGTTGCCCGCGATCATCTCGGGCGTGGCGCCCTCGTCGAGGTCGTTGGTGCCGATGAGCAGCACGACGGCACGCGGGTTCGAGCGCGAGGACGTCCTCCTGCAGCCGGATGCAGCACGCCGCGCGTGGTGTCGCCGCTGATGCCGCGGTTGGCGACCTTCACGCCGGGGAACGCCGCGCCGAGGCCGCCGCCCCAGCCCTGCGTGATCGAGTCGCCGAGGAAGACGACGGCGCCCTCGGTCCTGCTCGCGCCGCTCGGCCCACGCCGAGCGGCGCTCGCGCCACAGCTTCTGGAACCAGTCGTAGCGCCGGATCGGGCCGGCGCCGGGAAGGCCGTCGTCCGTTGCGGGAATCGCGAACGGATCCGGGCCGGCGCCGCCGCCTGCGGGGCCGCCAGCGCGTGACACGGCGAGGAGGCGCGAGCAGCAGCGTGGCGCCGGCGAGGGCGCGCGGAGCGAAAGCGCGTGGTCTCTCGAGCATGTCGCGGGAGCATACTCCCGGCCGCCCGCCGCTGCGTGGCAAGATGCGAAGAAGCGAGGAGGACGTCGTGACCTCCTCGCGGCACGGCTCGGGCGACTTCGCCGCCATGAGGGCTGACGGCCATCGAGGACCTGCTGAAGGGATCTTCGTCGAGGGTGGCGAGCGTCTCCGCGGACCCGGCGCACTAAGCCGGACGTCGAGCGCTGCGCCGAGCTCGGGCCGCGACGCTTCGGGCGTCTCGGCGGCCGCGCCGGTTCTTCCCGCGTGCCGGGCGGCAGCCCGAGATCGTGCTAGGGCTCACTTCCGACTCGGGGCCCGGCGCATCCCACGGTCGCCGTCTACAACCACCTCGACGTCGTAGCCGGCCTCGAAGGAGACCGAGCCCTGGCGCACCGAGCCCTTCGCGTTCACGCAGCAGGGCGACACGCTACCTCGGCCGCGGCACCACCGACGACAAGGGCCTGCGCTGTCGGCGCTCTACGGCGCCCGCGCCGCGCTCGACGCCGGCGTGCCGGTGAACATCCAGGTCCTGTGGGAGCTCGAGGAGGAGGTCGGCTCGCCGCACTTCGCCGAGACCGCTGCGAGGCGATCGGCCCGGCCGCCGCCGACCGACGCCGTGGTCGTGTCGGACACGGTGTGGGTCTCGCGCGAGCCGGCCGGCGCTGTCGGCGGGCCTGCGCGGGCTGCAGTCGATGACGTTCTCCTCGAGACCGGCCGAGACCGACCAGCACTCCGGCACGCACCGGCGGCGCCGCGCGCAACCCGGTCGCCGAGCTCGCGCAGCTCGTCGGCGAGATCTTCGACGCCCGCACCGGCCGCGTGAAGGTCCCCGGCTTCTACGACGACGTCGGCGAAGCTCACGAAGCAGGAGCTGGCGGACTTCCGGGCGCGCGGGCTTCAGCGTCAAGCGCTTCATGAAGGACTACGACTTCAAGTCGATCCGCACCAAGGACCCGCTCGACGTCGATGAAGCGGCTCGTGGGCGCTGCCGACGTTCGAGGTGCACGGACTGGTGGGCGGCTACCGGGCCCGGGCGTCAAGACCGATCGTGCCGCCGCGGGCCGAGCTGAAGGCGTCCGTGCGCCTCGGTGCCCGAACATGAAGGGCGAGAAGGTCGATCCGGCAGGTGAAGGCGTTCGTGAAGAAGCGCAACCCCGGACGTGCGGGTCGAGGCCGCGCCCGGCGGCGCCGCCTACAAGGGCGTCACCAGCGGGCCGTACTTCGAGGCCGCCCAGCGGGCGCTGAAGTTCGCCTTCGGCAAGGACCCCGTCATCGTGCGCGAGGGCGGCACGATCGGCGCCGTGCTCTCGATGGAGCGAGATCCTGAAGCGCCCGATCGTCTTCATGGGCCTGTCGCTGCCCGAGCACGGCTACCACGCCCCGAACGAGAACTACGACTGGGGCCAGGCCGGCGGCGGCATCGTCGCGCCTCGCGAAGTTCTTCGAGGAGGTCTCGAAGCTCTAGAAAGGACGGCGTGATCACGACCCGCGTGCCGTCGATCCGCGCCGGGAACTGGATCAGCCGGGCGGCCTGCGGCGGGGCCGTTCACGACCTGACCGACTGATCCGGAAGCGCGAGCCGTGCACGTGAGCAGTCGAACGTCGTCGCGCCCGACGAGCGAGCGCGGAGCTCACGATCGTTGCCAGCCCCTCGTGCGTGCACACGCGCGACACCGCACGACCATCGCCGGTCTGGGAGACGCGGGTCACACGCGATCGGCGCCCGCAGGCCGCCCACCAGGTTGGCGAAGTGCGGGCACCGATCTCGCCGACGCTCGCCCGAGGCGGCACGCGGATCTCGCCGGTGATCGTCGGCGGCGTGGGCGGGAGCGGCGGGCGAGGTCGGCGAGCCGCCACCGCAGCGGTCGGCGTGGAGGCGACGGTCGCTCCGGTCGCTGAGCACAACGACGCGCCGGCTATCGCCTTCAAGGCGCCCGGTCCCGAAGCGGTAGACGACGCCGGCGGAGATCCGGCAGATTCGCTCGGATCGCTCCCGTCGCTGCCGCACTCGGGTCACGCCGGGCGGGCAGTCGCGATTCCCGCGGCACCGGTGTCGTACAGCAGGCAGGCAGTCGGCCTGGACGCGACCGGCGGCGAGCGCCGGCGACCCGAGGCGGAAGTCGACGCCGCCGCCGCGCGTAGCACGCCGAGGCCCGGACTGTCGGCCCCAAGAGATGTCCACGTCGAGGACGCCGAAATGCGTGTCCCTTGTCGCGCACCCAGGCCCGCGAGCGCGCGGGACGAAGAAGAGCGGTGCCGCCACGGACTTCGCAGCGGAGGCCAGGCCCGCCGGCCATCAGCGTGAGATCGCTGAGGCTCGCGCCCCCGTCGCTCGCCCAGCGCGGTGCTCACGTCCACGAAGGCCGGCGACCGGCCCGAAGGCGCGGAAGCCACAGCGAGGTTGGCGCCGTGGCGGCTCGAGGTCGTCGAGGTGCAGGCGACGAGTAGCCGGCGAAGGGGTCCAGCGCCGAGCGCCTTCGCCGGGCGGCGAGCGGGCGGGCCGCGAGCAGCGGCGAAGGCGAGCGCGAGCAGGACCGCTTTGCCTTCAGGCGCTGGCGAATCACGCGAGGGATCCTTTCGTTCGGTGCGGGCTCAGGACGACGCTCGACTCCCGCCCCGGCGTGTAGCCGGGAAAGAGCAGATGCGGAGATCCCGAACTGCGCACGCGCGACCTCCTGGAAGACGTCGCGGAAGTCGGTTGTGGCGGCGAGGTCGCGGTTCTCGAAGAAGCTGGCTGTTGCCGAGGCCCGGCCAGGCGCCAGCACGCGGCCTCCCCGCACGCGCCCGCCGAGCGCGAGCACCGCGTAGCCTGTGCCGTGGTCGGTGCAGCCGCGGTCCGTTGACGCGCGCCGTGCGCCCGAACTCCGGTAGCGTCACGAGCACCACACGTCGTCGAGCAGGCCGCCGAGGTCGCGTCGCGAAGGCGGCGACAGCGCCATGCCGAGCGGCCAGCGGTGAGTCGTTGACGTTGCTCTGCGAGCTGGTTCGAGTGGGTGTCGAAGCCGCCGCCGATGTTGACGTAGACGCAGCGCGTGCCGACGCCGCTCTTGATCAGGCCACGCGGCCTGCCGCAGCGCGTTGCCGGCGGTGCCCGCCGGATACGAGGCACCGTTCGGCGGGCGGAGGCGTCGGCGCGCGCAAGAGCGTGTTGATCGCCTCCGAAGGTCTCGAGCCCGTTGGTCCCGACCTGCGCGTCGGGATCGGCCTGTGTACATCGAGGTGAGCAGCGTCTCGGCCTCGCGCGCGCCAGTTGCGCGCTGCGCAGGTCGAAGGAGCGCGAGCGGCTGAGCCACGAGCACCGGCTCGGGGCCGAGGAACGAGCGCACGAGCTGCGACGAGCAGGAGACCGCCTGCGTCACCTCGCGCCCGGGGATGTCGGCGATCGCGCGGTCGGGCCAGCCGGTGGGCGTCTGCTTGTTGCCCGGCGTCCCGGACTCCTGGAAGTCCTGGGCGTCGAAGTGCGGGCGGCTCACGGCCGGGCTTGCCGGACCGCGTGGATGAAGGCGAGGCGGCCGTCGCGGAAGAGCGGCTCGAGCGGCGCGAGCTCCGGGTGCATGCCGAGGTAGCCGTCGAGGTTGACGGCGCCGCCGCACCTGGCCCGGGCGCGGGATGGCGATGCCCTGGCGCAGGTTGTAGTAGTCCGAGTCGCCGTAGGGCACGCACAGGTTGAGGCCCGTCGGTGCCGCCGCGCAGGAAGATCTTGACCGAGCACCTTCGGCCTGCCGGAAGTGCCGCAGCGCCGTGCGCACGAGGAGCGACGACGGCGCCATGCCGACGCCCACGCCGCGGCGGGCCCGGCCCCGCGGCAGGAAGACGCGACGTGAGGCGTCGAAGGGCATCGCGCTCTACCTCACCTGCATCTCGGGGCTCGCGCGAGCAGCAGGCCCGTGTCACCCGCACGGGCACCGGCGACGGTGCCGGAGGAGGCGACGCCCGCGGCCGCGCAGCGAGAGCCGCCTGACGAGGTCCGCCCGAACACGACGCGTTGATCGCGCCGGGCCGCCGAGGCGGCAGCGTCGGGATCGCCGCCCGCCGCTCTTGATGAGCCCGCGAATGCGACGTCGCGCGCCCGCCACCGCGTCCCGCGGCAGGTCGAGCGCCGAGTTCATGCGTGCGTGAGAGCTGCGCAGAGCGGGTTACAGCCAGTCGCGCGCCGCGGTTGCTGTAGCCCGGTGGGCGGGTTGCAGGCGTAGAGCGCATTCCGCGCGTCCGAGATCGCGGTGCGCGACCATGCGCGTTCGAGAGCTCGTCGGCCCCGCGGCGCGCAGCGTGCTCACCACGTACTCGAAGCCGGTCTTGGGCTTGCCAGCCGGAACGCCTCGGCCCAGAACTCGGCGCTGCCACGCGCGCCTTCATCACCTCGCGCAGGTCGCCGCTCGTCCGCAGGAAGACGTCCGCGAGGCGGGCGACGAGCGCCTCCGGGCGGATCGTCGGCGACGAAGCGCCCAAGACAAACTTCGGGAGATGAACCTGGGCCGTGGCGGGGTGCGCGGCCGAGGGTGGTCGAGTAGCCGCCTCGGGCGTCGCCTAGCCTGCCCGCTTCGGCGACAGAGAGCCCGAAGCACCTGCTTGGCTGCCGTCAGTCGGTTCTCCCGGGCGGTACGGTAGCTGCCGCTCGCCCCGACGTTATCGATGCCGTGGCCGGTGCAGGCAGCGCGAGGCGTCGATGACGTCGTCCTGCGTGTAGCCGGCGCGACGCTGACGTGTGTGCAGCTCCAGCGGCTCGCGGCCGTGGTTCTCGTTGATTCCGCCGACCGAGGCACGCCCTGCTGCGCGGCACCGTGTTCAGGTAGTTGTCGAGGTAGTAGAGCACCGCGCGATGCAGCGTCACAGCGCCCAGCAGATCGCTGGAAGCGGCCCAGCACACGCAGGGACTGCATCGCGCTCGTGCGACAGATGATCGAGATAGCGGTCGAAGCCGTCCTGGACGAAGACGTTGAATGGTTGAACCAGAAGTCGACCAGCACTTCCTGGAGCTGGATTCCGCGCGTGGGCCGCGCGGCACGACCTTCGCGGACGAGAATTCGTCCAGGATCACGCCGATCGTACGGTTGTCGGCCGCTTGTAGAGCCCGAGCACCTGCGAGGTCGAGTAGGCGAGCGCGTCAGGAACGCGCTGAGGCGCGTGTCGAGTCTCTGGGGTCGGCGCCGGGGCGCGAGCTGGTCCTCGATCCAGCACTCCGTGAGGCCCTGGTCGAGGCACCGCCGCGATCATGGTGTCGAGAGCCGGGGCCGTAGCCGGCCCCGGTTCAGGAGGTGCTGGGCGACGGCGGGGACCGAGGGTCTGGGGGTACTGCCTGCGGTGTCTGCCTGAGTCTCGAGGCGGCGGTTCCTGGGGACGGCTCGAACAGACGAAAAAGTAACGCCTGCAGGGCTTGGACCGCAAGCATGCCCAGGCCGTTGAACGGACGCAGGTTAGTCAGGCGTGCCTGAGCCTTTGGCCGAAGGCCGGAGAGCAACACGTAACTGAACGAAGTACACT
>ERZ1370068.5767-contig-4778_pt1 | contig 37816 bp, 52 predicted proteins | sample MGYA00561227_ERZ1370068 | MGnify/ENA primary metagenome ERZ1370068 (study PRJEB38410, sample SAMEA6850437) | metagenome | study: Metagenomic assessment of the ecological functions of the soil: analysis of the soil microbiota associated with the...
GTATGCTTCGTTCAGTTACGTATTGCTACCGGCCGGAGATCGAAGACCGAGGCGAAGAGCAGCCGCTCAGGCGCGGGCGTGTCCATCCAGGCGAGAGCGTCGAACGCCAAGCCGACACGGACCGACACCAGCGGGTTGGAGGCCATGTAGCCGGCAGGGCATGGAGGAAGGAGAGAGAAACCAAGGTCGCGCACCGCACCACCTGCGCGCGGTTTTACCGTTCCTACCGCCGCCGTGGCCCGGCCGGCGAGAAGTAGGCTTCCGCCGCGGAAGCGGGGGTGGCGGGCGCGGCGGATCGTCGTAGGCCAGGCGGTGTCCTGATCGGTCTTGAGGGTTTGCTCGCGGCGCCCCCTCTCGCTGCCGGCGAGCCACGAATAGGCGGCGACGGGGGCGTCCGCTCCCTCCGCGACGAGTGCCGCCTCGACCAGCGAGATGGCGCGGCGGACGAGACGGTCGTTGACTCGGCTACGATGCGGCCGATGTCGAGCGCCGGCCCCCCGCCGGCACAAGCCAGCGGACCACCTCGTGAGCCGCGGCGAGGAGCGGTGCCAGCTGATCGAGCGACCCGGCATTCTCGATCTCGCGCGCCAGACCGACCGGATGGCGCCCTGCAGTCCCAGCATGTCGTGGCTCGACACGACGCCGACGAGTCGGCCCGCCTCGACGACGCCGGGTGGTGGAGATTGCGGCGGGTCATCTCGAGCAGAGCGTCGAACGCCCAGCCGCTCGGGCTCCACCGAGATGAGCGGCGACGACATGATCTTGGTCACGGGCGTGGCCGCGGAGAGATCTCTGGCGACGAGACGGCTCCGGAGATCACGATCGGTGACGACGCGCCAAGCGCGAAGCCATCGGCGCGTCGACGGTCTCCACACCGAGCCAACCCGCGCGCGGTCATGGCCGGGCCGCCTCGGAAACGGGCGTCGTGGGAGCGCACGTCACCGGCGGCCCCGTGACAAATCGCGGACACGACGAAGATGGCACAGCGCCATGTCCCACTGAGCCGCCGAGCCTCACGCGCCTTGAGACCGGTGACGGTCGACCAGGGCCTGCGGGACCAGGAGGCGGCAGGCCGCCTCGACGGCCTCTGCCGACCACGCGGCCAACGATCCGGGCGCTCGGGATCGAGGAGTCGCCGACGGTGAGGTATTCGAGGATCTCGTCGGTCTCGATATCGGCGCGCGTGGCTTCTGCGCCCGATTCCAGGACCCGTACCAGTCAGGGGCAGAAACCTCCCTCGCTCACCAGCCGCGTATTGGGCGGGTACTCCTGCATCCGGGCGGCGCGGCGAAGGCGCATGAGCGCATCGGCGCCCAGACGAGCGCCAGCCAGGCAGACGCATGAGAGCGCACTCGACGCGCGGGCGCTATCGCATGGATGGTACCTGAAACCGGCACCGCTGACTGCCCAGTGGGCCTCCACACCCGGCCTATCGGCCCCGCAGTCGCCGGAACAGCTCCTGACCCAGCATGAACGCGATGCCAGCGTACATTTGCTCAGCGCGCCGAGCGCGAGCGAGGCGAGGGGCTTTCATCACGCCGGGAGGGTGGGTCGAGTCCCGCTTCGGCGGGGGCGCTCCCGCGGTGAAAAGCGGCATCAGGACGAGCCCGGGGACCGCAATGGCGGCGATGAAGAACCCGTGCGGCGGCGTCCGGCCGATCCGGCTCAGGGTCGCGGCCGCGCGGTTCCCCGCTCCGTCCTGACCCAGGCGCGGTAGACGCCCGAGCAACTTCACGAGCGCGGCGGGGCTCCTGGGACAGCAGTGGGCCGCCGCGAGCATAGGCTGGCAAAGAAGGACGATCGCGAGCGCATTGATGCCGGCCAGCGCTAGCACGTACGTCGGCAAGCGGCAGGGCGCCGAGACCCCAGAAGGCCAGGCGTGGCGGCTATTGACCCGCGCCCCCAGCGCGATCAGGCGGACGCGCGGCGCGGGCGTCTGGGGCGGGCAGGAACGCGCGCACGGGCCACGTCAGCGGCGACGTGAGCACGCTGAAAGAAAGAACACGCAGGAACGAGGCCGTTCGGATTACTTGCGGCTGAATCGCGCGACCATCATGTGCAGGGCCAGGTAGATCGCCGACATGTAGGCGATGAACCAGACGACGACCAGCACACGATGGACGGTGTCATATTACATGGCCGCTCAGGACAGCAGGGGGGTCCGGGGCGCGCGACCTTGCCCCCGCCCCGCCCCGATCGCCTAAGTGCGAGGGACGTCCGCCCACGAGGATCGCCGCTTGACCCCATCTGGCCGGACTTCGGATAGCGAACACTGGCCACGGGTCCTGGACGGCCTGGGCGGAGGCGCCGTCATCGGAGACGATCGGATCGCTGGCCCGGGGGTACTTTGAATTGCCCGATGCGATGGTTTGAGTCTCGAACCACCGCACCCGTAAACCGGCTGGCGATGGGTAGTACGTGGTGATGCCGAGACCGGCGATCATGCCGGCGAGCCCCACCTTGTTGGCGCGCTTTTTCACCAGATACCCATGACGAGGGCCGGGAAGAATGACTGCCGGCGGCGAGGCTGAATGCCCAGGCCGCCAACTCGGCGATGACCACTTGCGGGTGGCGACGTACGCGGCGACGATGGCGGTCGCCGGTGGATACTGGTGATGGTAAGCCGCTGTGAGCGACGTTCCGATCGATGACGTTGTAGTAGAGGTCTGCGAGATGGCGTTGGCGATGGTGAGCAGCAAGCCGTCGGCCGTGGAAGCGCGCCGCCAGCCCGCCGGCCATGACGAGGCCCGGTGATCGACGAACGGGCAGCCCCGCCACTCTCCGGGCATCGACAGCACGACGAAGTCCGTGCTCCGGACGACGGAAGTCGGCCCACTGCACGATGCCGTCGCCGTTCTTGTCGACGACAGTGAACAGACCGGCCGGCTGCCAGAAGCGTGACCCAGCCCGGCAGCTCGCTGATCTTGGCGCCGACCAGCGCTGCGGGTGAAGACCGCGAAGCGCGCGAACGCGGCATAGGCGGGCGCGGTGAAGTACAGGAGGAAGATGAAGAACAGGGACCACGCCACCGAGGTGCGCGCCTGCTCACGGACGGCGTCGTGTAGTAGCAGCGTGAGGATGAGGGGAAGCCCCGCCGTGCCGACCATGAGGCAGAAGGTCAGCGCCAGGAAGTTCCACATGCCGGTCGCCCGTAGGCACCGTCGAGTGGTGTTGCCGAACTTCGACGTTCTCGCTGGGGCCGGAGGCCGCGCCTGCACGAGGGCGGTCGGCGCTGGGCGTCGAGCCTTGTCGCGATCGGCGTCGACGGAGCTGCCGGCCTTGAGCTTGGCGGCGATCTCGTCGGCGTCCTTCTTCCACGGCGCCCGCGTCGCCTTCTCTTGGGGATCGCGCGGTGAGCCGGATCTCCGCGTGGCGTTGTTCTGCTGGAGCAGCCTCGCCGTACGTCAACTCTGGGATTGGGTATGCTGAAGCGAGCGTGCACGACAGGTACACGACGGGAACGAGGTAGGAAATGATCAGGATGATGTACTGGGCCACCTGGGTCCAGGTCACCGACTCCATGCCGCCGAGCACCGAGCAGAAGAGCACGCCGATCAGGCCGACGAAGTACGCCGATGTTGTAGTCGATGCCGATGAAGCGGGCGACGATGAGCCCACGCCGGTGACCTGGGCGGTGAGATACGGTGAACGAGCAGACGATCGCGCCGACCACGCCGACGATGCGCGCGGCGTTGCCGCCGTAGCGCGCGGCCAGAAAGTCGGGGATCGTGTGGGCGCCGAGCTGGCGGAGGTAGGGGCCCAGGAGACACGGCGAGCAGCAGGTAGCCGCCCGTCCAGCCCATGACGTAGGCCGAGGCCGAAGAAGCCCTGAGCGCCGAGATCAGCGCCGCCATCGAGATGAACGAGGCGGCCGACATCCAGTCCGAGCCGGTGGCCATGCCGTTGTAGATCGAGGGCACGCCGCGGCCAGCGACATACGTACTGGTCCGGAGTTCGAGGTGCGCGTGAGGATGCCGATGAAGACGTAGATCGGCAGCGACAGCGCCATGAAGATCCAGCCGATCCATCTGCGTTGCTGATCAGCCCGAACGCGTACTCGGCGATCGCCGATGAGGACGGTGACGCCGAGGAAGCCGAGATCGTGTAGATGGCCGAAGATCTTGTCGAGGCTCATCGGCGACGTTAGCCCTCCTCACGGATGCCGAACTCGATGTCCTTGCGGTTCATCGAGGTAGGCGTACACCGCGATCTCGATGACGAAGATGGCCAGCGAGCCCTGCGCCGCCATGTAGTAGCCGAGCGGGAAACCGAGGAAAGCTGAACGTGGTTGAGCCAGCCGGCCATGAGGCCGGAGATGATGTAAGGTGACCACGAACCAGACCACGAGCAAGATCGTGGTCAGCCGGATATTGAATTTCCAGTACTCCTGTTCTGTCTCTCGCTCAGATCCAGCGCGTGGTTCCCTCCGGTGGGGCGCGTGCGCTCCTGGTCCCCTGGCGAGCAGGGGATTCCCGTCATCGAGGTCGCTGGAGTCGCGGAACGGAGCGGAGGCGGGCTAGTGGTCGTCGGAGGAGGAGCGGACGGAGGATCAGGGAGGCTTGCGAGCGCGCGCGCCGGAAGCGCCAGTCGCCCAGCGAAGGGACGCGGCGCGAGAGCGCTCGATCTGCGCGGAGGCTCGGCGCGAGACCGGCTCCGACGCGACTGATGCCCGGCTGCGGCAGCCAGCGGGCGGGCTGCAGGCCTCCGCTCGGTCGCGGTGGAAACGGAGACCTTCGGCCGACTTGTCCGCCTCTCGAACGTGAACGCCCCGCCGACGAACGGCGTGCCGAAGTCCACGGCGACGAACAGGAACAGCCAGAAGGCGAGAGTCGGCGCACTCTCATCCGCGTGCGGCCATGCGCATAGAGTGTGCCATGACGAGCTACCCTCTGAAATGGCTTATTTAGTTGGATGGCCGGGATCGCGAGCCCGCGGATCCTGAGCGTCGGTACCAAGAAAACCTTGGTACCGACACCTGAATCTGTCGGACGAACCCGGACGCAGAACGTCGTCGTGGACGACCCCGATCATCGGTCGAAGGCTGGAGATGGGATCAACGCGCGACCCGGCACAGGCCGAATGCTCAGAGCTGACCCGGCACGGATGCCCGTGAGTCTGAGGCGTGGCGCTTTCAGGAGCCCCACAGAATCCAGCACCTGGCATTGACGGCAGGAAGTTGGCATCATCGTGTGCGTTCCGAGGGGGCCGATGAGTGTCCACGCATTCTGCTCGTCGACGACGACGAGAAGTCTTTCGGCGTCCGCTCGCAGCGGGCTCTGGAGGTCGCCGGCTGCGAGGTTGTCGCCGTGCCCAGCGCGGAGGAGGCCCTGGATGTTCTGGACCGGAGCCGGTTGACCTGCTTCTCACCGACCACCGCTTGCCGGGGATGGACGGAGTCGAGCTCATCACACGGATCAAGGCCACCCACCCCGCCTTGGCCGATCATCGTGATGACCGCGTACGGGACGATCGAGCTCGGCGGTCGAGGCGAGGCGCCGCGGCGCGGACGACTACCTCGTGAAGCCCTTCGAGGTGCCGGATCTCCTGCGTGCCCTTCATCGGGCCCTCGACCAGCAGAAGTCGCCGGCGCGCGGGAGCGCGTGGATCGACGCCTGGCGCATCTCGCCAGTGCGCGAGTGCCCGGCGCGGGGTGGAGCAGGTACGGACGAGTCCGGAACGTCGAGGTTAACCGCAAACCCAACGAAGGGGGAAACTATGGCCGGCAAGGATCAAGTCCCTGGACAGGACTTCCGCCGCGTGGTGGTTGCCGCAGCGGTGGGGAATATCATCGAATGGTACGACTTCTACATCTTCGGCAGCCTGGCCGCGATCCTGTCGGTGAAGTTCTTCGACAAGACCCACCCGGTGGCGGCGCTGCTGAGCACGATCGCCCTGTTCACCGCCGGCTTCCTGATTCGCCCGCTCGGCGCCTTCCTGTTCGGATGGCTGGGTGACCGGGTGGGCCGCAAATACACCTTCATCGTGACCCTGACCGGAATGGGCCTGGCGACCGCCGCCATCGGTCTCGATACCGACCTTCGCCTCCATTGGCGTTGCCGCGGCCTTCATCTCTGTTCGGCCTGCAGAATGGTCCAGGGGCTGTGCCTGGGCGGGGAATACGGTGGCGCGATCACCTACGTGGCCGAGCACGTGTCGGACGAGCGCCGGGGATACTACACCGGCTGGCTGCAGACGTCCCCGACGCTGGGCATCGTGGTGTCCCTCGCGGTGATCGTGGGCACCCGGACGCTACCTGGGGAACGACGCGCTTCAATGAGTGGGGCTGGCGGATTCCGTTCCTCATCTCGTTCCTGCTGGTGATGATGGCCATCTACATCCGGCTGCAGCTGGGGGAAACGCCGATCTTCCAGGAGATGAAGGCCAAGGGCGGGATGGTGCGCAACCCGTGGAAAGAGGCGTTCCTGAGCGCCAACATCAAGTACATCCTGGTCGCCATCGTGGTTCTGATCGGGCAGGGCGTCGTGTGGTACAGCGGCCAGTTCTGGGCGCTCTACTTCCTACAAACGGTGAAGAAGCTCGACGTGCTGACCTCCAGCTACATCGTCGGCGCGGCCTTGCTCATCGCGACGCCGACGCTGATCCTGTTCGGATGGCTCTCCGACATCATCGGCCGGAAGCCGGTCATTCTGGGGGCATGGCGCTGGCATCGCTGACGTACTACCCGCTCTACGCGTGGCTGGGTCAGGTCACCAATCCCGGCGCCGTCAACTATCCGGTCGCCATCCTCATCATCTTCATCCTGGTGTCCTACGTGGGCATGGTGTACGGCCCGGTCGGGGGCGTTCCTGGCTGAATATTTCCCGAGCCGGATCCGCTACACGTCCGTCTCCGTGCCCTACCACATCGGCAACGGCTGGGGCGGAGGCCTGGTGCCCTTCATCACCTCCGCCGCATTTCTGTCCACCGGCAGCGTTGGGTATGCCTTGATCTACCCCATCGTGGTGCCGGCGGTGTGTTTCATCATCTGCCTGTTCATCATGCCGGAAACGCGCCACATCAGTATCTGGGAGCCCGCGAGAGCCCGCTCGCACGTAGTTCGGCTGCCGCCGGGCGGGGCCGGTCCCGGCCTCGCCCGGTTTTCTCCGCCGCTGGCCGCGGCTTGGTGTCGGGGCCCCGGGCCGACTAGAATGGCGGCTCGTGAGCGGATCAGCGCGCCGCCCTCTACACCATCCTGCCCCTTCGTGGCGATGCTGCTCGCCATCGCCGTGCTGCCTCTCTGGACGCCGCATTGGTGGGAGCCCAACCGGAACAAGCTTGTCGTCGCTGCCGCGCTCGGCCTTCCCGTGCTCGTCCTCTATCTGGCGCGCCGGCCCTCCGCGCTCGTCCACATGGGCGAGGACTACGTTTCCTTCATCGTGCTCCTCGCCGGACTCTTCGTGATCTCGGGGGCGTCATGCTCCGCGGGGATCTCATCGCCACCCCGCTCGTCAACTCGATCTTCCTCGCGGTGGGGGCCGTTCTCGCCTCCCGCGGTGGGGACCACCGGCGCCTCCATGCTGCTGATCCGCCCCCTGCTCCAGACCAACCGCGAGCGGACCCGGCGCCGGCACACCGTGGTGTTCTTCATCTTCCTCGTCTCCAATGTCGGCGGCATGCTCACCCCGCTGGGCGATCCCGCCGCTCTTCCTCGGCTACCTCGAAGGGGTCCCCTTCACGTGGACGCTGCGGCTGTGGCCCCAGTGGCTCTTCCTCACCGGCTCGCTGCTGGTGACCTATTTCGTGTGGGACTCGATCGCCTACACGCGCGGAGCCGCTGGCCGCCCTGCAGCGTGATCGGTCCCAGATCGAGCCACTCCGGCTGCGCGGCGCCGCCAACGCCGCCTGGCTCGCCGGCGTGATCCTGGCCGTGGCCTTTCTGCGCGCGCCGCTCGGGAGTCTGCCATCGTCCTCCTGGCCGCGGTCTCGCTGTGGCGGACCCCCGCCGCCGTCCGCCGTGCCAACGGCTTCACGTGGTATCCGATCATCGAGGTCGCGGTGCTCTTCCTGGGGATCTTCCTCACCATGATCCCGGCGCTGGAGCTTTGCGGCTACGCGGCGGCGAGCTGGGGGTGCGGACGCCGGCGCAGTTCTTCTGGGCCGCGGGCGCCGCTCTCGTCCTTCCTCGACAATGCGCCGACCTATCTGGCCTTCCTGGCGCTGGGACAGGGCCTGGGGCTGGCCCGCGAGGTGGTGGGCGTGCCGGGCGCCATCCTCGCCGCCATCAGCGTGGGAGCGGTGGCGATGGGGGCGAACACCTATATCGGCAACGCGCCCAACTTCATGGTGAAGGCGATCGCGGAGGAAGCGGGCGTGAAGATGCCGAGCTTCCTCGGCTACATGCTCTACAGCGGGGCTGTCCTGATCCCGCTCTTCCTGCTCGTGACGCTGCTCTTCTTCTGAGTCCCTGCCCGTCTACTCTTCCTCGCCGTACTGGTCCTTGAGGTCGCGCCACCACGGTGGGATCGGCCAGGGTGGTGGTATCGCCCAGCGCCTTGCCCTCGGCGATGTCGCGCAGCAGCCGCCGCATGATCTTGCCGCGTGCGCGTCTTGGGCAGGTCGGCCGCGAAGATGAGGTCGTCGGGCCGCGCGAGCGCGCGCCGATCTTCTTGGTCGACATGCGCCTTGAGCTCGTCCATGCAGCTCCTTGGCGTCCTGGTGACCGTCCTTGATCGTGACGAAGGCGGCGATGGCCTGGCCCTTGATCTCGTGCGGCCTGCCCGATCACCGCCGCCTCGGCGACGTGGGATTGATCGACCAGGGCGGACTCGACCTCCATCGTGGAGACGCGGTGGCCGGAGACGTTCATGACGTCGTCCACGCGGCCGAGCAGCCAGAAGTAGCCGTCCTCGTCGCTGCTTGGCGCCGTCGCCGGTGAAGTAGATGCCCGGGATAGCTGGCTCCAGTACTGCGCCTCGAAGCGCTCGGGATCGCGGTAGATGCCGCGGAGCATGCCGGGCCACGGCTTTGTGAGGACGAGATAGCCGGCCTTGGCGGGCTCGCCCTTGTCGTTGACCACGCTCGGCCTCGATGCCGGGAACGGCCTGCGTGGCCGAGCCGGGCTTGAGCACCGTGATGCCGGGCAGCGGCGTGATGAGGATGTGGCCGGTCTCCGTCTGCCACCACGTGTCCACCACGGGGCAGCGCCCGCCGCCGATCACCTTCCAGTACCAGACCCACGCCTCGGGTTGATCGGCTCGCCGACCGATCCCGAGGAGGCGCAGCGTCGACAGGTCGCAGCGCTTCGGGATACTGGTCGCCCCACCGCATGAAGGTGCGGATCGCGGTGGGCGCGGTGTAGCAGATCGTGACGCCGTAGCTGCTCGATGATGCGCCAGAACCGGTCCTTGTCCGGGAAGTCCGGCGTGCCCTCGTACATCACGCGTGGTGGCGCCGTTGGCGAGCGGGCCGTAGACGACGTAGGAGTGCCCGGTCACCCAGCCGATGTCGGCGGTGCACCAGTAGACGTCCGTGTCCTTGAGGTCGAAGACCCAGCTTGGTCGTCGCGTAGACCCCGGTGAGGTAGCCGCCGGTCGTGTGCACGATGCCCTTGGGCTTGCCGGTGGAGCCCGACGTGTAGAGGAGGTACAGCATGTCCTCGGCGTCCATCTGCTCCGGCGGACAGTGGGCGGGCGCGTCCTTGACGAAGTCCGTCCCACCAGACGTCGCGGCCCGCCAGCCATGGCGACGTCCTGCCCGGTGCGCTTGAGCACGACGACCGTCTTGACGTCCGGGCACTCCTTGAGCGCCTCGTCGACGTTCTTCTTGAGCGGCACGATGCTGCCGCGGCGATAGCCGCCGTCGGCGGTGATGCAGCACGCGTGGACTCCGCGTCGTGGATGCGGTCGCGGACCGCGTCCGGCGCGAAGCCGCCGAAGATCACGCTGTGCGGCGCGCCGATGCGGGTGCACGCGAGCATGGCGATGGCCAGCCTCGGGCACCATCGGCATGTAGATGGTGACGCGATCGCCCTTCTTGACGCCGTGCTGCTTGAGCGCCGCGGCGAACCGGTTCACCTCGCGGTAGAGGTCCCAGTAGGTGAGCGTGCGCGTGTCGCCGGGCTCGCCCTCCCAGATGAGGGCGGCCTTGGTGCGGCGCGCGGTCGTCGACGTGCCGGTCGAGACAGTTGTAGCGAGACGTTGAGCTTGCCGCCCACGAACCACTTCGCGTTGGGCGCCTTCCACTCGAGACGCCTTCTTCCACGGCTTGAACCAGTCGAGCTGCTTCGCGAGCCGCTCCCAGAACTTGACGGGATTCTTCGCCGCGTCGCGGTAGATGGAGGACGCGGTTGATGTTCGCGTCCTCGGCGAAGTCCTTTGAGGGCGCGGAATTTCCGGCTGTCTCCTTCGAGAAGCGCGGTCGATGGCCGGGGTCGCGCTGCCAGCGGGCTTGCTCAGCCATGGAAGCCTCGCGTGAGTTGGTGAGCTCGGTCGCGTCGCACGCGTCCGGCTATCTTCTAAACCATCCACTCTCCGACACTGCAAGAGCCGGCCTCACGCCGAGCGCCCTCCGTCCCCGACCACTGCGGGGCGCTGCCGCCGCAGGCCGTAGCGCACCATCTTGTCGGAGAAGTTCTTCGGGTCCATGTCGGCGTGCTTGGCCGCGGCGGTGAGCTTTGCCGCCGTGGGCGTCGAGCAGGCCCGGCGACGTAGGCGCGCTCGAAGTCCTCCACCACCCGCGCCTTGGCGTCGCGGAACGGCAGCGAGAGGTCCACCGGCGCGTGCGCGCCGCCGGGGCCGAGGAAGCGCTCCAGCGCCGTCGAGCACGTCGCCGGCTTGAGCACGATGACGGCGCGCTCGATGACGTTCTCGAGCTCGCGGACGTTGCCGGGCCACGGGTAGGCGACGGAGCGCCTGGCGGCTCTCCGGCGCGATGCCGTGCACGCTCTTCTTGCAGCGCCGGTTGGCCGGACTCGAGGAAGTGCTCGGCCAGCAGCGGGATGTCCTCCGGCCGCTCGCGCAGAGCGGGCACGCGGATCGGGCATGACCGAGAGGCGGTAGAACAGGTCGCGGCCGGAAGCGCCCCGCGCTCGACCTCCGCCTGGAGGATCCTTGTTGGTCGTGGCGATGAAGCGCACGTCGACGTCCACCGGACCGGTCCGGCCCGACCGAGGTGACCTTCTTCTCCTCGATGGCGCGCAGGAGCTTGGCTGCAGATGCAGCGGCATCTCGCCGATCTCGTCGAGGAGCAGGGTGCCGCCGTTGGCCATCTGGAAGAGCCCGCGGCGGTGCTCGCGTGGCCCCGGTGAAGGCGCCCTTGCGCGGAAGCCGAAGAGCTCCGACTCGAACAGCTCGGCCGGAATGGCCGCGCAGTTCACCGCCGACGAAACGGCCGGTCGCGCCGCGCGCCCGAGAAGTGGATGGAACGCGCGAGCAGCTCCTTGCCCACCCCGGTCTCGCCGTGGATGAGGACGGTGGTGTCCAGATCGACCACCGAGCTGCACGCAGCTCGAACACCGCCTGCATGCCGCGCCCCGGGCCACGATGTTGCTGAACGTGAAGCGCTCCTGGTTGCGCCGGATGGTGCGAGCTGGCTGGCGGACTTCAGCTCCTGGAACTCGATGGCGCGGCGGATGACCAGGAGCAGCTCCGCCGCCTCGAACGGCTTCGACGCAGGTAGTCCTCGGCGCCGAGCCGCATCGCCTCGACCGCCGACTCGATGGTGCCGTAGGCGGTCATCACCACCACCGCGAGGTCGGCGTGCTCGGCCTTGATCGCGTCGGACCAGCTCCGACCCCGTCCATGCCGGGCAGCCGCTCGGTCGGTCAGGACCAGGTCCACGTCCTCCGACCTTGAGCGCGTCGAGCGCCGTCCTCCGCGCTCGGCACCGGGAGCACCTCGTAGCCCGCCAGCTCCAGGGTCCGGTGCAGCGGCCGCAGGAACACCTCGTCGTCCTCCGACCAGCAACAGCCGTTGCGCTTCATGACGTCGCCTCCCGTCGCGAATGGGGTGGACGCGCCGCCGGCCGGCAGCGAGATGCGGCACGCGGGTGCCGCGTCCGGGCGTGCTCTCGACCGACGATGTCGCCGCCGTGCAGGTCGACGATCTTCTTGACGATGGACATCCCGAGCCCGGTGCCCGACGGCTTGGTGGTGAAGAAGGGCAGGAAGATCCTGTCGCGATCCTCGGCGCCGATGCCCACGCCCGGTGTCGACCACCTCGACCAGCCGCGCGGTCGCCGCTCGGCGACGGAGATCCACCATCGACCGGCCCGCCGCCGCGTGCGCGGGTCGATGGCCTCCAGCGCGTTCTTGCAGCACGTTGGCGAAGACCTGGCGGAGCTTCTGACCGTCGCCGCACACGACCACGGTCCGCATCGAGCCCGTCCGTAGCCGACCGTGACGCCGCGCGCCGCGACCTCGGCCGCGGCCGACTCCACCACCGGGTCGAGGATGCGCAGCAGCCTCGTACTCCGCTGCGCTCCAGCCGCGTGTCGCGCGTGCAGTCGAGCAGGCTGTTGATGATGCCCTCGATCTCCGCCGATGCCGGCGAGGATGGCGCGGGCCATCTCCTGCGACAGCGGGCCGCGCGTCCAGCTCGCGCGAGGACAGGAGGTTGGTGGCCATCTTGATCCCGCCCAGCGGGTTGCGGATCTCGTGGGCCACGCCCGCCGCCATCTCGCCGAGCGAGGCCAGCTTCTCGCGCTGGATCGAGCCGGCGCTGCGTCTCCACCTGCTCGGTGAGGTCCCGGAGCACGCCCACCGTCGCCCATGCGCTGCCCGCGCGCGTCGAAGATGCAGCGGACGGCCAGGTGGGCCGGGAAAGCCGCTGCCCCGCGCCGGTCGCTCCGGCCACCTGCCCGCTCCAGCCGCGTGCCGCCCTCGACCGCGCCGCGCGATGGCGGCGGCCGCGCGGCGCGCGGTCGTCGGGCCGAGGAGATCGGCGTAGCCGAAGCCGGCGACGCCCGGCGCTCGCTAGCCGAGGAGCCGCCGGCCAGCCGGATTCATGGTCACGAGCCGCCCGTTCACGTCGGCGGTGAAGATGCAGTCGTCCACGCTCTGGACCACGGAGGCGAGCAGGCGCTCACCGCGCCGGACCTCCTCCTCGCTCACCTTGCAGCGACTCCTGCATCTGGTGGAAGGAGGCCACCAGCTGCTGCGCCTCGTCCTTCGGAGATGGTGAAGCGGTCCTCCACGATCATGCGGGCGGCGGCCGCGCCCAGGGGAGCGGCGAGCAGGCGCTCGAAGCGGATGCGCAGCTCGAGCAGCTCCGGCACCGAGAGATCGGTGGGGGCCTTGCCGCCGAACAGCTCCCGGATGATCGCCTCGCGCCTCATCCTCGCCGACGAAGTGGTGGACCAGCCGCTCGATCTCGGTGCGCGACAGGATGGCGGGCGCGCCCGGCGCCGCCCTTGTCCTCCGACCGCGCGCCCACGAAGGCCGCCGCCTGCGCCCGGTCGTCCGCGTCCTGCTCGCGTCAGGAGCGAGACCAGGACGAAGAGTCCGACATTGAAGAACAGCGACCAGAAGACCCCGTGGCTGAGCGGAGTCGAGCCCTTCAGGCCGAGGAACGCGGTGGGCCGCAGAAGATCCCGAAGCCGAAGGGACCGTCGACGAGGAAGGTCGCCGGGAGCACCCCCTCCTTCCCAGCGCCGGGATGATGAGGGTGTAGAACCACACGAAGAATCCGGCCGAGATCCCCGCGAAGGCGCCCTGCCGGTTGCCGCGCCGCCAGTACAGCCCGAGGAGAATGGCGGGCGCGCACTGGCTCACCGCCACGAACGACAGCAGCCCCATCTCCACCAGCAGGAACTGGCTGCGCTCCAGCCGCGCCCACGGGAGGCCCAGCGCCACCACCCCCAGCATGGCCAGCCGGGTGTAGAAGAGGGTGATCCAGTAGATGTCCTCCATGCTGCGCCGGCGCAGGAGGATGGGGAGGATCAGATCGTTGGTGATCATCTTGGACAGCGCGAGCGAGTCGAGCACGATCATGGCGGTGGCCGCGGAGAAGCCGCCGAGGAACACCACGATGGACATGAGCCGGTTGTCGAAGTGCAGCGGCAGCCGCAGGATGAAGCTGTCCGCCTGCGCGCCCGCCTCCGGGAACGACCAGAGCCCGGCGAGGGCGATGGGCAGGCACGAAGAGGTTGATGAGGAGGAGATAGAGGGGAAACGACCACGACACCGTCCGCACGTCCCGCTCCTGCGCGGTTCTGCACCACCAGGACGTGGAACTGCCGCGGCAGGAACATCACCGCCAGCATCGAGATCACCAGCATCGCGGTCCAGCGCGAATAGGAGGCGGTGGTGGGCTGGTCGAGGGTGAGGAGCCGCGACCAGCCGGGATGCGCGGCGGCCCGGCCGAAGAGATCGCCGAAGCCGTCGAAGAGCCCCCAGGTGACGTATACCCCCACGCAGAGGAAGGCCACCAGCTTGACCACGGACTCCACCGCCACCGCGGTCATGAGCCCGGTCTGGTGCTTGGTGAAGTCGAGGTTGCGAGCGCCGAACAGGATGCCGAACAAGGCCAGCGTGCCGGCCACCAGCACGGTGGGGTCGAAGATCTCGAGCACGGACGATTCCCGCATGATCATGCGTGAAGGACACCGACACCGCCTTGAGCTGCAGCGCGATGTAGGGAATCATCCCCCAACCACCAGCAGCGCCACCAGCATGCCCAGCGGCGCCGACTTGCCGTAGCGGCTCGAGATGAAGTCCGAGATGGAGGTGATGCGCTGCTCCTTGGCCACCCGCACCAGCTTGCGCAGCAGCACCGGCCACAGGAGCGCGATGCAGGCGGGCCCGAGGTAGATGGTGAGGAACTCCAGCCCGCGGTTGGCGGCCAGCCCACGCTGCCGTAGAAGGTCCACGCGGTGCAGTACACCGAGGCCGCCAGCACATAGGTGAGCGTGCGCAGCCGCCCCGCGCCATCCAGCGCGACCCCGTCTCGGCGAGGGTGGCGACGACGAAGAGGAAGACCAGGTATCCCAGGACGACCCCGAGGAGGCTGCCCTGGGAGATCCACATCAGGCCGCGTCCTCCGGGCGCGCGCGGCCGCCGGGCTTCGAGCACGAGCAGGATCACGATGGCGGCCCAGACCCCGAAGAGGTAGAGGACCATGACCGGGATGCCGAGGAAGAGGACGGGACGATTGGCGATGGACAGGAGCGGCCAGACCAGGCAGGCCCCGAAGAGCAGGAAGCTGGCGACCATGCGCTCCATGGCCCTCATCGGCGTGGCGGGATTATACCCCCTTCGCCGGATGTCGGGCCGAAAGGAGGCATTCCGCCGGCGGGGGTCCGACGAATCGGCGGAGGATGAGATCGCCGAACCCTTCCTCGAGCTCCGCGGCCACCGTGGCGGCGACCTCCTCCGGGCTCCCGGCACGCTCGGTGTCGGCATCCTGGCCCCAGCCCTCCAGGTAGGCGTCGGACTCGGTGGCGCCCTCGCGCATCGCCAGCGCGTCGATGAGGTCCTGGAACCGCGGGCCAGCGGCACGCGCACCGTCCGGCCGTCGCCCTCGGCCTCCACCAGGGACGGGACGTCGCTTCCAGCGGACTATTCGGTAGCGCGCCATGGCTTATCGGCGTCCCGCGTCGCGCATCATGGCGCCCATTCTATCCAAAACCGCCCCGTTGCCTTGACAAAGCGCGACCCCACCCTACGCTCGGCCGGGGAGGATCCTCAATGATCGATGTGAAGACGGCGGACCAGGAGCTCCAGACCTATATCCGCCCGCAGACCTTCCCGGTGGCCATCCGGATGCTCAAGCCCGGCGAGCCCATCCCCGACCGCGCGCGCCGACCCGCGCGGGACTTCAAGAAGCTCAGCATGTCGTGCCAGGTCATCGACATGTCGCGGCGCTACGGCTGGATGATCGCGCTCACGCGCGAGGACCACATCTGCTCGCTCGGCATCACCGCCATCGGCTTCGACAAGCCTCTACCCATCTACAACGTGGGCACGCTCTGCGAGGGCATGTACACCGAGACCAAGGCGGCGGGCGCGCGATCCGAGGCCGCCATCGACAAGTTCGCGCCGGGGAGTACGAGACCCTGCTGGTGGCGCCCCTGGACCGCGCCACCTTCGAGCCGCACCTGGTCTGCGTGTACGCGAATCCGGCCCAGGTGATGCGGCTCACCCAGGCCGCCTTGTGGAAGCGCGGCGGGCGCCTCACCTCGTCCTTCGAGGGGCGTGCGGTCTGCGCCGACATCATCGTCACCACCATGAAGACCGGCGAGGCGCAGGTCATCCTCCCTGCTCCGGCGACCGCATCTTCGGCCAGACGCAGGATCACGAGATGGCCTTCGCCATCCCGTGGGCACGCATGGAGGAGATAGTGGAGGGCCTGCGGGGCACCCACAACGGCGGCATCCGCTACCCGATCACCCAGTTCATGGAATACGAGGCCAAGCTGCCGCCGCGCTACATGGAGGTGAACAAGCTCTGGGACGCGGAGAAGGGCAAGGGCGCGCTCACCAACCGGGACCGGGTGGTGGCCGCCTACAAGCGCTCGTACTCCGACCGCGTGCCCGTCTATCCCATCGTGGCGTCGTTCGCGGGCACCCTGGACGGGCTCAGCATCGAGGAGTACTGCACCAACCCCGTCAAGGCCATCACCGCGATGATGAACTACTACGAGCGCTACCAGCCCGACGTGGTGCTCGCCTACAACGACCTCGCCAAGGAGGCGGAGGCCTTCGGCTGCGGGGTGAAGTACTCCGACTACGTGGTGCCCTCCATCGAGACGCATGTCCTCGAGGACAAGGCCGTCCCTGGCCCGGCTGGTGATGCCCGATCCCTACAAGACGGGACGGCTGCCCGGCTTCCTCGAGCAGTGCGAGGCGCTGGTCAAGGCCAAGCCGCCTGCGGCCATCGGCGCGGTGGCGGTGGGCCCATGGACCATCGCCATGCTGCTGCGGAACCCGGAGATGATGCTGCTCGACACCTTCGAGGACCCGCAGTTCATCCACGACCTCATGCGCATCGCCACCGACTTCTCCAAGACCTGGGGCGACGCCATCGTGAAGACCGGGATCGGACTGTCCTACTCCGAGCCCACCGCCTCCATCAGCCTGATCTCGCCCGACAACTACCGCGAGTTCATCGCGCCCTATCACAAGGAGCTGGTCGAGCACTTCAAGGCCAAGAAGGTGGGCGTGACCACGCACATCTGCGGCACCACCTATCCGATCTACGAGGACTTGATTGCCTGTGGTTTCACCACCGTCTCGTTCGATCTGGATCAGCAGTCCGATCCCGCGCTGCACGTGGACCAGCTCACCCGGTTCATGGAGGTGTCCAAGGGGCGCGCGGTGGCCATCGGGAACGTGGATGCCACCAAGTTCGAGAAGACCACGCGGGAGGAGATGGAGGCCGACGTGCGGCGCTGCATCGATGCCGCCGCGCGGCATTCCGGCTTCATTCTGTCGACCTCGTGCGAGATCCCGCCGCGGTCGAATCCCGAGATCGTGAAGTGGTTCATGGACGCGGCCCACGACTTCGGTCGGTACGAGCGCGTCCTGGGCTGAGCGGGCAGGGAGCGCCGACAGACGAAGGGCGCGGTGGGAATCCCACCGCGCCCTTGCTGATTACGCGCGAGGCCGAGCTACCAGCGGAACGGCTTCTTGGACGGCGGAACGCCGTAAGCGCCTCGATCTCCACCGCCGCCGCCGGGCCCGCGGCCACCCCCGCCCGGCCGGCCGCCCCGACCGCCGCCGCCACCGCGCGGGCCGCCCCGGCGCCGCCCGCCGGCCGCGGGTTGGAAACATTCACGGTGAGCTTGCGACCATCGAGCTCCTTGCCGTTGAGCTCGGCAATGGCGCGCTGGGCCTCCTCCGACGTGGCCATCTCGACGAAGCCGAAGCCCCGCGATTGCCCCGAGAACTTGTCGGTCACCACCGACGCCGACTCCACCGTCCCGCACTGCGCGAAGTACTCGCGCAACGTCTCGCTCGTGGTTGAGTAGGACAGACCGCCCACGTACAGTTTTGCAGCCATCTGGATCTCCTTGGGGCGACCGCTCGATTCTGACGCAGGCTCCGCTGCGCGGAGACGCTCACCGTCGCCAGGGATGGCGAGTCGAACAACCCGGGGTAGTGTACACCATGGCCCCGGGGCGCGCCACGCGCGAGATCCGTCCTAGCCGCACACCTTGCCTAGCCGCACACCTCGCGAACCCGGGCCGCCGCGTCCGAGCGCGCCGCCTTCGGCTCACCCGTCCAGTCGATCTTGTCCAGCACGTCCTTCGGGCGCGAAGGGCTTCGCGAGCACGCGAAACCCCTGCAGCTCGAACTGCACGTGCTCCTCCACGCGCGTCCCCGCCGGCACCGTCACCACCACCGGCACTCCCGGCGCCACCGTATCGAAGAGCCGGCCGCGATCCGCGCCGGCCAGCCGTAGGGCGGCCGCGTCCACCAGCACCGCCGACACCGGGGCTTCCATCATGTAGCGGACACCTTCGCAGAACGTCTCCGCCATCCGGATCGCCACGCCGCGCTCCAGGCAGGTCATCGCCAGGGACGCGCCAAGCGTCCGGTCTCGATCGATCACGAGCATCCGATTCATGTTGTTCCCGTCCTTTCGATTTTCGAACCGAGGGTGAGAGAGAGCAAGGCTCGTGCCGGAATGCTCAAGCTCCGGGCTCGGTCAGAGTTTCAGCCACTTGGAGCGCGCTTCAGGAAAGCGACGGTGACGGAATCGGGCAAGCTACCCGGGCCCGCGTGACACGTCTCGGGGACGGCTGCCGGTTTTCGCGCTCAGGACCGGAGCGTGTCCGGCGTGATTCCGTAGCCCAGGAGCTTGCGATAAAGGGTCTTGGGGTCGATGCCCAGGAGGGCCGCCGCCTTGCCCCGGTGGCCACCCACCTGCTTGAGCGTGGCCACGATGTGCTGGCGCTCCATCAGCTCCAGGCTTCCCGCGGCGCTGGCCGACGCGGCGGTGGGCGCCAGATCGCCGCCGCACTGGATCTCGGCGGGGAGGTCGGCAGGCACCAGCACGTCCCCGGCACCCAGGATGACGCCGCGCTGGATGACGTGCTGCAGCTCGCGGACGTTTCCCGGCCAGGCGTAGGCCTCGAGGCAGGCCAGGGTCTCGGGCGCGAGCCGCTTCCGTCCGTAGGCGGCGTTCTGCTCGAGGAAGTACTCGGCCAGCACCGGCACGTCCTCGGGGCGGTCCCGCAGCAGGGGCAGCGAGAGCGAGATGGTGTTGATGCGATAGAAGAGATCCTGGCGGAACTGGCTTTGACGGATGGCCTCGGCGAGATCGCGATTGGTGGCGGTCACCAGCCGCATGTCCACGGTGCGGCTGCGGGTGCCGCCCACGCGAAAGAACGAGTGCGTCTCCAGCACCCGGAGGAGCTTCACCTGGCTCTCCGGCTCCATCTCGCCGATCTCGTCGAGGAAGAGCGTGCCGCCATCGGCGAGCTCGATGAGCCCGAGCTTCGAGTTCCACCGCGCCGGTGAACGCGCCCTTCTCGTGGCCAAACAGCTCCGACTCCAGGACCTCCCGCGGCAGCGCGCCGCAGTGGATGGCCACGAAGGCCTGCCGCGCGCGGGGGAGCGTTCGTGGATGGCGCGCGCCACCAGCTCCTTGCCGGTGCCGCTCTCGCCCAGCACGAGGACCGCCGAGTCGGTGGGCGCCACCCGGTCGACCATCCGCAGCAGCTCCTCCATCTTGGGGCTGGCGGTGATGATGCCGCTGGCGGGGCCGGTGGGGTCGAGCCGGTCACGGAGGACCACGTTCTGGCGGATGAGGCGGTTCTTCTCCGCCGCCTTTGCGGATGAGGATGTCCAGCTCCTCGATGCGCGCGGGCTTGGTCAGGTAGTCGTACGCGCCCAGCTTCATCGCCTCCACCGCACTCGACACCTCCTGGAAGCCCGTGGTCACGATGACCTGCGGCGCCTCCGGCATCTCGGCCAGGCGCCGCAGCACCTCGATGCCCTCCATCTTCGGCATCTTCATGTCGAGGATGAGCACGTCAGGGGATCGTCACGCAGGCGCTCCATCGCCACCTCGCCGTCGCCGACGCCTTCCACCGCGTGGCCTTTTCTCGAGAGCTCGCGCACCAGGAGCTCGCGGAGATTGCGCTCGTCGTCGGCCACCAGGACGCGGATCTGCGAGGTCATCGGCTGGGCTCTCCGGTTGTGACGGGACTGGTGATGGGGAGCACCACCCGGAAGGTGGCGCCCGCGCCGGGCCGCGAGTGGACGTCGATGCGCCCGGCGTGGTCGGTGACGATCCCTGGGCGATGGCCAGACCGAGCCCGGTGCCCTGGCCGGGCGGCTTGGTGGTGAAGAACGGATCGAAGAGCCGGGAGAGGATCTCCTCGGGGATGCCCGGCCCCGCGTCGGTGAACTCGATCTCCGCCTCCCCGCCGCGCATCCGCGTGGATACCGCGAGGCGTCCCCGCCCCTCCATGGCCTCCGAGCGCGTTGGCGGCGATGCCGAGGAAGACCTGGCGCAGCTGGCCCTCGTTGGCGATCACCGGCGGCAGGGCGGGATCCAGCGTGATGACCAGCTCGCTGGAGGCGAAGCGCGGCTGATGGCGCAAGAGGTCCAGCGTCCGCTCCACCAGCGCGTTCACGTCGGTGGCGCCGCGGCGGCTGCCCGGATCGCGGACGAAGCGGAGCAAGCTGCCGGTGAACTCCTTGCAGCGGTAAGCCTCCTCCTCGATGAGGGCGAGATAGCCGGGAAGTCGCGGAAGGCGTCCAGCCCGGCGAGCCGCGGATCGCGGGCGCGCTCCCGCAGCGCCTCCGCGCAGCCGGCGATGGTGGCGAGGGGATTGTTGATCTCGTGCGCCACCCCCGCCATCAGCCGGCCCGCGGTGGTGAGTCGCTCGGTGAGAGCATCTGTCGCTCCAGGCGCTTGGGCAGGGTGATGTCCTCGATGAGCAGGACGGCGTGGGTGACGCGGTGGTGCGGTCCCCGCAGCGGCGCCGCGGTGAACCGGAACATGCGCGTGTCCGCCGCCATCGTCATCTCCTCCTCGGTCTGGTGCACCTCGCCGTCGGCGAGCACGCTCTCGAGAAAGCCCCGCACCGCCGCCGCCTTGCCGCTCGGGCACGAGGTCGAGGAAGGCCGCGTGCGCCGTCGGCACCCCGGTGAGCACGGTGGCGCCCTCGCGGTTGGCGCTCACCACCATGAGATCACGATCGAGGACGTAAGAGCCCCAGGGGCAGGGTCTCCAGCACCACCTCCACGAAGCGCTTCTGCTCGTCCAGCTCGCGGGTCGCGCTCGGCCACCATGGCCTCCAGCCGCTCCGAGTAGGTCCGCACCGAGCTGAAGAGCCGCGCGTGCTCGAGCGCCAGCGCGGCCTGGTCCGCGAAGGCGGTGGCCAGCGCGACCTCGCGAGGGAGGAAATGATGCACGTCGGTGCGCAGGGCGGTGAGCGCGCCCGATGGTCTCGACCGCTCGCGACCAGGGGCACCGCGAGCATGGAGCGGAGGCCGCCCGCCACCGCGGGCTGGGAAGCGACGCGCGGGTCGTTCCAGAGATCCTCGCTCTGCAGGGCGGCGCTGCGCGACCGCGAGCCCGGTGATGCCCTGACCCACCCGGACGCGGATCTGACCCACCCGGGCGGGTCCCTCGTCGAGACTCGCCACCGCGGTCAGCTCGTCGGTGGCCTCGTCGAGCGTGAAGATGCTGCCCGACTGGACGCCCAGCACCTCGCGCGCCTGGTGCAGGATGACGCGGATGGTCTCGCCGAGCTCGAGGCTCTGGCTCACCGCCCGCCCCGCCGCCAGGAGGGCCTCCGTCTCACGCGCCCGCCGCTGGCTCTCCTCGAAGAGCGCGCGCGTTCTGGATGGCGATGCCCGCCTGCTCCGCGAACGCCTCCAGCAGCGTCTCCTCCCGGGACGAAAAGTAGCCGGGCTCGTGGGAGTAGGCGGAGATCACCCCGATCACCGCGGCCCCCACCCGCAGCGGCACCGACAGCATGGCGCGAATCCCTTCGTTCTCGTCGATCAGCGGATCGGCGGTGCGGGGATCGCCGCGCATGTCCTCCACCCGGATCGGCGTGCCGGAGGCGGCGGCCCGCCCGATGATGCCGGCTCCTACCGGCGTGGCGAGGGTTCGCCACTCCGCGGTGCGGGAGCCGTGCGCGGCGACGTGCTCGACGGCGGAGCCGTCGGCGTTGAGCAGGCCGATGCCGCAGCCGGCGCTGCCGATGAGCGCGTTCACCGACCGGCTGATGGTGGCGAGCACGGCGGGAAGGTGCAGCCGCGCGCTGATGAGCCGGCTCGTCTCATTGAGCGCGCCCAGGGCCTCCGCGCGGCGGACCGTCTCGGCGTGGAGCCGGGCGCGCTCGATGGCGGAGGCCAGCGGGAGGCCACCTCGGAGAGGATCTCCACGTCCTCCGCGCTGAAGGCGCGCGGGGCGGAGTGACCGACGAAGAGGGAGCCGATCGCCTCGCCCTGGGTGATCAGGGGCGCGAGGATCGCCGACTGAAAGCCGCGGCGCCGGAAACGCTCGCGGCTCACCGGCGGCAGGCGCGGGTCGGAGAGATCGTCGATCCGGATGGGCGCGCGCTGCTCGGCCACCCACTGGGCGATGGAGCCCGCGCTGGGGAGGCGCCCATCGCGCAGCTCCTGGTCGCCATGGTCGTCGGGGCTCATCACGATGTCGAAGAGGCGGAGCTCGTGCCGCTCGGGATCCAGGAGGCCCACGCCCAGCGCGGTGAATCGGATGAGGCGAGCCACCGCCCGCGCCATCGCCTGGTAAACGCCGGGCAGGTCCAGCGCCGAGCCGGCGAGCGCGGTGACTTCGTTGACCACCTCCAGGCGGCGCGTGCGCTGATGAAGCTGCCACACCTGCGCCATCGCGAGGCCGAACTCGCGGGGAAAGCCGGGGGAATGCGGTCGGCATGCAGGCCCTTGCGCCCGCCGGGACCGAGCAGGACGAAGCGGCCCGCCAGCGCCGCCGGCTCGCCGAGGCTCGCGCGGAGCAGGCAGGGACGCGCGCGCGACGCCAGCCCGGCGGGGGCTCGTGAAGCGTCCGGAAGGAGACGGCGCGGACCGGCTCGGCCAGCCGCTCGCCGATCCAGCCTTCGAGCGCCGAGCCCGGCCGCGTCCCCGCGGTGACCTGGATGCGGCTGCCGCCGGCAGGCGTGAAGAGGAGGCCGCCCGCCACCGCGCCGGAGTCCTCCACCAGCCGGCGGAGCGTCCGGGCGAAGCCGGCTTCCGGCGACGCCGCCCGCCCCAGCGTGGCCAGGAGATCCGGGAACAGCCGCCCGATCTTCATCTCCCGGTCCTCGCCGCGCTTACGAAGGTGAAAGCACGCGGCCCGGCAGGGCGCCGGTGTGCTCGCCGGCCTCGATGACCACACGGCCGTTGACGAGAACGTGGCTCACCCCCGCCGCGTAGCGATGCGGCTCGTCGTAGGTCGCGCGGTCGATGACGCGCGCGGCGTCGAAGGCGACCACGTCGGCGCGCGCCCCCGCCCGGAGCACGCCCCGATCGGCCAGCCCCAGTCGGTCGGCGGGCAGTCCCGTCATCTTCCGCACCGCTTCCGGCAGGCCGATGATCCCCTCGTCGCGCGCGTAGTGGCCGAGGACGCGCGGGAAGGTCCCGTAGCTTCGCGGGATGCGGCTTGCCCGCGCCCATCGTTCCCTCCACCGCGAGCGACGAGCCGTCGGAGCCGATCATCACCTGCGGGTGCGCGAGGGCCCGGCGGAAATCCGCTTCATCCAGCTGAAAGAGGATGACGCTCCCCTTGCCCCCTCGTCCACGAGGAGGTCCATCGCCGCGTCCAGCGGGTCCCAGCCCCGGGCGGCGGCAATCTCCGAGACGCGCCGCCCCTGCGCGTCCGGGCGCGCGACCGCGTAGGCGATCATGACGTCCTCCCACCCGATGCCGCGGCTGAGGATGCCCGCCCCACCACTGATCTCCGACCGGATGCGCGCGCGCGACGCAGGGTCGGTGAGGCGGCCCAGCATGGCCTCGATGCCGCCCTCGAGCACCCAGTCCGGCATGAGCGTGCGCAGCGAGGTGCTGGAGGCGGTGTAGGGATAGACGTCGGCGCGGACGTCCAGCCCTCCGCGCGCGCGGCGTCGATGAGCGCCAGCGCATCCTCGACGCGCCCCCAGTGGGCGCGTCCCGCCGCCTTGATATGGCTCACCTGCACCGGTAGCCCGGCCTCCCGCCCGATCTGTATAGCCTCCGCGAACGGCGTCGAGCAGGGTCGCGCCTTCGCCGCGGATGTGGCTCGCATAGAATCCCCGGGCTGCGCCCGCGCGCCTCGCGATGCCCACGATCTCGTCGGTGGCGGCATAGGAGCCGGGAGCGTAGATGAGGCCGGTGGCGAGCCCGGCGGCGCCGTCCGCCATGGACTCGTCCATCAGCCGCTCCATGGTCGCCTGCTCGCGCGCGGCGGGTGCCCGCCGCGCGAAGCCCATGGCGGCGACCCGCAGCGTCCCGTGGCCGATGAGCTGCACCACGTTCAGCGCGACGCCCTCGTCCTCGTAGCGGCGCAGATAGTCGCGGGTGGAGTTCCAGGAGAAGTCCATGCTCTCCGGCAGGTAGAGGGCGAACCCGCGCATCTCGTGGCGGAACGCGTCGGAGACGGGCGCGGGGAGAACCCGCAGTTGCCCACCACCTCGGTGGTCACGCCCTGGCGGATCTTGGACTCCCGCCCGGCGATTGCCCCACAGCCGCCAGTCGGAATGCGAGTGGATGTCGATGAACCCGGGCGTCACGGTGAGACCGGCCACGTCCAGGGTACGGCCCGCGCGCTCGTGCGCGCAGGTCGCCCACCGCCTCGATGCGGTCGCCCGTGATCCCCAGGTCCGCGCGGCGCGGAGCTCCGCCGGTGCCGTCGAGCATGGTCCCGCCGGCAATCTTGAGGTCAAACACGGGGCGCCTCCCGGAAGTCGAGGATGGCCTCGCACCACGCGGCCGCGCCGAGAAGGCGCGCCTCCGCGAACGCCGAGCCCACCAGCTGCAGCGAGAGCGGGAGGCCGTCCCGCGCCATCCCGCTCGGCAGCGCGATGGACGGCATCCCGGCATGGCTCCACGGCGCGCAGAAGTATGGATCGCCGGTGGACTCGAGCCCACGCGGTGCCGGCCCCGGAGCGGTGGGGGTCAGCAGCGCGTCATACCGCGCGGCGATGGGCGCCATCTCGTCCCGGAATCGGCGGAGGCGGCTCCGCGCGGCGAGAAAGTCCACCGCCCGGATGCCCTGGCCGACGGTCAGGGCCTCACGGATCTTCGGCGGATACTCCTCGGCGAGCCGCGGGAAGTTCGGCGCGTGATAGGCGGCGGCCTCGGCGCGCACCACCACCTGCCCGGAATCGTGGACGCCCGCGAAGGACGGCGGCAGCAAGACATCGCCGAGGGTGGCGCCGGCGGCGCTCAGGCGCCGCATCACCTCGCCCAGGTGCTGAGCGCTTCTCCGGCGCGGCGCGCTCGACGAGCGCGCGCAGCACGCCGATGCGCGGGGCGGGCGCGGGGCCGGGCGCGAGGCCGGCCAGGTAATCGTCCACCGGATGCGAGGCGGTCAGCGGGTCCGCGCGGTCGGGCCCGGCCAGGAGCTGGAGCGCGAGGGCCACGTCCTCCACCGCGCGGCCGAAGATGCCCACGTGATCATTGCTCCAGGACAGTGGGACGACGCCGGCGGCGCTGATGCGGCCGTGGGTGGGCTTGAAGCCCACCACCCCGCAGTAGGCGGCAGGCCGGAGCACCGAGCCCACCGTCTGCGAGCCCAGCGCCAGCGGCGCCATGCGCGCGCCCACCGCCGCCGCGGAGCCGGAGGACGAGCCGCCCGGCGTGTGCGCGGTATTCCACGGATTGCCGGTCGGGCTCGGATCCATCAGGGCGAAGGTGGTCGTCGTCACCTTGCCGAGAATCACCGCGCCGGCCGCCCGCAGGCGCGCCACCGAGGCGGCGTCGACGAGGGGCTGCCGGTGCGCGAAGGCGTTCGCGCCCGCGCGGGTCGGCATGCCGGCCACGTCGAAGATGTCCTTGAGGGCCACGGGCACGCCGTGCAGCGGCCCGACCAAGGCCCCCGCCGCGGCCTCGGACCGCTCGCTCGCGCCCGTCCGCAGCGCGCCTCGCGATCGAGGTGCACCCAGGCCTTGACCAGGGGCTCGAGCTTGTCGATGCGCTCGAGGCAGGCCTCGGTCCACTCCACGGAGTCGAGCTGACGCGCGCGTATACGGCGAGCGCCTTCCGGCCGCGGTCAGGGCAGCCAGGTCGGAATGGGGGTTAATGCAGGGCCTCCAGGACCTCGGCCACCACCTCGAACCGGCCGAAGGACGGCATGAGATAAGCGCCCGCATAGCGGCGCCGGACCTGCGCGATCAGCTCCTGCCCCATGGCGATGCCGGCGCGCAACCCGCGCTCGCCCGCCTCGCGCATCCGCGCTCGAACTTCATCGGGGACGGTGATGCCCGGGACCTCGTTGTGCAGGAATTCCGCGTGCCGCAAGGAATGCAACGGCAAGAGCCCCACGACCAACGGCACCGGCGAGCGAGTCCTCGCGAAGAAGCGGTCGAGCACCTCCAGATCGTACACGGGCTGGGTCTGCGCCCAGCGCGCGCCCGCGTCTACCTTGGCCAGGAAGCGCTCCATCTCGCGCGCGGGCTCCGAGGACGCGGGATTCAGCGCCGCGCCCACGCAGAAGGCGGTGGGCTCGCCCACGAGAGTTGCCGGTAGCGTCCAGCCCCGCGTTCATGCTGCCCAGCACGCGGATGAGCCCGATGGCGTCCACGTCGAAGACGGCGGTGGCGTTGACGTAGTCGCCGGTGCGCGGCGGGTCGCCGGTCATGGCCAGGATGTTCCGGATGTCCATGGCATGGGCGCCCAGGAGATCGGCCTGGATCCCCATGAGGTTCCGGTCCCGGCAGGTGAAGTGCATGTTGATGTCGAGGCCCGGTGGCCTCGCGGACCAGGATGGCGGTGGGGAGCACGGACATCCGCACGCGGCCCAGCGAGCCGTCGTTGATGTCCACGATCTCCACGCCGCGCTCCTTGAGGAGCTTGGCCCCCTGCACCAGCTTCTCGATATTGTGGCCGCGCGGCGGGTCGAGCTCCACCGACACCACGAACTCGCCCGCCTCCAGCTTGCGCGCGAGGAGCGTGGGCGGCAGCGCGGTGGCCAGGCCGGCGGCATCGGCGGTCTCCACGGCGGCGCGCGCCGCCCGGGCCGGAAGGCGCGGTCACGCGCTGGGGCGCATGGCGGTCCACGGCCTCGCGCATGGCCCGCACGTGCTGGGGCGTGGTGCCGCAGCAGCCGCCCACCATGCGGGCCCCGCCGCGATCATGCGCGCCGCGTAGTCCGCCATGTAGGCCGGCGAGGAGAGTACATCGAGCCGCTCGCCCACGCGGCTGGGCAGGCCGGCATTGGGCTGGATGACCAGCGGCAGGCCGCCCGCTTCCGGCAGCATGGCCTCGAGCACGTCGTAGAGCACGCTGGAGCCCACCGAGCAGTTGGCGCCCAGCGCCTGCACGGGGAGCGTGCGGAGCACGCGCGCCACTTCCACCGGGCTCCGGCCCAGGTAAGTGACGTGCTCCTCGGTGAAGGCCAGCGTGGTCACGATGGGCAAGTCGCTGATCGCGCGCACCGCCTCCACCGCGAGCCGGACCTCCACGAGATCGGAGAGCGTCTCGATGACGAAGCCATCCACCCCGCCCTCGAGGAGCCCTTCCGCCTGCTCGCGGAAGGCGGCGCGCGCCTCTTCCGGCTCGATGGAGCCGAGCGGGGCCAGGTACTTGCCCAGCGGCCCGATGGAGCCGAGGACGAAGACGTCGCGCCCCATGCTCTCGCGCACGTCGCGCGCGAGCTTCACCCCGCGGAGGTTGATCTCCCGTACGCTCGCCGCCATCCCGTGCACGCCCAGCTTGAACCGGTTGGCCCCGAAGGTGTTGGTCTGGATGCAATCGGCGCCGGCGGCGATGTACTCGGCGTGGATGCCCTGCACCATCTTCGGCTCGTTGACGTTGAGCACGTCGAAACAGGCGTCCAGCGACACTCCCCGCCCGTAGAGCACGGTGCCCATGGCGCCGTCGCAAAGGAGCGGCCGTTCCGCGAGCCGGGCGAGGAACGGCGCGGCCACCGTCAGGCTCCCGCCGCGCGCGCAGCACCGGCGCCGCGGGCGCGCTCCGCGAGCAGCAACGCCACGCGCGCCGCCACCTGATCGGGGCCCAGCGCGCTGGTGTCCACGGAGAGGTCGGCCCGGCGGTAGAAGGGCTCCCGTGCGCGGTAGAGGGCCTCCGCGTCCGCGCGCGTGCGGCCGGCCAGCATGGGGCCGCTCGCCCGCGCGCTGGGCGCGCGCGTAGAAGCTCGCGAAGTCGCCCCCAGCCACACCACCGTGCCCAGCTCGCGCAGCGCCTCCGGCATGCCCGGGCGGCAGGGCAGCCCGCCGCCGGTGGCGATGACGTCCCCGTGCTTGAGCGCGAGGAGCCGCACCGCCTCCGCCTCGGCGGCGCGGAAATACTCCTCCCCGTGAGTGGCGAAAATGGTGGGGATCGAGCAGCCCTCACGGGCGACGATCATGTCGTCGGTCTCGACGAAGCACCGGCCGAGGCGGCGGGCAAGCAGGCGTCCCACCGACGACTTTCCGGCCCCATGAAGCCCACGAGAATGACATTGTCGGCCATGCTTCCGCCATCCTAGCAGATTCGCCCCGGGCCCCGGCGCGCCCGGGCGGTCACGTCCTCCATGCGGTACCCGTAGAGCTGCGGGGGCGTCGCCCTCGCCTCGGCGAGCCAGCAGTCCAGCTGGCTGCGGTGGTGCACCTCGTGCTCGACCATGGCCATGAGGAAGCGCCAGAGCCGCATGGTCTGGCCCTCGAGGTCGCGGATCGGCTCTTCGAGCCGCGGCGTCGAGCACCGTCGCCAGCCGGACCATCTCGGGGCGTGCACCTCCGAGAGCAGCGCGCGGGTGGCCTCGAGATCGCGCTCGGGCCCGGGATCGAGATCGTCCGTCCATCCGGTCATCGACCACGCGCGCGCACGAAGAAGCGCTCCGCCCCGCCAGGTGCCGGATGATGGCCCCGCAGCTCCACTCATCCTGCCGCGGGCGCCAGCCACCAGGGCCGGCGTGACGCGATCGACCGCCACCCAGGTGCGGCGCCGCACACCCTCGAAGTAGCGGATGAAGTCCGGGACGGAGCGGATCATGCGGGATCGCCCTCCGCGCGGCGCATGGGCTCGACGTACAGCGCCCGGACGACTTCCACACCCCGGCGAGCACGGGAATGGCGACCAGGGCACCCACCACGCCGGCGAGCTGAGCGCCCGCGAGGATCACTCAGCAGCACGGCCACCGGATGGAGAGCCGGTGGCGCGCCCCACGAATTGCGGAACGAGCACCTTGCCCTCCAGGAGATTCGTGCCCCAGAACAGGAGCCCCGTCCAGAGCCCCAGCATGGGGAGATATTGACCGCGCTCACGATGCCCAGCACCGCCGCCGCCGGCGAGCCGAGGAAGGGCACCACGTTGAGCGCGAAGGCGATACCCCGAGGAGGAGCCAGTACGGCACGCCCAGGAGGGCGAGTCCCAGCGCGATCACCGTCCCCACGCAGAGGCTCACCAGCAGCTGCCCGCGCACATAGCCGCCCATCACGCCGAGGACGCGCGGAGCGAGCGCCACCGCGTGCGCGCGAGGGGCCGGGCGGCAGCAGGCGCGCGAGCGAAAGCCCGATGCGCTCGGCGTCCAGCACCAGGTAGGCGGCCAGGATCAGTACGAGAGAAGCCCACCACCGCGCCCAGCACACCCGCCGTCGCGCGCGGCGTATTCTCGACGAGCACCTGGCCCACCCGGTGAAGGCCGTCACCGCCGCCGTCGGCGCGGGCAGGGGAGATCCCAGCGCGCCACCCACGCGAGCAGCCGCCGCGTGAGCGCGCGGGCGTTCTCGAGATGCGCGGGCAATTGCTCGACGAACTCTCGGGCCTGCTCCGCGAGCGCGGGGATGAGGAAGCGCCCCAGCACCGCGACCACCAGCGCGAAGCCCGCGTACACGCCGATCACGATCACCAGACGCGGGATACGTCGCTGGTCGCCCCAGCGGGCGGCGGGCAGGACGGCGGCGGCGAGGATCACCGCGGTGAGGAGAACCATCCACAGCTGCCAGGTCTGGATGAGCACCCACGCGCCGAAGACGGCGAGCGCGACACGGACGATGGTGATCCAGGGCAGGGGCGTCACCGGCGCACCGAGGCGGCGGCGAGGCGCGCGCCGGTAGGCGCAGTCACGCATCCAGCAGCGCCGGCACTGGCTGAAGTAGTGGTCCACCCGCGCCTCGGGTCCGATCCCCACCAGGGCGTGATGGACTTGCCCGGCGTCATGAAGCACGCCTCGTTCAGGTGGACACGCCGATGGGCTCGCCGCCGCAGAGCCGGAACAGCGCGCGCTGCTCGGCGGTGTCCCAGCCGGCATAGCCGGGGCTGATGCGGTTGGTGATCCGGACCGCCTCCCCGATGCCGACCTGGCAGAGGAGATCGTTCACGTACTCGGCCAGGCTCTCCACCGCCGCAGAGCCCACGCTGTCGAGCATGACCGCCAGCGGGAACTCGCGCAGGTCGAAGAGGGCGCGCACGCGCTCCTCGATGGCGTCTCCCACCGTGCAGATCGCCGCGCCCACCGCGGTGAGCGGGCCCCACAGGCAGTCGATCTCCGGGATGTGGAGCGACTGGCCGCCCGCCTCGATGAGCCCGGGCCCCTGCCCCGTCACCGCACTGGCCCGGTACACCGCTCAGGGGCGCATGAGGCGCTCGCCCTCGGCAAGCGCCTCGTCGAAGATGGCGCGCACCTCCGCCGAGGGCACGTCGATGTCCTTCTTGTAGCCCTGGAAGCGGAGCACCTCGTCGGGATCGACGCGGAGGAAGTCGGTCGAGCACGACGGGCCCAGGGGCCAGGACGGACGGGGAGACCGCTCACCGCTTGCGGCGGGCGCGCGCCACCTCGGCGATGAGCCGGATGTGCTCGGGGCCGGAGCCGCAACAGGCCCTACGATGTTGCAGCCCGCGTCGAGCAGCGCGGGGTGGTCACTCGGCCATCGCCTCCGGGCCGAGCTCATACGTGGTGACGTCGCCCTTGGTGATGGGGAGCCCGGCATTGGGATAGGCGATCAGCGGGGCGTCGGTGACCGCGCGCATCTCGCGGATGATGGTGATGGCGCGGTCCGGCCCGCGGCCGCAGTTCATGCCCACGATGTCGGCGCCGGCGGCGGGAGGGTCTTCGCCACCTCGGCGGGACTCTCACCCCCACATGGTGCGGTCGCGGTCGTGCTCACTCCTCGTACTGGAAGAACATGGTGGCCATCACCGGGAGGTCCGTCACCGCTTTGCAGGCCGCGATGGCCGCGGTGGCCTCTTGCGGGAACATCATGGTCTCGACGGCGAAGATGTCCACCCCGCCCTCGGCCAGGGCCTGCGCCTGCTCCGTGAAGGTCTCGAGATACTGCTCGTCGGTCGCGACGTTGTCGCCACGCCGTAGTCGGCGGGCACGCAGGAGGTCGGTCCGATGGAGCCCGCCACCCACCGGCCGGGCGGGCACACCGCGCGCGCCAGGCGCGCCCCTTCACGTTCAGCTCGCGGGTGCGGTCGCCGATCCGGTACTCGTTGAGCTTGAGGCGGGTGCCGCCGAAGGTATTGGTCTCCACGAAGTCCGCAGCCGGCGTCGAAATACCCCTGGTGGATGCCGCGCACGACGTCGGGGTGCGAGTCGTTCCACAGCTCCGGGCAGGCCCCGTTGGAGCAGGCCGGCGTCGAAGAGCGCGGTCCCGTAACCGCCGTCGAAGACGAGAGCTCACCGGCCTTGACCCGCGCGACGATCTCCCAGCCGGGACTTTTCGCCATTTTCAGTTGATCCGGATGGGGGGAGCGGCGGCCGCTCCGCCCCCATGCCCCCACCCGTTTGGTGTCGGCGCGTTGAGGAATAGTCATATCGCGGCGGGCACTCCCAGGAGTTGCTTGGCTTTCACGACGGCGATGGTGGAGTCCTTGGCGTAGCCGTCGGCGCCGATCTCGTCCGCGTAGGCCTGGCTCACCGGCGCGCCGCCGATCATCACCTTGACCCGCTCGCGGTGGCCGGCCTTGGTCAGGCGCGTCGATGGTGCGCTTCATCGCCGGCATGGTGGTGGTCATCAGCGCGGAGATTCCCACGATCTGGGCGCCGTGCTCCTCGACGGCGGCGACGAACTTCTCGGGCGACACGTCGCGTCCCAGATTGATGACCTTGAAGCCCGCCCCTCCAGCATCATGGCCACCAGGTTCTTGCCGATGTCGTGGAGGTCCCCTGCGCGGTGCCGATCACGATCACGCCCAGGTCCTGCTCGCTCGCGCGCGGCGGCGGTGATGAGAGGCTTGAGGAGGTCGAGCCCGGCGTACATCGCGCGCGCGGAGAGGAGCACCTGGGGCACGTAGTACTCGTTGCGGCGGAACTTCTCCCCACCACGTCCATGCCGGGGATGAGGCCCCGGAAGATGAGCTCCTTCGGGTCCATCGACAACGCCAGGCCGTCCGGGTCTTGCCGGGCCACCGTCTCCTTGTCCCCAGGATCAAGGCCCGCGACATGGTGGGGTAGTCGAAGTCGCCGGGAATCGCTCATGCGCGAGTCTGGATACCTCCGCTCTCGGCGGTGGGATAGCCGGCACGCGTCCACATGCCCATGCCGCCGGCCACGTTGTGCCAGCGCGCGGCCACTCCCTCGCGGGCCACGCGCGCTGATGACCAGGCTGGAGCGGAGCCCGCCCGCGCAGACCACCGCGGTGGGCCGGCCGGTCGGCACCTCGGCGAGCCGGCGCACCGCCTCGCCCATGGGGAGGTGCAGCGCGCCCTCGATATGTCCCTCGTCCCACTCGAAGGCTCGCGCACGTCGACGATGAGCAGGTCCCCCTGCTCCTCCTTCCATCAGTCGCGAGGTCGTGCACGCTGATCTGCGGCACCTGCTCCACCGGGAGGCCCTGGCTCTTCCAGTCGCCCATGCCCCACTGCAGATGCCCGGCGATCTCGTCAGGCCCGATGCGTCCCAGGCCCTGCACGGCGCGGGTAGAGATCGGTCGAGTCCTCCCGCCACCAGCACCAGGGGCCGGTCGCCGGGCGCGAACAGGCCCACGCGGTTCGCGAACTGCCGGGCTGTCGATCCAGACATTGAGGGCACCGGGGATATGGCCTCCCGAACTCGGCCGCGGTGCGGACGTCCACCCCCGTGGCGCCCTTGCCCATCAGAGCTCGCGCACCTGCGCTGCCGAGAGGGCTCGCGGCTCCCGGACGAGGGCAGCGCGCGCGACCGGTTGCGGCCGATGATGCGGTCGAAGTTGGGCGGCTTGGGGGCAGAGCCCGTCATGAGAGGGCCTGGACGAAGGACGCCTCGTCGGCGGCGCGCAGCGCTAGATTCGAAACGCCGCTCGAAGCCGATGGTGGTGGCGGTCTTGCTCGACATGGCGCGGCCGCAGGCCGAGCCCGCGCCGTGCGCCGGGTACACTTCCACGCTGTCCGGCAGAGTCAGGAGGCGGCAGGTCAGGCTCTGATAGAGCGTGGCCGCCGCGCGCTTCGCCCCGAAGTCCGGGCGCCCCACGTCGCCGACGAAGAGCGTATCGCCGGTGAGGACGAACCAGGGCTCCTCGCCGCCGGCTCCGGTCCGTCACGAGGAGGAGCGACGCTCTCGGGGTATGGCCCGGCGTATGGAGGACACGGAACGCGACGTTGCCGATGAGGATCTCCTGCTCGTCCTCGATGGGCGTGGTCGGGAAGGCCGCGTCGGCCGCCGGGTGGAGGAGAATGCGGGCGCCTGTCCTGTCGGCCAGCGCCTGGTTCCCGAGATGTGGTCGGCGTGGAGATGGGATGTCGAAGACGTGGGTCACGGTGAGGCCCTTGCGCCGGGCGAGCGCCACGTACTCGTCCACGCGGTCACGCGCCGGGTCGACCACGGCCGCCTCCCTGCCTGGCCACAGCCAATCAGATACGAGAGGCAACCAGCCTCCTCGTTGAGAATCTGCTGAAAATCATCGATCGAATTGTCCCACAGGGCTCGGGCAGGGCGCAAGGCCGGACGCCCAATCTCCATAGGAACTTGACCCGGCCTTGCCTGTTACACTAGAGTTTGCCAAATCCCACCGGCAGGTAAGGGGAAGGCGAGAGGTCGAATGCGGCTCAGAGGTGCTCGGGGCCTACGGCAGTGACGAGGCAGGGCCAGCGACCTTCGGCCTTTCTCGTCGACGACCACGTCCTGGTGGACGCCGGGACGGTCGGCGGCGGGCTTTCCGTCCCCGAGCAGATCGCCATCACCCATGCCGTGTTGAGCCATGCCCACCTCGACCACACCGTGGGCCTGGCGCTTCCTCGCCGATTCCATGGCCATGGTCAGCTCCCGACCGGTCGGTCACGGCCTGTGGCATCGCCCCCGTCATCGAGACGCTTCGCACCCATGTCTTCAACGACGCGCTCTGGCCCGATTTCATGGGCATTCCCAGCCGCGACGCCCCGGTACTCAAGCTCCGCGAGCTCCCGGAGGAAGGCGAGGCGCGGGTGGGTGAGCTCTGGGTGACGCCGGTGCGAGGTCGAGCACACCATCCCCACCACGGGCTTCATTGTCCATGACGGCGAGACCGGTTTTGTCTACTCCGGCGACACGGGGCCGACCACGCGGCTCTGGCAGATCGCGCGCGAGATGCGTGGATTGAAGGCGCTCGTGGTGGAAACGGCCTTCCCCAATCGGCTGGACGCGCCTCGCGCGGGCCTCAGAGCATCTCACCCCACGCAAAAGCTCCGCGAGGAGATGAAGAGGATGCCGGCCGACCTGCCGATCTGGATCTTCCACGTCAAGCCGCAGCTCTACGAGGAAACCGAGCAAGAGCTGGCCCAGATCGACCCCGCCCGCATTCACATCCTCGAGCAGGGCAAGACCTACACCGTCTGGCCCTTACTGGGCCCGCTGGGCCCGGCCTCACGAGGCGTCGATCGAGGCGGCTCAAGGACTCCCGAACGGGAGAGATGCTAAATATGCTCACGGTATGGATGAAGCAGATCCTCGGCCGAGCGCCTTGGGGTCCTTTTCCAGCGTGGTGACGAGCCCGGCGAAGGCCTTCGCCGTATAGACCGGATCCAGGACCGCGCCCTCGTCGCCCGGGCCAAGCGCACGATGGTCGCCAGCTCGGCGTCGCCCACGGTCGCCCGCCCCCGCCCCTGATAGCCGTCGATCAGATGGAATGACTTCGGCGCCTTCGATTGGCGAACCGAAGCGCCGGATGGCTGCGTGACCATGGTCCGCCCGATATGAGTCGCGCACCTTGGCCGCCGGCCAGGCGATGGGAATGCCGACGATCTCGCCCGGCAGCCCGGCCAGCTGCTTGCCCATCAGCATGCCGCGCCCTGACTGCCGCCGCTGTACACGGAGATCACCACCGAGTCGAAGCGCGGCGCCCCGTGATTGATCTGGTCGGCCAGCTCGACCGCGCACTCGAGATAGCCCAGTGCCCCCACCTCGTTGGCGCCGCTTTCCGGGATCACATAGGGCCGGTGCCCCCGGGCGACGACCTCGGTGGCGAGCTCCGCCATCATCTCGTCCACGCGCTCCCACTGCGCGTCGGAGAGGTACCGCACCTCGGCGCCGAGCAGCCGGTCAGAGCAGCAGATTGCCGTCATAAAACTCCGGGCGACCCCTTGACGGCAAGAACAGCGCGTTCATCCCGAGCCGCGCGGCCACCGCCGACACCGCCCGGCAGCAGTTGGACTGGAGCGTGCCGCACGTGATCAGGGGTGTCCGCGCGCCTGAGCCAGGGCGTCGCCCACGAGGAACTCGAGCTTGCGCACCTTGTTGCCGGACTCCAGCAAGCCGGTCAGGTCGTCCCGCTTGACGTAGAGCTCGACGCCGAGCCGGCGCGAGAGCCGATCGAGCTTCATGATGGGGGTGGGCGCGAGCGCGAGGGGAATCCGGGGCGGCGCGGCGGGCATCGCCTGTCATCGTAGCACCCTCCCGCGTGGGGCGGCGGGATCAGGTCACGGCTGGCAGGTGGGACACCAGTACGTGGACCGGCTCGCGAAGGGACTCCATCTGGATCTTCGTGCCGCAGCGCGAGCGGCTTGCGCGCCCGATGGTGCACGCGGAAGAACTCGCGCCGGGGCTCGCCGCGCAGCGGCCCTGTCCCCACCAGCTCGCGCAAGGCCGCGGTGGCCGCGGCCAGCGTGGTGGCGGTGGCGGCATGGACCCGCGCGATCCTCTTCCGGCGTCATGAGGGACGCCGTGCGGCGGAGCTTCACGCGGGCCTCCCAGAGGATCTCGTCGGCATAGAGCGTTGCCGAGGCCCGCGATCAGCCGCTGGTCGCAGAGCAGGGTCTTGATCGGCCAGAGCTTGTCGGTGCGGCAGAGGGCCTGCCGCAGCGCCGCCGCCGTGAAGGCGGAGGAGAGCGGGTCGAGCCCGCCCCGCTCCCGCGATCGAGCCCCCACCCACATCTTGGCGTCACCCGGCTTGAGGAGATCGAAGTGGCGATCGGAGAAGACCAGCCGCGCGCCGTCTTCTCGATGGAGCGCGAGCACCGTGAGAGGTACACCGCGTGGTCGCGTCGCTTGCGCCGGGGCGAGCCAGTACGGCTCGCCGCCCAGCATGAATGCAGCGTCGATCCGGGGCCCGGCGTCCAGCGCGAGAGCGAGCGTCTTGCCCGCGCCGGCCCACGCCCGTCACGCGACGCCCCGTCACCGCCGCCCGGAAGGGCCCGGGCGCCACGCCCCGGAGCACGCGCGCTGGTGAATCTCCACCGAGCGAATCGCGCGCCCTGACGAAGAGCGGCGCCAGCGCCTCGGCGTAGATGGTCAGCTCGGGCAGCTCGGCCACTGTTTGACCTCGGGGCTCCGCCCCCGACCTGGCTCCCGCAGGGGCGCGGGCTAGGAGGCGTGGTCCTTCTTGAGCGCCGCGGCGATGGGGGCGAAGTCGTAGGCTGGGGAAGACTCTGATAGCGGAAGGCGCCCCAGGCCTTCCCCTCCATGTAGCGGCTGAGGTTCCGGAGCTTGTCGGGCTCGACGCGCAACGTGATGACGAAGCCGTAAGACATCGCCACCACCCACGAGACCAGCTCCGAGCCCTCGGGAGGGAAATCACGGTAGAAGCCGGTCTTCCGCAGGTGCGCCATGATCTCGTCGAGAGTCTTCGCCTGATCGTGGTGGAGTAGCAACGCGGCCTACCAGCACGCGGCTGTCGTCGGGCATCGGCCGCCTCCCGGGAAGGAACTCGGCGCGCGCGCGCGGATTGTCAATAATGGCGCGCGTGACCCGGGACCCGGAGACTCTGGCGAACCCGAGGCTATGGCTCGCCTTCGCCAGCATGCTCCTCGTCTCGGGGATCACCAATGTCTTCCCCGTCTTCTTCCCCGCGCTGCTCGTGGAGTTCGGCGGCTCGCGCGGCGCCACCGCCTTCACCGTCTCGCTGTGCTGGATCGGCGGCGCGGTGTTCGGCCCCTCGCCGGCTATCTTCGTGGCCCGCGGGAACCCGCGGGCGGTGGTGGCGGCCGGCCTCGGCGCCGCCGCGCTCGGCATGCTGGCGGGCGCGCTGGCGCCCACTGCTGCCGGTGTTCATCCTCACCCTCGGCGCGGGCGCCGGCATCGGCATCGGCCTCACCGTGGCATCGCCACCCAGGCCGCCGTCCTCGCCGACGTCTACGTGCGGCGCCGGGGCATGGCCATGGGTATCGCTTTCTCGGGCTCCATGGCCGGCTACGCGGTGGCGCCCTCGTTCATTGGTACCATCGAGCGCGCGAGCTGGCGGGTGGCGCTGGCGGCCTACGGGGTGGCGGTGGCGGCGCTGCTCCCGCTGGTCTGGCGCTTTCTTCCCACGCGCCTCGAGTCCGCGCGCGCCTGACGGGGTCGCTTCGCCTCCGAGGGACAGCGCCCACGGTGCGGCGGATCGTCACCTCCGCGCCCTTCCTCATGCTCTTCGTCTGCTTCACCAGCCCA